>Ga0265797_10002935_pt1 | contig 27996 bp, 32 predicted proteins | sample P2T30metagenome_FD_192433 | JGI IMG/M metagenome (GOLD analysis project Ga0265797, IMG submission 192433) | Plant litter microbial communities from East Loma Ridge, Irvine, California - P2 T30 | ecosystem: Environmental > Terrestrial > Plant litter > Unclassified | place: USA: California... | reverse complement strand
AGATCGGAGACGGCAACGATATGAGAAGGGCCCCGATCGGGGCCCTTCTCATATCGTCAGCGCACGCCTCAAGTGGCCTGCTTTTACTCCGCCACGCTGGCCTGCTTTTGCTCCGCCGTTGACACCTGTGATATCGATAGAACAGCTTCGCATCAATCATTGCTAATCGATTCAGGCGCGACCTGCCAGATCGAGGCATCCTCCGAACTAGCTTCGAACGGCAGCTTTCTACCAGATTGCGACATCCATGATCGGCAAAGAGGAAGGCCCAACGTAGCCGTTCCGCTAGCACTGTGACGCTTATCGTGATCGGTGCCGGACCAAAGCTGACGGTCGGCCGGGAAATCTCGTTTACCAACGGATACGAGCACAGTGTAAGCTCGTATCGGCTTCATTGATTGCGCCGGCGGCTACATTGCCAGCGTCTGGCGCAGGAAGCCGTCGGCCTTATCCAGCATTTCGATACGCGCCTTGTCGTCGTCCAGCTGGTGATCCAGCCCCTTGAATTCGACGTACTCGACTTTGCGATGGGCATCTTTCAGCCGGTCTGCCATCAATCTTGACTCGCCAACCCCAACATTCTGGTCTCGATCACCATGGAAGAGCAACACAGGTGCTATGATCCGCCCTGCGTGCCGGGCTGGAGACCCGGCCGCGACATGAGCACCCCTACCTATGAAGGCATCAACCAACGCGTAATTGGTGTATCCCCGTGCCTCCTCACGCAGGACGTCAAGGTCGGTCACCGGCGCGATCGCGACCACCGCCTTGAACAGTTCCGGCACCGTCCCAGCCGACTGTAGCGCGGCATAGCCCCCGTAAGACCAACCGACGATCGCTAGCTTTTGCGAATTCGCGATGCCACTTTTCACGAGCCAGCGACCAGCGTCAGCCACATCGCCGATCGCAGTCTGCCAAGACTGAAAGCCATTCTTCTGGAACCACTGCGAGCCATACCCACTTGATCCGCGGAAGTTCGGTTGCAGGACTGCAAATCCTCGCGCTGCAAAAAATTGCGCCAGCCAATCGAAGCCCCACTCATCGCGTGATGCAGGACCGCCATGTGGCATCACGATCGCAGGCAGGCCCTTCCCATCGCTACCGGGAGGTAGCGTGAGGTAGCCGGGGATCATCGTGCCGTCCACCGCGGGAAAGCGAACCGGTTTGACTGAGGCAAGCCGAACGCCTGCAAGTTCGGAGCGGACAGGCAGTATGGTTTCAAGCTTATGGGCGGCCTGGTCGAACAGATAATAGGTACCTGGATCGGTGTCGCTGCCAGCGAAGATGAGCAATTTACTCTCGTCGGCACTCGCATCGATGAATGTGATCAACGGCTGACCGGGTAACGCCTTGTTGAGCGACCGTGCCAGCTTCTTCAGCTCAGGATCGAAGAACTCTGCTTCCCGCCGCTCAGTGACATAAGACACGCCCACGACTCGTTTCTGCCGCCCGATCCGGAGCAGGGAATCGACATCGACGTCAGGGCGCGCGACAACCAACTCACGCTTGAGGCTTCCGTTTAGCGCTACCTTGTAAAGTGCGCTGCGCCCGGTTGCGCCATCAAAGCCGTACGCGACGTTGAGCGTCGGGTCGACCGCGTAAGGATCAAAACCGTTCGATCCAGTTGGGGAGCTGACCACTGAACTTAGTGGTAGCCAGTCGCGCTTCGACGTATCGGTATAAAAGTAATTTACAGTGTTCCCCATGTTGCCGTCTGACCGCTTGTTTCGCGTGCCCATGATACGCACGTTACCGCGGCCGTCAGTAATGTACTCTTGCGCATTAATGCGGGGCGGCACTACGGTGCTTCGTTTTAACGTTATCGTGTCGATCCGCTCCACACCCAGTCCATTGCGCTTCTCGACAACGTTTGTACCTATCTTCCCTTCCGGCACAAACTCACGTGTAGCGAACACACTGCCGGAGGTGCCATCGCCCGTCCAGTCGATGATTGTTCCGCCATTCTGGTTCAATGACAAAGCATAATCGCTCGTCCTCGCCGTCATCATTTTCATGTCAGAACCGTCGCTGGCAATCGACACGAGCCGGGTAAACCCGATCATATGGATGTCGCGCTGCACGGTGTACATTTCGCACACCAGCCGGGCGTTACTTGTCCAATTGCATCTTGTCAGTCGCTCGGGTTCTCCGGAGGCACGGAGGATTGGGTTGGCTATGATCCCGGATACGAGATCGACAATCACCAACCCGGATGCGCGACCACCTGCCGCCACGATCAAGGCTGCATGCTTGCCATCGGGTGAGAGGCTGATCTCGCGAATGTTCTCGCGGGCGCCGAAGCGCGCAGCATCCTTGCTCTGTGCGGCACCAACACTTGGCAGTGCAGCCACCCCGAGCAACAGCGCTGCCCACTTGCCGATCGACATTACCGCCCCCTCCAAACCGTCACTTTAGCCACGGGTCAAGCTATGCTTCAAGTGTGTCATTATCATCCCAAGCCTATTCGCGCCCCATGCGTCAATTGACGGTTTAATACCGGGCAGCGGCCAGATGGTCTACACCTTAACGTGGCAACTTACGCCTTATTTTCACGATCGAATGTGAAGCTAAGTGTTTAGAACTGTATCATGCAGGATTATTATTTTTCAGGAATGACTCTAATCTGCTGAACCACTGAATCATACTGCCAGTCTCGCGGAAGCCGTGCCCCTCATTGGGGATGATCAGCGCTTCATGGGGCTTCCCGGCTTTGGTCAGCGCGGCTTCGTAAGACCGTGTCTGGGTGACGGGGACGGTGCTGTCGTCGTCTCCATGAACCAGTAAAATTGGTACCTTCAACTCAGCGACCCGTCGCAACGGCGAAACAGCGTCGAGATCGAAGTCTCCCGGGCCTTTCACGGTGCTGCGAAACTCCCGGTAATGGTCGCTGGTCAGGAACGAGGACGTGTACGCGAGTTGCGTTCGCAGATCGAAGACGCCAGCGAAACTTGCGCCGCAGCGATAGCGTTCGGGGTTGCGGGTGGCGCCCCAAGCTGCGGCGTAACCACCATATGAGCTACCGACAAGGCAGGCTCGCTTAGGGTCAATGATGCCGCGTCCGACCAGCCAGTCCATTCCGTCGTCGAGATCGTCTTGCATTTTGCGGCCCCATTCGCCTTCGCCGCGTTTGTGGAAATCGAGCCCATAGCCGTCGGAGCCACGGTAGTTTGGCTGCAGTACAGCGTAACCGCGGTTCGCAAGGAACTGGACCTCAGCGTCGAAACCCAGCGTGCTGCGTACGCCATAGGGTCCGCCGTGCGGCATAATGACCAGCGGAAGCCCTTTTTCACGACCCTTTGGGAGGGTCAGATAGGCTGGAATAGTGAGACCGTCGCGAGCGCGATACGTCACGGTGTCCATTCGGGCGAGCCGCGCCGGAGGCAATTTGTCGCCCATGTCCAGCAAGCGATGCAGTTTTGTGTCCGCCAAACTAAATATGTAATATTTGCCGAGATCACCGGGCCCACTGGTGTGGACTAGCATCGTCCGGTTGTCGAATGACCGGGAAGCAATGCGATTGATGCGATTTGGCATGGCACGGTCAACAGCATCCTGCACGTCTTTAAGTAAAGGATCTATCCAAACCACCCGCTCTCGGTCATCGGTGTATCGGATCGCTTCAAGCTTGTGACCGGCTTCATCAAAGTCGAGATCTGATATATCGTTGGATGCATTTTCGTGTACGAGTTCACCCAGCGTATGCAGTGCAAAATTGTATTTATAAACGGCATAGCGACCTGTCTGCTTGTTGGACAGAATATAACCTTCGTCGCTGCCGGCGACGAAGGACATTTCTGCAACCGGCACGCGCCCGAACACGCCATTATCGCCCCCGTCGATCCGGCGAAACGGTGCGTCTTCCTGAGGCCGATAGGTAATGAACCACTGCTTTCCATCATAACCTAGGCCGCCACGCACGACTCCCTTGGTGTCTGTGTACCAGCTGCGGACACCCGGTGCCGGTCGTACGATCAATGTTTGTGTATTGTTCTCAAGGCTGAGACGATAGACATAGGGCGGCTCGAAAATAGATCGCTGTACAGACAGCAAGATGAACGCGCCGTCTGGATCAACGAACAGCACGTTATCGCCCCGAAAACCCGCCGCCTTCAAACCGATAAACAACGCCTTCTGGCTGCCAATGTCGAAACAGGCCAGGCGCGTCGCATACCCTTCCGCCGACCATTGCATCATTCCAGAAGAGTCGGCGGCAAAAAATTTATGTGCGAGAGATACCAAGAAGCGGCCACTGCCGGCCCACCGATACCAGACCAGGTCTGTCTTCGGCGGAAGCGAATAAGTCTCTAGCTTGCCTGTTGCGATCACATAGGAACCGAGCATTTCTTTGCCACGAACCTGGACCCGCGCGAGTACGCTTGTTCCGTCCGGGGAAAGCACCAGGCCACTCATTGCAGGCTTTTCAGCGAAACTGGCGATGGGTAGCTGTTCTCCTCCCTCAACCGTAGCGGCCGCTGCGACCGATCGGCACGCACCTGTTGCCGACGCTGCTATGGCATTCAGAAACGCTCTGCGACCCAGTTGATGCATCTGTCCCCCCACATGCCGTCACCCCTTGGCGACGATTAGTCTGCCAACGACAACATGTCATGCTGGGATAAATCGCTACCTGTCTATAGCCGGTTCTCTCGAATTTCGATGCCACCGGCTGGTTCGGGCGCCCGTTGCAATCGCTTAAACCCCGACATGCCCGAAGCAACCTCGAAGCGCTGGCGCCACTGTACGCAAAACGACCGTTTTACGCACACTGGGATGGCGCCTGGAGAATCTACGATTTCCGCTGTCGTAATGTTCAATAACCCATGCGGAAACCAACGTGCAGAAAACATCCTCGCGAGGTTGATTGTCCAACACCTCATCCTCGCCCACCAAGCAAGCTCGGTACACGCGACATCGCATAAGGTGTCAGTCGGACTACGCTCTACAGCAGGCCGCAAGCTGTCGGTAAAAGGAGGCCAGTCTTATCAGACCCAGAAGCGGTCGCCTAGAGGCTCTTACCCACCGCACAAGTTCGGACGCTCATTCATCTCGACGTTCGAGGCGTCCGACTGGTCCGTGCAGCTGTCCGACCAGCCTACTTTGGGGAGGCAAGGGGAATACTATCTAGCGGGTGATCGCTTGAGCGGCATAGCCGCTGGGGCCTTGTCATAGCCTCATGTGAGGCTTACATGGGAACCAACTGGAGTAGAGTTATTATGGCATCGCAGCCTGCATCGATTGAGGCGCTCCTCGGCGTGAATGCTGGGCGGCAACTGTCGCGCCTCGCCTTATCTAATTCAATCGAGAGTGGCTTGCCGGTAGCAGCGCTAGACCGCTTAGCCGACACCGTGGCGCCTGACGATGCCCGGTTCAAGTTTCGTTTGATCCCAAAGGCAACGTTGGAACGGCGCCGGAAGGCGCCTGCACAGCGGCTGACAAGCGAGGAAGGGGATCGGTTGGCCCGGCTCGCGAAGGTGTTCAGCTTCGCGCTTGAGATCTACCAGACACCCGAGAAAGCACGCGAGTTCCTCAGCCGCCCGCATACCATGCTCGACGGCAAGCCGCCGCTAGACGTGGCGCTCGCCACGGGTCCAGGCGCCGACGTGGTTATCAATCTCCTCGGGCGGGCGGCCTATGGTGGGGGCGCGTGAGAGGGAGCAGGACGGATCGTGTTCTCACCGCTTTTCGCATCGGAGACCCGGACGGCGCTCACCCGATATATGACAGTGAGGGTGCCAGGCTTTATCCTGGCCGCTGGAACACGCCGGCCAGCCCCATCATCTACGCGTCCGAGCATTACTCGACAGCCATGCTGGAGAAGCTTGTACACGCTAACAGCGTGCTGCCGCCCAATCAGCATTACATCCGCATCACGATCCCAAACGGAACCAGCTACGAGGCTTTCCAGCCCGCAGCGCATCCTGGATGGGACGGAAAAGACGAAAGCCTGTGCAAGGTGTTCGGAATGGATTGGTACGAGGAGCAGCGGAGCGCCGTCCTCCTCGTGCCGTCCATCCCGGCCAGAGTTGAGCGGAACGTCCTGATCAACCCTCGTCACCCCGACGCTGCGCAGATCACCTACGAGCTGCCCGAGCCCGTGTGGTGGGATGAACGGCTGTATGGCTGAACCGGCTATCATTGAAGTACGAAGGGCCGGCTGCTGAGTGCGCCCCAAAGACGAGATCTTTTGTCCATGACGTAGTGAGCGGTTAGACCCTGCCGCTCTCATGGCGAGAGACCCATATGTCCTCATCCAGTGGGATTCGAACGCTACCTTAAAGCCGCCATCCGTTCGTATCGTTGGCCTGTGCGCCGCGACTGCCAGCATGGGAACCCCGCTGGAAGTCCGGACTGAAGTGGTCGCGGTCCACCAGTGTGCTCTGCGCATGGCGCAGGTCCCGGTCGGCTCGGCAGACCGAGTTCGCGGCAATAGTATGGCTGGTCGACAACATGGATACCGTGTGCCGCGCGGGTATACGGCTTCGGCTCCGCTCAACCTGAACGGTTGTCAGGTGCAACGATGAGCACTGGCAATCCGGGGGGTACATTACCAGCGTTCGTCGCGAGCGAAGTCGAGGAACCAGCGCCACATTTAAGCTGGCCGACCTCGCTCAGGTAGGCGGCCAGCCAATTATTGCGCCCGCCACGTCGCGGGCATCGTACGCGCCGGGACGGTAACCGTTACCGTCTGCGTAATGTCCGCAGCGGAGGTTCCCAGCATCACGCGGTATGGGCCGCCTGCGATGCGCCATTGCTGACCGGCTTCATCCCACGTCGCGAGCACGCGCGGATCGATCGTGACCAACGCGCTCTTGCTGGCACCAGGGGCCAACGCCACCTTTGCGAACCCCCCGAGCCGCTTGGGTGCCTCCCAACCGCCTGCGACCGGCGCGACGTAGATCTGTCCTATGGCAGCCCCCGCCCGCGTGCCTGTGTTGAGCATCTGGAAGCTTGCGGTGATCCCCATGTTCGCTGCGCCCGCTTTCAAGCCACTCCCGGAAAACTGGGTGTAAGACAGACTGAGCAGCCCCCACCGGGTGGTCCGGGTTGTTTGTTAGTGCATTGTCACCTCCGCCGCCACTGCTGGTCGTAGGTGGAGCGAAGCGGAGCCGGAGACCGGCAGTGGCGGTGTCGCCGCTTCCGGGGCGGGCGGGCGGTAGCCCAGGCTGCTGTGCGGTCTGACGGTGTTGTAGTGACGGCGCAAAGCCTCGATCAGCACCTTGGCCTCGGCAAGGCTGTAGAAAATCTCGCCATTGAGCAGCTCGTCGCGCAGCGAGCCGTTGAAGCTCTCGTTGTAGCCGTTCTCCCAGGGCGAGCCTGGCGCTATGTAAAGCGTCTTCACCCCAACCTTGCCCAGCCATTCTTGGACGGCAGTCGCAATGAACTCGCTGCCGTTATCCGACCTGATGTGCGCCGGGGGACCCCGTTCGATGAACAGATCGGCGAGCGCCGCCAGCACATCTTCGTGGTTCAGCCGGCGCGCGACGATGAGCGCAAGGCATTCCCGGCTGGCCTCGTCGATGATGGTAAGGATGCGGAACTTGCGCCCGTCGTGGGTGCGGCCCTCGACGAAGTCGTAGGCCCAGACATGCCCTGGATACTCCGGCCGCAGCCGGATGCACGAGCCATCGTTCAGCCATAGCCGTCCACGCTTGGGTTGCTTCTGTGGCACCTTCAGCCCCTCGCGCCGCCAAATCCGCTCCACGCGTTTGTGGTTCACCGACCAACCGGCCGCGTGCAGCAACGCGGTCACCCGGCGATAGCCGTAGCGGCCATATTGCTTGGCCAGCGCGACGATGTCGTCGGTCAGCGCCTCTTCGTCATCTGCCCCGCACGGCACCTTGCGCTGTGTCGACCGGTGCTGCCCGAGCACGCGGCACACCCGCCGCTCGGATACGTCCAGCACCTCTTTCACCTGGTCGATACAGCGCCGACGCCGCGCAGGGCTCAGAAGTTTCCCCGTGCAGCTTCCTGCAAGATCAGCTTGTCCAGCGTCAGGTCAGAAATCGCGCGGCGCAGCCGCAGGTTCTCTTTCTCCAGATCCTTCATTCGCCGAGCCTGATCCGTCTTCAGGCCACCATACTCCTTACGCCAGCGATAATAGGTCTGCTCACTGACCGCGATCCGTCGGCACGCCTCGGCGGTCGTACCGCCCTGACCCAGCACGATCTCAACCTCACGCAGCTTACCGATAATCTCCTCGGGCTTGTGCTTCTTGGCAGGCATTCGTCGTCCCTCCCTTGATCCAGACTCTCATAGTCGATGGACCACTCAGAAGGGGGCAGCTCACTCTCCTCGTTTGACATGACCCCCGGTCAACTGCTCGGCCGCGATTCGTGCCTGAGCATTCGCTTGCCAGTGCATAACGACGAAGGAAACCGGTGCGGCTGCCACTCCCATGACCATCAGGCCAACGACGAAACGGAGGCTAGGCGACATTGGCCACCTCTCGCCTCTCCGGCCCCCGTCCCAGAAGCGCTCTCACCACGATCAAGGCCGCCAGCGCATGCACGAGACCGCCCGGTATCCACATCAGCAGTCCAGCCAATTGTTGATCCTCCGCCGGCGTCAGACCGAACGGTGCCATGCCGAGCAGGGCATAGCCGCGGTACCAGGGGCTTTCCGAGAAGGCCATCAGGGCACCCAAGGCGCCCGATACGACCGAGGTTGCGAACAGGCACAATGCGGCAAGGGCACGTCGCGGCTGAGAGGAGGCGCGACTGCCCTGCCGTCCAAGCATCGCGCTCCAGAACAGCAAGGCAGTGACGACAAACGAGAGATGCTGCGCGGCATGCCAGCGCTCACTTGCAAGCGCGCGATCGAACAGGATCGGCATGTGCCACAGCCACAGGGCCGCTGCCTGCAGCAGCGTTGCCGTGACTGGCCCGGTTGCCCATCGCCACCCACTCCGAACGGGCGCACGCGCCGCGGTGCGGCCGAGCGCCATTCGGGCCTTCGCCGGAAAGGCCCAGAGCATCACGGCAAGTGGTTCCGCCAGCACCAGCAGCGGTGCTGCGACCAGCATCAGCAGTTCGTGCTCCACCATATGGGCGGTGAAGGATCGCTCGCCTGCTTCGTGCAGCGGCGAGACGAGGGCACCCGCCAGCGTCAGCCAACCGGTTGCGAACAGGAACCCGCGCCGACGAAGCGACCCTGCGCCGCCTGCGGACCGGGCGTGGAGCCGCGTCCAGCCGGCCGCGAACACCAACGCCGCAATCAGCAGCGGCCCGGTGATCCACGGATCCCAGGTCCAGCCCGGCGGCTTCTCGATGTGAACATGGCCGCCATGCGCCAGTGCGCCCGTCATGGGCGTGGCCAGACAAAGCAATACGAGCACCAAACGCTGCTTCAACGTGCGCACGCCGGGATGATAAGGGTAGCAAGCATCTGAAACCCGATCGCCAGTGCGAACACACCGGCAACGCACGTGGCCACGCGCGCGAGCCAGAGCCGGACCGGCGGCTGTTTCGCCGCCCCCCGCGCCAGTGGCCAGGCGAGCCGTGCCGCCAGCGCGCATGCCATCAGGCCAACGCCGCCCCAGACTGGACCGAGCCACGTGCCGACGGCCGTGCACGAGGCCCGCAGACCACTTGCCGCGCCATACTCGTAGGTGATCCAGGCAAGGGGCGGCAGCAGGAGCGCGACCCAGGGCACGATCCGTTCGCGGCGGCTGAGCTGGCGGCCATGCGGCGTCATGCGAGCCTCGGCAGCCAGTAGATCAGGCCGTAGATCGGCAGCCAGGCAAGCACCACGAAGCTCCAGTAATTGGCATTGTCCTCGACGTCGGAGAACTGGTCGGCCCCGACCTCGTGCGTGTAGAGCCATGCCGCCTGGACCGCGGTATCGCCAAGATCGGTCACGATGTGGCTGGTGTGCAGCACCATGAGCAACCACACCACCGAGCCATAGGCGTCGTGATCCCAGCGTACGCCGAGATGCTGAAGCTCGAACCAGCGGACGACAGCGAGCGCAAGCCCGATCAGCGTCATCGCCAGCACGCCGATCCGCACCCGCCCCTCGCGCTTCTGACGGGCCTGACGCAGCACCCAGATGTTGGGGATGACACTGAGCAGCAGACCGCCAGTGAAGAACCCGCTCCACGTCAGTCCAGGCAGCGCGTCGCCCCCCGGCGGCCAAGCGGGGCTCTGGCTCTGAAGGTAAAGATACGCGCCGATCGCCAGCAGGAAGCCGGTGCCCTCTATCAGCATGAAACCGAGATTGCCCCACCACACGACGTGGCGGGCACCATCGGCATGGTCGGGCAAATAGGCAAGATCGCCGACGAGGCGCGGTGGCGGCTCGGGCGTCATACCGCACGCCTCGCAAGTGGCCCGGTGCGCGCCCGCGGCCGCTGCGGCCAGAACCAGCCGGTGAGCGCGGCACCGATTGGCACCACTCCCCAAACCACCGCCCAGGGCGTGAAGATGCTGCCGACGAACATGGCCGTCACCGCGATCCCCGCGACAAGCGGCCAGATCGAGGGACTGGCGCCCTTCTGTCGATACAGCGGCACCGCATCGATCGCCGATGTCACCACGACCTCGCGTCGTTCCACGCCAGCTCCGGTCATGACGGGAAGGCCATCCTTCGCCGTCCAGAGCGGCGCGATGCTCTCGACCACGGGCGTATATTCGTAGTTATAGGTCGGCGGCGGCGAAGAGGCCCACCATTCCAGCGTGGAACCGCCCCATGGGTTCGCACCTGCGGGCGTCCCATGTTTGCGGCTGATCCAGGCATTGGCGACGAGCACCAGACCACCGACGATCGAGGTTGCCGACCCGATCGTGGCGATGAGGTTGAGCGGCCCCCACCCCATGCCGGGCGAGTAGGTGTAGATGCGCCGCGGCATACCTTCCAGGCCAAGGATGTGCATGGGGAAGAAGCCGAGATTAAACCCGCCGAAGATCAGCGCGAAGGCGATGATGCCCCAGCGCTCCGACATCATCCGTCCGGTCGCCTTGGGGTACCAGTAGCAGAGCGCTCCGATCAGCGGGAACATCGCACCACCGACCAGCACGTAGTGGAAATGCGCGACGATGAAGTAGGTGTCGGTCAGTTGCAGGTCGAGCGGCGCGGACGCGGTCATGATCCCCGACAGCCCGCCGATCACGAACGTCAGGATGAATCCGACGACCCATAGCAGCGGCGTGGCGAAGCGCGGACGCCCGCTCCACAGCGTCGCGATCCAACAGAAGATCTGCAGGCCCGCCGGCAGCGCGATCGCCATGCTGGCAGCCGTATAGAAGGCGTTGCCGAGGCGCGGCAGCCCGACCGCGAACATGTGATGCACCCACAAGCCGAAGGCGAGCACGCCGATGCTCAGAACGGAGAGCACCAGCGCCGTGTGTCCGAAAATCGTCCGGCGCGAGAAGGTCTCGATGATCGCGGTGACGAAGCCGACCGCCGGTACGAAGATGATGTACACCTCCGGATGGCCAAAGAACCAGAACAGGTGCTGGAACAGCAGCACGTCGCCGCCACCCGCAGGCGCGAAGAAGTGGGTCGAGACGAGGCGATCGGAGATCAGCATGCTCGTCACCAGCATCACCGCCGGCAGCGCGAAGATCGTCATCAGGCTGGCGACGAGCATCGCCCACAGGAACAGCGGCATGCGGGCCAGCGTCATGCCCGGAGGCCGAAGCTTGATGATGGTGGCGACGATGTTGACGGAGGCGGCGAGCGCGGCCACCTCGGTGAAGGTGATCATCTGCGCCCAGATGTCGGCGCGATGCCCGGGCGAATAACCCGGTCCCGACAGCGGCGGATATTCGAACCAGCCAAGATCGGGAGTGATGCCAAGTATGTGGGGGATCCACAGCATCGTCACGCCGCCCAGGTACAGCCAGTAGCTGAATGCGGCAAGCCGGGGGTAGGCCATGCCGCGCTGCCCTAGCATCAGGGGCACCAGCCAGATCGCCATTGCCTCCATGACCGGCACGGACACCAGGAACAACATGGTCGAGCCGTGGAGCGAGAAGCTCTCATTGTACATTTGCGGCCCAAGGATCTTCAGGTCGGGAAAGGCGAGCTGAAGCCGCATGTGCAGCGCCAGCATCCCCGCCAGGAACATCAGCGCGATGACCGTCACGATGTAGCGTGCGGCGATCCGCTTGTGATCGACGGTGGTCAGGAAACCCCAGACGCCCTTGGGGTCGGCCCAGGTCTGCTCCAGCCGGGCACGCCGTTGGACGGCGTCTCTAGGCGTGGGCAACGCAATCACTTGAGCGACTCCAGATAGGCAGCAACAGCATTTGCATCCGCGCCATCGAGCGGCACCGCCGGCATGGTCGTGCCCGGCTTCAGCGCCTTGGGATTTGCGATCCAGCCCTGGAGCGCGCCGCGGCTCATTGTCAGCGTACCCGCCGCAATCGAGCGGCGGCTTCCGACATGGGTGAGGTCCGGTCCCGGCCTCCCCGCGGCAGGCGTTCCCCGTACAGCGTGGCACATCGCGCATGCGCCTTTCGTCACGATCGCCGCCCCGCGCGCTGACACGGGATCGGTCGACGGTGCGGCGGCACGCGCCTGCGCTGCCAGCCAGCGCGTGAAGTCCGCCGGGCTCTCCACCTTCACGTCGAATGCCATATGGGCATGCTGCGCACCGCAAAATTCGGCGCATTGGCCGCGGAACCAGCCGATCCGGTGCGGCGTCAGGTCGAGGCTGTTGGCGCGTCCGGGGATTACATCCAGCTTGCCGGCGACGTTGGGCACCCAGAAGCTGTGGATCACGTCCGACGAGCCGAGCTCGACCCGCGTGGTGCGACCAGACGGCAGGTGAAGCTCGTTGGCGGTCTCGATCCAGCGGCCGGTCGCGGGATCGCGGTACGCGATTCGCCACCACCATTGATGGCCGGTGACGCGGACGCGGAGCACCTCCTTGCTCGGTAACGAGGCTAGGTGACGATCGGTCAGGAAGCTCGCGGTGATGAGAAGCGTCAGCCCGCCGACGATCAACGCTCCCCACACAAGCATCGAGCGGCTGAGTCCGCGGTCGGCTGGGTCGACCAGCGGCGCTTCATCCGCGCTGGCCCGTTTCCAAACCCGCACGATGGTCCAGCCAAGAAACACCAGCACCAGCGCATAAATGATCCCACAGACCCATGTCATGAGCTGAAGAAGCGAGAACAGCTGTCCTGCCTGCTCACCCGCAGGCGAAATCGCCGATTGCAGGTCGGTGCAGCCGCCAAGCAGCCATGTGAGCAGAATGGAGGCGGCCAATCGGGTGCGAGTCATCGCAGCGGGCCGGTCCATGCTGCCCCCTGCGGCTCGCCGCACTGGTCGGTGTCCTGTCGACGGCGCTTGCCAGGCTGCAAGGTGGTCAGCTGCCGGACATAAGCGGTGAGCTGCCACAGCTGCTCCGCCGGGATGTGCTCGCCGTAGCGATATTGCCCGTGCCGGTGCGCGATCGAGGCATAGACCACATCGACGCTGCCTCCATGTCGCCAGCGCCCGTCAGCAAGATCGAGCACGCCCTTTGCGCCTTGGGCGTGGCAGGCGCCGCAGCCGTACCAGGTGAAATAACGACCGCCTTGCGCCACTTGGTCCGCGTTACCTTCGAACCGACGCGCACGCGGATCGCCGGGCCCGGTCGGCGCGCTCTGCGGCTGATCAGGATCGAGAGTACGCACTTCTTTGCTGCAACCGCCGATTACAAGCGCCAGCAGCAAGAGGGAAATATGATCGTTTCTCCCAGTCATCCAGCGGGTGAACAGTGCCCGGCGGTTTGCATCAAGCGACGATCCGAACCGGGATCGCCTTGGCCGCAGGCGTCTTGGATTCCTCGTCATGCCACCAGAGCGGCATCAACGGGTTCATCTCGGGATAATACGGTGTGTTCTGCAAAGAATTCGGGCGTGCAGCGGCGAATGGCCCGCTCCCAAAAGGTCGACTTGGCACCGTTCTCGCAGAACTCGGCGACGTGCGGGTGCGCCGGTTTGCCCCAGACCCACGACACGCCCATGAAGCCCCCGACCTTGTTCTGACGCCGGAGGCTGTCGAGCACGGCGGGCGTTGGTCGCTCCATTCCAGCGATACGAGCGAGTCCCTCTCGCAAGCCCAAACCGCGCGAAGCGCGGGTGTGGTGGACGGTATCTTCCTCTTCAGCCACGCTCGAACTCCCTAGCACGTCAGACTAGGATCTGGTGGTTCGTGCTGTCGCTAACGTGTATTAGTGCACGCGTACCATGTGGCCGCGACGCTCAGCTTCTGTGGGCCGCCTCTATGCCCGCCGGAAGCGGAGTACGAACGTCTAATTGGACCACTCAGGTAATCTGTCCTGCTTGTAGAAAGCAGGCTTAAAAGGCATCGGCCATTTACCATGGCATGGGATTGGCCGTGTGGCATTCCATGCGGTGTCGTAGGCACAGCGAGACTTCATCCGTCAGAAAAATGATATTGAGCCTCTCCTGCAGGACAAAGCGCCTTGCCAATGCCCGTCGAAAAGCTGTTCCCGAGCTTGCCAAAAAGGGGCTGAAGACCAACGGTTTGTAGAATTCTTGTCACGCCCTGTGACACCAGAGCCTGACAGCGCCCATCACCATCACCGAAGCCGAGACATTTTTGCGTGCACCGCCATCGTCAGGACATTGGGCGTGCTTTCCTAACCACCGTAATACGTCCGTTGCGCTCCAGAACCGCATAATCAATGTCCTGTAGAGAGGTTATCCCGTGCGCACGCGCCGCGGCAGCGATATCTTCCTCGCGGATGCCCATCGCGCGCAGGACATCGGTCTGCCACTCACAATGCCTGACGATTACAAGCGGCGTACCGTCAATGATGGTGCCGACCCTTGCACTCCGCATCTTTGCCCATGCCACAAAGCGGTGAAGAGCCGCTACGGCGATCACCGCGCAGGTGCAGTTGGTCACCGAGCGGTCCGGGCCGACAGTCGCAAGGATGATTACCCCGCCCATCAGGAAGATGAGCACGAACTCGAACAAGGTCATTTGCGAGCCCGCCCGTCGGCGAAGCACACGGACGACGAGCAACAGGATGAAATAGCCCATGACGGCGCGTAAGATCGTATCCATGCTGCCTCAGGGAAGAACGTAAACGCGTGCCGTGACGGGAACGCATCCGGCTGATTGAACGCGGAAGACGTGGATGCCGGGGGTTACGGGCTGAAGCTTGATCCGCACAGAGGCGGTGCCGCCATTGGCCGGAAAGCGGTAAACGTTACCCCCTTGGCCGACGACGGACATCAAGGGCTGCGGCATTATCTGCTCGGCACCAAGGTCCTGCACAACGCTATCGCTGACATAGACATCCACCTTGCCGTCACGGATGGCAGCGGTGCCGAAGCGCAATGTCATTGTGGACGAGGTATTGGCCCGTTCGATCCACTCATATTCGACACTGAACGCCTTGTCGGGTGTCGAGACCTCGGCCCTGGCAAGCCAGCCTCGTCCGAACAGGCCGACCAGGTCGCAAATGATGATAACGAGGAAAGCACCCCAGACAACCTTCTCGAACCGCCACCAACGTCTCTGGAAATCAAGATCTTCTCCAACCGCCAGTTCGTTGTCGATCTTTGGAACGGAGTCACCGACCGGTTTCAGAGAAGCGTTATGCGACATTATGGATTTTGCCTCTGCTGCTGGGGCGCACAAGGCACGACATTGATCTGGCCGAACGCCTCGAGGACTGCGATCCGGATGCCCGACAGATCCTGAATCCCCTGTTCCCGCGCCACATTCATCACATCGTCATCCTGCACCATCATCCGGCGGAGCGTGTCCGTCCGCCAACCGCGCGTCTCCATCAGGATCAGCGGCACGCCATCAAGCAGCTTCATGGCCGTGCTGGAACGGACACGGAGTGCGGAAAGGCCACGATGGCACAGGGCGATCGTCAGGATCTGAGTGATGGCATTGACCATCGACGCTTCGATCCCGACCATACCGGTCAACGTCAGGCCGCCGAGATAGAAAATCAGTATGAACTCGAAAGGCGTCAACTGCTTGCCCAGACGGCGTCCGACCACACGCACGGTGAGGACGAGAAAGAGATAGCCGAACACAGCGCGCAGGATTGCAGGAATAGCGGGATCCATCGTCTTGCCTTGCCGGAAGAACAGACGGCATCACTCACAGAGCGGTGCAAGTACCCTAGAACGCTACACGGTTGGCTTCGGTCCTCAACATAGGTTGAACTCGTCGTTTTAGGTAGATTCTCGGATGCTGTTGAGCCGGATTTCTCCCGTTTACGTACGAAAAATCTCGATAACTTGCGTTTGAAAGCGGCGATTTGCCGCCAGCTGCTCGGAACAGCCTGCATGTCCTGCCGTTTCCCTGCCACCCCAACGAACGGAGTGTCGGCGGATGCCCATCAAGCTCAAGCCCTTGTCCGAACAGGTGATGGTGATCCTCGGCGCGTCGAGTGGCATCGGTCGCGAAACGGCCTTGCGGGCTGCCCGCAAGGGCGCGACCGTTGTTGTCGCTGCGCGCAACGAGGCGGGCCTTGCCTCTCTAGTCGATGAGATCGGCGCGATCGGCGGCAAGGCGGCCTACGTCACCTGCGACGTCACCGATGACGTCCAAGTGCGCCATGTCGCGCGCGACGCCGTGTCGCGGTTCGGACGGATCGACACATGGGTCAACGTGGCCGGCGTCTCGGTCTATGCGTTGTTTGAAGACACCACGCCTGAAGAATTTCGCCAGATCATGGAAGTGAACTTCATGGGTCAAGTGCATGGCGCGCAGGCTGCCTTGCCGTATCTGCGCGAACAAGGCGGCGCACTGATCGCGATATCGTCGGTCGAAAGCATCGTGTCGCTACCGCTGCATAGCGCCTACAGCGCGTCGAAGCATGCGGTCGAGGGCGCGTTCGATGGCCTGCGCCGCGAACTGATGGCAGAAGGCGCGCCGGTATCGGTCACCAGCATCAAACCTGCGACGATTAACACGCCGTTCTTCCGCAACGCACGCAGCAAGCTGGACGTGATGCCAAAGGGGCCACCGCCGGTCTACGAGCCGGGTGTGGTCGCCGACTGCGTGCTGTATGCCGCGACGCACCCGGTCCGCGACCTGTTCGCCGGTGGCGCTGGCAAGGCAATGGCGGTCAACCAGATGACCGCACCAGGACTGATGGACGCGGTCATGGCCAAGTTCGGCATTCCGGCATCGAAGACCACACAGCACGAACCAAAAGGACATGATGGCACCATCTACACGACTGATGGCGATGCCCGCGCACACGGCGATTTCGAGACTCGCGCGCGGCCGAGCCTATACACCTGGCTGGCATTGCGCCCCGCCGTCCAAGCATTGGCCGTGGGCGCAATCTCAGCCGGGGCGGTCGCGCTGCGCCACCGGCGCTCGGAGGACGGGCCGGCGAGGAACAACACCGATCAGGCGGTTCTGGCAGAGGCGGGGTTCGCGGATCGCGAGGTGATGACGACTCCTCCGGTCCCCGGTTACCAGCCGGTCAGGCCGGCCGGTCCCGACGCCATGCGCGACCCACTGAATCGTGAATGGACCAAGGTCGACCAGGCATCCGACGAATCCTTTCCCGCCAGCGATCCCCCCTCATACTACTGAGCGCGCGATGCCCAGCCCTTACAAGATCCGCGAGGGGTCCAATCAAAGAGCGATCGGCGTGACTATCGTCACGACCGGTCCGGGCGTTACCGAAAAGGCCTTGGTCCCCGGCGAGACACTACCCGAACCGCCGTCCGACGCGGAGGTGTCAGCCGATCCGCACGTTCATAACAAACGACGCGAGAAGACTTCCCCGCCCCGGCCGCCACTGACGGGGCGTCGACGGACGGCGTTGCAGGCGACGCCCGCCTGCCTCGCAGTGCGTTCGCGACACCGGGCGTCAGCGCGCCCACCGCGCCTCTAGCAGCAGACTGTCGCACTTTCGTCACGCGCGCAGCACGGTCAGCCAGTACGGATTGCCGATCCCGGTCCCTTCGCACAGCCTGAGCCCGATAAGGACACATACATCAATGGGTTCCGAGCGTAGACCGCACCCGAAGAGCACTGTCGGGATCGCTTGTGCCGGGTACCGGAGACGCATCTAGTCTCCGAAGGCAATCCTGAGTGTGTCAGTGATCGAAGCGCGCTTGTAGGCTTCCCTGCGATGCAACTCCGCAAGGGCGCTGTGGCAGCGATAGCTTTCTTCACAAGCAGCACTGGCCGCAGCCCGCTCTTCGCGCAGTACCGCATCGCGGTGGTGACGGGTAATTGTCTCGTAAGCCACTATAAATGCTCCACTTTCCCCTACGCGTCATGTCTCGTTTGAAACCATGGATCATTAACGTATCGTAGTAAGCACTACGAAATTTCGCCTGTCCTGTGGTATGCCTGCCTGCGGCGTGTCGTGGACGGATTGGTCATGCATCACGTAACGCACCGTTTTGTGAGCTATCAAACCAAGTCGACCGGTACTCTTGGCGATGCATCGATCAGCATCTCCGCACGCATCACAAGCGCCCGTTGCCAACCACGACGGGGGGCGGGCGACCAGGATGCAGCGAGCGCTAGATGCGTCGTTTCAACCCCATCCTGAGTGTCGCAGCCGTTATCGACAGACATTCTCGCTAGTTGCCCGGTTACCGGGCGGGCCCTGATCGCCATGAGCCATTTGGGCTGCCATTGTTCGCCTCCGCGCACGACAGACGCACAACGTGGCGAAGTTTTCTGACGGCCCGCCCACTCGTGCATCAATCCTGATCTGCCAAGCGGGAATCGTCGTCGACTTTATCGGGTGATTTCTTCTTGGAAGCGGATTGCTTGCCTCTCGCATTGTTGCCGCCGCCCCGGCCCGTGCCAGTGCTGCCCCCGGCACCGTCGCCACCCTTGCTGGTGATCGCTCCGGGATTGCCACCCGCGCCTTTGATAGCCATGTCCAACTCCATCAAATAGTTTTTAAACCAAATCTCCTGGGTCGTAGTTCCGTGTTTTTTCAATGACTTGTGTTATCATAGTCTTGCCTTGGCTTGATAACGACGCTCGGATGACAGGATTATGACAACAGTGATCGCGTCTGTGACGGTTCCCGATCGGTCAATCGCCGAACCGGATCCGAATGAACGGTCCGGCGGCTATACCGGGTGCCGATTGCCGACGAAGACCGGGCTGGCAGGCTCGGTATTTTAATTCAACAGATTAGCTGTACGACTGAATTCCGGTGATATCCCGAAATCATGGCCACATATGTTAGCATGATTTCAGGCTGAGTGATTGAAGCTCTATCGCTGTCGAGGCGTTCTGTGGGTCGTATCGTTCGAGAATGATATGAGGACGCATGTCATTCAGCGGAGGTGAACATGTCGAAGAACCAGAATCTCGATCGCGGTGCTGAGCTTACGCAAAACCAGAATAATGCGATGAGCGAAGACCCCGGGGACGGCGGACGGAGGAGCTTTACCGCGGGTGGGAACGATGGCGGTCCGCCGGACAGAAGGCCCGACGATCAAGGTGCAGACTTGCTGGAGGAGTTCGGCAAGCGGGGCTCGCGACAGGAATAGGCCATCGCCTCTCCGCTCAAGATCGGCCCGTATGCGACAAGCGCCTCTCCGCCCACACACCTCGCGTCGGCGGTTCGGATCGGCGGCCTTCCGCCGGACATGGCCTTTGCAGACCGCTGTGACAGGACATCCATCATGAATGAACGCAACCCCGGTCCGACACCGAGGCAGGATCACCCCAATCTGTCGACCGAGCACCAGCCGGCCGGCGATGCGCGACAGCCGCAAGACACGCTCGACCGCCAGCCTAAACGTGACCCACGAAGCGGGGCGACGATTCCGGACGATTATAACCCGGAAACAATGACCCGCGTCGGAGAGGAGAAAAATACGCCGCCTGTGGAATATGCACGCCCTGGCGAACCCGGCGAACCGTTGGCTTAGCATTCTCCGACCGCAAGAGCCGACAAATCCGGACAGCGTGACGCCACATTATAATCTTCCAAATAAGGCAATCGCAAGACAACACCTATGTTGTAGTAAATACAGGATACCGAATTTCCCGTCATTGCTTCCGCCAATATGCATAGAGACGTGCAGGCGGCCGTGAGGGAGCAGGCAATGTCTCAACAAGATGCTTTCAGTCATGACGCGAATGTCGCAATGGAATCTGGGCCGGTATCGTCCGATCCCGAACGGAGCGGCGACACGGTAATCGAGAATTACACACTCAATTTTGGCCCACAGCATCCCGCAGCGCATGGGGTACTCCGCCTCGTGCTGGAACTGGACGGGGAGATTGTCGATCGGGTCGATCCCCATGTCGGCTTTCTCCACCGCGGAACCGAGAAGTTCATTGAGAATAAGCCATATCTTCAGACAATCCCATATTTCGATCGTCTCGATTATTGCTCGCCCATGTGCATGGAGCATAGCTACGTGCTCGCCATCGAGAAGCTTCTTGGTCTGGAAGTACCAATCCGCGGGCAGTATCTACGGGTTCTTTTCGCGGAACTGACGCGTATCAAGAACCACCTGCTCAACCTTGGCAGCCATGTGATGGACGTCGGCGCGATGACGCCAAACCTGTGGCTGTTCGAACTGCGCGAAGATTGCATGGGGTTCTATGAAAGGGCGTCCGGCGCGCGTATGCACGCGAATTATTTCCGCCCCGGCGGCGTGCATCAGGATGTGCCGCTCAAGCTGCTGACCGATATCGCCGACTGGCTGGACGAGCGGCTGCACCGCCTGTTCGAGGATGCGATCAGCCTGATCGCGGAAAACCGGATCTTCAAGCAGCGCAACGTCGGCATCGGTGCCGTCGATCGGGACACCGCGATTGCCTGGGGCTTTTCGGGTCCGGTTCTGCGTGGCTCCGGCGTTCCATGGGATCTCCGCCGCAGCCAGCCCTATGACGTCTATGACCGCATGGAGTTCGATATCCCGGTCGGCACGATGGGCGACTGCTATGACCGTTTCATGGTGCGCGTGGAGGAGGTGCGCCAATCAGCCCGCATCATGAAGCAATGCCTGAGGGATATGCCGGAAGGCCCGGTCGCATCGTTCGATACGAAGGTGGTGCCTCCGCGCCGGGCGGCGATGAAAAGCTCGATGGAAGCGCTGATCCATCACTTCAAGCTCTATACCGAAGGCTTCCACGTGCCGGCGGGCGAAGTCTATGTCGCGACGGAAAGCCCGAAAGGGGAGTTCGGCGTCTATCTGATCGCCGATGGCAGCAACCGGGCCTATCGGTGCAAGATCCGCCCGACTGGCTTCAGTCACCTGCAGGCGATGGACATGATGACGAAGGGACATATGCTGGCCGACGTGACCGCCATTCTCGGTTCGCTCGATATCGTGTTCGGCGAAGTTGACCGGTAGGCATTCCCCAACTGACGACGCGGACGACCATTTGCCGTCATATCCGCTTGATCATCAATTTTGGGGCGAGCGTTTTTTCTGAAGCGAACGGTTCAACCTGACCGGCAATCGGAGGATATATGGTCGATCCCGAAGTCTATCGCCGCGCAGCCGAACTAGAGGCGGCGGCGCATCTGGAAACTTCGCTCAATCGGGCACAGCAACTCGCCCATCGGGCGGATCAGATCCGCCAGCGCGACACGGTACGAAAAGCGAGCTTCAACTTCCCCTTCCCCATTTTCCGGAATTAAACAGGCTTCGCCGACGGGTGCCAAAAGATATTCCATGCAGCGCGAAGTCCGTGCGCGGCGCTGGTTCAAATGAGAATGTGTTGACGGTATGCGTATCAACGGTTCGCCGTGCCGGCGGCGAGAGCGGTCCGGCAGTTTCCGTTGTCCTTATCCGTCACTCCATAGGTACTCTTTTGTATATATTGTCTGTGTCCGCCTTTGGCGAAAGATTAATCCACGAAAGCAACGCAGAAAACCACACTAAATTGGATTAGTTTGCGAACCCCGTAGGGACTTATTGCGTTTGAGACGGCATGCTTCCTAATACGACAGTCGCCCTTTCCTTACCCAGCCCCGCCGTCATTGCTTGCCGCGATGCCATCATCGACATGCCATGAAAAGCCCTCCTGCATCTTCGATTCCGGAAGGCGGGACCGTCGGCTATTCCGCGACATCCGGGCGGCCACGCTGCGCGGAAGCCATTCCGGAACCGCAGGACGCGCCCTATCCCGGCATCATGCAGCTTCATGTCGATGCAACCGATGTGGAGCGCGGCATCTTTCGCGTCCGACAGACCATGCCGGTGCCCGAAACCGGCCCCCTGATCCTGCTTTACCCCAAATGGCTTCCCGGCTTCCATTCGCCACAGGCGCCGATCGAATTATTCGCCGGCTTGCAGGTTTCCGCCGGTGCGCGGCAGTTGGGTTGGAGACGGCACCCGGTCACCGTCAACGCCTTTCATATTGATGTCCCGGAAGGGACCATGTCGATCGAAGTCGCGTTTCAATTCCTGTCGCCGACCGAATCCAGCCAGGGGCGGATAATCTGCAGTCCGGATCTTCTGATGCTGCCGTGGAACAACGTCCTCCTCTACCCCGCGGGCTATTATGCGCGGCAGATCATGGTCGAGCCGGAATTGCGCCTGCCGGACGGGTGGCAAGCGGCCTGCGCGCTGGCACAGGAGCACGGGTTACCCGGTCAGCCGGTCCGGTTCGAGACCAGCGCCCTCGATGTGCTGGTCGACTCCCCGGTACTCGCCGGGCGTCATTTCCGGCGGGAACCGCTCGACGATCACGTGACGCTAACCATCGTCGCGGATCAGGCGCATCTTCTGGCCGCCACGCCCGATCAGATCGCGGCGCACCGTGCCGTGGTCGATCAGGCGGACCGGCTGTTCCGTTCGCGGCCCTTTGATCGCTTCGAAATGCTGTTGGTCTTGAGCGATACGCTCAGCGCCGAGGGGATCGAACATCACCGATCGTTCGAAGCGGTCAGCGCGCCCGAATATTTCACGGCGTGGGACGCCAACCTCACCCGGCACGACACCATTCCGCACGAATATGTCCATAGCTGGAACGGCAAGCATCGGCGAGGTGCGGATTCCTGGACGCCCAACTTCGAGACCCCGATCCGCAACAGCCTGATGTGGGTCTATGAGGGGCTGACGCAATATTGGACCCACGTCCTTGCCACGCGGTCCGGCATGTGGGACCGGGAACAGGTGCTGGGCGCGCTCGGCTACACTGCCGCGCGATACGATGCCCGGCCGGGCAGCCACTGGCGGCCTCTGATCGATACGACCCGCGACCCGATCATCGCCGCGCGCAGCCCGCTCCCCTGGCCCAGCTGGCAGCGAAGCGAGGACTATTATAGCGAAGGCGCATTGATTTGGCTCGATGTCGATACGCGGCTGCGCGAACTTTCTGGCGAGATCCGATCACTGGACGATTTCGCCCGGATCTTCTTCGCCTGCATGGATGGCGATTTCAGCACGCGCCCCTACAGGTTCGAAGATGTGGTGGAGGCTTTGGACGGGATTGCCGCCTTCGGCTGGAAGGATTTCTTCGACGGGCATTTGGAGAAGACGCACGCCCATACGCCGCTCGATGGAATCCGGCGGGGCGGCTACCGGCTCGTCTATCGCGATCATCCCACGGCCTATCAGTCCTCCTATGAAGCCAATAGCGGCATGGCGGATCTGACGCATGCGGTCGGTTTAACGGTTTCAACCGCGGGGCGGATCACGGATGTCCTGTGGGAAGGACCGGCCTTCGATGCAGGGCTGACGATCGGCGCGCAGATTACTGCGGTGGGTGATCGCGCCTTCAGCCTCGACCAGCTTCGCCTCGCCATTCGCGAGGCGGCAGAACGGCCGGTGGAGATCACCGTCACCAAGGGAAAGTCGGTTCGAAACACTGCCGTCGTCGCAACTGCCGGATTGCGTTTCCCCCATCTCGAACGGTGTCCGACGAGTATCGGCCGGCTGGACGCGATCCTGGATCCCCTGCCGAATTGAGATCCGACCACGGAGGTTAATAATCGATATGGCAACCGCACGCATCTTTCGCAATCAACCGCCAGGCCCTCCCATCTTGCACAAGGACCGGCCAAGCTGGGTCCTCGAATGGTGGTCCGACCGGCCGGCCCGGCCTGACCCGCTGACTGGCTGGACCGGTGGCAGCGAACCACAAGCCTATGTTCGGATCACTTTCCCGACCAAGGAGGCGGCGATCGCCTATTGCGAGCGACAAGGCTATGACTTCGTTTTTCAGCCGGAACCGCCGCGCAAGCTTCGCCTGCAAAACTATGCCGACAATTTCCGTTAGGCAGCGGCTATATCCACAACCGGTCCGGCAAAATGCGCCTCCGCCTTCCGCGACGCGCTCTGCTGCGCTCGGGGCCCCACACAGGCGATGCTCCGGATCTTAGAACCATAGAATGTCATGTCCGCCAAACTCAACCTAGGTTGGTGAATTCCCCGAGAGGAAGTGCCATTCCAGCTAAATTATGCTGGCCGCGAGACCATTAGATAACAAGCTCATCTTACTTATCGATTCGAATTACTTTCTGGCTAAATATTTTATAAATATCCTCAAACGGGCCGGGGGCCAAGTGATCGGCCCCGCTCGCACAGCGGAAGAGGCAACGACCTTGATCGATCGCCTTCGCGAACGGCCATCCGCGGCGGTGGTAAGCAATGAGGTTTTGCAAGCGTCAGGTTCGGCAATAGGCCACGCACTTGCCAGACTTGGGATACCGATGCTTCTTACTGTTAGCGAGCGCCCTACTTACGGAGAAGATGCCGGCCTGGTTAACTTTTCCTTTATTAAGCATAACTTCGAAGGAGGAAGCAATGACAAATTTACAATCTTCGATGTTGAAACAAAATAAACTATATAATATTTACTTAGGCTTAACTGATATTTAGATTTATCGCAGATTTTTTAGATCTTCATAAAACAAGTATAATGCAGCCATCTATTACAACCTATTACAACGCGGTGTAATATAGTCACGTTTATAACTAATCAGCTATTTTCTAGTATATAACGTATATTTGTTTTACATCAGAAAACTGGTACATATTTGATTAAAGCGATCTCGTCATAAACGCGTTTCCAAAATGTCGTGACGACGGCGTTGCAGACCTCTAAATTTGTGCAAACGATTGTCAGCTTACAGCGCCTGTTATTGAAATTCAGAACCGCCGCCTTCTATTAAAAAAGACCGGTTGTCTCCTTACCCTACCACCTGAACGAACGTCTGTTTACCGAAATCGGCGCCCGAATGCGGACGGGCTGCAATCCACCAGAATTCACCTTGAAAGCCGTCCGGCGGAAGGCATCTTCCCTCCCCTTTTGGATTTGGGAAAGACTGCCCGACAATCGGGTAGCCGAGTCGAACCGACCTGCGGGACGCGTCGGCTTGCCGTTCAAGCCGGCGGAAGGTTTCTGTCCCCGGTCGACCAGCATAGCCGTCAACGCGGGTCGCCGCCGGAATGGATCACGCCGATTTTTAATACAGCTTGGGTCAGGCAGGTTGGGTTCAATGGCACCGGTCTGCCTGCCATCAGACACTCCACAGCCATTTCAAGAAACACCCTGAGCGTGCAGCAATCCGCAGCAGCGCGATGGACGGTGACGATGGCTAAGAACCGCCCGCGGTGCGCGGCTTTCTGGGCGGTATTGGCATCAAAAAAACTGCAGTAAAAGCGGCACGAAAAGCGAGCAGGCGAGGCGGGGGGAAAAGCGCGCAATTCGGGTCTGCAACCGCAGCCATTCATCGCCCCACTACGGTCCTGGAAGGGCGCGAGTGGTCACGACGGTGGCTTCGGCATGGGCATGCAAGTGCCACCCCCTGCCCCTGTCGAAAAAGCCTTGAGCATGCAGGAATCCGCAGGAATCGATTTGGGTTGTCGGAGGCGAAAGAACCGCCCGCGGTGCGCGGCTTTGCGGCCTTTCGGGCCGCGGGAAAAAGTGCAGTAAAAGCGACCCGAAAAGCGGGCGGGCGAGGCGGGGGGAAAAGCGTGCATTTCGGGTTCGCAAATCGGCTGGCGCCTGGTGGCTGCCAGCACCTTCTTGGGTAGAGTGTATCTCTACAAGGCCGCATCCTTGCGCCGCTCCGCCCGACATCGCACCGCCAGTGCGACGTGACTAGGGAAGGAAGCGATATGCGTGCCGCCAAAACGATCGGGCCAGGCGGTCACTTGCCGCCTGCCGCCAATGACCGCGAACCGTCAGGCACCGTCGTCGAACGGGTCCGTCGGCCAGCGCAGACCCCGCCGGCGGCAAACGATGCCGGGCCGGACGAACGGCTGGTGCTGTTGGTCCGCGCGCTGGCTCGCTGCGCGGCCCATCGTTATGTTGCCGAGTCGGAGCTGCAGCGCATTCGCGGCGCTGTTTGAGAAAGCAGGAACCCCTCATGAAGGTCGCCCTCTACGCCCGCTATTCGAGTGACGCCCAGCGCGATGCGTCCATCGCCGACCAGCTGCGGATCTGCCGTGCCCATGCCGAGCGGCAGGGCTGGCATATTGTCGAGGAATATACGGACCACGCCGTCTCGGGCGCATCGCTGCTGCGGCCCGGCATCCAGGCGCTCATCGCCGACGCGTTGCAGGGGCGCTTTCAGCTGTTGCTGTCCGAGGCGATGGACCGGCTGTCACGCGACCAGGAGGACATTGCCGGGCTGTTCAAGCGCATGGCCTATGGCGACGTGAAGATCGTGACGCTGTCGGAAGGCGAGGTCACGCAGTTGCATGTCGGCCTTAAGGGCACGATGAACGCGCTGTTCCTGAAGGACTTGGCCGACAAGACCCGCCGCGGCCTGCGCGGCCGCGTCGAGCAGGGCAAGTCCGGTGGCGGCAACGCCTATGGCTATACCGTTGTCAAGCAGTTCGACGCGCAGGGCGAAGCGCTCCGCGGTGACCGTACGATCCATCCCGAACAGGCAGACGTGGTCCGGCGTATCTTCAGCGACTATGCGGCGGGCAAATCGGCGAAGCGCATCGCGACAGAACTCAACCGTGACAAGATCCCCGCCCCCGGCGGCGGTGACTGGGGCTTCAGCACCATCAATGGCAATCCGAAGCGCGGCACCGGCATCCTCAACAACGAACTCTACATCGGCGCGCTGGTCTGGAATCGGCAGCGGTTCGTGAAGGACCCGGCGACCGGCAAACGTCAGGCAAGACCCAACCCACCTGAGGACTGGATCACCCAGACCGTCCCGGAGCTTCGGATCGTCTCCGAGGCGATATGGTCGGCGGCAAAGGCGCGGCAGTCGGCGATGCGCGCGGACCAGCCGGAACCTGCCGCGTCACCGCTCACAACAGCGCGGGACCGCAAGCGACCGCGCTACCTCCTTTCCGGGCTGACCCGCTGCGGCTGCTGTGGTGGCGGCTATGCGATGATCTCGTCAGAGCTGCTGGGCTGCTCGACCGCGCGTAACAAGGGCACCTGCCAGAACCGCCGCAACGTCCGGCGGGATGCACTAGAGAAGCGCGTACTGACCGCGCTGCGCGAGCATCTGATGGAGCCGGCGCTGTTCGCCGAATTCTGCGATGCGTTCACGCGTGAGATCAACCGCATCCGCACTGCCGGTTCAGCAACGCTGGAGTCGGCGCATGCCGAGATCCGCAGGATCGACCGCGACCTGGACCGGCTGGTCGACATGATCCTGCGCGGCGGGGCAGCGGAGCGCCTGAACGACCGCATGGTCCAGATGGAGGCACGCAAGCGCGAACTGGAAGCGGCGGTGGCCGAGGCAAAGGAGCCCGCCCCCCTGCTCCACCCCGAAATGGCAGGCTATTATCGCCGCCAGGTCGAGAGCGTGCACGAAGTGCTGAACAGTGGACTGGAAGCCGAGCGCCTGAAAGCGACAGACCTGCTGCGGTCGCTCATTTCCGCCATCGTGCTGACGCCGACGGACCAAGGTCTGGAAGTCGACGTACAGGGGGATCTTGCCGGCATTCTGACGGTGGCGTCGAACGCAAGAAGCCCCGCCTTTTTAAGGGCGGGGCATTCGCAATTAGAGATGGTTGCGGGGACAGGATTTGAACCTGTGACCTTCAGGTTATGAGCCTGACGAGCTACCGGGCTGCTCCACCCCGCGGTGAACTGGGCGGCGTTGCCGCGTGCCCTGCCTTTTGTAGTGGGAGGCAG
>Ga0265797_10002934_pt1 | contig 28026 bp, 28 predicted proteins | sample P2T30metagenome_FD_192433 | JGI IMG/M metagenome (GOLD analysis project Ga0265797, IMG submission 192433) | Plant litter microbial communities from East Loma Ridge, Irvine, California - P2 T30 | ecosystem: Environmental > Terrestrial > Plant litter > Unclassified | place: USA: California... | reverse complement strand
CTCGGTGGACGGCTGACCTCGTGGTCTGCGGGGAGTTCGACTTCGGCGCGATGACCGCCGCCGAACGAGCCGGGGTGCCGTGCGTGGTGGTCCTGGCCTTCGCCTCGGCCGGCGGGACCTGGCGCGACGCGGTGCGAGAGCCGCTCGAGGCGCTCCGCCGACGCGCGGGACTCGGGCCCGACCCGCAGCAACACATGCTCGGCGGCTCGCTCACCGTCATCCCGTTCCCGGCGTCGATGCGATCCGGGCACGAGCTGCGTGGTCCGGTGATCCGGATGCGACCGGACACCTGGTCGTCACCCCCGTCCGATGCCGCGGCGTGGTTCGCCGCCGACGACGGACCGCGCGTCTACGTCACGCTCGGCACCGAGTTCAACACGAAGTCCGGCGACCTGTTCGCTCGGCTCATCAACGCCCTCGCCGCCCTGCCGGCGCGGATCCTCGTGACGACCGGACCCTGGGTCGACCCATCGACCTTCCCGGTGCCGGCGGGCCCGGGAGCGATCCGGGTCGAGCAGTACGTCCCGCAGGACTCGGTGCTCGGGCTCGTGGACCTCGTGGTGAACCACGGCGGGTCCGGATCGGTGACCGGGGCGCTCGCGCACGGGGTGCCCCTGCTGGTCCTGCCGCTCGGTGCGGACCAGCTGCCGAACGGCGGCTGCGTCGAGACTCTGGGCGCCGGACTCGTCCTCGACGCCGCGACGGCGACCGCGGAGGACATCCGCACCACCGCGTCGCGACTCCTGACCGAGCCGGCGTTCCGCGTCGCAGCGGATCGGGTCAGGACCGAGATCGTGACAGGCGAACCCCCGGCCGTCGTCCTGGCCGCCGTCGAGCGCCTGGTCGGTGGGTGAGCGCGCACCGCGGTGACGAGCGCCGATCAGGCCCGATGGTCAGCGCACCAGGCACGTGTGAGGACGGCGTCTCGCCCGTCCTTCGGAAGGATGCACTCCCTTTCGCTCGGCCCGCTCGTTGCACCGAGCCAACAAATTGGTCCGAGAGTCCCCGATTTGACCCTCACACGTCGTGAGGGCAGAACGTGGAGCCCATGAGCAACTACTACAACGCCTTTGCGATGAGTCCAGTCCCCGCTCCCAGCCCTGACGCCGTCGCCGCCAGCGACGTCGCCACTGTGTAGCGTTTGGCGCCCCTTCACCGGGCATGTTGCGGGACAGGCATACGGCAATACCCCCGGTCAGGCGGCAGTACGCAACGGAGGCTGTCGAAGGCGACAACTGTCGTGTAGCGGTGAACCACCGGCTATCGGGACACCGATCCTTGGCGTTTACAAGCTAGAAGGCTGAGTATGGTGAGGTCATGTACAGCGGAGACGGTGTGAACCCCATCGCAATGGCCGTGATAGTCATCATCGCTGTGGGAGTGATTGGATATTTCATCACTAAGATGCGGAACAAGAAGTAATGCCGGGGTACCGGCTCCACTGACGAAGGTTAAGCGTGCGCACGTTCGTGATCGTGGGGTTTGTCGTCGGCGCCGTTCCCTTTGCGGCGGTCGTCGCTTACTACCTGGTCGACTACCGTCGAATGGGCGAGCTGTACAGGGTGAAGCTGCCGTGGATGCCAATTGCTGCTCTGGGGTTCTTACTAGCGGCCGGCGCAGTAGTCGTCGGGATCGTCTCGACGGGCGGGCGTGGATTCCACTGAGGCACGCGCACGTGTCCGCTGGCCGATCGGCAATCGAGCGCTCGAGAGCAGTACGTTGATCGCATGGATGTGGTCAGCGCGAAGGTGCTTGGTACCGGCGCTTTCGTCTTCGGACTGATTTTCATCGTGACGTCGGCTGTGCGCCTGTCTCGCGCGGACCTCGATGTCGTCCTCTTGATCCTGAACACCGCACTCGGCATCCTCTTGCTCTACGCCGGCGTGAGACTGTGGCGCTTTGCTCTTCGCGGAGCGAAGCGCGACCGGTAGGGGATCCCCTACCGGAACGACCACGATCGACTGAGGCGGCATTCGCTAGCCCACCGGCTATTGAGACGCGCCCTGGGTGGGACAGGTTGGGCGATGGTCAGTTGACCGTGCGGGCGGATCGTTGTGGTCATGAACGCACATCAGCACGGAGCCCCGCGAGTGTCACTGGTCACCGGGGGGAACAAGGGCATCGGCCTGGAGACGGTTCGACGCCTCGTCGCCGAGTGCGGGACGGTGTACCTCGCGGCCCGCGACGCCGGCCGTGGTGCGGCCGCAGCGGCCGACGTCGGCGCCCGCTTCGTCCAACTCGACTCTCGCGACGACGCGTCCGTGGACGCCGCGGTGGCGACGGTCACCGCAGAGCAGGGGCGCCTGGACGTCCTCGTCAACAATGCCGGCATCACGGGTCCGCTCCGCGACGCCCACGATTACACCGCGAATGATCTCTCCGAGGTACTCGAGACCAACGTCGTTGGGTACGTCCGGGTGTTCCACGCATTCCTGCCCCTGCTGAAGCAGTCCGCGGACCCGTGCGTGGTCAACGTCAGCAGCGGCATCGGCTCATTCGGGTTGTTCCACAATCCGGAACGGATCGAGGCGACCGCGGGGACGCCGCTGTACGGGGCGTCGAAGGCGGCAATCAACATGCTGACCGTCCGGTACGCACGCCTGCTCCCGGAAGTCCGGATCAACGTCGCCGATCCGGGGATGACGGCCACGGACCTCAGCGGCGGCCGCGGTCACTCCGTCACGGACGGCACCGACGCGATCCTGCGCCTCATCACCGACAACACCGAGACCGGCGCCTACCGCGACCGCGACGGCGTCCTGCCCTGGTGACCCTGCACCACCCAGACCAGCACCATCTCCTTCCTCCCACCCCTCGAAAGGACTCACCCATGTACCTCGTCATTGGAGCCACCGGCAACGTCGGCGGCGAAGTCGTCAACCAGCTCATCGCCCGCGGCCAGGACGTCCGCGCCCTCGTCCGCAGCGAGGACCGCGCTTCGGCCCTGCCCGCCGGTGTCACGCACGCCGTCGGTGACCTCGACGACGCCGCCAGCCTGACTGCAGCAGCCCGGGGCGTCGAGGGGGTCTTCTTCATGCAGCTCGCGCCTTCCACCGAGCAGGCGCAGGGCTTCATCGACGCCGTCAAGGCCGCTGGCGTCACAAAAGTCGTCCTGCTGTCCTCGCTCGGGACGCTCCTGCACCCGGCGCCGACGATCGGGCAGCTCATCGCCGCCCGCGACGCGGTGTTCCGCGCATCGACGCTCGAGGTGACCTACCTCTACGCATCGGGGCTGATGTCGAACGCCACCTGGTGGGCGGAGACGCTCCGCTCGTCGAAGCAGGTCGTGGACGCCACCGAACCGGGCAAGATCGGTGTCGTCGACCCGTTCGACGTCGCTCGCGTCGCGGCGATCGCCCTGTCGGAGCCCGGCCACGCCGGTAAGGGGTACCTCCTGACTGGCCCGGAGGCTCTGTCACCCAGCGAGATGACGGCCACCCTCTCAGACGTCCTCGGCACCGAGCTCGAATTCGTCGCTTCCACACCCGAAGCGGAAGCGGACAAGGCGCTGGCGAAGGGGACGCCGGAGTTCATGGCCCGCGCTCGGCAGAACCTCGATGAACTCTTCCGCGCCGGCCGCGCTGGCGTCGTCACCGACGACGTGCAGAACCTCACCGGTCAGCCGGCGACGCCGTTCCGCACGTGGGCCGAGAAGCACGCGGATCTGTTCGCCTGAGACTCGCTGACGACGAAGCGCCCCTCCGTGAGGAGAGGCGCTTCGTCGTTCCGCGCACAGCCGGCGTTGACGTCACCGGGTCGTCCGCCGCTTGCGGTCAGTGGTCGGCGGCCAGGGGCTGCAGGCCGACGACGTGCAACAGGTCGAGTTTCTCGCGTGCGTCGGTGGCTTCGACGGGGAAGAACGCGACCACCTGCAGGCCGTTCTCCGGGGTGAGCATCACTTCGCAGTTCAGGTCGATGAGCCCGACCTCGGGATGCACGATGCGCTTGTGAGCGAAGCGTCGGGTGCCGACGTCGTGCTGCTGCCACAGCTCACGGAACTCCGCACTGGCACCGACCAGTTCCCCGACGAACGCGATCACGTCAGCATCGCCGCCACGGCGGGACGTCGTCGTACGCAGGTCCCGCACGTGCGCTTCGGAGTGAGCAGCCCAGTCTTCGGCGGGGAACCGGTCCCGCACCTGCGAGTCGGTGAACCAGGAGCGGATGAGGTTGGCGGGCCGGTCACGGCGGAGCCCTGCTGTGCCGGCGAGGTCACCGAGCACGACCGTGGCCAGGGTGTTCTGGTGCAGCACATCTCCGAGGTCGTTGCAGATCAGGGTCAGAATGTCTGGGAGACGGTCGAGCATCTGCAGCAGACCTGGACGGATGTGCCGGGAGGGTCCAGTCACGGGCGGTGCGAAGCCCGCGAGGCGGAACAGGTGATCGCGTTGGTCATCGTCGAGCCGCAATGCCCGGGCGAGGCCCGCTATCACGGACTCGGACGGGTTCGCTCCCCGGTGCTGCTCGAGGCGGGCGTAGTAGTCGGAGGAGATCCCCGCCTGCAGCGCGACCTCGTCTCGGCGAAGTCCCGTGGCCCGGCGCCGCATCCCACCCGGCAGGCCGAGGTCCGCCGGGGTCAGCGATTCCCGGCGCCGGCGGAGGAAGTCAGCCAGGGCGATGCGATCGATCATCCCGTCATTGTCCCCTCTTGAGGATCCTCAACCAGGGACAAGGTGTACGCGTACAACCTGTCCCTGGTTGACGTCTCGGGACGCTTCCACACTGAGGTCATGCCCGCAGATGCCTCCACCACTTCCTCCTCCCGCACGCTCCGCACGATCCTCATCACCGGCGGGACCAGCGGCATCGGTCTCGCCGCAGCCAAGAGCGTGCTGCAGTCCGAGGGCCCCTGGCACGTCATCGTCGCCAACCGCGACGCCACCCGCGCCCGGCCTGCCGTCGCCGACCTTCGCAAGGCCGCACGAGCGGGCAACACGGTCGAATCGCTGTCGGTCGATCTGGCCTCGCTCGCTGCCGTCCGGACGTTCGCCGCGGACCTCGTCTCCCGCGTCACGGCCGGGACGCTGCCGCCGTTCCACGCGGTGGTGTGCAACGCCGGTGTCCAGGCCGGCGCGTCAATGACAACGACCGAGGACGGGTTCGAATCGTCCTTCGGGGTCAACCACCTCGCGCACTTCCTCCTCATCGAAGAGCTCCGCCGTGTCCTGGCTGCTCCGGCACGAGTCGTCGTCGTCGCCAGCGACACCCACGACCCGGCCATGAAAGCCGGCGTCCCCGTGCCGGCATGGAGCACCGCACGGGAACTCGCGCACGGCACCCTCGGTCCGCTCGCCAGCAAGGACGGCGCCTTCGTCGCCGGTCAGCGCCGCTACAGCACCTCGAAACTGGCGAACATCTTCTACACCTACGAACTCGCCCGACAGCTGCCCGAGGGCGTCACCGCGAACGCGTTCAACCCGGGCCTGGTTCCCGGGACCGGGCTGCAGCGCTCCGCGCCGGCACCCGTGCGGATCATCGCCAAGCACATCCTTCCCCGGATGACCTGGCTCGTCCGACGCGTGATGACGCCTAACGTGCACACCACAGAAGAGTCCGGATCCGCTCTCGCGTACCTCGCTATCGATCCGGAACTCAGCACAACGACGGGCACCTACTTCGACGGCCGCACCCCAATCCCGTCGTCCGAGGAGTCCTACGACGCCGCCAAAGCGGCCGAACTCTGGGCCACGAGCGAAGCACTCGTCCGAGCCTGACAGCCGCCTCACCGAGCAAGGAAACGCGCGTTCACACGAGGTGACTTCGAGGCGATCGCAGAATCAGCGCTGCCGCCGTCCGCTACTGCACCGCACTGGTGACCTGCTCGCGGCGGTGGCAGCAAAAACTGCGACGCGAAAGCCGTCCGGTCATGGCTCGGCACTGGACGCATGGCCAGCACAGGACTGCGTGCAGCGCAACTGGACGGGGATGCGAGGCTCGCCCTCATCGGATCGGAGCATGGCGCGGGCGTCATCGGATGGTAGCGAACGCCTGTCGTGCTGCCTGAAGCGTATGCACAGTGAACACGTCGAACGGGTCCACGGCGCGGACGACCTGGAGCGAGTGGCCACGGCGGAACAGGTACCCCAGCAGGTCCGGTTGATCCTGCGTTCGCGGGCTGTGCTCGATGCGCCAAACCCCATCCACGACCGACACCAAGACCACCTCCCCCAGCTCGTCGGCTGGGCGCGCTCGCGTGGTGGTCATCGCTGCAGCCGTGGCGTGACATCCGTGAAGAAGTCCTCGTACCGCGCCGACGATTTGTCCGCGACGATCTCCCACCCGCGTCGTCGGGCCTTCGCGATCTGCCGGAGTGTGATGATTCGCAACGGCGTGACGAGTGAATCTGACTGGTACGTGCTCATGCGAGCACCTCTGTCGATGACTGGTTCGGCCATCATCCCCGGCTGGGGCGATTGCGATCCGAACCATGCAAGCGGTCCCGCGAGACTACGTGCCCCAAACGAGGGCCACAAGAGCGTGCGGCGTCCCGTGGCCGACTTGCTACCGGTCGGACTGCTGCGTCCGCAGATCGCGCAGATGCTTCCACGTCGCGTTATCGTTCCATCTGGTGCGCTCGTAGTCAGTAATCTGCTCATGGTCGCCAGCGTGATCGGCTTCCCACCCGCACCGCCACCGGTCGAAGGTGCTCCCGCACTGCTTGATCATCAAGCAGCACAATAAGGCGCTCGCACCGTCCCGCTCAACGATCGGCTACCGGGCACTCCGAGAGCGGCCCCCCCCCCCCCCGAATCCGTCCGCGTGAACAGTGTCCAGACACTTGGTCTGGAAGAGGTTCCGGCGACGGTGCCCCGCGAGGGATCGTCCACGGAGAGCGGATGAGCCCGGGCACGGCAGCTGGGTCGAGGCGATGGACGCATACCCCGACGAGGGCAGGGCAAGGGGCCCCACGACGCATCTGCCCGGAGGCCCCACCACGGGGCGTACCTTCAGCGCACCAGGCAGATCGTGCTGAAGTCGACATCCGGACCGGGCCGCGTGTACGACGAGGTGCTCTCGAGCCAGTCTGCGGCCGGCGAGATCTGGTCGGGGACCATGTCCGCCTCGGACCGTGCGTCGATGCCCTCGGACTCCCAGTACGCACGGACGCGGTCTACGTCGCGGTTGGCGCCCTCGATCAGCGTGTGGTCCTCGGGCAGGAGTTCCTTGCCGTGCTCGTCGGTGTACTCCCCCGGGTGGTACCAGTACCGCCACCGTACCCCCTGGTGCGCGTTCGACAGCCGGCACTCCTCGCTGTACGCACCACCGGATCGCTGACCATCACGGTAGGCGGACTTCCGGTCGCCGCCGAGGATCCGCACCGTGCGGTCCCCGACCCGCTCGAGTGTGGCCCGGGCTTCGCCGTCGGCGAAGTGCCGCTCGGCGGCGGTCGCCGGCTGCGCCCACCGCCGAGCGTCGGCGGCCACGCTCCGCACCTGCGACGTCAGGACCAGGCCGTTCCACGGCACGGCGATGACCAGCACGACGATCGCCGCGACCACGGCGACCAGCGAGTGCCGCGGTTCGCGCCGACGAGCCCGGACCTGCACGACGAGCACGACCACGGGGATCCCCACGGCGAGCACGGCGCCGATGACCAGCCGTGCCAACACGCCCCCGGCGCCGAGCCGGTCGTCCATCGACCCGAAGTCGCGCGCCAGGTACGCCCCGATCTGAATCGCCCAGCTCACGACGAGCAGCACCGGCAGCACGAGCGCGATGGCGATCGCGTTGCCCCGCCCCGTCGTCGGGCCCGTCCCCTGCTCTCGCCAGTCCTGCTGTTCCGTGCTCATACCGGCCCCCGCCCCCGTGGTGTCGGGACCATCCTGCCAGCAGAACGCGCCCCGGGCCGCGAGCGCCGCCTCCGCCTCACCCCCGAAGCGGTGGTGCCGCAGCGGCTTCTGTTGCTGCCAAGATGACCGACGTGACCACGACCACGCCCCGCGCCGATCCCGACGCCGCTGCCGACGGCTTCGAAGGCGGCTGGTTCCGCATCGACGACGACGTGGAGCACCTGGACGACGTGCTGTGGCGACCCACCGCGGGGGTCGAAACTGGATCCGCGACGGCTCCCGCTGCGGTCGTCGTCGGTGGCGACCCCCGCGAGCACATCGGATCGACGCTGCCGCTCGCCCGGCTGGACGAACTCGACGCCGCCCGACAGTGGTCAGTGCGCAAGCTCTGGCTGACCCCGATCTTCCTGGTGACCACCGCCCTCGTCACGACGGCGCTCGAGCTGTCCGGACTCCCGTGGCGCGCCGACGTCGGACGTCACGTCATCGTGTCGCTCTGCGTGATCCTGCCCATCGACGCGATCTGTGTCGGCGTGTGGTGGCGCATCACCCGCGACCCCTCGGGCGCCGTCGTCCGCAAGATGGGCGGCCACCGGACCCGCCAGCAGTACTACCAGCAGCGCGCCGTCCTCGAACGCTGACCGCGCCGAGAGCTCTCACCGAACCGGCGCCGACACCGCGGCCGCACCCGCAGCAGACTCCACTTCTGACGACGGCCGCACCCCGCGCCCGGGCCACAGCACCGCGTCCACCCGCTCACGGTCGAGCTCGCCCTGCCACCGCGCCACCACGAGCGTCGCGACGCAGTTGCCGAGCAGGTTGACGCTCACCCGCATCGCGTCCATGATCCGGTCGGCACCGAGCAGCAGCGCGACGCCCGCCACCGGGAACAGTCCGAGGCTCGTCGCCGTCGCGGACAGGGCCAGGAACGACGATCCCGGCACCCCGGCCATGCCCTTCGACGTCAGCAGCAGCACCCCGAGTGCGGCCACCTGCTGCTCGAGCGTCAGCGGCACCCCGAACGCCTGGGTCAGGAACAGCAGCGAGATCGACAGGTAGATCGCCGCCCCGTCCAGGTTGAACGAGTACCCCGTCGGCACGACGAGCCCGGCGACGCTCCGTGAGACGCCGACCTCGGTGAGCCGGGTGATCATCCGCGGCAGCACGGCCTCGGTCGACGCGGTGCCCAGGGCCAGCCCGAACTCCGCGCGGGTGTGCCAGACGAACCGCCAGATCGGCACCCCGGACAGCAGCCGCCCGCCGACGAGCAGCGCCACGATGAACACGGCCGCTGCGCCGTAGCAGGCGGCGATCAGGAGCCCGTACGATCCCAGGGTGTCGATGCCGTACTGCCCGACCACGTACGCCATCGCCCCGAACGCACCGAGCGGCGACAGACGCATCACCCAGCCCAGGATCCGGTAGACGACCTCGAGGCACAGGTCGAGGCCCCGCACGAGCGGCCGCGCACGGTCGCTCCCGATCGCGGCGATCGCCGCGCCGACGAACACCGCGAAGACGAGCACCTGCAGGATGTCGTTCGTTGCGAACGCGTTCACGACGCTCGACGGGATGAGGTCGAGGATGAAGGTCCCCGCGTCCGGCGCCGTGCCGCCGGCGGTCTTCGCCGCCACGGCCGAGGCGTCGAGCGACGACGGGTCGATCCGCAGGCCAGCCCCGGGGCGCACGAGGTTGCCGACCAGCAGCCCGAACACGAGCGCGCACGACGACGCGAGCAGGAAGTAGACCATCGCCTTGCCGGCGATCCGTCCCACGGACCGCAGGTCGCCGACGTGCACGATGCCCGTCACCACGACGATGAACACGAGCGGCGCGATCACCATCTCGATCAGCCGGATGAACCCCTGCCCCACCACGTTGAGCACCGACGCGGCCGCGGGGAAGCAGACCCCGACGGCGATGCCGAGGGCCACCCCGATCGCGATCTGCACGAACAGCGAGTGGTACCAGCGAGCGGGAGCACGATCCGTGGTGGTGACGTCCATGCATCCACCCCACAGGGCGCGTGTTTCGTCGACGTTGCGAGTCTGTTCCCACCTGCCGCGCCGCGCGCCCACCGAAACAGGTGGCCGGCCCGCGCACGCCGGCCCGCGTCCTGGGGTGCCACGTGACGGACTGGAGGCCCGGTGCCAGCCGGCACCGAGCCTCCAGTCCGTCACCCGCCCACGTCGCGGGCCGCACGCGCGACCGCGGGCAGCTAGCTGCCGTTCGCCTCGACCACGCGCCACACGAGCATGCCGACCGTCACGAGGGTGCCGAGCACCGAGACGATCGCCGCGACGACGCCGAGCCGGCGTCCGCGACCGGGCCGCGCGATCGCGACAACCGCGAGGATCGACGCGACGAACTGGAACGGCCACCCGAGCACGAACACCGACGGCCAGCAGCTGCTGTACAACCCGGTCAACGCGAGGAACAGCGCAAGGAGCGCGACCCCGAGTCGGTTCGCCCCTGCGGTCTCGGCGGTCCCGACGTCCGAGTCGTCGTCGAGCGGGCCGCCCGGGTACGGGTTGTCGGGGCGGAGCGCCTGCAGCGCCCGGATCCGTTCAGCGTCGAGCCCACCGTCGCGGGCACGGGCGGCATCGGCCAGCGCGAGGGCGTCGTTGCCGTGCCCCGCGGCCTCGTGCTGGGCGATGGCCCACGCGAAGAGCGCGCGCTGTCGGGGGTCCGAGCGGGTCGCGGCGTCGACCGCCCAACCGAGCGTGGTGAGGAAGAGCAGGCCCCCGAACGCGAGCAGGACCGCTCGCCCCGGCTCGTCGGGGTCCACCCGGAAGAGCACCACGCTGCACACCACCATGCCGACGCCGAACAGTGCCGTCGCCCCGATCTGGCCGCGCCAGTAGCCGTTGCCCGAACTCGCCCCCGCGGGTGTGGTCATGCAGCGACCCTGGTGCCCGGGCTCCGCGACGCCGACACGGCTTCGGTCAGGCGGCGGGTCGGACTCCGTCGAAGTGACACGGAGCTCACTCGGACCCCGGAGGAGCGCGTTGCGGCGGTACGGCGGCGGGTCGAGCACCAGCCTCGGGTTGACGAGCCGCCGGAACAGGGTGGCGAGGGCGATCTGGGTCTCCAACCGGGCCAGTGGCGCGCCGAAGCACGCGTGGATCCCGGCGCCGAAGCTCAGGTGGTCGTTGCCCGCCCGGTGCGGGTCGAACCGGTCCGGTTCGGGGAAGTGTCGGGGGTCGCGGTTGGCTGCAGCCCAGGCGATCCACACGGGTGAGCCCTCGGGGATGGTCACGCCTGCGACGGTGACGTCGGCGAGGGCGATGTACTTCGGGGTCACCTGCGCCGGCGGTTCGACTCGGATGAGTTCCTCGAACACCTGCGCGATGGTGTGCGGGTTGTCGCGGATCAGCTCGATGGTGTCGGGGTTGCGCAGCATGGTCAGGGTGCCGTTGGCGATCATGTTGACGGTGGTCTCGTGCCCGCCGACGAGCAGCATGATGGACGTGTTCAGCACTTCCGTCTGCGACATCGGCCCGTCGGGGCCGTGGTCGTTGACGAGCCCGGAGAGCAGATCGCCCTGCGGTGTGCCCCGCCGCGACTCGGCGAGTGCGCCGAGGTACGCAGCCAGCTCACGGCTGGCCTCGTCTGCTTCGCGCCGCTTGACGGCGGCGTCGGCGTCGTCCGTGGCCTCCGGCGGCGCGATGATGGCTGAACTCCAGGCGTGGAAGCGGGGCTCGTCCTCCGGGGGGACGCCGAGCACGTCGCAGATCATCGCGACCGGGAGCGGGTACGCGAACGACTCCACGACGTCGATCTCGGTGCGTCCGGCGAAGCCGTCGATGAGGTCGTTCGTGATGGCATCGATGTCCTGTCGGAGCCCGTCGATGTAGTCGGCGGCGTGCGGCGGTCCGAAGTGGCGCATCGTCTGCCGGCGCAGGCGGTCGTGCACGGGCGGGTCCGTCATGACGAACGCCGACGTCAGCGCGGGTTCACCCGGATCGCCACCCTCGGCGCGGTGCTTCGCCATGGGGTCGGAGCTGATCCGCGGGTCGTGCATGAGCTGCACGACCTCGTCGTACCCGGTGACGAGGAACGCGCCGTTGTCCAGCTGCTGCACCGGGTGGGTGCGCAGCTGCGCGTAGAGGGGGTTGGGGTCGTGCCGGTTGTCCTGCTCGAGCAACGTGTCCCACGTCGTCGACGCGGTGTGCGGGTTGTTCGTCATCGTGTTCTGCTCCTGTCGTCTGGCTCTGATCGGTGGTGGTGGGAGCGGTCCGCTAGCGTGCTGCGGCCACTCCGGGGTTCCGTGACGGGTCGACGGTCGGGTCCTCGAGCGGGAAGGACGCGCCAGCGGCGATCTGCGCGCGGTAGTACGGCAGCCACTTCGCCTGGTTGACGGCGACGGCGGCCACCAGGCGTCCGTCCCGGCCGAACGTGACGACACCGGATCGCTCGTCGAGGGACCCCTGGGAGACCTGCGCGGAGTCCGCGACGGATGGCTCTCCGACGGCCTTGAGGACGTTGCCGAACTGCATCGTCCAGAAGACCGCGGTGCTCTCGTGCGGCACGTTGCTGTCGTGCACGAGGTTCCGCGCTGCGACGTCGGCCTGGCTGACCGCGGCGCCCCAGTGCTCGCTCGTCCAGGGGCCGGGGCCCGTCGACGGGTTCGGGTGCCGCGCGATGTCGCCGGCGACGAAGACGTCGTCCATCGGTTGCCCGTCGGTGTCGAGCGCCCGCTGCGCGACGTCGCACAGCACCCCGCCGGCGTCCTGTGCGACACCGGACCCGGCGAGCCACTCACTGTTGGGAACGGCCCCGACCGCGACGACGGCCAGGTCGACGTCGACGGTGGAACCGTCGGTGAGTCGAGCACCGCAGAGCCGTCCGGTGTCGTCATCGAGCAACGCCACCACGCCCGTGCCGGTCCGGAGGTCCACACCGCGCTCACGGTGGACATCGGCCAGCATCCGTCCGATCGCGGTCCCGAAGACCTTCACCATCGGAGCAGGCCCGCGATCCACGACGGTCACGGGGATGCCGAGCGTGCTGCACGACGATGCGATCTCGCCGCCGGTGAACCCACCGCCGATCACCAGCACACGACGAGGCCGGTCCTCCAGCCGGGTGCGGATCCGTGCCGCGTCGTCTGCGGTGCGCAGCACGAAGACACCGTCCAGGGCAGCCTCGGACTCGACCGGCCACGGCCTGGAGCGACGTCCGGTGGCGATCAGCAACCGGGTGTACCGGACGCGTTCCCCACCGTCGAGGACGACCTCCCGGCCGGACGTGTCCAGCGAGACCGCTGCGTGGCCCAGACGCCAGTCGGCGCCCAGGTCGGCCGCGTGCGGGAGGGTCGTCGTGGTGGTGTCCACGACACCGGTGAGGACCTGTTTCGACAGCGGCGGGCGGTCGTAGGGCCGGTGCGGCTCGTCCCCGACGATCGTGAGCTCGCCGGTGAACCCCGCTGCGCGCACCGTCTCTGCCGCACGAAGGCCGGCGAGCGACGCACCGATGATGACGACCGCGTCGCTCGACGTCAACGGCGCGGCACCGCGCGCCCCGGTGTCGGCATGCCGGACCGGGAGCCGCGTTCCCCCGACTCGGATCGCCTGCACCGGACACGCCGCCGCGGACTCCAGGACGCGAGAACGCTCCTCCTCGCTCGGGTTCGGGTTGTACACCAACGCCTCTTCGCCCTCGAACCGGAAGACGCCGGGCGCGAGGAAGCAGCACTGCGCGTAGCTCTGACACTTCGTCATGTCGACTGCGATGTCCATGGAGTCCTCTCGTCGGGGTGTTGTGGTCCTCAGCGTGCGCCGATCCGGAGCGCGAGCGGTACTGCAGCGGGAGCGCCACGACTACTGCGGACGCAGTACGTCGGCCACGCGGGCGTGTGTGCCGGCCTGCGCTCGGGGACGTCACGGCCGGCGGCCGTCGCCGCCGCCGCCGCCGCGGACCGCACACGATGACGCTGATCCCGACTGCCGGCCCACGTCGTGGGGTCAAGTGGAGACGGACGGGAGGCCCGGTGCCAGCTGGCACCTGGCCTCCCGTCCGTCTCATCCCGCGTCGTCGTGCCCGGTGCCGGTCCGCGGTGCCGGTGCCGGTGCGGACGCCGTCCGGATCCGGAGCGGCACGGTCCCGGCGACGTACCGGTCGTCGCCGGCCTCGAGCGGGCGGCCGTCCTCGGCGGTGCTGGACCGGCGCACCTGCAGGAGGGCCGCGCCGGGCCGGACCCCGAGGAGCGCGGCGTCGGCGTCGTCTGCCAGCAGCGCGTCCACGGTGGTGACGGCGGAACCGACCCGGATGCCGAACCGGTCCTGCAGGGTCGCCGACACCGACGTCTGCCCGCCCGGGATCGTCCGGATGACGGCGGCGACCCACGGCGCGTAGGCGGTGCGCTCGAGCATGACGTCCACACCGTCGAGGGAGCGCACCCGCACGACGTGCAGGACGGGCTCGTCGTGCGCGGCGCGGAACAGGCGCCGCTCGCGCACGGTGGCCGGCCGTTCCTCGACCGCCACGACCCGCCCGCCGGGCTCGTGTCCCCTGGCCCTGGCCAGCTGACCGAACGACTCGAGCGCGCCGGCGTCGTGGCCGAGCGTCGTGGTGCGGACGCGCCAGCGGGAGCCCGCACGTGCCGTCAGGACCTGCCGGTCGCGGAGCAGCTCGAGCGCGTTCCGCACGGTGCCGCGCGCGACGGCGTAGTCGGCCGCCAGGTCGTGCTCGGCCGGCAGGACACCCGTGGCGTCGAACTCACCGCGGAGCACCCGGTCGGCGAGGTCCTCGGCGATGTCCCGGAACAGTGGTCGCACCCGGTGATCCTCCCCCGCCGCGGCACGAGCTGTCCAGGTGCGTCGGAGTCTTCGCGGGATCGACACCGGAACGACAGGGCTGCGCCGCGGCACACCTGGACAGGTCGATCCCGACTCCACCGGACGCGTTCACCCCGCCGCCACGGCCGGGCAAGGCACGGTTCAGCGCACCTCGTTGTCATGCTGACGGGCGCTCCTCCCCCGCAGCGCCCGCACTCCCACCGACCTGGAAGGCCCGCGATGAGCACGAGGAAGCCCGAACACGGCGCACCCGACGTCAGCCTGGACGCCGCACCACCGCTGACCCCGGACGCGGCGTACACCGCAGCGGTCCGCCCCGGCCTGAGCCGCCGGACGGTCCTGGTCGGCGGCGCAGCAGCGATCATGGCCGGCGTCGCGGCAGGGTCTGCGTTCGGACCGGGCGCGGCCGACCGCGCCAGCGCCGCGACCGCCCGTGCCGTCCCCACCGGCACGATCGCCGATGTCAAGCACGTCGTCGTGCTCATGCAGGAGAACCGGTCGTTCGACCACTACTACGGCACGATGCCCGGGGTCCGCGGGCTCTCGGACAAGCAGGCGCTCGAGCTGCCGACCGGGCACGACGTCTTCCACCAGCCGGCGGCGGCCCGCACCGACGGTGGCGCCATGCTGCCGTTCCGGCTCGACACCACCCGGTTCAACGCGCAGAACGCCGACGGCCTCGACCACTCCTGGGGCGGTGGGCACACCGCGTGGAACGGTGGGGCCTGGAACCGGTGGGTCGATGCGAAGAGCGCCCAGACGATGGGCTACTTCACGAGTGAGGACATCCCCTACCAGCGCGCACTCGCCGGGGCCTTCACGGTCTGTGACGACTACCACTGCTCGCTCAACGGTCCGACGACGCCGAACCGCCTATACCAGTGGTCCGGCACCATCGACCCCCGCGGTGCCCAGGGCGGACCGGCGACCGACAACCCGGCGGACTACGAACCGGTGTTCGCCTGGACCACCTACGCCGAACGACTGCAGGCGGCCGGGGTCACCTGGAAGACCTACGCCAACGACGAGGTCGGCGACAGCTCCGCCGACCCGTACGTCGGCGACTACGGCGACAACCCGCTCTGGCTGTTCGAGCAGTACCACCGCGCGCTCGCGTCCTCCGACCCCGCCCAGCAGGACCTCGCCGCACGTGCCGGGCTGCACGACGGGTGGAAGCCGAACTCCGGCAAGGGCCTCGACGTCACCCACCTGCTCAGCCAGTTCGGGCAGGACTGCGCGACCAACAGCCTGCCGACCGTGTCGTACGTCGTCGCCCCCTACGGCTGGAGCGAGCACCCGGCCGCCAGCCCGGACTACGGCGCCCACTACACGAACGCCGTCGTGCAGGCGCTCTTCAGCAACCCGGACACCTGGGCCTCGACCGTCCTGCTCGTCAACTACGACGAGAACGACGGGTACTTCGACCACGTCGTCCCCCCGTTCGCCGAACCCGGCACCCCCGACGAGTACGTCGACGGACTGCCCATCGGCATGGGTGCCCGCGTGCCGATGACCGTGGTGTCCCCGTGGAGCCGTGGCGGGTGGGTCAACTCGCAGGTGGCGGACCACACGTCCGTGATCCAGTTCCTCGAACACGTCACGGGGGTCCGCGAGCCGAACATCTCCGACTGGCGGCGGACCGTCTCCGGGGACCTGACCAGCTGCTTCGACTTCAGCGCGCCGGACCCGAGCATCCCCGGTCCAGACGTCGTCCCCGGCATCGAGCAGACCCGTGCGCTGGTGGCGGCCGCCGACGCCGACCAGGCGAAGCCGCCGATCGAGGAACCGGCGATCGGTGCGCAGACCCTGCCCGTCCAGGAACCCGGCACCGTCCGCCGCCGGAGCCTGCCCTACCGGCAGCACGCCGACGCGACCGTCGACCAGCGGACCGGTCGGGTCACCGTGACGCTCGCGAACGACGGCCGTCAGGGGGTCAACTTCCTGGTCTACCCGAACACCGCGATGCCGTTCGCCGCCCACCCGAAGACCGTCCCGGTGGGCGCCACCGCCGACTGGGCATGGGACACCACGACGACCGCCGGTGCCTACGACGTCAGCGTCTACGGACCCGACCGGTTCCTCCGGCGCTTCGCCGGCACCGTCGCGGTCGGTGGTCCGGCGACCGGCGGTATCCCGCACGTCTCGGTCGTCCGGGACACCCGCGGTCGGCGCACCCTGCAGCTCCTGCTCGAGAACACCGGCCGGGCCGAGCTCCGCTTCGTGCTCGTGGCCAACGACTTCGTGGAGCACCGCGAGACCGCGCACGTCCGCGGCTCCGGGCACAAGACGATGCACTGGCCGCTCGACGAGTGGGGGTACTACGACGTGGTCGTCACCGCGGACGGTGTGCCCGGGTTCCGGTACCGCTTCGCCGGACGCGCGGAGCACTGAGGCGGGCCGACCCGCGTGGGTCGGCAGGGGCGGTCAGGTCGCGTCCACGACGAACGGGAGGCCCGGTGCCAGCTGGCACCGGGCCTCCCGTTTCGTCTCGTGACCGTCTCACGTCCGTGCCGCGTGCCGTCTCGCTTGCCGTCTCACGCGTCGGCGGCGGTCCCGGCGGGCGCCACCGGCGCGACCGGTGTCGCGGCGTCGGCGTCGGCTCGCGCAGCCCGCCGGGCCAGCGCCCCGTCCGGGAAGCGTTCGACGAACGGCAACGCCACCACGACCGCGCCGACGACGGCCGCGACGGGGACGATCACCGTCCAGCCGCGCAGGATCGAGTAGATGGTGGCGCCGAGGACGACCCACACCACGACCGCGAGCGGCCGCACCGGACCGGCGCCGGCGCCGGCGCCGGCGAGCAGGTTGATCGCCTCGACGGCCGCGGGCATCGCTCGCCGTCCGAGCAGTGTCAGCATGACCCCGATGACGATGAACCCCATCGCCCGGACGGTGCCGACCCACGCGACGTCGCTCGCCGGATCCGCCAGCACACGCTGGATGAACACCACCGCCGCCAGGACCCCGACGGCGAACAGGGCGACGATCGCGAGAACGGTCAGGAGACGGACGGAGCGGCGCACGAGGACTCAGCATAGGGACCCGTCCCGGCGGCCCGACGCGGCGGCCGTCGCACCGGCTCGACGACTCGCTAGGCGATGACCACCTGCGCGTTGACCAGGATGTCGTGCAGGTCGGGGCGGAGCGCATCCTGCGAGGTCGTCCGGACCTTCACGATGAGCGCCGCGCCGGGCTTCGCGAAGGCGCGTGCGACCGTCGCCGACCACGAGCCGTCCGTGTTGTGCCCGGCGATCGACAGGAACTGGGCGGTGCCGCCGGTGATCGTCGGCAGCAGCTGCTCCTCGAGTCGGTCGGCCGGCAGCCCCGCGGCCGTGAACAACTGCTCGGTGGCGGCGCGGTCCCCGATCGTCGGGTCGAGGTCGGTGAGCCGCTGCTGCGTGATGGTCGCCACGGAGCCGTCGGCGTTCGTGTACTCACGCGACCCGGTGGTCGGGTCCTCGCCGGTCTGCTCCCAGCCGTCGAGTGCCGAGACCTCGAGCCCGAAGGCGGGCAGGGTGCTCGCCGAGAGCGCGTCGCCGTCCTCGAACGACAGGTCCTTCGTGGCGGAGTCGGCGGTGGCCGGCGCGGTCGGCGTATCCGTCGGTGCCTGTGTCGGTGCGGATGACCGCGGTGTGGCCCGCTCCGCTCCCGGTGCCGTTGTGCCGGTGCCGGCGCAGCCGGAGAGTGCGAGCACGACGATCACGGTCGCCGTCCCCGCAGTGGTGATCCTGGATGTGATGGACATGTGGTTCCCCCTCGGATCCCACCGTGCGCCCCGTGCACCGATGGGTCCGACTCGGAGCCTACGGGTCCCGGCGGCGGCGCGCCGCGCGGGTCACACGTCCGGGGTCTGTCCAGACCCGCGGAGCGATCTCCGGAGCACGACGAAGTGCAGCCCTGCGACGCGAGCGACGTGTGCCGGGCGCGGGCATCGGGCCGGCTACGAGTCGTCGCCTGCGTTCCGAGCACGCTTCCGCGCCTGCGCACGGGCGTAGGACACCGAGCCGATCTGCACGGCGGCGAGGATGATCCAGAGGACCGCCATCTCCGTGTGGAACCGTGACGGTTCGACGACGGCCAGGACGAGCCAGACCAGCGCGATGACCGCCCACACCCAAACGAGCCACGGCAGGGGCTTGCCGATCAGCCGTTCGAGCAGACTGCGTCGCTGCATCTCGGTCATGGAGCATGACGCTACCGGACGCAGGGTGATCGGTGAGGACCGCTACCGCGATCCCATGACGCGTCGACCAGCCCCACGCTGGTGGGCGATCGCCCTCATCGCACTGAGCGCTGTTGCACTCGTGATCTGCGTCGGAGCGACCGTCGAGGCCGGCCAGGTTGCGCCGGGGTTCTTCTGGCCGACCCCCGAGGGCTCCGATGTCGTCCTGACGAAACGGCAGTACGAGTCGGCGCTCGCTGCGCGGCAGGTGGGCAGCCGCAGCCGCAGCGGCAGCGATCGTCCTCGCTCTCGCCGCGATCACCCTCACACACCGGGCACGCCGAGCCTCTCGCGTTCGATGAGGATCGCCGATCGAGACATGGCTCTCTCGGGGTGACAGCCACGCGTCGGGCCGCGCCCGGCGGCTCGCTGCGACACTGCGGAGCAACTCAACGCTGGGCCGCAGGCCGCACGACGATCTCGTTGACGTCGACGTCGGGTCGCTCGGCCACCGCGTAGGAAACGGCGCGGGCGATCGCGTCGGCGGAGATCGACTCGGCACGGTAGACGACCATCGCGGCGGCGGCGGAGGCGTCGGTGATCGTTGCGGCGAGCTCGGACTCGGTGACTCCGGGCGACACGGTGGTGACACGGATTCCGCGCGGTGACTCCTGACGCAACCCCTCGGTGATCGCCCGTGCTGCGAACTTCGTGCCGCAGTAGACGGCAGCCGTGGGCGAGACGTCGTAGGCACCGACGGATGCGATCGTCACGACGTGGCCCGTGCCCTGCGCGAGCATCGTGGGCAGTGTCGCCGTGATGCTGTGGAGGAGGCCGCGGACGTTGACGTCGATCATCCTGTCTCACTCGTCGACGAGGCCTGCGGCAAGGGGCGAAAGCGGCATCACGCCGGCGTTCGCGACGAGCACGTCGATCCGCCCGAAGCGTGCCTGGGCAGCAGCCGCGAACTCCTGCACCGAGGCGAGAGCGGTGACGTCGAGCGGCACTGCCATCGCCGTACCGCCCGCCCCCTCGATCTCGGTGACGAGCTCGTCGAGCCGGTCGGTGCGCCGGGCCCCGAGCACGACGGGATGGCCGGCCGCGGCGAGGCGGATCGCCGCCGCGCGACCGATGCCGCTCGAGGCGCCCGTCACGAGGACGACCTTCCGTCGGCGCAGCACCATGCCCGCGTGGTGCAGGACGTCGTCCCTGAAGTCGCCGTCCGCGGTGAAGCCGGTGTCGTCTCGGTAGTCGATGTGGTCGCCGTCGACCTCGTAGGTGCCCACGTACGCCGCCTCACGGTCGCCTCGGGCCTCCACGTAGCGGCCGTCGGGCCGCAGCTCGTGGCGGATACCGCCATCGGCTGTGACCCAGAGGCCGAGGTAGGGGTGAACGGGCTGGGGTGCGCTGCTGGTGTCCATGCTCCCAGCCTCGACGCCGCGCAGTCCCGGACCATCGCCCTGTCCTGCCGGGGTGCGGCAGGACCAGGGAGGCGGCGCTCCTGCCACCTACCCTGGTCCCGTGCCCATGCCCGCCGACGACCTCACCCTCGCCGCGTACCTGCGCGCGGTCCGCGGCCGCCTCACCCCGGAGTCGCTCGGACTGCCAGGCGGCGGTGTCCGCCGGGTGCCCGGACTCCGCCGGGAGGAACTCGCGGTGCTGGGCGGCGTCAGCGTCGACTACTACACACGCCTCGAGCAAGGGCGGGAGGTGAGCCCCGGCGCCGCCGTGCTCGAGGGCATCTCCGACGGGCTCGAGCTCGAGGGCGACGAGCGCGCCCACCTGTTCGCGTTGGCAGGGCTGGTTGCTTCCCCGCGACTCCCCCGCGTGGCGACGTCGGTGACGCCGGCTCTCGGGCAGCTGCTCGACTCGTGGTCGACGCACCCCGCGTTCGTGATCGACCCCGCGCACGAGGTCCTCGCCGCGAACGCCCTGGCCCGTGCAGTGTACGCACCCTTCGGACGGCTCGACAACCTCGTGCGGATGACCTTCCTCGACCCGACGGCGCGGCACTTCCACGCCGACTGGACCCGCGCCGCAGACGCAACCGTCGCGAGCGTGCGGGCGGCGACCGCGGAGTTCGGGAGTGACCCGCGCCTCCTCCGTCTCATCGCGGAAGTGAACGACGCCAGCCCGGAGTTCGCCGAACGGTGGAGCACGCAACGAGTACGGCGCAAGACGACCACCGCGAAGCAGTTCGAGCACGCGGAGGTCGGGCGGCTGGAGTTCGACGCCCACACCTTCGCCGTCGAGGGGTCACCCGGCCTGCAGCTCGTCGTCTACGGCTGCGAGGCCGGCTCTGCAACGGCGCGCGCGCTGATCCTGCTGTCCATGGGCACGGCAAGCACATCGACGATCAGCGAGTAGTGCACCCGTCAAACGGGCCGCTCACCTGCGCGGGTGACCGTTCGGTACCGCCCGGGCGGGAGCGACCGTTCACGGCTGAACGCTCGGCTGAACGCGTAGACGGAGGTGTACCCGACGTCGGCGGCGATCTTCTGGAGGCCGTCGTCGGTGTCACGGAGTCGACGCGCTGCGAGGTTCATCCTCCAGCGGGTGAGGTACTCCCCCGGCGTGGTGCCTGCGAACGTCCGGAAGCGGCGCACCAGCGTCTGCTTCGACGTCGCGATCTCGCGTGCGAGCGCCTCGGTCGTCCAGGGGTGACCGGGAGCGTCGTGGATCCTCGTGACAGCGCGCATCAGGAGCGGGTCGCGGAGGACTCCCCACCACGAGGCGCCGGGTTCCGGCGAGGAGGCGAGCCAGGTCCGCAGGATCGCGACGAGGAGGACGTCGACGAGACGATCGAGCACGAGGTGGGTCGCGAGGCCGGGACGAGCGAGTTCGTGCCCGATGAGTCGGACGATGTCCGCGAGGCTCGCGTCCAGCTGCTGGGCCCGGAGGTGGATCACCGGAGGAAGCAGGGCGAAGACCGGTGTGGATCCAGCGGGGTCGTGCGAGTACGAAGCGCCCAGGATCTGGGTCTGCTCGTCCCCGTCACCCAGACGCAGGAGGCCACCACCCCGGCGTGCCTCGTCGGCGGCCGCGACGTCGCAGGAGTGGATGCCGACGCCGGGCGCACTGGCTAGCGCATGGGCGGCGCCGGTGGTGAGGACGACGACGTCGCCCGTCGTCAGGAGCCTCGGGGCACCGCCCTCGACCGTCAGGTAGGCGACACCGGCAGTGACCGCGTAGACGACGGCGTCGCGATCCCGGACCCACTCGACGCCCCAGTCCCCGGCGGCCGCGATCCGGGCGCCGGCACTTCCCCGGACTCCGGAGACGTCGAGCACTTCGGAGAGGACGTCCACGTCGACGAATGTACGCCTGACTTCCGGACCAGAGAGCCTTTCCGGATGGTCCTTGCGGACATGAAACTGGTCCTCAGGGGCATTGAACGTCCCACCTGCCGCTCCTAGCGTTGGCGACGTCCGGAGCACTCGTTCGGGACGGCAACGACACGAGGGAAGCAGTCACCATGAGCACGACCGAAGACACCGTCCCCGATGGCCTGATGCCCGCCGACGTCCTGGCCTCGACGACCCCGGTGGCCGTCTACGGGTTCGCCCGCGCCCGGGCAGGCAAGGAGCAGGAACTCGAAGACGCGATCCGCGCGATCATCCCCGCGGTGCGATCCGAGCACGGCTACGAGCAGTACTCGGTGCACACCACGAAGGAGCAGCCCGGGGCGTTCGCGTTCTACGAGCGGTGGTCCTCCGGGGCGGACATCGCGCGCCACGTGCAGCAGCCGCACATGCAGGACTACTTCGGCAAGCTCGCGGACCTCGTCGAAGGCGACCTCGAAGCCGAATGGCTGTCGCCCCTCAGCGACTGACTGATCGCTGGCCGGTGCTGGTGGGAGACCGGCCAGCGGTGGCTCGGTGGGCCCTGCCGGGATCGAACCGACGACATCCACGGTGTAAACGTGGCGCTCTACCAGCTGAGCTAAAGGCCCTCACCACGATCCTAGGGCGTCGCGGCAGCCGATGAAGTTTAGCCCCGGACTTACTTTCGACGATATGAAGCTCTACGCTTAACGCATGCAGTCCGAGCCCGTGATCGCCGTGATCGTCGACCTGGTCGACTCCCGCACACTCGACGACCGCTCCGCAGCCCAGCAGGACGTCGAGCACGCCTTCGACAGTACCGCGGACGTCACCGCACTCGACCCCCTCCGCGCCACCGTCGGCGACGAGTTCCAGGTCATCTACGCCACGCTCACCGACGCGCTGCTGGCGACGACAGCCGCGACCCTCGCACTCCCCCCGACCGTGCAGATCCGCCTCGGCATCGGTCGCGGGCAGGTCCGGACGATCGGCACCGGCGGTGCCGGCCCCCTGCAGGACGGTCCGGGCTGGTGGTCGGCGCGGGACGCCATCAACGAGACCCACCGGCGCGAGGACGGCCGGACCGCGTTCCTGCGGTCCTGGTACCACGACGCCGACGATCGTCACGGAACGACGGAGCGACTCGTGAACGCCTACTTCCTCAGCCGCGACCACGTCGTCTCGCGACTCGCACCCCGCGCGCGCCGGATCGCACTCGGTCTGGTGCAGGGTCGCACGCAGGCGCAGATCGCTGCGGACGAGGGGATCACCCCGTCGGCGGTGTCCCAGTCCGTGCAGAAGTCGGGCGTCGTCGCCCTGGTCGAGGGCCTGCGTGTCCTCGGGGACGGGGGCCGCTGATGCTCGCCGGAGTCCTCCTGACCCTCGTCGGGCTCGCCGACGTCGTCCGCGCACGGACCGGGACCGATGCGGCTCCACGGCGCGGGCTGACCGCCACGGTGATCGTCCTGCTCTGGGCCGCCGTGACGGCCGTGGCGGTGCTCGGCCTCGGCCTCGCCGTCTGGTCGGTGCTGGTCACGGTCGTCCTCGCAGCCCTATGGGTCGCGACGACGATCCCGGTGCGGTCCGGGGGCGCACCCGGCGGTCGTGATCGGGCACTCCCCTGGCTCCGACGCTCCGGGTCCTGGCCAGCCGTCCTGCTCGCGGTCGCCGTCGCCGTGCTGCTGCTCTGGGTACCGGCTGCCGACGCCTCCGGCTTCGTGGTGGACTGGCACCGGGACGTCGGCCCGTCCTTCGTCGGCGCGGTGCCGCTCGCCGCGATCGTCGCCGGGATCGGATCGGCGCTGTTCCTGGTCGACTCGGCCAACGTGGTCGTCGCCCAGGCGCTGCCACCGGGGCTGTCGCCCGACGCACGGCTCGGTGCTGTGGCGGCCGAACCGACCCGCCGGAAGCGCTTCGACTGGCGCCGCACCACCCGGGCGCCCGCGGCAGACACAGACACAGACACGGACACAGACGGCACGGTCACCCTCAAGGGCGGACGCATGATCGGCCCGATCGAGCGCCTGCTCTTGGCCGGGTTCTCGTTGGCCGGCGCCTTCCCCGTCGTGGCGGCGCTGATCGCCGCGAAGGGGATCGTCCGGTTCCCCGAGATCCGCCGCGAGACGACCGGGTACCAGGCCGAGTACTTCCTGATCGGCAGCCTGGTGAGCTGGGCGATGGCCTTCGCCGCCGCCGGCATGTGCTGGTTGCTGGCACTGGGCTGACGAACGCCCCGCCCCTCGATCACCGCAGGTACGCTCTCCCCCGTGAACGGTGTCGGAGTCGGTGTCCTCGACGAAGCCGGGCGGCTCCGCCTGCTCGGCGCCGGTGTGACGGGCGCGGCCTTCGCCGTCGTCCTGGTCATGCTGGTCCTGTCCTCGTGGACCGAGGCGACCACCACCGTCCTGGTCTCGGCCGGCATCCCGACCGCCGTGGCTGGTGCCGCGATCGCCGTCGTCCTGCAGCGCCGCGCCTGGCGCGCCGAGGGCGGCTACGAACGGTCGATCGTCGTCCGCGAGTGGATCGCCGACGGGCAGGTGCCCGCGGGTGTGCCGGCAGACCAGTGGATCCCGCTCGTGCAGGCACAGGCCGACCGCGAGGGCGCCGGCTGGGGCAAGGTCGTCCTCGGCGTGCTGTGGATCGCGATGACCTGGTCGATGCGCGACCAGCACGGCACGCTCATCACGACGATGCTCATCCTGCTCTGGAGTGCGATGGCCCTGTGGGCAGCCGTCTGGGTCATCCCCCGCGCCCGGGCGGCGCGAGCGCTCCTGCGCCGCGGCGTCTCCACGATCGGCTGAACCCCGATCGGCTGAACCCCGCCCGTGCGCGTCTGACTACGCTCGGATCCATGCAGAGTCGCACCCTCGGCCGCACCGGCCGCTCCGTCTCCCCCATCGGTCTCGGCACCTGGCAGTTCGGCGGTGACTGGGGTCCCGTCTCCGAAGCCGACGCGAACGCCGTCATGGACGCCTCCGTCGAGTCGGGCGTCACCCTGTTCGACACCGCCGACGTCTACGGCGACGGCCGGAGCGAGCAGCTCATCGGCGCGTGGCGTGCCGCGAACCCCGACGTGCCGCTGACGATCACCACGAAGATGGGCCGTCGCGCCGACCAGGTCCCCGAGAACTACGTCGCCGCGAACTTCCGCGAGTGGGTGGACCGCTCGCGGAAGAACCTCGGGCAGGACACCCTCGACCTCGTGCAGCTGCACTGCCCGCCGACCCCGGTCTACGAGGACGACGCCGTCTACGACGCCCTCGACGCGCTCGTCGCCGACGGCTCGGTCGCCGCCTACGGCGTCAGCGTCGAGACCGCCGACCAAGCCCTCACCGCGATCGCCCGGCCCGGCGTCGCGAGCGTCCAGATCATCCTCAACGCGTTCCGCCTCAAGCCGCTCGACCGCGTGCTGCCGGCCGCCCTGGAGGCAGGGGTCGGCATCCTGGCGCGCGTCCCGTTGGCCTCGGGGCTGCTCTCGGGCAAGTACACGACCGACACGTCGTTCGCCGAGGGCGACCACCGCAACTACAACCGCAACGGCGAGGCCTTCGACCAGGGCGAGACCTTCAGCGGCGTCGACTACGACGACGGCGTGCGCGCCGCGCAGACCTTCGCGGCCTCCCTGCCGGACGCCGTCTCGGTCCCGCAGGCGGCGCTCGCGTGGATCATCGCCCAGGACGGCGTCACCGCGGCGATCCCCGGCGCGCGCAACCCGGAGCAGGCGCGCTCGAACGCCGCCGCCGGCGACCTGCCGCCGATCGAGGGGCTCGACGCCACCGTGCACGACCTGTACGACACGTGGTTCCGCGCGAGCGTCCACGACCGCTGGTGAGACGCCGGAGCGTCGCGGTCGCGGTGGCCGCACTCCTGCTGCTGTCCGGGTGCGCCGCATCCGGACCGGCCACCGCCCGCGACGCTCCGCCCTGGCCACGGCCGACCGATCTGACGGCCCGCGCCGAGTCCGCGGGGCTCCGGAACGTCTGGGGTGAACGGCTGGCCGAGCACGTGCACACGCACCTGACGATCCTGGACGGCGACGAACCGGTGACCGTCCCGGCGAACGTCGGGCACTCGGACAGCCGGAAGTTCGCCGCCGAGATCCACACGCACGACACGTCGGGCATCGTGCACGTCGAGTCCCCGACGGAGCAGACGTTCACGCTCGGCCAGTTCTTCGACGAGTGGGGTGTCTCGCTCGGTCCGGAGCACGTCGGTGGCCTGCGCGGCGAACTGACGGTGTGGGTCGACGGACACCGGAGGATCGGCAACCCGCGCTCGATCGAGCTCACGGACCTGCGCCAGATCGTCCTCGTCGTCACGACCGTCGGCGAGGTCCCGCACCTGCCGGCGCCCTTCGACTGGCCGCCGCAGTACGACTAGCGCCGGAACCGGCTCGGCTCAGGCCTCCTTCGCCGCGACCCACGACAGGTCCAGGTCCCACTGCTCGACCGACCCGGCCGGCAGCTGCCACACGTACTCGTTCTTGAGCTTCTTGCCGTCCTCGCGGAACGGTCCCGTCCGGTACGGGTAGAACGCGACCGTCGGCAGCGTGCCGGGCGGCGCCGTGCGGATCGCGTTCGAGAAGTCCTTGTTCAACCGCCGCAGCTCGACGATCACGGCTCCGCGAGCGGCATCGGCGTCGAACCCGCCGGCACCCGAGGCGAGCTGGAACGCGATGTGCAGCTGCCGGTCACCGCGGTCGTCCTCGTAGCTGATCAGCCGGTGGTTCTCGACGGCCTCGAGCAGCTCCGGGTCGCCGTACACGACGTCCCGCACCACGTCGGGTGCGACGACGGCGCCGTTGTAGTCGACGGACAGGTCGGACCGGCCGTAGTGGAACAGCAGCGGCAGGTCGAGCTCGGCCTCCGCGGCGAGCGCCGCGTGTCCGGTCGCCCGCAGCACGGACCGCAGCTCCTTCATCCGCACCACGTGTCCGCGATCGTGGATGTTGTAGCGGATGCGTGGGCTGATGTTCTCGGAGCGGGCGATCGTGACGACGAGTTCGCCGAGGTCGTTCGTCTCGATCAGGTAGCCGAACGGGTTGAACTGGAACACCATCGGCAGCACCCCGTACTCGCCCTGCTTGGTCAGGGCGGCGGAGAGTTCCGGTGAGGCGGCGATCGCCCGGCGGAGCTGCACGCTGAACGGCGTCTCGATGCCGAGGTTGATCTCGAGGTCGCTCGCCCCGTAGGAGCCGAGCACGGCCTGCGCGTACTGCTCGATGTGGGCGCGCATGTTCTCGCTGATGCCCTCGCCCCCGAACGCGGCGACGATCGTGTACTGGCTCCAGTCGAGCCGGTCGTCCTCGAACAGGGCCTTCAGGAACGGCGGGTAGCTGCAGATGATGTAGGTGAAGTCGGTGCCGAACTCGCGCATCGTCTGCACGATCTTGTCGCGGTCCGGGCCGATCGACTTGATCATGGAGGACTCGGTGAGCGAGGCGGTCACGTTCATCCCGGTGGCCCAGGCCCCGAGCGAGAAGGCGTTGAGCACGAACGGCTGCTTCGACAGGTCCTTGGCGGTGCGGGAGAACCCGAGCTGCAGCAGCTGTCGGGTGGCCTGACGTTCGTCGGGGCCGCGCACCCAGCTGGTCGGGGTGCCGCTCGATCCGCTGGACTCGTCGACGACGACGCCGCGTCGGGGCAGGCGTCCGTCGATGCAGCGCTCGGGGATGCTCCAGCGCTTGACGTAGGAGTCCTTGTCCATCTCGGGCAGTCCCGAGATCGCTGCGGCGATCCCGCCACGGGTGTCGAGCCTGGAGGCCCGTCCCGACTCCGCCAGGAACGCGCGGTACGCGGGGACCCGCTTCGCAGCCCGTTCCGCGGTCCGCCAGGCGCGCCAGCGTCCGAGGGTCCAGCGGAGCGGCTCGATGCCGGGCGTGAGCAGGAGCTTGTGGGTGCCGACGCGGGGCATGAACAGTGCGACGAAGGTCTCGACCACCCACACCACCG
>Ga0265797_10002933_pt1 | contig 28027 bp, 34 predicted proteins | sample P2T30metagenome_FD_192433 | JGI IMG/M metagenome (GOLD analysis project Ga0265797, IMG submission 192433) | Plant litter microbial communities from East Loma Ridge, Irvine, California - P2 T30 | ecosystem: Environmental > Terrestrial > Plant litter > Unclassified | place: USA: California... | reverse complement strand
TTTTTTTCCTATCCCTTTTTTCCGTTCACGAGGTAAGTCTGTTCTTGCAGCTTCAATGTGGTTGGTTGAGCAGGCTCTACGAGAGCCTCCATTCATAGTCACGGAGAGAGAGACCGACTTCTGCTTGTGAAGCACATATACGTCTTTTTGCGGACCAAGCGAAAATGGAAGAATATAAACAAACGGAACATTATTCGAATGTCAGGCGCTTCACTCTGCACCTCGCTTCAATTTTTCATTTCATGCAATGGTTCGCTCAGAAACAAGCGCTATGCCTTCCACATGCTGTGACCTGATATCACATGCTGTTTCCCAATCCTAGGGGGAAACCCTGCTGAACCGCGAAACAAAAATCCATCAACCCTCGTGAGAGAAACCAAAGAAAAAAAAGGTAACCCAAGTCGAACAATGCGTCCCAGCGCCACTGCTCGACCATATATATATGCATGCAATTCCCACTCAATCACCGACTGCCTTCGTCTCATCTTTGCAGAGTCTCAAAACCTAGTAGTCCCTCTCACCCCTCGCCGACGAAGGAGCATATGTGCTCTCGCGCTCGCGCTCTCTCCTCTCTCTGTCGCTGCGAATGAAATCCGCGTCCGACGAAGCGCCGCCCTGCGATGGCGCCGAAGGTGCCTCGAGCATCTTGGGCTTCCTGGGCGCGTACTCGTCCTCAGAGTTTTCGTCTTCGTACTCGTCGCGGTCCATGCGGTCGCGGTTGCGCTCGCGACGGCGGGAAGCGCGGCGCTCGTGTTTTTCTTCTTGGGCGCGGGCTTCGGCTGTGGAGGGAGAGGATATTAGTTTGTGGATTGTCAGGGGTTGGTTTGCTGTCTTGCTTACCTCTGATATCGCGAGTGCGGTCGGCAAGCTTCTGGATTTCTTCTTTGGTGAGGACGCGGAGGACGATGACGAAGTCTTGACGCTCCTCGAAGCGCTCGTTGGCCTTTTCGAGGGCTTCCGGGTTGACGAGACGACGGTCGATCTTGGTCCAGCGCGCTCCAGGTGGGATGCCTTTCTTATGCGCCTGTGAAGTGAGTTGTCAGCATGAGTTCTGTGAGCTTCTCTCAGACACTGTGATTATACATACATCCTTCAACGGAGCTACGCCTTCGCGCACAGCGTCCGGGTTCTCAGGGAACTTCTCGGTCGGCTTCTTCAATATGCCCTTTGGCTTCTTGTCGTCCTCCTCCGATGGTGGGTCGACGATGCGTACGCGGTTCTCCCGCTTCTCGCTCTGACTGTTGTCGATCACTTGGGCCATGAGACCAGCGTCCATGGACGAGTCGAGCACGCTGGCACGACGTCGAAGTTCTTGCTGGCCATTGTTCGTGGGTGCCGATGACCAAGTACTTTGGCTTGGAACTTGGCTGGCATCATCCTCGAAGCTGGCACGAAGGCCACCAGAGGGTGGGCCTTGATCGTAGTGGCTAGGCGCCTCGCTGTGATTGCCATTCATCTTACGGTTTTGACGCTCCGCCTGACGAGCCTCGCGCTCTCGGCGTCGACGTTCACGGTCCGGGTCTGAATCGGAAGTAGGTTCTTGAACAGGGAGGCCAAGCTCGCGCTGTACTTGTTCCATGCGTCGGCGATAGTCCTCGTCTGCATCGTTGGTGGGCGGCGGTGCCTGTGTGTGGCTAGGTTTGTTATCATAAGGTCGATCAGAATCGCGATCGGAGGTTGGCTCGCGCTGAGGGCGAGGCGGCTGTGGAGGAGGGGCCTCGTATGGTGCACCAGGTGCAGCAGGCTTGTGTCCCTCGCCGCCTTCGAAGGCGAATCCAAGTCCACGGTCTTGGTCGACGTATGGGTCTCGGCGCTCGAGTGGAGGCTCATCCTCATTTGAGCCTCCTCCACGCCTTCTCTTCTCAGGCTCAACAATCTCACGCTCCCTGCGGTCCTCATGGCGATGCTCATGTTCACGAGGTCTTTCGTGGTCCCGCTGGCGCGCACGTTCTTGTTCTTCTCGCTCCTCGCGCTCGCGCTCTTCCTTCTTTCCCTTCTCCCTGTTGAGACCAAACAGCGTTGCAGCTGCGCCGAGACCACCAGCAGCAATCTTCGCAGCGCCAGAGAAACTGTTATCGCTATCCTTCTTGTCCTCGCGCTCGCTCTCGCGGCGGCGGTGGTGCCTTTCTCGGTATGGGCGGTCGCGGTCGCTGTCACGATCGTAGTCTTCGTAGCTCCTGCCGTGCTCTTTCCGCTTGGGTTCTTGCGTGTGCTTGCGCTCGCGGTCCGGGTATTGAGAGTCCACTGTGACGTCTCTGCCAAAGCCAGAGTCTCTGTTACGAGTCTCGAAGCTGTCGTCGCTTCCACGGCCGTATCGGTCAGCACTGTCAGTTCGGACTCCAAAGCCTCGCCTTGACACGCTGCGATCTTTGTGTCTAGTTGCGCTCTGTCGACGTTCGTGGTGTCTGGGTTCACGGCGGTCGTCGTAATCCGAATCGTATCGCTCAGTGGGGCGGTCTTGATGAACAGCCTGAGTCCTGCTCCGGTCGGCTGAGCTCTTCCGCGGCGCAATGTAGTATGGGTCCCGACTGTCGGTATATCTTCCACGAGACTCATCTCGGTCCCTTGCACGGGAAGGAGAGTGTGGCACGTGGTCTCTTGTGCTGCGGCTGCGCCCCAGGTCCTGGATCTTATCCCAACCGCGCTGGCTAGGCGGAGGCCCAACGTCACGGGTAGATCTCCTTGGGTCGCCATACGGCTCAATCATGCTGACTGGACGTTCTCGGCTGGCACCTCCACGGTCAACGCTACCGCGCCGTGGTCTCGTCTCACGCCATCTGGGTTCAGTGTCCTTGTACATGCTTGCGGGATCGGTGTATGAAAAGGCATTGTCGTCGTCCAGCGTCTTGCCATTTTTACCGCTCGTGTGGTACAGCTTCCGACCACGATCGTGTCCAGAGCTTCTGTAGCCGCCGCTTTCCCTCCGTCTGTGATGTCTCTCGCCGCTTGATCCCAAGTCGACGTCTGCTACTAGCTTTGCGCTGCCATCGTCGACGCTGTAAACTTTCTTGTGCTCAAATTGTCGCTTCGGCTCCTTGGATGATGCAGGCTGGATGTAGTAGTCGGGCCTGTCTCGCCTCGGTGGGCTGGACGGGCGAATGTCGGCTTGAACAACAGTAGGACGGTTGCGAGGCGGCGCAGGGTTGGTGGAGCTGTTGCGAGTGTTCTCCAGCATGGAAGAGCGTCTGGGCCGGCCAGTGTATGCATCGTAACCTGGAGCGAGGCGGCTGGTGCTCGCGCTCGCGCTGGTGCTCGAGGGAGGGTTGAGGTAGGTTTGAGATGAGATGGGAATGACTCGGTCTGTGCTGGCGCGAGGCGAGGCGTAGACGCTGTGTCGTTGCGAGTAGTAGGGATCAAAGTTGCCCTCAGATGCTCGAGCCGGGTTGGTCAGCCTACGGCCGCCCGGCGAGAGAGTGCGGTTGTAAGACATGTCGTTTTTCTTGGAGTGGTAGGCTAGAGGGATCAGGCGGGGTGACCGCTTCTGCTCATTGGGATAGGTCAGCACATTGTTCTTGGAGTGGTAGCCCAACGAGCCAGACGCTTGACGGAGCGACGGAAAGCCGATGGTGCTGCTGCTTCGCTCTCCCATGCTTGCTGCTAGCGAGGGTATGAAGTGGGTTCTCGTTATCGGGGCAGGAAGAGTGGGAAAGAGGTCAGCAGCACATGGCAGGACGACATGCTGGCGAGGAAGGTCGCGGATGGCACATACGTTCCACGGGCCTACCTAGCGGTGGGTCTGGGAAAAAAGAGCCGACGCCAGCAGAGCACTCAGATGATGGAGCGCGCGGGCCGTGAGGGCAGTATGGAGTGGTTCGGCGGGCAGTGGAATAGAAGTGGAAGTGGCAGTGGGGTGGAGCTTACCGGGCTTGATGCCTGACCGGCGTTGGAGTTTTGTGTCTAGGATCCCTTGGTGAAGCGCGGTTGCCGAGCGAAATGTTTCGAGTCGCGCGCTGCAGCCAGCAGAAGGCTTCGAGAAGGCAGTAATACTACTAACTAGACGCCGGCGAGCGTGCAGTAGCCTGGCGGACGCACGACGGAGCGCTGCACAGTGCCTGCTATAGGCGCGGTGGTGCGGTGGGTTTGTGGTGGGCTGGCTGGCTCGGGCGATGGTGGTGGCGGTGTTGGGGCGCGGTGGTGAAAGTGGAGGTGGAAGTGGTGGGAGAGGGCGGTGTTTGGCAGGTCGCTGTTCCTATGAGGTGGCAGGAGCGATGGCTGCAGATAAATGCCGGCTCACGTGCAGGGTGTGGCAGTTGTTGTTGTGTGGAGTGATTGTGGTGCTGGTTATATGCCGGTTGGGTATTGCTGTGTGCACGAAAGCTAGACAGAAACAGAGTGCGAGGGTGCAGCTGAGGTGCAGAGGGAAGGCGCGATGCTGCAGCACGATGTTTGCTCGAGTCGTTGGGCGCATGCGACTCGAACGAACGGGCGTGAACTGGGCCAGGAGAGAGAGAGAGAGATATGCGTCTTTGCTGCCAGCCTGCCCAGCCCAGCGACGACGACGACGATCTCTTGATGCCTTCAGTCACTCACACACTCACACACTCACGCTCACGATCACGCCCTCCTCTGCAACGCAACGCCCGCTGTCCCTGTTCCTGCGCCGACCGATACACAGCTGTGCTCACACACACTCACGCCGCTGATGACGAGCATGACGTCGCCGCTCGCCCTCGCCCGGGATGAGACAGTGGCTAGTAATCAATTGCGATGCGCACGTGGATACCACCAATCACACTCCAAACCACCACTCGAGCCAGTCCAGGCCAACAGAGCGGCCCGCCGGCATTCAGGGGGACGAGCGTTGTCTTCGCCTTTGCCCTCTTCCATCCTTCCAACGCCTTTTGCGGCACCGTGCCGCGTCGCTCGAACAAAACGACATCATCATGCCCAAAGCAAGCGAGCAGAGCAGAGCACTATCGCCCCTCAGGGATATGCCCTGTTGTGCCTGCGTCTGCTCAACTGCCCGATACCATCACACCTCCAAGCCGAACTATATCACCTTTCTTTGCAGATCGCGCGTCGTTTCAGAGAGCACAAACACCTGCACTAGCTCCCATTCAAACTCTCGTGACAAAAAAGCCAATTGTTACTATTATCCACATCTGCTCAGCAGAAGAACCCCCACCTCGTGGACTATATTCAAACTCCGTACTGGTCCCTCAACGGCATCACGAATAGTACGGATCTTGAAGCCAGACCGCGAGCCCACCTCGAAAACGAAACGTCTACCTCCACTCGCGCTTCTTCCTCTGCCCACGCCCGTCCTTTCCACCGTTTCCACTCTCCGGCCCGTTCGCCTCCTCCGTGCTCTGACCCAAGAACCTTCGCCCATTCCCTCGTGAGCTTGGCCGCATATTTCGGTCGCGTGTGCATAAATCCGCCTCGCAAGGCTGAAAAACAACCGGGAACCACACTCTCGAGACTCTCCACATGATGATGATGATGCACTACTCTCGCTGCTCGATCTTCAAAGACCCTCCTCTAGTTACGCCCGCTTACATACTTTCGTTCTTGACAAGGTCCTCCCTTGAAATATCAATTGCACTACATAGTTGACGCCCTAACTTAACATGTCCGTGTCCGTGTTCGTACAGTCTAATCGTGTCGGCTTGGGCGATCCGAAGAGTTGCCCTCCCTGTGCTCTGCCAGCTCTACTCTGTAAAATTAGACTTTCGATGCCCAAAGACTGCCCAAATCCTCCCCGATCACGAAGCACGTCCATCTTCTACCATGAAATGCATTATCCCCGACGTCCACGCAAGCAACTAATCGCCAATGAATATGTGTTCCCGAAAGCGTTCGCCGGGGAGAAACATCCGCGGCGCGCGCGCCCAGAGCCTAGAACAACCATGCGAACCCACAACTGCCGTCATCCATCTCATGCCCACAGATGCCCATTCTTTCTCCATCCTCCACCGCACATACCCTCGACCGAGCCTCGCATGAACCGGTATCCGCTTGGGCCTTGGCTCTCTCTTCGGAGATGCAATGATGCAAATGCACATCTGCAGTGCAGCGCAGCGCGGCAGCAGGCACGTATGCAAGACCGAGGCTGTCCGTCTTTTCCCTTGCCTGTCTTCGCATGCGTGTATACGTTTCGGGGCGGTATGTGGAGCAGGGCGTACATATGCGTGTACAGCAGTTTCTTGGCTGGGTGGGTATTGTACTGGAGGCACAGCTGGTGTCTTCATGCACGCCTCGGTCTTGTCGGTCTTTTGCAGTGGATCATGTTGGACTTGACGATTGGCATGTGCGCGTATTACACGATTGGGAGCATCGCAAATGTCGGTCGTGTGGCGATGCGAGCTGTGGTTGGTGGTAACACAATACATGTAATGCAAACGCACCACGGCGACTGGGTCGATTTTTGTTAGATAGGACTTGCTAGCGTAGAACATGTGGACAGAAGACAACATGTGCACGTCGCGCCCATGTATTGTTTGACGGTCTCTCTCCATGGCAAGGGGATTTATTCAGTCAACTGGTGTTGATGTTGTGAGCACATTGTGCATTGAGATCGGGAGGCAATACAGACGGTATCTCGATGGTTAGCAGGGTTGTTTGAGTTCTGGGGTCGACAGTATCAGCACATTTGCTTTTTTTAGATAGGAGAAGCGACACGACCAGCATCTCAACGGGTCGATATACACATGAATGTGCCTACAGCGTATCACACTATCATATGGAGAGATATTGTGATGAGACTCTGTAGACAGTGACTCTGTAAATAGTGTGTTTCCGTTGAGATGCACTTAATGATCGCAAGCAGCGATCTATCTGTATCTTTCAAAGACGCAGCGGATCTGATAGTATTCACGTTGAATCATGCTTTCGTCTATATACACATACAGCCTTATCCTGTGAGAGAGGAAACGTCCAACCGCCCACCAATCCATCTCTCACAAAACGCCAAATCCTATCAAAATATTCTCGTTTTACAACAAAAAAACGTTTCGTTTCCTGCCTTTGTTTTCTTCTCGTCGATAAAAGAATATCCTATCCATCATATCTACATGTACCAGTTGTAGACGTATCAATAAGGCTTATCGACCGTTTTCCCTCCGCAATCGGGAATCTTCAATCCATCTTTGACATTCCGGTTCTCGTCCATCAGTCCCCACTTAGATTCCCACTTCTGCGTGTCCGTGTCGAAAGATTTCTTCCACGGCTCGTCGTACGCTTCGAACCTGTAGCAAAAGAAATGTTAGCAAAGATCAATCGACCTCGAAATCCAAACAACAAGACAAAAACTCACCAGAAAAACGTCGTCCCATTCTCCATCGAAGGACAAACCCACCCCTCCATAAACTCATTCAACTCGCTGATCCCCGCCACAGCGCCCTCCTCCCCACTCTTGCAGCTCCCATCCGCACCACCGCAATTCGTCCCTCCCTCGCTCGGCCACCCGACCTCCGCGATAATGCTCCCCGGCCAGCCTTTGCCCTCCGACGAAACCGCAGTTTCGAAACCGACATTGTGGTTCTGCCAGAAATCCCACGTCCAGCCCGGAGCAGCCGCGGGCGTGACGCCCGCGAAGAAAGGGTGCACGTTCGCCATGACGATGTCGCTGTCGGCGGCGAGCTGCGCGGTCCAGTCGTCGCCGAGGTCTGAAGTCGCGACGGGCAAGTCTATGGAGAGGTCTGAGAGGGTTTGGCGCACGGAGGAGAGGTTCGCGGCGAGGGCGGCTTCGGTGAGGTCTTCGCGGAAGAGGACTTCGTTGCCGACGATGATGCCCGCGAAGTGTTTTGAGGGGTATGTTTCGAGGAGGGATTCCATTTGGGAGAGCTGGCGGGCGTTGGTGGTGGCGTTGTTGCCGAGCCAGACGCCGAGCCAGAGCTGCAGGGTGTCGTTGTAGCCTAGGCGGTCGATGGCGGAGAGGACGAGCTCGGTTTGGTTGCAGTCTGTGCCGTACAAGCGGACCGCCGGGGTGAGTTGGGCGAGCTGCGCGATGTCGAGGGTGATGTTGTTGGCGGAGGGCGGGTTGTGGATGCAGTCTGGGTATTGGGCGTTGAGGGGCGTGTAGTCCATGCCCGGGAAGACTTTGTGGAAAGCGTCGTTGTTGAGGAGGGCTTTGACTTCGGGGGAGTGGATGTCGTAGAGGCCGTTTTTGTCGGTGGATGAGGCTGATGATGGGGAGGTTGTTGAGCCGTTGGAATTGGAGTTCTTCATGCCGAGGATGCCGCCTGTGGTGCCGCCGACGACTGCTGCGATCACGACGAGGAGGATTATCGATCCGACGATCCATTTGAGTCGCTTGCTGCCGTTGCGCTGCTTGTCGAGCCACTCGCTTTTCTCCGGATCGGATCTCCCTCGTGGTGGGAAATTGCCATAGCCATCGCCCCCTTCGTTCCCATGTCGGACGTCGAAGACTTTGAAGCTGCCGTTGCCAGCCTCAGCGGCTGCAATACCACCTCCAGCTGCAGATGCAGACAAGCCTTTGCGGCTCCTCTTACTCCTGGGTCGCGATTCAATGCCATCATCGCCATCATCTGCAATGCTGCTGGGATCAAAGCTGGAATAATCCTCGCCCTGCCACCTTCTCGGCACATCGTTTCTATAGTTCTCTGCGCCGCCTACAGCTGGACCACCAGCGCCGACAGCAATGGCAGCCGCGGCAGTTGGCGGTACGAATTGGCTGCGCCTTGATGGTGAAGCCGGGCCCCGACTCGATGACGATACTGAACTCTCCATGAGCGGCGCATTGGACGAAGCAGAGTCTGTGTGTCTGTGCATACTAGGCCTTGAACCCTGTCTTTGTGGTGAAGGAGGGTACTCGTACTGCTGATATGGCGAAGGCTCCTGAGGTTGAATGTACGACCTTCGCGACTCTGCAGCTGCAGCCGTAGGTGTACCGCGATATCCTCTGGATGGTGATGGCGATTCGTCTGGTGGCGTTGGCTGGGTGTGCGTTATCAGCGGCACTGTGGACGACGCAGAATTGCCTTGATGCTTGGGCTTCGGTCTTCGCATCTGGGCCGGCGGTGTTGAGGGATGCCGTGCCGCGGCATATGATCTCTGCTCCTCCGGCTCTGGAGAAGGTGACATGAGATCTCGTGGGCCGAAGATGTTGTCGATATCGTTCAGAGCCCGCCTTTCAGGATCTGGCGGCGAGAAATCAGACGCAGTCGGCATGTAGGGCGCTTGCGATGCCCGCCTGGGATACATTCCCGGTGGTGTCTGCGGTCTGCCGCCATTTTGCACTGGCGGCGGCATCTGGGAATAGTATCGAGATTGCGGTTTGTCCTTGATGGGCGAAACGCTGCGGTTTGGGACTCGTACTTGGCCAGCTTCGACCTGCCTTCCGTATTGTGCCTGACGAAGAGAGCTCAGAGAAGCGCTCGCAGAAACCGGAGACACGTTCGGCGGCTCAAGTTCGTCGCGCCAGTCCTGTTCAGGGCGGTATGGATGTATTGTGTCGTAAGAATGATGGTAGGACATGTCGACTTTCCACACGCAAGGCTGCGTGGATGCTCGGGTTGCTTTGGCGACTATGGTGCAACCTCTACAGGCTTTGTCTCACGGTGTAGGCCGGTCTGTCTTGAATGTAGTCAGTGCGAAATTGAGTGACGTCTCGAGATGTTGACTTGTAGGGCACTTCTAGCCGCTGTGTCTCACTAGGCGCCACGGTCAACAAAAGCCGTGACGACGATGCTAAGTGGCGGGCAGGATGGTATAACTTGGAGGCTAGGAGAGTTGGATCAATAAAATAATACTGGCATCAAACCGCGCGTCAATCCCCTCAGTAAAAGGCTACTAAATGCAATGCAGGCTTTGTGTAGTGCTGACTACCAAGATACGAAGGGTGGTGACCCTAGCAACGCAGTTATAGTTCAGCGTGGCTGTCGATCGCGTGTGGGGAAGACGGAAGACGTCAGGCCAGGTCAGGCCAGCAGCAGTAATGGAGGCTGGAAATAGCCTGATGATTGATGAGTGCCTTGACATATTGGAAACGGCAATGCAGCTCTGTATCATTTTTGCTTGCACGGGTTCAGATGCAAAACTCATGGGGTATGTCTGGATGTAGCGCAGGCTTGCTGCGTTCCCTGTTTCCTGGACGGAAGCTGTGGAGGGTGTTGTGGGTGTTGGTTCAACTTGGCAGATCGGATCTTTGCAAATCCCGACCACTGCACAGCAAGCCGCATTTCTGGTATTCCTTCCGAAAGAAATACGACGGTCCCGGCGAGAGACTGTTCATTCAGCATTGCGGCTCTGACATCGACGAGGCGCAATGCTGAGTAGGAGTTTCGACGGCTGCCTGAGCTGCCTGAGTACACGTCCGGCAGTGCTCACCAGATGTGCGGTCGTCGGTCTATCCAGTGCTGAATGGTTACTGTGAACCGCTGAGCCGATATATTGATTGCGCCGTCCAATGCAGATGGACGCCCAACTGTCAAGGTGTCACGCAGGCCTTCCAGTTTCCTCACGCATGATTCCATGTGGTGCGACCAACAGAACGTAACTTAGGCAATCGCAAGTCCTCTCAACAATGCCCGCCCGCCAAGCTTGGTCTCCGCGGGAGCTTGCCGTGCTCAGTCGCCGCTTGAAGGGGAGCCGCTGCCTCGTCGCATGAAGCCCGACGCCTCGCCCTCTGTACACGACGACATCCATCTGCAAATCGGGTGCAGAGGAAGCGAGAGGAGGAGACATTCCTACGGCTATCTTGTATCGACACATCGTGTGAGACGCGCAGAGATTTGCAACCAAGATGGACGCCGACAGCCACTCCGACGCCGAGGATGTCAAGGGCAATTTGAAGAGAGAAAAACGCACTTCGCGCGCGTGTCTAACGTGCCGCAAAAGGAAGAGCGCCTGCGATTTGTGAGTATTATCGCCCCTTGCTCCTCACCACCAGGCCGACGTAAAGTATGCCGCGTGGTCGGCGATCGAACAGCGTCCTGTAAAGGCCTGAGAAAATGCCTGCGCGCTTGGAAACCTCGGGTCGGTCTTTGCCAGGCTTCAGATTTGGCTGACCGTCTTACAGGCCTGTGGTCGATGGCGTGGTCACCACACCTTGCAAACGCTGCAAGGCGACTGGCCTGGAGTGTGTTATCGGCTCTAGCAATCGTGGTGGCCGACGTGTGCGGCGAAAGACCACGCATTCCGTCGACGACTCGGTTGAAGGCGGCAATCGCGAGCCTTCTATGCTCTCAACGCTAGGCGAAGACACCACACGACCGGGCGCTTTCAGAGGAGAATACGACCCCCTAGATCGAGCTCCGACCGACAGCATCGGCATCCATAACCAGGCCTCAACCACCGGCATGGTCCTGGACCCGGCTCTTCAGAACACCGATCCCAGCTTCACCGTTGACCCGCCACAGGGCTCGGGCGGCACGATGAACGCTCAGACTACAAGAGAGTCCTCTACGACTTCCAACATGTTTGGTGGGCATGAGCTGCAGAACCCTAGTGATGCCCTCGGCATACTGGCACAGATTGCTAGTAACAGTAATGGTGACAACTCTCATTCGTACAGCATGATGACACACCCCATGAAAGAGTACCAGCACTCTTCCAACTATGGCCAGAACTCGCTTGATTATCCGCTTGTTCGTGATGGTCGGCTTTCTGTCTCCAAAGTCATACAGCTTCTCCAGCGGTACAAGATGTACTATCACCCGTATTTCCCGCTCGTGCCAGCGGCAACCCTGGACGCCGGCAACCTCACAAAGACAGCTCGTGAGGAGCCACACCTGCTCACCGCTGTTTTGGTGATTGCATCCAGAGACCTTGTGGATGATCCGAATGTATTCACCGCCTGTACTGAGTACATGCGATCACTAGTGTCGACTTTGTCTGCTGGTGGTCCAAGCAGCGTGTCATCTGTTGAAGCACTGCTTTTGCTTGCCGAATGGACACCTTACACATCGCGCTCAGATGCTGGTAACATTGGCCGTGGCGAAGAGGACCGTGAAGCATGGATGCACATCGGCATTGCACTACGCATAGGATACTTCCTAGGCCTCGACAGATATTCGTTCCACGTCCGTGGCGACGATGTCAAAGATCCCCAGTGGCAACGCAAGCGTCTTGTCTGGACAGCCTGCTACATCAGCGATCGTCAAATCAGCATCCGACTTGGCCGCGCTTTCTGGTCTCGTGGTCCTGGTCCGCTCACCACACTCCGCAAAGAGGATTTTCCAATGCTAGCACCTGCTGGACCTGGAGATGAAGATTTTGCCAGTATCTTCCAAGCCACGCTCGAGCTGACCCTTCTCTTTTCCAATGTGCATGACGTCTTGTATTCAAATCCTGGGAATAGCATGCGCAACCACCTTGCCGGAGGATACATCAAGTACATTGATGATTTCAGAAGTGCAATCGTATGTTTCCCGAACACGTTTGACAAATGCATCACCACTAACACATCATAGTACGGCTGGAAATCTGTCTGGGGAACACTGACTTGCTCTCCTGCACTCAAGGCAACGCTGTTGATGTCGTACGACTACCTCAGACTGTACACAAACGCTTTTGCATTCCATGCCACCATCAAGCGAGCACTACCGCAGATGCAAGAACAAAACGAGAGTCGGAAGTCGAGCAACCCAGCGCCAAGCAGAGTCTTCTACAACAACGTTGGCGCCGTCGGCGACGCGCGATTCATTTACGAAGGCCTAGATGCCGCCAAAAGCTTGCTCAGCATGGTCAACACCTTCGTGAACCCGGAGCAGTCTCTCAGATTCATGCCGATACGATTCTACCTCTACTCCATCTACAGTGGAGTCTTTCTGTATCGCGCCCGCTGTGTTGGTGTGCTCTCACACGAGGAAGAACACTCGGTTCGAGCCATGGTCCAGGAGACTATCAATAGACTTGAGAGATCAGGACTGGGCAACCAACACCCAGGAAGTCGCTACTCTCGTCTTTTGAGATTGCTGTGGGATAAGGTCGAGCGAAAGGAGCGCAAAGGAGACCTTCGAACTTCCGCGACTCTCAAGAACCCATACCGACCAGGTTCCGTGAGTGGAGGACCAACACCGGGCTCTGTCGGGTCGGCGATCTCTCAGGACTCACCAGCTGTGACCGAAATGATGGGAGACTTCTCATGGACTGATCTGGATGCGATCGGAGATTTCGTGGTCAACGGTAACGCGAACGCGAACGATGCCGAATGGTGGTCTGGCTTCTTGCCAGCAGACAGCAACAACTTCATGTTTGACGGGCTGCCAGGGATGGACGATATGAGCTTTGGACTGACTGGAGTGTAATTCGGAAGATGTTCTCAAGGATTGAGCATTCTGTATTAATTTTGTTGTCTCTGGCGACTACAAACCCGATTTCGAGCCGAGCTCGCCCAACAGTCTATCAAGCAGACATCTCAAGGGCAGGCCAATCCCGCTGTTCCGATGGTGTGGAGTACAGTGGAGTTCTGCGTACTTCGGCCTTTGAAGCTTTGAAGTTCGGCATAAAGTAGTCCCGCGCAACGTGGGACTTGCACTTCGCGAGGTTCTCTATCTCTTCGCAATCAACAACTCCGCTTGTACATTGCTCAAACATTACTTTCAGCATGTCTAACAGAGCTGCTCTTCTCATTGGAAAAATTACCCACGCCCGCAAGGAGTGGGAGTCTCTGAGCTCGCTCCTCCAGCTGAAGGTGGGATTTTCCGCATCCATGCCCACTCTACTTTGGCTGATTGATGGAACAGGAATACGGGACAGGCTCTAGGCAGGACTTCATCTCCAAGCTGAAGGGCGGAGAATATAATGATGTAGTCGCGATCTACCGCTCGAACGACTCAACGAAGGTCACTGGGCCTTTTGACAAAGAGCTTGTATCCTCATTGCCTGCTAGCCTAAAGTACATAACTCACAATGGAGCCGGCTATGACAACATCGATATCCCAGCCTGTTCAGAGCGAAACATCGCCGTGAGCAGCACACCACTCGCCGTCAACGACTCTACCGCAGATAGTACGTCCCGCACTCAATCACATGCGTCGTCCCACACGCACTAACAACCTCTCAGCGGCACTCTTCCTCATGCTCGGCGCCCTCCGCAGAATCACAATCCCCTTCCAAAACCTCCGCAAAGGCGAATGGCGCGGCAAGAACTTCGACCTCGGCCACGACCCCAAGAACAAAGTCCTCGGCATCCTAGGCATGGGCGGCATCGGCCAGGCAGTCGCGCAAAGAGCTAGAGCGTTCGGCATGAGCATACAATACCACAACCGCAGTCGCCTCCCGGAGAGCGAAGAGCAAGGAGCCGAATACGTCTCCTTCGACGACCTCATGAAAACCTCCGACGTCCTCAGCTTGAACCTCGCCCTCAACCCTTCCACGCGACACATCATCTCAAAGCCGCAGTTCGACCTGATGAAGCAGGGCGTCATTATCGTGAATACTGCGCGCGGGCCGATTATCGACGAGGCGGCGCTCGTGGACGCTCTGGAGTCTGGGAAGGTGTTTTCTGCGGGCCTGGATGTGTTTGAGGAGGAGCCGAAGATTCATCCCGGATTGATGGGGAACGAGAATGTGGTGCTGCTGCCGCATGTGGGGACGAGCACGTGGGAGACGCAGAAGGATATGGAGCTTTTGGTGCTGGAGAATTTGAGGGGGGCGGTGGAGGGGAGGGGGTTGGTTACGCAGGTTGCGGAGCAGAAGGGGAAATAAGGAACAATTGTACTTGCTGCGGATTCTGGCGCGTAGATGAGCGCAGACAAAATGGATCTCGTATGCGATCGGGTAATCTGCAGATATCTCCCGAATCATTGTGATTCTCGGAAACGAATGTCCGGCACCATGGTCTCGAAATGGAAGGGTCGTGCAATGGAGGACTGGAAGGCGTTTCTGACGACGCACATCCTGCACGCGTCGCCTCATCTTCCTAATTTTAGAGAGTGGCGCGGTGCGGCACGTCGTTGTGGTTGCAACCATAAGAGCGATGCCGCAAGGCTGAGCTTTTCATCGACCATGTAAACAAGCATCTCAACTTCCACTGTCTGCATTTCATGACTCGCTGACTTGCAACTGTACCACTTTTGCCCCATACAGTACTGCTAATATCACTGCCAACCGAGTCTTCAAGATAAAGTGATTGGCCCAAGACATCACCGAGCTTTGTGCTTCCCAAGATGGACCATCGAATGTTTCACCTCTCAGCTCTTATCGCACTCGCTACACCAGTCAAATCGTTGACTTCCTTCGACACGAACTGCACCTTACCCAGCCATAGCTTCAACTATGTACAAGGACCCAACTCACGAGGCTCTCTTCAGATTGTGTGGAGTTGTCTAGCAACGCTCTTCGCCTGCACTTATACTGTCCTGCACATCAACATACCAAAGCAGCGCGCTGGTAAGGACGGTGGATACAGCCGGTATCTGAGGATTTGGTGGAAGCGCGTTGATCCCAGTATCATCCGAGCAACCATTGCTACGACATCTACCGCATACTCGTGGTCGGAAGGTGCCGATGCAAGCCCCTACCTGGCACGGACACTGCACATGATAGGACCCAAAGACAAAACAGCGAATGGAGGATATTGGACGCTGACACAGCTTATCGTCGAAGTACATTGGTGGTTCATATCAAACGGCGAGGCCATTATGTGGTTCTTGGTCACCATGCTGGCGCCGGAATGGTATGCCTACTACGCTTTTTACCAGAGCCGTTCTGCCAGTGCATGTAAAACCGAACTCGAGGAGCTCCGGCCAAATTGTCATCCGACTCACGGTTGGTCTTCGACGCACGCTTACTTTGCCGACATGGGAGTCTTTGTTGTTCACTCTCACGCCGGGTCGCCGAGCCCCGTTCTCACTAGACTGACCGCAAAAACCCTGCTGAGGCTTTTACAACACGACGAGCACCATCAGCGTATAGATTACAGCCTATTGCCAAGCGAAGAAGAACTCCAAGATCGATCGAAGAGCAACGCCGTTACCAAAACCTTGGTCGTCCTCTAGATCGGTTGGTTCGTGGCAAACTGCATCACGAGGCTTGCAAGAAGGCTTCCGACCACCCAGCTTGAGATGGGCATTCTCGGAACGGCGATCTGCTCACTCATCTCTTACATCACACTCTTCGAAAAGCCGCATGCCGTCAAAACAGTTGTAGCTGTGCTGTCTTTTGACGGCGACATCCCAGGCCAGATCGCAGAAGTCATACGTGGGAACGACGGAATGCATGATTTTGGCAGGCTGGACTATTTGCATCATGGTGGTGATAAGAGAGGAAATGTGGTCCTCACCTTGCTCGCTACCATCCTTGGGGCATCCCATGTCGCCGCTTGGAATTTCTCCTTTCCTACTAGAGTGGACAAGATCATGTGGCGCGTCAACTCCGTCATCACATGCGTGTTGTTGATAGGATCATGGATCACGCTTGCTCTGGTTTACTTTGTAGGAATATCAGTCCGGTGTGTCTGTAGGACGCGGCACATCATTTGGGATCGTGCGAGCGACGCGTTCATGAAGGGGCTTTTAGCACTGATAATCCTTCTCTACGTTGTCCCGAGGATGATACTAGCCGTCCTGATGATTCGGCTCTTGTTTCATATTCCTCCAGGGGCTTTCAAGACTAGCTGGGCAGATAACCTACCTCACATATAACGAGCTTTGGCTCTGGTTCTATAGGTCAAATTTGGCCGTCAAATGACTGCAATCGGCGTGCTTTCTTCTTACCTTACGCAAGCGAGTGGCCCTGGCATGTCCGGCAACACATACATAGCAAACGTGAATTGCTTACTTGCTGGCTTTTCACTCGTTCACACCACCGGTCTTGTCGTTCGGTTTCTGTTAGAAGCAGTCCAGCAGGGCATTCACCGAAGCCGTCATCACGTGCATCGACAGAGTGGTCGCCGGCATCTCTCTGATGATCGATGGTGAGCAAAAGCAAAGGCCGAAACACCTTCTCCTCCGCATATCTCCACTGCTCCACAAGTTCCCACGGCGAACGAGAAAGACGGGGTATGGGGTTGATGGCGATCGTCGGCCCTCAGCCGTTCGGCTGGACGACCGGCAGTCGCCTGGCCTGGCTCGTGTTCCGAACACAAGCACGGCTTTCGTCACTCGTGAAGGGCGCGAGGGCGGGTTTTGAAAAACCTGGCGAGCCTTGGCCGCATCGTCCTTTGACTCCATCACTCCAGTCTTCTCTATGCCCGATGAGGTTGCAAACGCTAACAGGCGGAAGATATATATGTCGTGAGCCCGTCGCTGGTTTCCACTACTGCATCTCTAACCCACAACACCCCGGCCCCCATCTCCCAACGCCTTTCTTGTACACGGCTTTGCCCTCCTCCACCTCCCGGCGCAAGCAAGCATTCTGCGCTACGCCACGCTACGCCACGTCAATACCTACTTCACTTGACTCGAAGCTTGTGCGCTTTGCTTGAGTGCTCTCACACTTCATACCCGCGACCATCTGAGATAACTCTCAACAACAAACACAATGAAGGGCCCCGGCATCTCGAAGATGTGGGCGGACATCGTCCAATACCGACGAGCCTACTTCCTGACGGCAGTCGCCAGTTTCGGTGGCATGCTGTTCGGTTGGGACACCGGTCTCATCGGCGGCGTGCTCACGATGAAGTCTTTCAACAACAGCTTTGGCCTGGATCCTGAGAGCCCCGGTCATGCCAGTCTGGAAGGGAACATTGTCTCTGTCCTTCAGGCTGGATGTTTCTTTGGCGCTGCGAGTTCTTTCTATCTGAGCGACAAGCTGGGTCGCAAGAGGGCTCTGATGCTAGCGGATTTGATCTTCATTATTGGCAGTATTGTGCAGACTACGTGCGCGATGGGCCAGGGTCACGATCTTGCGCAGTTGTATGTTGGCAGAGTTATTGGAGGTTTTGGTGTTGGATTGGTTAGTGCTGTTGTTCCAACATACATTGGTGAGAACGCCAACAAGGAAATCAGAGGAGTAAGTCGTCGCCATTATGATCATATCCGGTCCCAATGCTAACACTTTTCAAAGCGATGCATAGGCTGCATGCAACTGTTCAAGTAAGTTCCCATTTCTCTATGTAGAATCACTGTCCATACTGACCACTTTCATAGCGTCACCGGTATCTGTCTCTCCTTCTTCGTCAACTACGGCGCCGTCCAGAACATGAGTAGCTCCGACGACGGCCAATGGCGCATGCCTTTCGCTCTCCAAATCCTTCCTGGTACCATCCTCCTCGCCGGCCTCTTCTTTACCAACGAGAGCCCCCGCTGGCTCGTCGAGAAGGGCCGCATCGATGAAGCCCGCAAGGCTCTCTCGACCGTGCGCTCCAAGCCTATCGATGACCCCGAAGTCTCTCAGGAGCTTGAGGATATTGTCACCGACTTCCGCGGACACGAAAAGCTGCCGCTCGTCAAGCAGGTCAAGCTGACTTTCTCGGATTCAAAGACTTTGTACACTTTCACCATGGCTATCACGTTGATGTTCTGGCAGCAGTGGACTGGCACCAACAGGTAAGTCGCAAAGTTCTCGGATAAACAGAGTTATCGCTAACAAATACCAGCATCAACTATTACGCGCCACAAATCTTCAAATCAGTGGGACTTTCTGGCGGCTCTGCTGGCCTTTTCGCAACAGGTATCTACGGCATCGTCAAGATTGTCGTCACCGCAGTCGGCCTCATGGTCGCCACCGAGCAACTTGGCCGCAAGTGGTCGCTTATCATCGGTGGCTCTGGACAAGCTTTCGCCATGTTCTACATTGGCATCAACCAGGCAGTCCACCCCGTCGTCGAAGGCCAGTCTCTCAACGGAAACTCCACATTTGCGATCGTTTGCGTTTATTTGTTCGTGGTCTTCTACTCGTTCGGATGGGGACCTATTCCTTTCGTTCTGAGTGCTGAGTGTGCTGTAAGTGTCAATCCTCTAACCTTGTCATCGACGAAATCGCAGACTGACAGCATAAAGCCCAACCACGTTCGTTCTCTCACAATGGCAGCAGCCTTGATGACCCAGTGGCTGTTCAACTTCGTCATCGCGAAGCTCACACCCATCATGCTTGCCAAGATCACATTCGGCACATTCCTGGTCTTTGGCAGCGCTTGCATCGTCATGGTCGTGTACGCCATCATGTGCGTTCCGGAAACCAAAGGTAAGATTTTCCATCAAAACCCGAACGAGAGTCTATCGAGCTCGGACTGACCCAATTTACAGGTGTACCACTCGAGTCCATCCACATGCTCTTCCAAGGCAACATCATCGCCGGCGCCACTCGCGATACCATCCCTCGCTACTCGCGCGCGAAGCACTTGTCGCAAGGTATTGGTGGCGAGTCTGGTGAGCACTACGACGATGAGGAGGGCTCTATTGGCAAGAACGGCAGTATGAGCTCGCACGTTGAGAGGGTTGACAACCGCGCGAAGGATGCAGCATACGGAGCCAACAATGCCGGCGCCTCATAGATCACGCTGAGAGCGTTGCGAACATACGAGGAATTTAATGATGATGATACAAGATCATTGATTTGCAAACATAATAGACAGGTCCAATGGTTAATCCCCTTCTAATACGTACACACGATGATTCCCATCCAAAACGCCATGATACAGTCAGCACGAATCCAACGGCCGACTGAATTTGCATATCCAGCATCAACCTAATATCAGCCCACCACTTCTCACAATCCCTCTCATAACGTCCTCCCTGCCTCGCCAACAGACCCCTCAAAATGCCAGTCGCGATCACTACCCACAAACCCTTGACTCCACGCCCCATGGCTCGCCGCACCCTTAGTAACCTCATACACAAAGTCTCCCATCGTGATCCCGTTTTCCCGCTCAATCGCCACCATCGGATTGCGCCGCCACCGCCTAACAAGATGCAGTTGTTTGCACGGCGGCTGACTCAGGTACATGCGCCGCCAGGACGCGTTCGGGTACGCGGTCGCTGGGCTCGTTGAAGGCGGGAGCAGCGATTCGGGAGAAGACGATGGCGAGCTGCCTATGGGATTCGCCGGGAACGAAATACAAAGGTCCCAACTCCAAGACTCAGGGCCAGGGCGGCCGAGATTAACGTCTTCGCGGGAAGGCGGCATATTGACTAGGACTGGGGAGACGGTTGGGTAAACGCCTGGGAAGGCGCGGAGCAAGAGGCGGTTGTTCTGCGGTCTGCTGTGCGCGGACGTTGCGCCGGTGGCAGGGTTGAGGTATGTTATTGGGGATGAAGGGAGGAAGGGGTCTGGCGAGAAGAAGAGGGCGCGTTGGAGTTTGGGGGAGGCGGAGATTGTTTGGTGGAAGGCTTGGGAGACTCGTTGGGCGAGGAGGAGTTCGCGTTGCGAGAGGTTGATGAGGATTTGTTCGAGGAGTTCGGGGAGGTCGAAGGTGCGGATTGCGGCGGTTCTTTCGAGGTCGGACATCTTTTTTTCTTCTCACAGGTGGTGTTGGCAGAGCTGCTAGGATGTTGGGTTTAATGGCGTTTTGGTAGTGTTGTGCTATCGAAGGCTCTTCGATTCTTCTCAATCGTGTTCCAGCAGGCAGACAGTGCCTCTCAAGCACAACGACATCAACAAAGAGACAGCAGAGCAGACAGGAAGGAGAGGAAGGCAGCAGGGCATGACAGCAAAAGCGTTACAAAGAAAAGAACCTAGGGAAAACAAACCAAGAAGTCCACGTGAGCAACCGCTCCAATGGAACGTTATCAAAGCTACCACAACAGGAAAACCCTCTCGGGCCACGCGGATAGTAAAAAGGAGGAGGAGGAGGAATGCAAAAAAAGACGAGCTTCGATCTCGATGCCAGCCAGGCCAACCCAAAGAGCCGGTATCAGCCCTCGTGATTGGCTTGTCTAGGCCGGTGCTGGGTTTGCGTGCTTTTGCGTGCCAGAGAAAAGGTTGGTTGGAGGCCCTTGGAAATGAAGAAAGATTGAAGCTACTTAGGAGCTAGAGCAACGATAAGTGACGTTTGCGGGGGCCACTTCTCCAGGCGCAAGAAGAAGAAAGGGGACGGCAGAGCTCGATGGCGGGGCAGCGGAGGGCATCGGCATGTCTCAGTTTCAGATTCTCGGCTCTCTTCATGGATGGGCGTTGTGCTGATACGAGCGGCAACGTTACTGTAAACCATGTTGAGGCGGTAAATGAATCAAGTTCGTACGACTGATGAGGTTCATACAGCAACACCGCCTCTCTGTCGTTGGGTAAGCTAACAACGATCGATTCAGTGTCTCGTCGGCAATTCCTCGGTGTCGTATTCTGGATGTGAATGCGACGGCGGGCCGATGGCGTCGTTCCAGGCCAACTGCACGTCAGCCCTGGGCGATTATGGTTCGCATGACGATGCTGAGCCATGAGGATGACCTCCAGGCGAGATAAGCGACATGCGCCTCAGAGATAAGACGACAAATACCTCATCGCGCAAGACTCGAGTGCGCAGCGCGACGAGTATGCTATAAGCCTCTCACATATCGTGACGACGCGAAAGGAGATCAATGTTGTAGTTTGTCCATGAATGCGCCATGTTATTACCGCTTGTGTTACAAGCTACCTATTGATAGAAAAATTCAGCAGGACTCCGTAGATCAAGTACCTGCACTTCGAGAAGAACAATATGACTCGCTATGCAAAATACGCTCGCAGTTCTATCTCGCTGGTCATGCTCTTGACTTATGCACACCATTTGCATCGATGCGCTTCATCCAAGTCTTCCGTATGGTATAATGGTGCCGTATCCCTATCCTTGACAGTTGAAAATTCAACACTTTTGGTCCCAATGTTCGTCGGTCCAGTGATCGCAATCGATCGCGATGCCGACAAGAATGTTGATGGCTGTGGCTGATGAGTTGGTTATATTCATAACTTCGTGGAGTATATTGCGCTTTCGTTCCTCATTATGGACGTGTCAATCGCCCGTGTCGGTGAATGATGAACTCTTCGAATCCACAATTCTTCATGTCGAACGCGATCAAGGCGAGTCTTCGCCACGTCTGTCGCGCTTGGTCCTCTCGAGCCACTTCCTCTTGCCAGTGCGAGTCTCAAAGTGTGGTGCGATGGAAGCGACGTCTTGGCCGCCTGCGACCATTGTACTGCGCATCTTGTTGCGATAGGCGTCAACTGTAAAAATGTTAGCTCATCGCTCTGTATGTTGTTGATAAATAGGTTCAAACTCACGAGACCGTTGCAGGAACAGCGTCCGTCCATTAAACTGACGCGCCTGACTCCAGCTCATGCGATAACCCAACTCGTTCAGCGCCGACTCCTTCCCTCTCCTGCTCTTGGTCATTCTGGGTACTGGCAGCTTTGCATCACTGCCATCCATGAGCGACACTGGGACGAGAGTGGTGCCCTTTGCGCTTGCAGGGCCTTCTACCAGATCGTCCTCATCGTCCCAGTGACCGCGCGCACTGGGAGATCCAGGAGGAGAACGCATTTGTCTAGGGTAGTAGGAACGCGGGTAAACAGCGTTGGTACGCAGATGAGCATCGGGCATCTCGTCCATGTTGACCTGATCAAGCATGACGCGTACTCGAACGCGCGTTCCACGCTGATTGTCATCAACGAGAATGAACTTCCGACGCTTGGATTCTGGAACATCTCCGAAAAGATGGCGCTTCTTCTCCTCGTCTTCCTCCTTGACCGATGTTGCGATCGGCGTAGCTAATGCCGAAGCGTGAGAGGGCATGTTTGTATCCATTCCGTCGGGAACTGCAGGCATTTGTGCACCGCCTGCCGTAGGCTGACTTGGGTATGTTGGGTAGAATTGTTGAGTGTAGCGAACATTGGATGGCGAGGATAGATCGGCTTGTGAGCTGGAGTGCTGTGACTGTTGTTGCTGGCTTGGTGGAGCTGTGGTGTATTCATTTCCGCCTATATTAACACAATTGGTTAGCGGTCGATCATTCGACAAGGGTATGACGGGGCGAAGCGACAGGGGATTGCCATATAGCAATAAGCGAGAAACAAAAAGATCGACAGCATGTATTCGCAGATTTCGGTGCAGGGATTGGTTGTATTCAGATCTGTGTGATCCACGTCGCATCCCCCGCGTCCCAGGGGTTGATTCCTCCCATATATGTGTGTTCTCATAAAAAGGAAAGGTGCGGGCAGGTAAAAGTACATCGTCGTCACATCGGATGGAACATACCACTAACGTCGTCACTTGCTTCACTTCCTGCGCCATGGTGGTGCATCTGTGATCCTCCCGGTCCCATTAGTGGCTGTCTGCCACCGCCCGGGGGTAAACCGTGCGGAGGAAGTACTGGCGGCCCTTGTGGATGGCTAGCAGCACTGGGCATCGTCGATTTTCTGGTGTGAATCTTCGCTTGTCGGCGTACACGTCGACTCCTTAGTCGCGGGTCTTGATTGCTGTTCCTCCAGCTATCAACAGCACGCTGAATCAAGCCTCGCTTCTCTCTGAGGTTGGGGTTAAGCTGTGCCAATGCCCAGCCTACAGCATTGCATTCACTTTCGTAGTGAAGACGGTTGCCCTTGTATTCGTTCTTTCCGCAGCACGCGCGTGGGTACACACAATTTGCGTTCTTGAATTCAGGGGTGAGATCATCAATGTTGATAGACTCGACGTCGCACCTGATCGTGTACTCCATCTTCACGCGATCTCTGGAATATTCGAATGCAATCCACTGCACGCCAGTGTTATCTTGACGCACAACTAGGGGTGTTGTTGCAGGAATAGGACCAGGGGCGGCACTCGAGTTTGGGCCAGAGCCGGCGGAACCGGGTGGCATGCTTCCCATGGTTGGGCCAGAAGGCGTCTGTGGCGTTCCCTGAATTGGTGCAATGACCGAAGCGGGTCTCTGAATTGATTGCGGTTTGGAATCCATCATACTGGGCTGTGAGTGAACCGACTGGGGCGTCTGTTGCATTGGCTGCTGAGGCTGATGCTGCGGTTGATGCTGCGGTTGATGCTGCGGTTGATGCTGCGGTTGATGCTGCGGGTGCTGTTGATGCGACATAAGGATTCCGGGTGCAGATGTCATGGGTTGGTGGTGAGGAGGCGCCTGGGGATGCTGGGGGTACTGTGATGTTTGCTGCATCTGGTACTGGCTACCATAGTACATTGGCTGAGGCTGGCCTGAGATGGGCGGGAATGCATAGATGGGTCGTCCATGAATGTCATGCTGTGGCGAACTGATGGATGCTGGCGAGTTTGACTGAGGTGTCTGGTAACTCGAGATGGGCGGGTATTGCTGGCGGCTCATTGCTGCTTGGGCAGCCATGTTGTCGTTGGGTTCTACAAAACACGTCAGAGACCAGTCGGACATCGATCGTACGTTATGCATGGATGCACCCGAACAAACAAAAAATTACAGGTGGTGTTGCACAGTGGACAAGGGAGGGTGGCAACGTACCTGATGAAGCGTAGGAGCCGGCAGCACTGTTGGCACTGTAGGGACTAGGATGGGCCGTGAAATAGTTTGGGTCGGCCGAGTGCTGCGAGGGGAGACTCGGGACTGAGCCCACGTAAGGCGAATGGTGCTGGGCCAAGCTGTGAGTGGACGAATGAGGCGACAGGTAGGGCGCCTGGGAAGTGTGATGAATGCCGTGCGGCTGGAGAGGCGAGTTTGGTCGGTGTTGTTGGATCAGACCAGCCTGGCGGGGGTGTTGGAGTTGGGGCGGAGGGAGACCCTGCTGGTGAGAATTGGGGTTGTTCTGAAGAAACGGTCGGTTAGTGGCTGACGGCTCGGACGAGACAAGGCGATTGTTAGTGCAACGTCGCGCGCGTGGGTGTTTATTGTTGTCGAGTGAAACAGGCAGAGACACGACGACGAGGTAAGAGCAGCAGCAGCAGTCGGGCGAGGCCACGGATCCCTGCAAAAATTGGCGGCCAGTAGCACGAGAGGCTGCAGCTCGACTGGAGTTTGGGGAGCGCGCCAACAGCAAGAAAAGCGTCGTCGGTGGGGAAAGGCGGGCGGCGACAATCGAACCTTAGCCTCCACCTGCTGCAGCACGCTGTTTGCGCGTGGCCGTCCGTCATCTAGACTAGCCAGACTTTGAGCCTCTCTTGACCGCCCGACATGCAACATGCAACATGCAACATGCGCTGTTCATGCGGTGCCGAGGAGAGCTCGCCATACTGCTTTGCTGCTGCTGCATGCATCATCGCCACCCACGCGTGCGCGACACGTGACAGGGGTGCAGTGCAGTGCAGTGGGGTTCTGGAGGGGAGATGCTGTAGGTAAAAGGAAAATCGCCGCGCCGGCTTGCGTCTGTCACAACAGACACGCAGTCGGTGGCGTCGCGTACGTACCATGCCAGATCCAGGAGCTGCTCAAAGGCGGCAGCAGCCAGCAGTAGTCGCGGGCTGAGATGGTATCGATGGACGAGCAGGCAAGCAAGACAGCACGATGCGACGCGATACGACACGATGCGAACGATAGACAAGCAGACAGTCGGACGTCGGTAGATGTCGACCAGGGCCGTGGCGGCAGGCGGCGGGCAGCGAGCGTGTTGGCCGGGGTGTCGATGGGCGCTCGAGGTAGGCGATGAGACTGGACGACGAGGGTGCTGGTCTGGTCTGGTTAAGTGCGGCAAGGTAAGGTATGGATGATATGGCAGACAGGCGGCGGCGACTCGGGTACGGCAGGGCAGCGTATGGATCAGACCTTGCAGCGGTCCTTATAGTTGAATTACGAATTGAGCGAATGTCGGCAGTGCGGAGCTAGGCAAGACGATGATACAACATGTCAAGGCTGCGCAATACCCATCTTGCCCCAAAAATCACCCAGGCAGGCCCGGTCGCGCAGCTAAACCACTACTGTACTGCTGTGGGCTCTGCCGACGCGAGCAGGCCAGCAGCAGCATCGACATAGCGTCCATCACAGCTGAGCAGCGGCCTTCGCCCTGAAACCGCTATCCTCGAGCTACTGCACGTTTGTCGGCTTAACTCTATTGCCACGCCTCCCACGTCTCCAACCGTAACGCCCTCACGCAACGCGCGCTAGACCCTCTTGCTGGCTGCTTTGCCTGCTGGTTGCTGCCAATCACGTCTCGCCGTCCCCAGCGCTGCTATTTTGACAGATGCAAGGCGGCCGACAGCAGCATGCCTCTGACTGTACAACGCTGCTGCTGCTCGCTCTGTCCATCCATCACTGCTTTCGGGCATAATCATCATAGCCATCTGCCCATCGCGAGCCGTGGGCAGCAGAAGACACGCGGCGGTCTGCGTCACACTAGCTCCGTAGCCTGTGCGTCGCAGATTGGAGATTGGAGGACATGCCTCGCCAGTACTCTGCGACGGTGAGATTTGTTCTGGAAGCCAGTTCACACTCCTTCAAATTTTCAACGCCCTCTCATCCCGCATCGACAATCTCCTCGCCCAACTCGTTCGTCACCGCGTGACCCGTCACATTCGCGCAACTGCCGTCCACCTCGCCCATCCCCTCACACTTCTGCCACCTCCCCCGGTATCTGATTGATGACTCGCACCAAAAGGCGGCAAGGCACCCGCAACACGCGCCGAACGTCTCACACCCGCCTGCTCACCTGCCATTCTTGTGCGTCTCGAGTAATCTCTGTGTTACGGCAGTAATCGTGTTCGGCAGTCCAGCGAAGCACATCCGAGCTCGCCTCGGTGTGTGTGAGGTACCAACGTTTTCCCAGAATCCCCGATCCCTGCCTGCAGCCACGTTTGCATCCGCCAAACGGCCGCGCTAGGACCCGCCAAGTCTTCAAACCGGGACCGGCTTTTGGAAACCGTCGAAGCAGCCTTCGGACTCGATCTCCACAGTCTTCACGCGCTTTTCACACACCGTTTGTCTCTGACAGTTCCGGCCGTTTCTCGCAGAAACCTGACTACTGTAAACGTGCGCGGCGTCGCAGGGCTGCTATTTTGGATCGTGCGTGCGCGCTTCACCGTCAGTCTCTGTTAGCTGACCTGCTTGTGTGCGCCCACAACTCCGAACAAGCTGCATTGCAAGACTGCTTTAGTGGCCTTTGCCTGCGCGTATGACTGGCATGATCCATGGTAAACGGCGCTGCAGGGCGTGCTTTAGTGGCGTTCGCTTACGGTGTTTTTCCCTGTCCGTGCGGTCATCGTGTGCACAGTGAAATAAAGTGCCTACAGAGCAAGCAGCATCTTCGCGATGTTGATTGGACCAAGTGAAGTTGGAACAGGCTTCGGAGAATCCCGCTTTCCCGGTTCCCGCTCCGTTCAAACAGTTGCAACGTAGAACAATTTTACTGCCAGTCTCATGTCAACACGCAAGAAAACAATCGAACCCGTTGACACACACCGTGCAAATCTACGGACATTCTTCTGACTCGTGTCGTAATAACAATGTCGATGCTCTCTAGTCATGTCAGAACCTGTCACCGGTCGCTTGCTTGTTCTACGGTCCGAGACGCAGATTTACACGAAGAGCGCGTCTAGATCTCTACAATGCACTCGCTACTGCACACTGCGAAAAGCATAATATAACATCGACAGTATAGTGGGTTTCCGGATACCGGAAAGTTCTCGCAGGAAGGTCACTCCACGTCACTCCATAGTCAAAAAGTACATACTTTCGAGGCTAGTCTGTTCGGGGAGTTGCCATCCGCTTCCCACGGCATGTACCGTAGCATGCATCACCATCCACGAACGAACATACCTCCGAAGGATGATTAATCGTGGTTATGCAGAAGGACGAGAAGTGTCGTCTGCCTGCGGAGAGCACCGATATGAGCAGACGCGCATCGAGACACCGAGTCAAGATATTCGTTTTCCGGCTGCTCACGATCAGTGCTTGCCGCCATTATGTTGTTCCAGCCGTCCAATCTCGCGACGTTCACAGAGGCGCTCTCAAGCTTTAGCCCCCGATCCTGAATTCATTCCGCTAAACAAGCATCACACCCAGAGCGTTTCGCTCATGTGCGCCACCCTTTGTGTATTGTATTCGGTGTTCCGGGTCTTGTCTTCCCGCTCTCTCATGCGGCCGGTGAGTGCATCAGGTACATGTCGACTTGTGACGGCTGCGGCACGTGGACAGATGAGCTTTCCTTGCTCGCTCGTGGAGGTGGACAAGGTTCTTCCCAGCTATACGAGGAGGGGGTCCGTCCCTTTGAATTCATGACCGTTGGCTTTTGAAACACGAATGCCCAACTTTCGCCGCAAAGCACAATAATCCCCGATAACGGCGCAACCTTGCTTGTGCTGAAG
>Ga0265797_10002932_pt1 | contig 28027 bp, 29 predicted proteins | sample P2T30metagenome_FD_192433 | JGI IMG/M metagenome (GOLD analysis project Ga0265797, IMG submission 192433) | Plant litter microbial communities from East Loma Ridge, Irvine, California - P2 T30 | ecosystem: Environmental > Terrestrial > Plant litter > Unclassified | place: USA: California... | reverse complement strand
CCGGAATAGCTTTGGCCTGAATTGGTGTAGGAGAGCTGAAGTTCATGGATGAGAGACCCTTCAAGATCGGCCTTGATAGTGCCATAGTGTGGAATGCGGCGTCTGTCGTTGACAAAGCGTTCTTGTCTACATCCTCGGGTGCGAAGAATGCGTTGCGCTTTGCGACTTCCGCTGGATCTTCCCTCTCTTCTTTCTCGTCGTCTGAGACATCGTCAGGGTGTGGTACATGTTGCGCGACCTCATCTTCGTCTTCCTCTTCCTCCTCGTCTTCGTCTTCGCCGTCCTCAGAGCCGTCTTCTTCGCTGTCGTTGTCCTCGTCATCTTCAGCTTCCTCGTCTTCGCCACCAGTAACACCCATTCCGAAGCCGTCACCTGCCAGCATCTCCTCGTCGTCGTCGATCTCAATATCCTCTTCTTGCTCGTCCTCCTCAGACTCGTCGGCCTTCTCAGCAGGCTCATCAACCTTCCTCTTCTTGCCTAGCCTCCTAGCAACAATCTCGTCCACATCCACGGCGGCTCCTCCATGTCTGCTCAAAGGGTGTTGTTGTTGAATGGCAGCGGCACCAGCACCCAGTCCCCATGCGTCGAATTCCCTCATGCCCTCCGCGCCAGGATCCTCAATCTCAAAGTCAAAGTCCGAAGCCACGCCGTCGTCGTTGTCGTCGGCGTCAGCCTCACGCTTGCGCTTCTGCGCATTGCCATTGGCGGCATCTGGCTTTGCGCTCGCATCCTTCTTGTTCTTCTTGCCCTTCTTCGCTTTCGGTGCGGGCGCTTGTTCTTCCTCAAACTCCTCCTCCTCGTCGGGGATGTTGTCGTCGTCGGATAGTGTGAAGACGAAGTCGTCGTCTTTGTTGTGTGAGGGCGCCATGGTTATTGCTGACGTGCAATGTTTATATGTACAACGGTATATTATAGTACAGCGATTCGATAGACTCGTCTCAAGCCCAGCAGCCAAACCAGCTCAAAAAAGTTCCAGCAGCAATCCCCGAGTTGCCGAGCTTGCGCTTGCGCTAGCGGCGGGCCGGGAGGGAGGCGTCGGCCGGTAGGGCTGAAAAGGCTTGTCAGGGACTCCAACTCTTCACCACCGAGCGTTCCGTGATAAGCATAACAGTTCTTGTGCATGAATTTACCTTCAGCTTTAGGCCCTTGGTCACTGGTATCTCACGGGCAGGCACAATAATCTGAGATTGTAAAGCCGATGGCACTGGCACACTAGATGCTGAGATTTGCATCAACCTCTAGTGATGTCTCAGTGGTAGTCCTAGCCGAAGCAGAATCTACATCTCTCGACTCTACCTCAGTAGACGAATCCCGGCCAGAGACGATCGCGGGCGTAGCTATATCAACCAATTTGTGATTGTAATTGCTCCTGAATGCTGTGTCGACCATCTGCGTCTTCCGGTGTCTCAGCATGCCCTTGACTTGGCAAGGTCCTGGTTAGAGCCCTACGGTGAAAGTATATCCAGCATTCGTATCATGGCTTTGCGCGATATCGGGATCGATAACTATCAGCCAAGGTTTCATTGTCTTGTGCAGTTCCACATCTCACCAAGTCGCGACGACTACGACGTGATTAACGTCATGTTCCGGGTAAAACGTTTTTCCTCGCACGTTCCATCCGCGCACTGCCATTGTTGAGTTCACCCAACACCACCGCCGAAGGGCCTAAAGCTTTACCCTGCGCTGCTTACTGAACCTGCTCACGGGAGAACACTCAGCATGCCATACACTATCGTATTCTATTGTGGAATCTGCAACATGCCCTATCCCCATACAGTATGCCACTTACTCCTCAACTGGAGCGGTGGTGGACACCCGGCAGTGGAGATGGCAGACCGTTCTCCGGATAGCCCGCATCTCAAGCCCGTGGGGTTCAATCTCAGCAGAAAAGCCGAGTAAGGCATGGCAAGCCTTGTGCGCCTCATATTTATGCTTACCCTCCCCAAGCCTGCACTTCGCGCAGCCACAAAAGCCTCTTCCGTCTCTTGTCTCTTGTCCCTGGCGATCGTTGTTTGTTTAGCGAGAAGAAGCCTTATATTTTCCTAGATCTTCGCCTTTGGCATCAGCGAGTATGGGAATCCTCTCCAAGATCGAAGACCGGCCAACACCCGCCGCGGTGTACAACTGGAGAGTCTACCTTTCAGCTATTGTTGCATCCTTTGGCTCATGCATGATCGGCTACACAACTTCTTTCATTGGAACGACGGTGGCTCTGGAGTCTTTCGGAGATGCTTTCGGTTTCCAGAACATGAGCACTGCTGAGTCAACATTGATTAAAGCCAATGTGGTCTCTCTTTTCCAGGCAGGCGCCTTCTTTGGATCTCCCATGGCATACGCAACAAGCCATTATCTTGGACGAGTCAAGAGCCTGTGGATCAGCGCCAGTGTCTTCATCATTGGCGCTGCGATAACGTTCGCATCTATCACTGGTAGTCTTGGTCCGCTCTACGCAGGCAGAGTAATCTGCGGTCTTGGTGTCGGTGGTTGCACCATGGTGGTAAGTATCTCAATGGGCTTGCGGCTTCCAATGATAGTCATTGTGCTTACCAGAACCTCCAGATCCCTGTCTACATCGCGGAGATGGCCCCTCCAGCTATTCGTGGACGTCTTGTCGGTACCTACGAACTTGGATGGCAGCTCGGCGGACTCGTTGGTTTCTGGATCAACTATGGAATGATTCAGACACTTCCGGCGAGCCAGGAGCAGTGGCTTATCCCGTTCGCGGTGCAGCTGATCCCTGCAGGACTTCTGCTCATTGGCAGCCTGTTCCTGAAAGAGACTCCGCGCTGGCTATTCACCAAAGGTCGGGTGGACGAAGCCGTCGTCAATCTGTGTTACATCAGGAAGCTGGCTGCCGATGATGCATACATTCTGGAGGAGATAACTATGATGGAACAGCAGACCTTCGACATCCCGCGAGGCTTCTTCCAGCCCATCAGAGAGGCGTTCGAGGACCCGAAGACGCGATGGCGCTTGTTCCTTGGACACTCGCTGTTCATCTTGCAGAACTTCGCGGGTGTTAACGCGATCAATTACTACAGCCCTGATATTTTCAGATCTGGGTAAGAATCAGCCAGATCACCCCTCATTCTTGGAATCATGCTAACGGTGTTCGCAGTATGTCTCCACGCGTCCTTTACAACAGAGAACTTGCTCCGCCGAAGAGGATTTATCCTTGCGCGCAAATCCCGTATTCGATAGGGGTCGCCCGTTCTTGTTAGATCGATGCACTAATCCAGATTTCGCAGTGGGCATCTCAAGCCAAAACACTATTTATCTCACCACGGGTCTCTTCGGTGTGGTCAAGACTGTAATTACGGTCTTTTGGTTGACCGTGCTTATCGACAAGTGGGGACGTCGCCAACTCTTGATCTTCGGTGCCATCGGCGGGTCAGTCACCATGTTCATTATTGGTGCTCTTGTCACTAGCCGCGTCCATTCGGACACGCCTACAAGCTCATCATTGTCATCTGAGGGCATTGCTACAGTCTTCATGGTGTATCTCTGGACTGCCATCTACGTGAACTCGTGGAACGGCACGCCCTGGGTTATCAATGCGGAGATGTTCAGCCAACGCACACGAAACATCGGCCAGCTCTTCGCCTCTCTCGCAAATTGGTTGTGGACTTTCATCATCGCCCGCATTACTCCCAATATGATCGACGGTATGGGCGAGTCCGGGTACGGCATGTACTTCCTATTCGGAAGCGTCACGCTTTGTGGACTGGCATTCGTCTGGTTCCTTATCCCCGAGACCAAGGCTGTGCCGCTTGACAAGATGGATCGACTTTTCGAGATCCGACCTTGCAGCAAAGCGTACTCCACTGTTATGGAGGAATTGCAAACGGAGAACTTCGATCGGGATGAGATGTTGGGAAAGGTCTCCGACAAGCAAGAGCATGCATAGATGCTGTTGACGATGCTTTTTAGATATGATAGACCAACGTATGTGTATTATTAGTCATTTGCGTACAGCTCAAGCCGCTTCGTCGGCCGTATTTCAGCGATAAGCATGGTCATCGTCGAATGTGAGTCTTCTAGTACGATTTCGCTAGACGCTGACAGATTGCTTGATCTCTAGTGCTATCTTGGGGCATTCCTGATTAGACCGAAAATGGCAGCTGCCGATACGACCGTAGTCGCTTCCTGAGTGACGACGCCGCTGTGCGGAGCTTCAGACGCGGCAATGTACACTTCTAGGGTACCATATGGGTTTCCGTGAACTCGTTAGTCTCTTACGATTCCTTGACAGAGACATTTGTGCCAGTCCTTAGTAACATTACATGGAACTCCGGTCGATCCGCAACTCACCGGGTTAGGGTTGGTGTTGACACTTCTGTGCTCGGCCACATACTTCAGTGAATTAGCTCGATCATCGAAGGCTTTACGTATCGTTAGGCTTTAGTGATAGGCTATATCGATACGCTGTAGCTGTTATGGGGCACTTGAGTCTGGTTGTTGCATTGATGATCGGATAAGTCGTTACACGAAACTGTTCGTGTAAATGTGCCACATGTGCCCTGTGTTCGTGGATTTACATCAAAACAGTACAAATCGGTGTATATGCCGATTTTGCAATGATTTAGTCACTTTAAGTGTATAACCCGATCGGTAATAACCATATCATCTCATCAATGAGGCCTCAACATCATGTGGTGATCGATAATATCGTCTTGTTTGTGAACGAGGATATTAAGCTTGGGGTTAGTAGGGTTGATGTGTTTCGCCTGTGGTCCATGGAGCCAAGATTTATACGTCATAGGGTTGTCTTATCGCCGACTGGACCTACGACGAGTGCTCTGGTGTTCTGTGATGGCGTCTAGTGGCCGAGACAATACAATTTGCACGCCACCAACATTACGGCCTCGAGGAGACACAGTCAAGATGTCTCACGAATATTCATCGAAAATCAAGCAGCATGGCAGTCTGCCCTGGGACTCAACGCACATGGTCTTGGGTGGAGGCTACGACATGGCGGCACGTGAGTCGCTGCCGTCGCCGTTTGATGAAGTCGAGGCCGAGGAGAGCTATTCAACAGACACTTTCCCACAAGTTGGTGTCCAATCGCAAGTGTTCCGCGATGAGCAGGAGCTCACGAACCACCTCTGGACCACAGCTTCTGCATCATCGCCCAATCACTCCCTTGCTTCCGTAAGAGCAATGGCCTCCTACTTAAAGACAGTAAAATGCAACAGCCAGAACGCGTGCCTCGTTCTTCGATGCACGCTATCAATGCCACCCGAGCACTTTGATAACGAATTAGATCTTTCTGACACAGGCCGCAAACTCTTGGACAGTAGTCCCGAGAAGTTCATCGAGTGTTACGGCGAGTATTGCATTGCGGGGCAAATCCGCCAATCTTCCTTCTTTGCAGTGTGCACATACAGCAGTTCAGACACAGAAGAACTTGAGAAGTTCACAGCAGTTCTTGGAGCTGCAAAGAGCGGTGGAGAGGCAGGTCTCGATGACACCACTGATCTTGTCAAAGGCACAAAGTCACATGCATCGTCAATCAAGGAATCTCACAGATTCTGTATCAATGGTGTTGAGGGCGAGATCGGTCTTTCATGGCTGGAACATGCGACTGTGGCAGAAGCGTGGCAAGGCTTCCGCTTTGACTACAAGCCAGTCCCTCAGGTCGCACTCTTGAAACACTACTCCTCAATTCTCCCAGGAGAGATTGCCCGTCCAATCACCCACCATGACATCTCATGGGATATGACTGAGGCTGTGTGGAAACATGCTCTGCTTAACATGGCAGCTCGGTCGAAGGCAGCCGCTCAAAGCGCCACATTGGCAACACTGGACAAGATCAGCGATCGACTGGACGCACTAAGTAATTCCAACATTACTTGCGAAAGTAGCGAGGTCAAAGAGATACTGTCAAAGCTTGATGATGTGAGAGACCAATTGCGAAAGCCGGCGAGGCCTGCCGTCAAGGCTGAGCTTCAGGCTTTAGCGGCGAACGATCAGAAGCGCTGTGCGGAGTAAGTACATAAATGTTGACTACCTGGTATTGAAAACTGCTAATTGAGACTGCAGGGATGAATGGTCTCACGGCGCAGGCCCATGGGAGAGCTGCAGCGAAGACACTTGGCAGTTCGGAATCTCCCTGTCAAGGGCTGCGGAGCTTGGAATTGCGACAGCTGACATTCAGATTTCGACCAAGACTTGTCAACTCCCAGACACTGGTGCTCTGAAGACACAGAAGCCAGATCCCATCCGCATTGACGTCCCGGGACGAGCGATCATTGGCGCGAAACTCAGGAACAGGTATGCTGATCCTCGTGAGGGTGGCAAGTGGAAGCGGGTTGGAGGATGGCTCGGCAGAGATAACTTCAGTGTCAAAGTCGAGACACGCCATACAAGGGGATGCGATTGGGAGCTTACGGTGTGGTCGGTGCCCCAGAGGCTCTACGAAGACGACGGCTCGGGTTGACCGCTGACCCGTTGTATGCTGAAGAGTATTTTTGCTTGTCGCAGAGCGGGAAGGCACTAGTATCGAAACAGACCGGCTAGAAATTCTGTACGATACTCCCCCTACTATTGCTGAGCAGTCTTATCATGTAGCTGCTGCTACACCCGAACATTTTCTTCTAAGGTCCTTCTGAGCCTCGTCAAGCCGTTCGAGAAGATGCTGCCATTCGCGAGCGTTCCCCCAACATTTCGCGCTTTCTTTGAGCAGTCTACAGCCTTGTTGAAGTACGAGACTAGGACTCTCGGAATTGTACAGGTCACCGATACCACTGATATGCGCTTGCATGCTACCACCATGCTTGATGAAGTGTTGAACGAGTTCATCATCAGTGGGGCGATCCAAGAGGATAATTTCGGATACGCCGATCTCTGCGTTGCTAGCACGACCAGCAGGTCTTTCACTACTTGGGGATTGGCTTGTGCTTGATGCCGGCGCGGTCTGTACGGCGTTGAGGTTCGCTGACCTGTGTTCGGTAGAGGTCGGCTTCGCAAAAGTGCCGAAAGCCCATAATGTCAAAGCTGACAGAGCTATAGCTGGCGCCTCGTAGAAAGCGTCGGTCGAATGCCGTCGAATGTGCCAGAAAGCCACGCCTGCATGGATGACAGCCAGCCGGGCCTTGTACTGATGACTGATAGCCCACTTGCGAAGCAACACACCCTCAGGCCCGTACATCGCATCCGCTGAGTCCACATTAGACCACCTGTCCCCACGAGATAGGGCACCCGCAAGCCTCCTGGCGAGCTTCACAAGAGAATCGTGCGGGACAAGTAAGATGATCCTTGCAATGTGCAGATGAAGAACAGTAGGATGTTCCAGGCCACACGCCTTCCCAATAGCAGCGTTCGCTTGCCAATGCAGAATGTCCAAGGCATCGCATGACGAATTCTGCCACCTGATGTACGTCGGTACCGCTGAGAGCCATACCGATGGTCCAGAGAAGATGCCAGTACTGCGCTCGCGGCGTGCGTTCGGTTCCCACTGAGAAATTGGTTGCTTGAAATAAGCTTCGATATCCCACGAGCGTCGGAACAACGCATGTATCATCAGGATGCGAGAGAACTCTCCTCTATTTGATGGAACGAATTTGCCAACATACAGCTCTTCCACTGCTTTAATGAGCGCCGGTTCCTGACTTACTGATACGTCCTGGTCGGTACAGGCCGCAGACCACTCCTCTGAAGTTGGAGCAGTCCATAGTCTCTCATGGCACGGTAAGGGGACCGAACCATCGACGAATTTCAAGGCCGCTCTTTGCTGGAAATGGTATGACCACATGCAGTCCACCAGCCATGCCGAGTAAGCCAGGCGGATAGCAGCCTCCCTTCGAAACCAACTGCACCACTTGCTATCCTGGTCTGTGTCGCGCCGTAAAGTCGAGGCTGCCAGATCTGGCAATTCGCTCTCTTGCACGGCCATCTGAAAGACCATAGCAAGATCCTCCGGACGCGAGATAGCTCGGCGGGAAAGGCGTGTGTCCCCGGAATAAGCTGCCCCGACGCCATGCAAAAGCGTGGCCTGAGCGAACTCTAGCCTTTTCGGAGCGGGAAGGAAATCCATTTCCTCTGACAAGTGAGACACTATGCGACGAGTGAACTCGTGCATGGATATGTTAAAGACATGCTTGGAATCACTCTCCAAGTATTGACTTCCAATCGAAGCGATTGCTGCAAGCATTACCCAGGATATGGATGATCCGGAAAAGCACGATACGTGCAAGAATGGCAGGCTGTCGTTGAAATTGGTTCGAAACAAACGAACAAGGTCTTCGAAAAATGGTTTCGTGGGGAAATGCATCGTCGTAAAATCGGGCCACATGACTGAGGATCCGTGGCAGTATTTGTTATACGCATCCCGAAGAGCGCAATACTCCGAATCATCAATAACGGGGACATGCTCCAGGCGTGCACCAGAACAGACTGGCTGAGTCAAGTCAAAGTTGCGCCCAAGCTCTCCGAACTGTGGCGTTGTAAGCGTCTTGCGTCGCTTCGTTCCTCTGGTGTGTCTTGCGGGTTCGCCATCTACATAGTAGGAGCCATGCTGTGGCTGTGCCACTGAGACATTGCCATCTGCTGTATAGTGACTGCTCAGTGATTGTGCTACATCGTTGGCTGATGTTCGGGACTCTTCCGGGGATAGGTTTCCATCCATCATATTTAAGCCCGGGCCTTCTTGCAAGAGGAAAGCTGGAAGAGTTGTGTCAAAGCCATCAAGATCGATTGCCTCCAGCCAATTGGTACTGGCCAAGATGTTTGGGTTCCATAAGTCTTGATCAGATTCCAGATTACTATCGAGCGGATAGCTTTGGGGGTTCATTATCTCGAATGATCCGACATCGCTTCCATCAATTTGGGCAATGCGAGAGGCTTGCCCTGGGCTTTCGCTACTTGGATAATAACAGTATAAGTCTCGCTGTTGACACCTCACACAGCGAGGTCCACCGGTACATTTCACTCTTGCTAGAGCACAGCTTGTACATGCACGAGCGCCAATCTGAGCTAAACTGGGGACCTTTGACTGATGCGTGAGCTCGTGCCGTTGCAAGGCGTCTCTGAGGTAGCGTCAGATAAATCGAGACAGGCTTGTAGTATAAACGATAGTGATATGTGTTGCATCTGTGGCGAGATATATACCAACGCGGATAACTCACTTTCGCACAAACTGTTTGGTACACTGCACACATCGGAAGGGTTTGGCGGAGGCATGGGTCAGTTCGTGCCGCTTGCGGTGCTCAGCCCGGCCGAACGACTTAGAGCAAATTGTACAGAGGAAGTGCGCGTCGCTCGCTGCGCTGGACTGATCCCCCATGACAAGATCGCCGGAATGAAATGAGGGGGTAACGGTGAGGGTGAGAATGGAGAAGAACATCAAAGGGCATAACCTAAATAGAGCCCGGAGGGTGAAGATGACGAATTGAGGGGGCGCCACGAGCTGGATCCAAGCACACGAGGGTCACGCGACAGGCCCTCGCAGTCTGGCTTCAAAGTCTGTTCTATTCGCCCTACCGCTGAAAGACTAGTACGGAGTTTGAATATGAACCCTGAGAGGCCCTGTCCGCTTTTACCTCCCAACTTTGCACTGGTACGGACATACACTTTGCCTTTACCTGGATAATGACATCTAAGTGGAGTTCCCCTTCCCGTGGTGGATGCATCACATATGCTGCACATCAATCTTTGAGCGCGCACTGCCGAGAACAGAGAACAGGTTGGTTACCTTAAAGTTCAGTGCCGCAAGCCTCACAGTAGTTCTGCATATTCTTCAAACACGCATTAGCTGGTATCAACGTACCTTACAACTCAGTCGCATACACTGTACATCACATGCTTACATGGCTTACCCTCAAACGACCTTCAGCCGTACTAAGCTGGATCCATCATCTCTGCTCGGCAGACGACGTGCGGCTGTCTCCAGCAACACGCTGCTTTACCAGTTGAAAGCATTGAAGGATACCGGACGCTACGACGCATTTAGGCTGACATGGCATGCTTCTTACGCGGACGAGATGGAAGTCCCACCTGTGCCCAATCACCTCTTCTTCGATTCTGATGTCGCCAAATGGATTGAAGGTGCTTGCTACTTTTTGGAAGAACAGACCATTCCTGAAGTGGAGGCTGCCGTTCACGATCTGGTGGATCAAATCCGTTGCGCACAGCAGCCTGACGGTTATATCAACATCCACTACACAGTAGTAGAGCCGGGTAAAAGATTTACGAACTTGAGGGATATGCATGAGCTGCAAGTACCAAGCCCATGATCACGCATCTCAACCGCTGACGGTTCTTAGATACAATGCAGGGCACCTGATAGAAGCTGCACTATCCCACAATGCACTGTTCCACAATGACAAGCTCCTTGGCCCTTTACAACGATACGCCGATCTTCTGTGCGCGTTGTTCGGGCCTGGTGTTGCACAAACACACGGATATCCCGGCCACCCGGAGATTGAGCTTGCTCTTCTGAGACTTTCGGAACGAACGCAAACTCAGCGTTATCGAGATCTTGCAGAGTACTTTCTCTTTGAGCGTGGCAATCCGATTGGTTGCCAGGGTCGTCATTTTTATGATGTTGAGCTAGAACGCCGCGGGATGACAATCATGCAGAGGCCATTGCCATGGCCCGAAAACAGATCGTTCTGGTAAGGGAATCTGCAACATGAATAAATCCCAGCACTAACTTCTAAGAAAAGGTATATGCAAGCACACGTACCCATTGAAGAGCAGCAGACTATCGAGGGCCACTCAGTACGGGCGGTCTATCTGCTCACAGCTGTAGCCGATGTGGTCCGCATGGACCAGTCGAATGCTATCAGCAAGTCACAGAATATGCAGCGTGCATTATACCGCCTGTGGGACAACATGGTCCAGCGCAAGATGTATGTGACAGGCGGGATCGGTGCAATCAAGCAATGGGAGGGATTTGGTCCAGACAGCTTTCTTCCCCAAGGCACCGATGAAGGAGGCTGCTATGCTGAAACCTGCGCCTCGATCGCAGTAGTCATGCTTGCGGAGCGCATACTACAGGTATGTCAGACCAAAATCGATCCACTTCGTACGAAGTGATGTTAATCGTCCCGAGTAGTTCGATCTTGATGGCCGATTTGCAGACATCATGGAACTCAATTTGTACAACGCAGTTCTGACTGCAATGTCTTACGATGGCAGAGAGTTCACGTATGTCAACCAGCTTGCCTCAAGCGATGTCGATTTGTCGAAGCGGGAGAAATGGTTCACTTGCGCCTGCTGCCCTCCTAATATGCTGCGACTCTTCGGATCTTTGGCCGGCTACATGACCAGCACTTTTGAGCAACATGGCATCACAGAGATGGCGGTCCACTTATACATCTCTGGGACGATTACGGCCAAATTGGGCAACGAAGACGTTGTGGTGAGGCAGAGTAGCGATTGGCCGTGGGATGGTGAGATCAAGTTTGATGTCACGAATGCCCTACCAACATTCGGCATAGCGCTCAGGATACCGGCTTGGGCACACGAATATCAGGTTTGTTCACTCCTGTATTTGCATGATTGTATCGAGATACGAACTGACATTGAATGAAGCTTACACCGCCTTGCCCAAATGTGCGAGTTGAGAAGGGTTATCTGCATCTTCCGCCTGGATGGATATGTCAGAACCCGAGCTTTACTTTGTCCATACCATTGACCCCGAGATGGCTGATGCAGGATGTGAATGCGACCACACACGGCTTACTTACCCTCGCCCGAGGCCCTGTGATATACTGCGTGGAAGATGTTGACAATGTCTGGGTTCAAGATCATTTCAAGGTTGGTCAAGCCTGTGCTTTCTCGATTCTTTATGTGCTTGTCCGCTAATCTGGGTCTAAGACTCTGAACGTTGATCCTACTATACCCGTCACGCAACACAACGCCACCAATGACAAAGCTACTGGTGACACTTATGTGCCTTTGGAGTTGAAGAATGGATCATACATTACTGCTGAAGTGGGAAGCCACCATGACGCTCTCCCTTTCGCGGATGCTACATCGCATTTCGCCGGGGAGGGCAAGCTCGAGCCGTTGCTATCCTTGCACTTTGTTCCATACTACTTCCGTGCGAACAGGGGTGGCAAAGGGCATATGAGAGTGGGCTTGAGACGATGGATTCGATGATAGATCGATTGATTGATCTTCGGGACTTTGTTAAGATTACGTTCCACCTTCGTACAATATAATTTCAACTCTTGATTGCCACTCAGCACACGTTCTCCAAAGGGCCTGATAAGCTTGGCCTTGGCCCAAAAAATGTCACTATTCTAACAAGAATTTGGAGCACTCTCTCCGGATTTGTGAGTGCCATTCGCCACTTCATGCGCGCCTCAAAACACATCCCGGACACGTATGAGTTACCTTCGTGAAACCTTCGCCCGGCTCCAAGGCCTCCCTTGAGAGCTCGGGAAATTCTCTCCACGACTATGGCTTTCATGTTTCCAGGAATTGTTCAGTCACACGCACGCGTGGAACGACTCTCACCCACCGGCCCCACAGGAGGGCCTCCGCATCTTCTGAACCTTGGTTGCTTGCCACGCGACCCCAGAGAAACCTTTGCTCACAGGGTTACATTATGGATATCTTCAAACATATATGCCCTCATCCTTGTGTATACGCTCTTCTTGGGTTTCGAAGCACAAGCTCACCTTCTCGCACGGCTTTCGTCTCGTCGCATGCTTCACTATGACCTTCGTGGAGCGATTTCTTCCGAAAGAGGATCGCTTTGCGGCCTTGATGCTCTACGGCATGGTCTTCAGCACCTGTTTCAATGGTTCGTCGAAGACTAATGGATTGCTGAAATGTCCATGAAACTGACGAGTTTCAGGCTATGATGCTGGTATCATGACTGTCATCTTGGCAGACAAGCAATTCAACGAGTACTACCACATGACCCCGAATCGCCAAGGAGTAGTTGCCGTTATCCCATGGGCATCCACTGGTTTGGCTCAGCTCTATGTTGGTGGCACTTTAGCGAGCTATGTTGGTCGTCTTTGGGCTTTGAGGCTGTCCATTGTGCTAATGTGCATTGGAGTGTGAGTGCCGCATCACTAAAGCTGACACCTACAATTGCGCAACATGCTGACCCTGAAATAGAACTGTCCAGGTCGTCCCAAATACCTACGGTATCCTGCTCTTTGGGCGCCTGCTCACAGGACTTGGTTTTGGGTGTGTCTATATCGCAAGCAATCTTTATGTTGCCGAATGTGCCCCTCGCAAACTCCGTGGCAGTTTCGTTGGCACCGTCTCCCAATTTGGGTACCAACTGGGTACTTTGATCGCTTTCTGGGCTGGCTATGGCATGACATTCTACGAAAGCCCGTACAACATCGCTTGGCGAGTCTCGAACATCATTCAAATTCCTATCGGACTCACATTTGTTGTTCTTTCTTTCTTTTACCCCGAAAGGTACTCCTGCCCTGCGATGTCCCCACTAAGCATATTTACTGACCCGATTGTAGCCCTAGATGGCTCCTAGAAAAGCATCCAGAGGAACCCGAAAGAGCACTCAGAACCCTGGCGCGCATTCGTTCCGGCGAATCTACAGAAGAACGCATTCGAACAGAATTCCATGAGATGGTTGCTTCTTACGAGTACCGTAAGCGCTACGAGCCTGGATACATCGGTCTTCTGAAGTCAGCACCAATGCGCAAGCGACTTCTGTACGGCATCTACGCTACAGCGCTACAGCAGTTTGGTGGAATTGCAGCCCTGACTATGTACGCGACGATCATCTACAAGTCTCTTGGCTGGGATCAAGGCCACCAGGCTCTGGCCATCAACGGCGTCCAATCGATCCTACAGCTCTTCATCGTGCTTGTCAACACATTCACTGTCGACAAGTATGGGCGCAAGCAGCTCCTCATTGCCGGCTTTTCCATCCAAGCAATCGCTCTATTGATACTGTCAAGCCTAACAACAGCATTCCCTGCAAACGACAACCGGTCTGCAGCGATTGCAGAGATAGCTATGTTCTTTATCATCGGCTTGACATACTGCTGGTCTAACGGACCTATTGCTCCCGCAATTGCTAGCGAAATATTTCCCCAGCACGTCAGGGACAAAGCTTTTGGCATCTCACTGCTTGGTCAGACGGTGTGTCTGTTGGCCTTGACTCAACCTTGGCCGAAATTCAACGAAGAGGTTGCAGGAAAGAGTTACTGGCTGTTGTTCTCACTCAATGTCGTAGCGCTCATTTCGGTCGTCTTTATACTACCCGAGACGAAAGGTGTGAGTCTTGAGCGTATGGACGCAATATTCGGACAGCTTGATGCTGTGGAAGCAGGTGAAGAAGCTGATGATAGGGACGTGTCTAAGTTGGAGTCCCAAGCAGCTGCTGGTGGCGACTTGGAGAAGCACGGAGGTTCTACTCATGTGGAGATCAGTGGCCTAGAGCGAGAGCGCAAGTGAATCTGTGATGAAGCGCTTATAGGGGGCATAGTGGCCTGGCGCTTAATCAATGAGTTCATAGCTAGATTTGGTTCGCTGCATCGACCAGGGCTATGGGAAATCAGTTCCGCTGAACGCTTTGACGTGTGAACTCTTTTGCTCTCATGGTTCTAAACGCAAAGCGCTCGTAGTAACTCATCACTAAGATAAATTACAGCGTGACAAGGTCTCTTAAGAGGACATGTTAGATATAGTTACCGTTGTTAACCACCTTCTGAAACACAATTTGAGCAGTGACATCTCTTGGACTCAATACTTGGTGGCAATCAGTCATCTTTATTGGGTCCAACCCGCAACGTGTAGCCTGCTTTACTCTTCTTCGCCAATCCGATCAAGTCCACTATAGCATTATTTGCAAAGAGAATCTTGGGGATTTCTACGGTCTGGCTAAGTGTCTCGCAGTCCGTATTCAAACTCCGTACTGGTCTCTCAGCGGCAAGGCGGATAGTACGGACTTTGAAGCCAGACCACGAGAGTGTGCAAAGATCAGTGAACTGGTGGAGCCGAGAATTTTGGGTAATTATGGGAGTGCTAAGAATGTCACCAATCAGTTCGAGCAGACTCATTGACAAGCTTTAAGGCTGGTTGGATATTAGCCCGAAGTTGATTTGTTATTTGTCTGTTAATTCTTCAGGTTGTTTACAAACTCGTATAAGCCTTCCCGTTGCTTCTGTCCAAGCGTCCTTTCTACCGAAGCGGCATATATCCTCCGAGATACCCCACTCAATGCCGTATCAAGCCGGCCTCAAGCACAGAGTCACTTGTATGCATATGCATATCGTTGTACGACAATAGAATAGCCAAGAAACGCCTCTCCATGCTTGTGGGGTTAAGGTTCTAGCCTTTGTGGGGCTCACGTAAAGTAGCCACATGACGGACCTGAGGATCGCTGCTTGCTGGTAATAGAGTGATATAGTCTCCGGAGGGTGAAGGTAGCGGTGGGGTTTCTGTCACGACTCGCGGAGGGGAAGATCGCATTTGGAAGAGCTGTCGAACTTAGGTATACGAGATCGTCAGCGTTGTGAGTACCATACGCAGGATATATAATGACGCCGAGACAGGTAATGAAGTTGTTGTAATCATCATCACTGCATACTCGATTGACATTTTTACTAGTTTTCACCATGCTATTGTCCACAGTTGCGACTCTGGCTCTTTTTGAGCAATCTGCATGGGCAACTATGCGCATCCTTGCTCGCCAGAGCCCAAGCAACACCGCGAACGTCTACTTTGGCCAAGATCGAGGTGCTCCCAAGCATCTGGCATCTGGCGTACTTTATGGAATTCCCGATGTCCTTAACCAGATACCTGACCACTTCTACCAAGAGATGGGGTTCAACTATGCCAGGATCGGTGGCGCCCAGCTCGAACAAGGTGGCTGGATAATGGGTCCTGATGCCTACGCCGCTCGTTTCGACAACACCAGAGAGAATTACCAGGAGGCAAGAAGATTTGGAGCACCTGTCATCATCCTACCCCATGACATTTGGGGCACTGATCATGCCAATTCGTCTACGGTTTGGCCCGGAGACAATGGCGATTGGACCAATTACGATGAGTTCCTCAATCGATTGATATCGGACTTGAAGAGTAACAACATGCTCGACGGTTTAATCTGGGATATCTGGAACGAGCCTGACGGCTCAGGCTTCTGGAACAGGCCCCAATCGCAATACCTGGATCTGTATGTGCGAACACATCAGCGTCTCCGCCGGGATGCTGATCTCAATAACGTCCTCATTAGCGGTCCATCTAGCGCTGGCCAGCCATCGGTCAACAATGGTTGGTGGACTGCTTGGATTCAAAGAGTCGTTGCCGACAATACCATCCCAGACCAATACACATGGCACGATGAGCCCGGTGACCCAGCTGTTGACGACAACAACTTCAAAGCCGTGCTCCAACAATACAATGCGCCTTCCCGAACTGTTAACATCAACGAATACGCTACCTTCGATCAACAGATCGCAGCAGGCGCTGCATGGTGGATCTCTCGCTTGGAACGATATGACTTCATCGGTCTTCGCGGCAATTGGCTGAGCAAGTGCCAATTGCGCGACTTCTTAGCAAGCCTTTTGACTAAGCAAAACACTAATGACTGCTCTGGAGGGGACTATGCACCTAATGGAGAATATCAAGTCTACAAGTACTATAACCTGAACATGACTGGTGTGCGAGCACATACCGAAGGCACCGAAGACGGCAAGATGGATGTCTACTCGACCGTCGGATCCGATAAGGTGCGCGTGCTTTGCGGTGTACTCGAACAGACTGGCACCTGGTATATCACTCTCAACAACCTCAATGCCCTTGGTCTGCCGGAGAGTGGGTCTCTCCTCATTAACACATGGGGCTTTGCAGACGCTGGCCACTTTGGTGAGGTAGATGGACCATCCGACAGGGGAAGCTACAGCCATGACTATACTGGAAACTCTGTTACCTTTCCTGTCTTTCAGACGGATCAAGACAGAAACACTGCTTGGGGCTTCGAGTTCGCCGTCTAATGAGGGCGTGCTTGATGCGTTCCTGCGTTGGTCAATGGAAAGACCCAAGCATGAGCCGAAGACGCCAGGACATGTCAACCACGCCAGCACAACGTTCAGCCGTCTGGTCCATCGAGAATCCGCTCGAAAGCCATCGGACCCGCGCGTGCCAAAGTCACTCCTGAGAGTCGTCGATCATATTTGTGTATCTAAGTTCCAAGTTTCCATTTATATACTGATGAACCGATACTTCATGCAGCTTTCATGAGTGAATCTACCAATGCCTTGCCCATTACTCTATACTCTTCACAAAATCATCATCTAAACCACTCTACTAGCTACTCTGCCTTGACCGAGAACCGCGGTCCCAGGTCAAACCACTCATATCCACAGGGCCCTGATACTATCGAAGTTGAGCACACCGGAGCGGACTGCTGCTCCGTCTAAAGATGATGATAACGGCATTATACGAACATGAACGTGCGGAGCATAGATTTGTGAACAATATCCTGTGTATCACAATGCTCACTAGTATTCACCCTGTTTCTTTGTGAACTGCTTCGACCCTTAGACCAAGTATCGGAAGCCCTTGCTAATGCGCAGCCTTTCATCAGCAGTCTCCATAGCATCAGGCTGGGCCTCTTGTTGATCGAGCTCCTTATTCAGCCTCGAGAGCATGATCTTGAATAAGAACGCGCCAAGAATCGTTGCACCAAACATTGCGGTGACAATGCCGTAGCTGGCGCGGTAGTTGTTTGCTTCGTCGAACCATACGTATGATCCTGCGATGTTGCCAGTCTGACTGAACGCGTTGATCATTGCGATGGCGACTGCACGCTTTGCGGGAGGACGTGGGAAGGAGGAGCTGATCCATGAGTAGAACACGATGAAGCTGTGAATTAGTTAGTATTGTAACTCAGGAGTCGATCAGTGATTCTAACATACCCAGCGTAGGAGCCTGCCTGGAGGAACAGTGCGACATAGCGCGCAGCAACATTGGTTGTCGCAATACTTATAATGAAGCCGGTAAGGCCGACACAGATGGGACCAACAATGTGCCAGAACTGTTGTAGGTATTAGTATTGCCGGACACTGAGCGCGAAGACAGTAGAACAAACCTTCTCCTGGCGTCGATCAGAGCTCCATGCTACACAGACGGAGAACATGCATGAGAAAACCCATGGTGGAGCGCTCATCAGCAGAGTGGGCACATAGGAGAAGCCCAATGTCTTGGTCAGAGACGGCTGTGAACGGATATTAGTGTGAAAATCCTCCCAATACGGCTCGGAATTTGACTTACGAAGTAGGCGTTGAACGAAAGACCAACAACATAAAGCGTGAAGATGATGCACATGATGTACGTCTTGATATCTTTCAGGGCCATGAAGAGACCGCCGAAAGTTCCAAGACCTTCAGGATCCACATCTGCGAGACCAACATCCTCCGTCATGCGCAATTGCGCGACCTCAAGCTCATCGGCAGTAAAGCCGCGAGTGTTGCTCGGCAGATCGGGAAGGATGAAGAAGGCAACAATAGCGATAGCCATAGTTGCAGCGCCCTCAACTAAAAGGGTAGACAGTCAGATATCGTCCGGTGGTTACAGGGATTTCGAGACTTACTCCAGAACAACCAGCGCCAGGCGGCGTGACCGAGAACACCCTGCATGTTGGAGAGAACACCAGCTGCAATGAGAGCCGAGAATGCGTTCGAGATCAGGTTGCCACAGAAGAGGATCGCGTTCCTTGTTGTGAGTTCGCGGCGAGTATACCACTTGGAGAGGATCAACAAGGCTCCGGGAAGAAATGCTGCTTCGATAAATCCTAGGAAGAAACGTGTAGCGACCATCCCAGAGAATCCAGTAACGACTCCGGACAATGTTGAGATGACACCCCAGACCAACATCGCAACACCGATGTATAGCGAGGGCCGTTGGATTCTGTTGATGAAGATATTGGACGGAACCTGCATCAAAATGTATCCCACGTAAAGGATACTGAGGCAGGTTTGATATTCGGTTTGACTCAGTTGCAGATCCTCTTCCAGACCTCGAAGTCTTGCAGCAGCGATATTGTTACTGTAAGTGACAAAAGTGAGTGTTAGCAAGTTATTTGGGATGCTTCTGGCCATTGCACTTACCGATCCAGATAGTTCATGATATAGATCAGGACGAATAGCGAGCAACGTGCATCAAGCTTGCGCTTCATGCTCTTCTCGACGGCTGCACGCTTCTCAGGCGCCCAACCAGCAGCTCCTGAGCCTGCGCTTTTGGTGGCCACATTGTCGTCGGGCATCTGTTCCGTATGGTAGACTGGCACCTCCGTCTTGGAGATCCCGTCAGAAGTCATGATGGCAAAGAAAGTCCCAGATCCAGCCGCGAATGAGCTGAACACTAATGGAATGGCATCGGCACACTGAAACAGAGACTGTCAATACATATATATACTCGTAGATCTATGCAGGTTGACTCCCAAATCTTGGAGAAATCTTGGGGTTGGTCTTGGGGTGCCCATGGAGAACCCGCATGGCGCCAAACATTGCGACTGCATCACCGCCACATGGCTGGGCACATGGCAGTATCTGAAGGTTGGTCGACTTGGCTCGCAGACAAGGAGTCTGTGCAAGTTGGCCCTGCTTCTTGGTCGTGAGCGCTTTGCCTGATTGAACATAGCGCCCGATGTGGGTGTCGAGGATGTTATTGCTCGTGCTTGGGGTGTGGGCGGTCGAGTCTCACCCTGACCAATCATGTTTTCCGGGCCATGCCGGAGGATGGACCGTGGCCATCACGAGAAGAATCCCGACTTTTAAAGCCAAGGCGGATAGGTTGACTGTCAGCTAACCTTCCACGATACTTGCTGAGACGGCCCGTCGGAGCCTGCAGAGGATGTCGGTTCACGGATGAAGACTCGGTCAAACTCTCATTGGTCAATTATGCTGGCTGTCTCTCCAACGCCGAGGGCAAATCCATATGTCGACCTGTCCGCCTGTCGACCTGCTACGCTTTAATGCGAAGTAGACTGTCGACCTCGTTCACGTGGTAGTCGTGCTTACCTGGATGAGGGTGACTCTAGCAACGCATCGAGATTCCAACGTGTAGCGCTGTCACATCAGGCTGACCATGACCCGTAAAACTATCAGTCCATTGCTGAGTCGGAGATAAATATAACAATGCATTACCCATCGTGACATCGGTGTGAAGGCATCAAAGACATATATCAATTTCATAGATTTTTAGATCACCACATACAGCTCGCTACATCATGGAGATCACAAAAGTGAGTTGACCATCTCCACACAAGGGGCAGTGTCCGGAGAAACACACATCTGACAAGCGATGCAACATCAGGTAGGAATCATTGGTGCAGGCACCATGGGCGGAGCCTTGGCTCTCCTTCTCGCGGATAATGGCGTGGAGGTTTCCGTCCACGACATCTGGGAGACGAACCTGCGTAAAACACAGAAAGCCGCTGAAGCCGCCGGGCTCTCGGATCGTGTTCACATTTGCAAAGACTACGGCAGCCTTTGCGCAAGTCTAGGCTCGCCTAAAGTATTCATCTTCAGTCTTCCCAATGGCCGACCTGGCGACTCTGTGGTTCAGACTCTGAAGAAGTATGTCACCACTGGGGACGTCGTGATCGATGCATCCAACGAGAGCCACAAAGTCACCCAAGCAAGACAGAAACTACTGGGCCACTATGGTGTTGCATATATTGGCTTGGGAGTCTCGGGTGGTAGCTATGGAGCAAGAAACGGACCATCGCTCATGCCGGGTGGTGAGCAGTGGGCGGTAGAGTCTCTCCTACCAATACTGACCAAGATCGCTGCTCGCGACGAGTTCGGTCGACCCTGTGTCACAAACATCGGCACCGGAGGCAGTGGGCACTTCGTCAAGATGATTCACAACGGAATCGAGCACGGTGTCATGTCCGCACTTTGCGAGGCGTGGGGCTTCATGGACAAGAGTCTTGGGATGACTGGCGACGAGATCGCGGACGTTTTCGACTCCTGGGACGCCGAAGGAGGGCTGGTAAGTATTAGCTGATATTGAGAATCGCATCGATACTAACCATTAAATACAGAAAGGCAACTTCCTTGTTTCGATTAGCGGCCCGATCTGTCGTACCAAGAGCCCCGTAGGCACGTCTTCATTGCTGCATCAGATCCGAGACGCTGTTGTGCAGGATGCCAACGACTCCGAAGGCACTGGATCGTGGGCAAACGTACAAGCCGTCGAATCGCACGTACCCGCACCAAGTCTGACTGCTGCTCACTACCTCCGTATCGCTTCGTCTCAAATAGATCAGAGAGCAGCCGTGGGCAGCTCAGTCGACAATAGCGCCCCGACGCAATTGCAACCCACAGAACCTGAAAGAGCCGAGATCTTGCGCCATCTTGGTCAGGCCGTATACCTATCAACATTGATGTGCTTCGTTCAAGGCCTGGACGTGATGGAGCGCGAGAATGAGAAAGAGAAGTGGGGCATCAACATACCTCGAGTGCTGGAGATCTGGAAGGCTGGGTGCATCATCAAGTCCGATGCCATCTCGGAGATCTTGCAGGCATCATATGCCGAAGGACCTCATGTGCACTTGCTCTGCAAGCCACAGATTGCAGCAGAGGTCAAGAAGCATCGGCCGTCCCTCAAGAAGATCGTTCTTCAAGGAATCGAGCTTGATGCCCATGTGCCTTGTTTGAGCGCTACCTTGGAGTACTTGAAGTACATAGGCGGTGTCGACCTTCCCACAAGCTTCACAGAAGCACAACTGGATTGCTTTGGAGCACATGGCTACGATCTGAAATCCGAGCCTGTGAGGCATTTGATGAAGGGTAAGTGTTGATCCGTTACAAGAAGAAACCTGATCAGTGATCATACTGACGATCGATTTTAGGTTCGTTCCACGACTCTTGGTCTGGATGATTGCCGGTGGCGCCGGTACTTAAGTGGGTTTTTGGCACCGTCTGTGAGTTAGGGTTTCGTAGATAGAACGATCTGGGCGTGTTTCTCCTTCGTTGATACAGAATAATACCACAACCGTCCTTTCAGCGCACACAATACCATTCCTGGCCTGGCTGATTTGCACCTCGGCTCTCGTATCCTCGTTTCTTGCAAGCGTTTCCAGCCAAGTGTATGTAAGGTTGCAGAAGCACGCGTGGCGAAAATAAGACCAAACACGAGGGGCCAAGTCTGGGCATGTGCACGACTCCGCAAAAATTAATAAGGTACCCAGCAACTCCTCCCATCCCGGCGTTTAGGGTCGGTTGGTCCCCACCCTGCACGTGCTTTGAGATCGTCTCACCCGATGCTCTTCCAAACTGGCTTTGTATGGTCCGTCAGTGGGCCATATCAGGCTTGCAGACAACAGAGATGGATCGTCCGCAGTCGCTTGCGCCAACCCCAGCAACGTCCCAGAATGGGCAACCCGACGAGTCCCGGGCGTGTCGAGAGTGCCAACGCCGTAGGGTCAAGTGTGATGGCTCTATGCCCGAGTGCGCCGTGTGCCAGAGGTACAGACGCCACTGTCTGTATGACAAGCATAGTAGGACGCGCTTGACACGCAAGTATGCTGGCCCACGATTTGTACCTGAGGGGCCTCTGTGAGCTGTGACTGATATGGTCTCGTTAGACAGCTTACAATATTGGAGACCCGGCTGGAGAAGGCTGAACAATTATTGAAAAGTCAATACAGTCAACAACAGCTTGCTGACTATTTGGATGGCAAGACTACGATACCGCCCCAAAGTCACGCAACTGGGCCGGGTGCAAGCGCTCCACCTGCATCGTACAATCCGAACTTCCTAGCTGAGACTCCATCAACGGTCTTGCAGACACCAGACTTGACATCGTTTCCGACCCTCGCCGCACCATCTACGTTCGATGCCATACAGCATGGCTGCAACGATAGCCTAGCTGCCGCAGCAGCTAGCCAGCCCTCTCCAGACGACTCTTTTGATCTCGACCCTGCCACAGCGGACGACTTTGAATGGAACGAGCAAGACTCATCATGGGCTATGGGTCCCGGCGGTGGTGGCGACTACCCTCAGACTATCACCGATGGTATGGCCTCTTTGACCGTGGGCGAGAGAAGAGGGTATCTCGGCGCCGTATCTGGAGCTGCCCTGCTCCGTCAAGTGCTATCGTCCGATCGTGACGGACAGGGGGCCCAAACCGGAGCTCCCTGGCAACAGTACGACTCGCTTTTCCAGCAGCGCCTGGATCGCTCACAGTGGTTTCAGACTCGATCCATGTTGACGCGCGTGGCCGTGGAGAATCTGTTCGATGCCTTCTTCACCTTCTATCATCCTACATTTCCTATCATCCATGAGCCTACATTCCGTGCTCAGTATGCGAACATCCTACCACGCCACGACAATGCGAAATGGGTCACGCTTGCGAACATTGTCGCCGCGCTGGGTTCCTTCGCAAGCAGTAACGCGGCCGATGCCACTGACATCTCCATATTCCAGGAAGCGCAGAAGAGTCTCTTTGCCGATAACCTCGAGGCGGGCAATTTGACGCTGGTCCAATCTTTCGCCTTGTCGGCGACGTACCTGCAGAAACGCAACAAGCCGAACACAGGATATAATTATAGCGGTATCGCAGTACGACTGGCTGTTGGACTTGGCCTTCACAAGGATTATCAGGAAGGACACATCTCTCCATTGCAAGTGGAGATCCGGCGACGGGTATGGTGGACATTGTGTGTCCTTGATGTTGGGGCTGTCATCTCGTATGGCAGGCCTCTGAATTGGCCTCGAGCTGGTGTGGAAACTGCATTGCCTCGCAACCTTCACGAAGAGGTCAGTATGCAGATACCCTTCATCTAAGAACGCAAAAGCTAACTCTCACCTCGCAGGACATCGTATCCGATTCCGCCACCTCCGCACCAGAGATCGAAGGCCTAACACTATACACCTACCTGCGTGTCCAATCCTCATACCACCTCCGAACAATGGACGTCTACAGCCGTCTCATCAGCCGCCCATTCCCAGCAGCCGCCGAGCTAATCGCTCTAGATGACGAGCACGTCAGCGCGTGGCTCGCACAAATACCATCTTACTACTCCGTCTTCCCGCCCGAAACCTCCAAATATGCGCTCGGTTTAGGAATCACCAAATGGCGCTATCGGAACCTCCGCATCGTGATGTACCGACCGTTCCTGATCAGATGGGCGCTCGGATTGCCCTCTTACAACGAGCGAAGCTCGTCCAGCACAGAGAGTCTCGCGGTGTTCAAGTGCCTGGATGCAGCGAAAGAAACCATCTTGTCTATCGAAGAGTACTGGACCACGCGCGCGCATTCCAGGCTAGCCGCGTGGTACGTCTTGTAAGTTGATCCTCCTTCTGAAGCCAAAGTAGCCCCCAAAACATCCAGCTAACACCCAAAATCCCAGATACTTCCTCTTCCACGCCACCCTCATCCCCCTCCACTGCCTCCGCCAAAACCCCCACCACTCCCTCGCACCCGACTGGCGCGCGCAAATCCGCTCCTCCATCGCCATCATGACCGCCATGGAAGACCTCTGCGCCAACAGCTCCAACTGCCGCGAAATCACCGTCAAGCTCTGCTGGCCGCATCTCGAAGAAGAAGCGGAAGTGGTAGCAGTGCCGTTTGACGTTGAGCAGGCGGCGTCGGAGATTAACGATTATAATGCGTGGTGCGAGCAGACGCAGAGGACGACGACGAACGGCGAGGTGCCGATGTATCAGTGGCCGGATATTGATGAGAATGGGCTGAATTTCTTTTATGGGGCTGGGTTTGGGAGGGGGTTCTGATATGAGGCTGAGCCGTTTGAATGTAGCTCATGTATCTCGAGAAAATGAATTGTACTGTAATGCCGCTGTGCTACTCGCTCGATGTTATTTCTTTCTCTCGTGCCTATGAGAACTGCACATTTGCTGATATTGCCATAAATTTGAAAAGCCGACTACTGCAATCTCTGTCGTTTTGAATAGTGGCAAGATCGCGTCCCCGATCTGCCCGACTCGCACTCGGGACTCTCGACATCCACGTTCTACTTCTTCAGGCACGCAGTGATACCAGCAACAGCCGCCAATGTCCCATCAGGGTTCTTGACAGACACCGTCTCCATACCCATCTGCTTCGCAGGGTAATCATTGCCCCCAGGGAAAATCGCATCGCCAATAAACATCATCTCCTCAAGCGGGATCCCACTCGCAGCGCTCAACCTCCTCAGTCCATAGCCCTTGTCGACGCCCTCCTTAGTGATATCAATGGACGTCGCGCCACCCATGTTGATCGACAATCCGTGAAGACGCGTGCGCAAATCGGCCTGGATGATCTTGCGCTTCGCGAAGTCTGGGTCCCAGATTTCTTTGGCGTGGACGGGGGCTTGCTGGCCAAGGGCGGAGAAAGTGATTTGGCTGCCGCGGTCTTCGATGCGTTCGCCCCAGGTTTGCTCGGGGACGAAGTTGGTGGCGGTGAGAGAGGCGTCGAAGGCGGCGATGATGTGGGCGCGTTGTTCAGGCGTGAAGAGTTCTTCGTAGACTGGTTTCCACGAGGTGGAGTCGGGGCGGTATGTGTACAATTTTGTGCCAGTAGTAGGCATTAGCCACAATTTAGAAAGATCAGCGTGCTTTGGAAGACGGCTGACGATTTGCTTGAAGAATTGGGGCCAGTCTCCTCCTGAGATTACGGCGACGTGGGCGACGGCGAGGAGGCCGGCAAGAGTCTCGCCCATGTCATCCTTCAGTGGCTGTTTGGACTCGGCGAGGGTGCCGTCCAGGTCGAAGGCGACGAGAGAGATCATGTTTGTTTTCTTAAGCTGGTGTTAATTGTAAGATCCTGACAGTCAGATAGGTCAAACTTCAAAATTGGTCAACTGTCGAGAGAACGGTGTCCGCATAAGCGCTCTCGGGTTGATATATCTCGAAGGAGCAATTGAGCCAGGTGTTCCTACCAGCGAAAGCTTACGCGGCCGATGAGAGATGAAACCATTGGCATTTGTTTTGCTCTGCGTGTGAATATTGCTTACATGTACACGTCCACGTCCACGTTCACATACCAAATCTCCTCAGTCAGCCATGTTGAGGGGCTTACAAACATTTCCCAAATGCAAAACAGCGAACAGGCCCGCCTTATCAACACGGACAAATCGTCCTGCTCTGATTAGCCTGCGGTGGTGGTGGCGGCGTTTGAAGCAATATCATATGCCGATCGGGCTGGCATTGTGCCGAGGGCGATGGCGTTGAATTGGCAGGTTATTCCGTCCGCAAACCCAAAGAGAGGAATGTCCACGGCCATCGTAGTCTTCCACCAGCATACACTTCTCGCCTGCATACTCCTTCTGTAGGTCATTCTCCGACATTTCTTACATCTCCCACTGTCCTCCTCTCCATACAACATATTTATCCGCCCTTGACTTCCCTCCTGCAAAGGCATACCACAATCCAACAACCTATACAAAATGACGAAGACATTCACATACGACGAGGTCAAACAGCACAACTCCACAGACTCATGCTGGGTCATCCTCTACGGCAATGTCTGGGATGTGACCAAGTTCCTTCCTGAGCACCCAGGCGGAAGCAAGATCATACTATCATTGGCCGGCGCAGACGCAACGGAAGAATACGACCCCATCCACCCTCCAGGCACTCTAGAAGACAGCCTGCCGGCCGAAGCAAAGCTGGGAAAGATAGACGAGAGCACACTGCCCAAGGAAGAGAAGTCACCCGCACAAGAGCAAGGCAGCGCCCCAAGTACACAAGTCCAGCAACAGGCTGTTCAGCGCGAATGGGACCCCGAAACACTTGAAGAGTGCCTCAACATCGATGACCTGGAGCATCTCGCAACCAAGACCATCAACAAGAAGGCATGGGGATACTATTACAGCGCCAGTGACAACCTCTACAGCAAATCATACAACGGCGATGTTTACAACAAGATTCTTCTAAGGCCTCGAATCTTCGTTGATTGCACCCGCTGCGATACATCCACCACACTTCTCGGCAACAAGGTCAATGTGCCTTTCTACATCGCCCCAGCTGCAATGGCACGTCTAGGCAACCCAGCTGGTGAAGCGGGCATGGCTCATGCCGCCGCCAAATTCGGCGCCATGCAGCTCATCTCTGCCAATGCATCGCAAACGCCAGAGCAGATCGTCGCAGACTCACCACCAGGCCAGGTCTTCGGCTGGCAATTATACGTCCAGCAAGATCGCGCAAAGAGCGAAGCCATGCTCGCCCGAATCAACAAGATCCCTCAAATCAAATTTATCTGCCTCACCCTGGACGCTCCCGTCCCAGGCAAGCGCGAGCACGACGAACGCCAAAAGAACGTCGGCGCCACCCTCCCAGTAAAGTCCTCCGTCCAATCCGGCTCCGCATCAACAACCTCCCCATCTCCAGACTCAGCTTCTTCCCGGTCCGACTCCGCCAAAGGTGGCGTAGGCAAAGCCCTCTTCGCCGGCACAGCCCCAGACCTCACCTGGCGCAGCACCCTCCCCTGGCTCGCAGCCCACACCTCCCACCCCCTCATCCTCAAAGGCCTGCAAACCCACGAAGACGCACACCTCGCCTCCCTGCACCCTCAGATCAAAGGAATCATCCTCTCCAACCACGGCGGCCGCGCCCTCGACACCGCGCCACCAGCTCTGCACACCCTGCTCGAGATCCGCAAGTACTGCCCCGAAGTCCTCACCAAGCTCGAAGTCTGGGTTGACGGCGGCATCAAGCGTGGTACCGACATTGTCAAGGCTTTGGCGCTGGGGGCCAAAGGTGTCGGACTCGGTAGGGCGCCGTTATTTGCTCTCGGAGCGGGCGGGCAGGCGGGCGTGGAGCGGATGTTTGAGATTCTGAAGGCGGAGACGGAGACGGCGATGAGGTTGCTTGGATGCGAGAGGATTGAGGAGCTGGGCCCTAGACATGTGAATACTAGGGTGTTGGAGAAGGAGATTTACGATGGGGAGGCGGGGCTTGAGAGTGCTTTCTTGAGGAGTAAGTTGTAGATATTTGGTGGACAGTGAGATGTCATTGAGCATGTTTTGATATATACGCCTTGTGGATACCGAATGGTTATACGATGTGCATTTGCTGCATAGAATGTTGTTTCTAGTGCGCAGAAATGCCAATTACTACAAAAAAAGCCATCGATGGAA
>Ga0265797_10002931_pt1 | contig 28030 bp, 21 predicted proteins | sample P2T30metagenome_FD_192433 | JGI IMG/M metagenome (GOLD analysis project Ga0265797, IMG submission 192433) | Plant litter microbial communities from East Loma Ridge, Irvine, California - P2 T30 | ecosystem: Environmental > Terrestrial > Plant litter > Unclassified | place: USA: California... | reverse complement strand
CGCGCCGAGCGCTTCCTGCAGGCGGTCGCGGCGGCGCGCGCCGACCAGCGGGACGATGTCAGCACCTTGCGCCGCCACCCAGGCGATCGCCAGCTGGGCCACGGTCACGTTCAGCGCTTCGGCCAGCGCGCGCATGCGCTCGACCAGGGCCAGGTTGGCATCCAGGTTATCGCCCTGGAAACGCGGGCTGGCCAGGCTGCGGAAATCCTTGTCGCCCTGGCGCGCGCGGCTCCAGTGGCCGCTGATCAGCCCGCGCGACAGTACGCCATAGGCGGTGATGCCGATGCCGAGCTCGCGCGCCGTGGGCAGGATCGCCGCCTCGATGCCGCGCGAGATGACGGAATATTCGATCTGCAGGTCGCTGATCGGGTGCACGCTGCTGGCGCGGCGCAGGGTGTCGGCGCCGACTTCGGACAGGCCGATGTGCTTCACGTAGCCGGCCTTGACCAGGTCGGCGATGGCGCCCACCGTCTCTTCGACCGGCACCTCGGGATCGAGGCGCGCGGGGCGGTAGATGTCGATGTAGTCGGTGCCGAGGCGCTTCAGGCTGTAGGCGACGAAGTTGCGCACCGCCTTCGGACGGCAGTCGTAGCCCTTCCAGGCGCCGTCCGGTCCGCGCATGGCGCCGAACTTGACGCTGATCTGCACGCTCTCGCGCGGACGGCTGCCCAGCGCTTCACGGATCAACAGTTCATTGTGACCCATGCCGTAGAAGTCGCCGCTGTCGAGCAGCGTGATGCCGGCGTCGAGGGCGGCATGGATGGTGGCGATGCTTTCATCGCGGTCGGCCGGACCGTACAGGTCCGACATGCCCATGCAGCCCAGGCCGATCCGCGAGACGGCCGGGCCATGCTGTCCAAGTCCTGTGGTTCGCATCATCTATATGAATCCCGTCCTCATCGTCGTGCACTCATCGTTGCCCGGTAAGCTGGCGCAGCCGCGCGATCTCGGCACTGCGTCCGAGGCGGTCGAGCGCCAGCTCGAGCAGCGTGCGGTCGCCTTCGCGCAGCATAGTCCATTGCGTGAAATATTCGTGCACGGTTCGCCAGGGCGGGAAGTCGGGCGGCATGCTGCGCCACGCGCTGCCGGTATGCAGGAAGTACAGGACGGCGCAGAACACGTCGTACAGGTCATGCTTGCGCGGGCGGGTCTTGCGGCGCGCCGCCTCCAGCATGTCACGCACCTGGTCGAACTGCTCACGCGGTACATCACTCGGGAATGTTGGCCTGGCCATGTCGCTCGCCTCAAAGTGACTTGGAGACGCTGGATCCGGAACGGGTTCCCGAACGATTATTGACGGGGACAGGCCCGGTGCTGGGGCAGCGCCCCTTGTAAATACAAGTCTAGCATGCGTTCCGCATCCAGGCGCGCGAAGACGATGCAGGCGTGCGCAGGCAGCGTGGGAGCGGGAACGAGGCGGGAGGGAACAGGGCGGCAAGCCGCCCCGATGGATCAGTCGCGCGCCAGCGCCAGGAACTCGGTGCGCAGCGCCAGGTTCGGCTGCAGTTCGCCCAGCATGGCCGAGGTGATGGTTTCTTCGCCCGGCGTGCGGATGCCGCGGCTTTCCATGCACATGTGGCGGCACTTGATGACCACGCCGACGGCTTTCGGTTCCAGCACTTCCATCAGCGTATTGGCGATCTGGACCGTCAGGCGCTCCTGCACCTGCAGGCGCTTGGAGAACACGTCGACCAGGCGGGTCAGCTTGGACAGGCCGACGATCTTGCCGTTCGGCAGATAGCCCACCGTGGCCTTGCCGAAGAACGGCGCCAGGTGATGTTCGCAATGGCTGTAGACCGGGATGTTGCGCACCACGATCAGTTCGTTGTATTCCTCGGCGCCGTCTTCGAAGGCCTTGAGGATCGCGACCGGGTCCTGGTCGTAGCCGGAAGTCCAGTGTTTCCAGGCCTTGGCGACGCGCGCGGGCGTCTCGTGCAAGCCGGGACGATCGGGGTCTTCGCCGAGGCTGGCCAGCATGCGGCGCCAGTCATTTTCGGTGAAGAGTTCTTTGTCAGACATGGTGATCCTTAAATTCAGAAACTGCCGAGAGTATATAGAAAATGCCGTAGATCCACAGGCATCAAGCCATTTCTTTGAGCAAAACGGACACGTCCGTGGCGCCGGTGCGCTAGCGTTGTTGATGCCCTTATCACAGCGCAAAGGAGAACATCATGCTCGGCAGCACTGTCTTGGAAGTCGCGGTCGGCCTGACATTTTGCTATGGCACGGTCGCCCTCATGGTGAGTACCCTGCAGGAAGCGCTGGCAGCCCTGTTCCGCCTGCGCGCCAACACCCTGCTGGCCGGTATCAAGAGCATGCTCAACGACCCGCGCTTCGACGGGCTGGCGCGTGCCGTGTACGCCCATCCGCTGGTCAATCCGCTCACCGACGGCAACGCCACCAGCGAGGCGGCGCTGCGTTCGCGGCCATCCTACATCGAACCGGCGCATTTTGCGATTGCCCTGGTCGACAGCCTGTGGAAGGTGCCGGGCGACTTCCTGCAACTGCGCGGCGCCATCGACACCCTCCCCGACCCGCAACTGCGCATCGCACTCCAGAGTTTATACGGCCGCGCGCGCGACCTGCAGCAATTCCAGGACATGCTGGCCGGCTGGTTCGACAACGCGATGGCGCGCATGTCGGGCAGCTACAAGCGGCGGCAGCTGCTGATCTCGCTGCTGCTGTCGCTGCTGCTGGCGGTCCTGTTCAACATCGACAGCATCCACCTGTTCCGCACGCTGTGGCAGCAGCCGGCGCTGGCGGCGCATATCCAGGACGTGCCGGGCGGACTCGACCCGGCCGTGATCGATACGCTGATGACCTTGCCGATCGGCTGGCTCAGCTTTCCGCCCCAGCTGAACGCCGACTTCGCGCTGCAGGTGGCCGGCTGGCTGCTGACCGCCTCGACCACGCTGTTCGGCGCGCCGTTCTGGTTCGACCTGATGCAGCGCGTGGTGCGCATGCGCGGCACCGGCGCCAAGCCGGAAGAGGTGCCGCCGGGGCTACGCATCGAAGGGCGGATCGCGGCGTCGGCAACGACCGTGCCCCAGCCGTGATGCGGCTCAGCGTGCCGTGGAAGGCCGATGGGCGTCCACCAGCATGCTCGAGATCGAAATGTGCGGCACCCGTTCGGGCCACTCGTCTTGGGGCCCGAACCAGCGCGCGTCGAGGATCTCGTTCGGGTCGGTGCGGATCTCGCCGTCCAGGTAGTCGGCCGTGAAGGCGATCATCAAGGAGTGCGGGAAGGGCCAGGACTGGCTGCCGAAATAGCGCAGGTTGTGCACGCGCAAGCCGACTTCTTCGAACACTTCGCGGTGCACCGCTTCCTCGATGGTCTCGCCCGCTTCCAGGAAGCCGGCCAGCGGCACGTAGCGCTGGACCGCCGACTGCGCGTGCAGGGCCATCAGGAACGCATCGTCCTTCCTGATCAGCACCATCATCGCCGGCGAGATGCGCGGGTACGCCATGTGGCCGCAATTCACGCAGCGGAAACCGCGCTCGCCCGGCGCCAGCGCGGTGCCGCTGCCGCAGGCGCCGCAAAAGCGGTGGGTGCGCGCCCATTCGGCGATCTGGGCGGCGCGCATGGCCACGCCCAGCAGCGCTTCGTCGAGTTCCCCGAACAGCGAACGCAGGCCGCGCCAGCCGTAGCCGGCCGGGGCCTGCGCCTCGTCGTCGAGCCAGCCGGCCTGGCAATAGCGCCCGTCCAGCAGGCCGACCGGCTGCAGGCGCTGCGGATCCAGGGCCAGGCCGGTCACGGCGGCTGCGTCGGGCAAGGCCAGGCCGGCGTCGCGCACCAGCAGGCGGTTTTGATGGAACAGGAAAGTCAGGGCGTCCGGATCGGAGCGGGAGGTCATCAGGGGCGTGAACGAAACGGGCGTCTGGAGCATGGCAATGTCTGGTGAGAACGGTGATCCGATGATATACCGGGTTCTCTGATCCCGCTCAGGACGGCCCGGATCGGCGCCGTCCGCGCGAACTATTCGCTCCCGCTGTGTTCCAAGCCTTTGCTGAACCGTTACGAGATCAGTGGAGGAGACTAAAATGATCGACGCTCCTGTCGTGCTCGGCATTAACCGGACCCAGGACGGCAGCGCCTGCCTGATGCAGGGCTCGCACGTGCTCTGGGCGATCCAGAAAGAGCGCCTCACGCGCCGCAAGCACCACTGGGGCAAGGTCGGGGACTTCCGCGACCTGTACGGCCCGCGCCTGCCCTGGCCCGAGCGCCCGGTCGACGTCGTCGTCGAGTGCTTCTCGTCCGATCTCGAAGCCGGCAACCTGGCCCTGTACGAGGACGAGCTGACGGCCAGCGTGCGCCTGGCGCCGGATTGCCGGCGCGCGCGCATCTCGCACCACATGGCCCACGTCTACAGCGTGTTCCATCCGTCGCCCTTCCGCGAGGCCACGGTGATGATCGTCGACGGCCAGGGCAGCCCGGTGTCCGAGCTGACCGAGCACTGGGGCGGCGCGGCCTACGTGCCGAGAGACTGGCGCGAAGTGTCCTCGTTCTACCGCGCGGACCGCGAACGCGTGCTGTGCATCGGCAAGCAGGTCTGGAACCGGGACGACGCACGCCTGGTCGGCCTCGGCATGTTCTATTTCCTGCTGACCCAGGCCATGTTCCCCGGCGAAGGCAACGAGGGCAAGGTGATGGGCCTGGCGCCGCACGGCGATGTGCGCGCGCTCGGCTTGCCGCCGCTGGAGGTGGAGGCCGGCCAGGTCAGCATCCCGGCGCCGTGGCGCGAGGTGCTGCGCGAGCGCGAACGCTTCCGCTACGGCAAGCCCGGCACCGTGTTCGCCGATTGCGCCAACCTGGCAGCCGCCGGCCAGCGCGCCTTCGAGGATGCGCTGCTGGACGTGGCGCGCTGGCTGCATCGTCAGACCGGCTTGCCGCACCTGTGCTTCGCCGGCGGCACCGGACTGAACTGTTCGGCCAACGAAAGGCTGCTGCGCGAGACGCCCTTCGAGGACGTGTTCATCCCGCCCGCCCCGAGCGACGCCGGCACCGCGCTCGGCTGCGCCATGTACGGCTTGACCGAGCTGTGCCACGAAAGCGGCGCCTTCCGCTGGACCCATGATTACCTCGGCCCGCAGCCATTGCGCCAGGACATCGAGGCAGCGCTGCGCGAGCGCGACGACCTGAAGGTGGATTACCTGCCGGGCCCGGACGCACTGAGCAGCCACATGCTCGACCTGCTGCGCAACAACCGCGTCGTCGCCCTGTACCAGGGGGCGAGCGAATTCGGTCCGCGCGCGCTGGGCCACCGCAGCATCCTGGCCGACCCGCGCCGCGCTGCCATGCGCGACTGGATCAATGCCCGCGTCAAGCAGCGCGAATGGTTCCGTCCGCTGGCACCGATGGTGCTCGAGGAACGCGCGCGCGACTGGTTCGACCTGCCGGGCCCGGCACCTTTCACCCAGTTCGCCTTCATGCAGTTCGCGGCACCCGTGCGGCCGCACATGGCGGCCCAGGTCGCCGCCATCACCCACGTCGACGGCACGGCTCGCCTGCAGACCGTGGGACCCGACGACGATCCGCTGCTGCGCCGCCTGCTGGGCGGCTTCGAGGCGCGCACCGGCGTGCCGGTGCTGCTGAATACCTCGTTCAACGGCAAGAACGAGCCGATCGTCGAGACACCGGCCGACGCCCTCGCGGCCTTCCGCGACATGCCCTTGCACGCCCTGGCGATCCCGCCCTTCCTCGTCACCAAGCGCAGCGAGCCGGAGCTCCCGGGATGATCCGCGCCTACCCAGGGCAAGCCAGCGTGTGGCCGGGCGGCACGCTGGCGCTGCACGTGGCCACCGACAGCCCGCGCTTTCGGGTTGCCTTCCATCGCTGGGGTGACGGGCCGCAGCTGATGTCGCGTTCCGGGTGGCTACCCGGCAGGCAGCTTGACGCGCGCGCGGCGGACGTCGACTGGGATTGGCCGCCGTATGCCTTCGACATCCCGGCCGATTGGCCGTCCGGCGTCTACCTCGCCATGTTCGAAGAAGCCGGCCGCCCGCGCAGCTTCGACCTGGCATGCGACGATGGCGCCGCCCTGTTCGTGGTGCGCGGCAAGGGCAATGGCCTGCTGTATAAACTGCCGCTGGCGACCTACCACGCCTACAACCGCACCGGCGGCGGCTGCTTTTATGACAATCCGCCGCGCTCAAGCGCACCGCCGGGCGCGCGTGTATCGCTGCGCCGTCCTGGCGGCGGCATCGGCGGCGAGGTCTGGGGCGCGCCGGACCACTACGATGCCAGCTCGCCCCGCCAATCCTTCGCGCACTGGGATGCGCGCTTCATCCGCTGGCTGGCCCGCAACGGCTACGCCGCCGATTTCTGCACCGACCTCGACATCCACGCCGACCCTGGCCTGCTGGGGCGCCACCGCCTGCTGGTATCGAGCGGACACGACGAGTACTGGAGCGAAACCACGAGGAATGCGGTCGAGGCATTTGCGGATGCCGGCGGCAACCTCGCCTTTTTCGGCGCCAACCTGTGCTGGTGGCGCATCCACATCGTCGACGATGGCACCGCCATGGTCTGCCACCAGGGCGGGCCGCAGGGTGCGCGCGACCATTGGTGGCCGTCTACCGGCGCGGCGCGGCCGGAAGACAGCCTGGGCGGCACCAGCTACCGCCACGGCGGCGGCTGGTGGGATGGTCCGCGCCAGACCACGGGCTACCTGGTCCAGCAGCCCGGCCACTGGGTCTTCGCCGGTACCGGCCTCGCGCGTGGCGAGGCGCTGGGACGCGACACCTGGCCGCCGCTGGTCGGCTACGAATGCGATGGCGCGCCGCTGGCGCGCATCGATGCCCGCGATGGCGCCGTCCTGGCGGACTGGGCTGTTGAAGCCGGTACGCCGCCCGCTTACGCGGTGCTGGCCGCGGCCCCGCTCGGCCCCGGCTGGCAGGAACTGCCGCCGCGCGAGCGCCAGGCGACTGCCCATGCGGCACCCGGCGAGGGCCTGCACGCCGCCACGCTCGGGTTGTTCCAGCGCATAGGTAGCGGCAGCGACAGCACCAGGAGCACCGTATTTTCCAGCGGCACCACCGACTGGGCGCAAGTGCTCGGCACGGCGCGCGACCGCCGGGTCGAGCGCATCACGCGCAACGTACTGGACACCTTGCTGCGCGCTTGAAATCCGAGGAACCACCATGCTGCGCCGCCCCCTCCTGCATCGTACTGCCCCGGCCTCCGTCATCGTGTTCCGCGCGCTGCAGCTGGGCGACATGCTGTGCGCCGTGCCGGCCCTGCGCGCCCTGCGCCGGGCGCTGCCGCAGGCGCGCATCGCGCTGGCCGGGCTGCCGTGGGCGCGCCAATTCACGGAACGCTTTTCCGGCTACGTGGACGAATTCATTGCCTTCCCCGGCCATCCGCTGCTGCCGGAGCAGCCGGTGCACCAGGCAGAGCTGGCCGACTTCTACACCGGCCTGTGCGCACGCCGCTTCGGCATGGCACTGCAGCTGCACGGCAGTGGCAACGTCAGCAACGACATCGTCAGCGGCTTCGGCGCCGAGACCATGGCCGGCTTTTGCCGTGGCGACGCGGTCGCCCGTGACCGGACCGTCTTGTTTCCCTATCCCGAGACCGGCACCGAACCGGAACGCCTGCTGGGCCTGGTCGAACAACTCGGCGCCGAGGCCGCCGGCGTGCACCTGGAATTCCCGCTGTCGCGCCAGGATGAAGACGAGCTGGCCGCCAGCGGCGTCGCGCGCGGCCTCGAGCCCGGCAGCTACCTGTGCATCCACCCCGGTGCGCGCCAACGCGACAAGTGCTGGCCGCCGCGCCACTTCGCCGAGGTCGGCGACCGCCTGGCCGCCGAATTCGGCTTGAAGGTCGTACTCACGGGCTCGGCCCAGGAAGCGGACCTGACCGCCGAAGTGGCCGCGCACATGAGAACGAAGCCGATCGACGCGGCGGCCCCGATCTCGATCGGCGCCATGGCCGTGCTGCTGCGCGACGCCAGGCTGCTGCTGTGCAACGACACCGGCGTCTCCCATATCGCGGCCGGCCTGCGGCTGAAAAGCGTGGTCATCTTCAGCAAGGCCGACATCGCACGCTGGGCGCCGCTCGACCGCCATACCCACCGCTGCATCTGGGACCCGGCCGCGGAACGGGCGGCGGTGGTGCTGCACCATGCGCGCGCGCTGCTGGCCGGCACGGCGCCCAGCCGGCAGCGCACGGTCGGCATGTGGCCGTACTGGTGATGCAACGGGGCTCAACCCAATCCGGCCAGCACCGCCCGCGCCAGGCCGGCCACCTCGTCCAGCGTGACCTCGTCGACAAAGCTGGCATCGTGTTCGCAACGCCGCGCCAGGTTGTCCTGTCCACACACCGGACAGTGCGTGCGCACCGCCAGCGCCGCGCGCAAGCCGGAGGGCCGCAAGGGTGCGCCCTCGAGCAGGTTGGTGAGCCAGAAAATGCCGACGCTGGGCACGCCCAGCGCCAGCGCCAGGTGCAGCGGACCGGTATCGTTCGATACGACCAGCGCCGCCCGCTCGATCAATCCGCACAAGCCGCCCAGGCCCAGCACGCCCGCAAGCGGCGTGGCGCGATGACGCATGGCGCCGACGACGGCCTCCACCAGCGCCGCTTCGGCCGGCGATCCATTCACGGCAACCTGGGCGCCTCCCTCCACCAGCATGTCGCCCAATGCGGCAAAGCGCTCGGCCGGCCAGCAGCGGCGCGGGTCGGTCGAGCCCGGCTGCAGGATCACCAGGCGCTCGCCATCGGACGGCGGCACGCTTGACGCCGCCTCATTCCGGTCCGCCTCCGTGAGCGCCAGCTCCGGCAGCGGCAAGGGTCCCGGCCAGGCACCGGCCAGCGCCGCGATTTCCAGCAGCGCCAGCCTGCGGTTGACCGGTGCGCGGTAGGGTAGCCAGCGATCCAGCCCAGGCGCATCCGGCGCCCGCGCGCCCACGGTCAGCCGCGCCTGCAGGCCGAGCAGGAAGGGATTCGAATACAGCCCGCCGCCGAACATCTGCAGCGCCAGGTCGAAGCGTTCGGCGCGCATGCGCTCGATGAAGTCCCCGATCGCGTGCAGGTCGACACCGCCATTCGAGCCGGCGCCGAGTGGCGTGCCCACGCCCGGCACCGGCGGCATCGCGACGACGCGGTCCACCGGCCCCGGCCGCCCCTCGAGGAAAGCCCGGTGCCAGTCCTTGCCGATCAGTACCAGTTCGGCCTCCGGGTAGCTGTGCTTCAGCGCGTGCAATGCCGGCAACGCGAACACGAAGTCGCCAACCGCGTTCGGGCGCAGCACGGCGATCCTGCGCACCTCTTCCAGCCGAGGGTAGCGGGCTGTCATTGGCCGTCTCCCTCGCTCGGGCCTGCCGGATCCGGCGCCAGCGGCAGCACGTAGGGCGCATCGACCGCGCGCGCGGTAACGGTGGTCGGCAACTCCATGTGATAGGCGCCGGAGGGCAGGATGGCGCAGCCGCCATAGCGCGCCATCACGCGCTGCTGGGCCAGCACGTCCTCGCCGCAGTGCTGGGCCGGCAGCGCTTCCCAGAAGTCGAAGCCGCCGGCGGCGCGCAGCAGGGCCGTGTCGAACATGACGCAGCCGCCGACCCAGGCGACCTTGTAGCGCCGGTTGACGCCGTCGCCGGTGGCCAGCCGGGTCTGCACATGGAACAGGTTGGCGGCGCTGTGCAGGTGGTGGCGCGCCCAGGCGGTGCTGCCGGGACGCACGGTTTCGGGACGCACCGGGCCGTTCCAGAATTCGATGGCTTCCTGCGCCGGCCGCAACTGGCCCAGGTGGCTCAGGCCGTGCAGCGCGCTGCCGACGAAGCCGCAGCGCTCCTCGGTGATGACGCGGTGCAGGCGCGCCACCAGGTCGGGCTCGAGGATGACGTCGTCGTCGACGAACAGGCAGTAGGTGGAACGCGCCTGGGCCAGCAGGAAGGCGCGCTGCTCGGCCATGCCGCGGCGCGGCAGGCGGCGGAAGGTGTCGACCTGGCGCCCGCCGGCGCGCAGCCAGCGCAGCACGGCCTGCACCTCGGGCTGCTCGCAGGCGCCGCGCCGCTCCGACTGGTCGGAGATGACGATACGCAGCCGCGGCCAGCTCTGGCTGCCCAGCGTGGCCAGGGTGACGGCCAGGGCGGCCGGACGGTCGCAGGTCGGCACCAGCACGTCGATGGTTTCGCGCAGGACGCCGCTCATGGCGCCGCCCTGCCCGCGACCTGCGCCTGCCCGTTCAGGTAGGGATTGAGCGCGGGATCGTTGTACATCTTGAACTGGCGGTAGACCTTGAAATAGGCGCGGCCGGCCTGTGCGTCCTGCAGCAGGGCATCCAGGCAGGACAGCAGGTCGCGGCGCTGCACCTCCAGCCGCTCGAGCTTGGCGGTGCAGGCCTGCACGTGCGCCTCGGTCACGTCGAGGCGCCCGGTCTGGGCGCGCATGTGGTGGATCTTGAGGGCCAGGATGGACAGGCGGTCGATCATCGCGCCCGCGGTTTCGCTGGACAGCCGGGCGCCCTCAAGCACGCTCACGCCGCGCAGTTCGGCCAGCAGCGCCTCGTCGATGGCTTCGACGGCGTCGTTGCGGCGCTGGTTGTAGCGGTCGATCAGGCGCTTGCCGGCGGCGATGTCCTCAGGCGGCACGTCGAGCCGGCGCGCGCGGTCTTCCTCGCGCCAGAGCAGGCCGTTGTAGCGGTGGTTGGCGTCGATCGATTGCCACAGGCTGGACGGGCATTGGGCATGCGACAGCATGGGCCAGTCGCGTTCCTGCAACTGGCGGTCGTGGAACCATGCGACGGACGGCGCATCGATTTCGCTCTGCATGACAACTCCGATCTCGGCAAACTGGCGACTCTGCTTGGAGCTGCCAGGCGGTCTGGAGTTCTCATGGACGCAGCCTTGCTTGGCGCAGCGCAAACAAGGCGGGTAGGCATCAGGCGGCGGCGCGCCTGTGGCCCAGTTGCGGGGCAAGGCGCCCAGGCCGGGCCGGCTGGACCACGGGGCGGCCGATGCGGAACACGCTCACCAGCTGTGCCAGGCCGGCGGACCGTTCCTGCAGCGACCGGGCGGCGCCGGCGGCTTCCTCGACCATGGCGGCGTTCTGCTGGGTCACCTGGTCCATCTGGCTGACGGCCTGGTGGATCTGTTCGATGCCCATGCTCTGTTCCTGGCTGGCCACGCTGATCTCGCCCATGATGTCGGTCACGCGGCGGATGCTGTCGACCACGTCCCGCATCGTCGCGCCGGCCTGGTCCACCAGGCGGCTGCCGCTGTCGACCTTCTCCACCGATTCCGAAATCAGGGCCTTGATTTCCTTGGCCGCCGCCGCCGAGCGGTGGGCCAGGGTCCGCACCTCGCCCGCCACCACCGCAAAGCCCCTGCCCTGCTCGCCGGCGCGGGCCGCTTCCACGGCGGCGTTCAGCGCCAGGATGTTGGTCTGGAAGGCGATGCGTCGATCGTGCCGATGATGTCGACGATCTTGCGCGCCGAGGCGTGGATCTCGCCCATGGTCGAGACCACGTCGCCGACCACGGCGCCGCCCTTCGCCGCCACCGCCGAGGCCGATACCGCCAGGGCATTGGCCTGGCGCGCGTTCTCGGCGTTCTGCTTCACGGTCGAGCTCAGTTCCTCGACCGAGGCCGCGGTTTCTTCCAGCGTCCCGGCCTGCTGCTCGGTGCGCGTGGACAAGTCCATGCTGGCGGCGCCGATCTCGGCCGAGGCGGCGGCGATGGTCTCGGCGTCGCCGCGCACTTCGCCGACGATGTTGGCCAGGCTGTCGTTCATCTCGCGCAGGGCCAGCATCAGCTGGCCGAATTCGTTGCGCGCATCGGTACGCATGTCGGCGCCGAGGTCGCCCCTGGCCACCTTGCGCGCGATCGCCACCGCCTCGCCGAGCGGCTTGACGATGCTGCGTGCCAGAAACAGTGCCGCGCCCAGGCCGAGCAGGGAGCCGATCACGATGGCCGCGGCCATCAGCGCATCGCGCGTCCCGATGCTGTCGTGCGCCAGCACGGCATTGTCGCGGCTGCGCTTGTCGAGCAGGGCCTGCAGTGCGTCGTAGGCCGGCTGGGCCTTCTTGTAGGCCGGGTTGACGCTGGTGATCAGGATGCGCTCGGCCTCGTCCCAGTTGCCGGCCTCGAGGGCACGGGTGGCGGCGCCGATGTCCTCGATGCCCAGGCCGTTGCTGTGGGCGTACCACTGGGCGGCCAGCGCCTTGGCGGCGGGGCTCTGCAGCGACGCGCTGAACTCGTCGTGCGCCTTTTGCAGGGTGGCGGTGTTGTCGGCGATCTGCTTGAAGTGCACCGCCAGCGGGTGGTCGTGCAGCCTGGCGTACTCGGTGGCCGGGTTGTGCTGCAGGCCCTGCAGCAGCTGGCTGCGGTTGATTTCCATGTGCAGCATGATGTTGCTGGTCATCCTCTGCTGGCGCGCGTCGCGCAGCGATACGCCTTCGAGCAGGGACACGGCGGTCCGGGTATTGGCGTAGCCGAGGGCGCCCACCGCCAGGACGGTGCCGATGAGGAGGGCCACGACGGATGCGACGATGTATTTGATACTGATGTGTCTCATTGATGCATGACTTTCTGGACAATTCGACGCAATAAGGGGAATTCGCGCGGCGTCGGTGCCGACCTTTGTTGCTTTATTATAATATTTGTGAATATAGTGCAACAAGCGCCGTATTATCATCGATTCCGTCAAATTTTCCGGGCAGAAAGATATCTGATCAGCCAGAATAGATGATTACTCGTCAAAATCCATAGAGCCATGGACATACTTTCGTCATTGATTGGACGCTTCACGTTCAATGCGCAATTCTTCCTCGAGCGCGACTGGGCATCCGCCGCTGCGGCATCCGAAGACGGCATCGCCGGCCGCCTGCACCTGGTGCGCGCGGGTACGGTCGAGTTCCGGCATGACGAGGCCGCGCCGCTGCGCGTGGAGGGCCCGGCCATGGTGTTCTTCCCGCGCGGGATGGCGCATCGGGTCGACATCCCGGCCGGTCCTCGTCCCGACATCGTGGACGCGGCGATCGTGTTTGAGGATGGCGGCGCCAATCCGCTGGCGTGGGCCTTGCCGGACCGCATGCATCTCCCGCTGCGCGACTTGCCGTCGCTGCAGCGGACGCTCGATATCGTGTTCGCCGAAGCGGCCGCGCCATCGCAGGGACGCGATGTCCTGCTGCAGCGCCTGTGCGACGTGCTGATGATCCAGATCGTGCGCCACGAGTTCGACCGCGGCAACCTGGATGCGGGCGTGCTGGCCGGCCTGACCGATCGCCACCTGGCGCCGGTACTGGGCGCGATGCATGCCCGGCCGGACGCGCCCTGGCAGTTGCAGACGCTGGCCACGGTTGCCTGCATGTCGCGCGCCGGGTTCACCGAGCACTTCCGCAATGTCATCGGCATCCCGCCGATGGAATACCTGACCCGCTGGCGCATGGGTGTGGCCTGCCGGCTGCTGCGCACGGGTTTGCCGGTCAAGGTGGTGAGCGGCCGCGCCGGCTACACCAGCCCACCGGCTTTTACGCGCGCGTTCACCGAACACGTGGGTGCCTCGCCGCGCCAGTGGCTGCGCGCGTTCGTCCCGGCGCACGCTGCGATCGATTAATGAACAGGCAAGTGGCGGGCAAAAAAAATCGGGCAGTGCCGTCAAGCACCGCCCGCTAAAGGAAGAGGAGGAAAAACATTTGCTACGCTTGCTAAGGACTACTCACTGCTCACTACAACCAGACAATTGTTTGGAGTACTGAACAATTGTCTGGCCAGAATCACTTCAACATCTGCGAACGGCTTGCCACGAAGGCGATCAGCGCTGCCAGGCCGCCGACGTAGGCGATGGCGATCTGCATGCCCATGCCCTGGGCGATGGCGCCGATCACCGGCGGACCCATCAGGCTGCCGCTGTAGGCCATGCTGGCCACGCCGGCCAGGGCGGCGGGGCCCTGGGCGCCGGCGGCGCTGAACACGAACGGGAACACCAGGGCCAGGCCCAAGCCGGCGATGGCGAAGCCGATCAGGGCGAAGTAGGCGTTCGGCGACAGCACGGCGAAGAACAGGCCGGCGGCGCCCAGCATCGAACCGCTGGTCACCAGGGAACGTGCGCCGTAGCGGACCTTCAGCTTGTCGCCGACCAGGCGCGCCAGCAGCATCATCACCGAGAATGCCGACAGTGCCAGCGGGGCCAGGCCTTCCGACGCGCCGAAGTGCTCTTTCAGGAACACGCCGCTCCAGTCGGCGATGCTGCCTTCGGCCATCGAGCCCAGGAAACCGATGGCACCCAGGAACAGCAGCGGGCCGCGCGGCAGCGAGAACGACTTCTTCTCGACTTTCTGACCGACGTCGTCGGCTTCCAGCATGGTGTAGGCGAAATACAGGGCGATGGCCAGCGGACCGGCGATCATCAGGAAATGGGTGGCCGGCATGATGTGCAGGCTGGCCATCAGGCTGCCCAGGGTCGCGCCCGCCAGGCCGCCGGCGCAGCCGAGGCCGTGCAGCTTCGACAGTTCCGACTTGCCAGTGCGCTTTTCACGCTGGGTCGCCGACGAGTTGATGGCGACGTCGAAGGTGCTGGCGGTGATGCCCAGGCTCAGCACGGCCATCATCAACAGCGGCACGGTCGGGGCGATGCCGATCGCGATCAGCACGCACAGCAGGGCCAGGCCCGAGAACAGCAGGGTCTTGCGCGCGCCCAGCGAAGCCATCATGCGCGACGAGATCGGGTAGGACAGCACGGCGCCCAGGCCGCCGCACAGCAGCACCATCGACAGCGCGGAGTGCGACACGTGCACGCGCTCGGCCATGGACGGAATGCGGCCGGCCCAGGAACCCATGATCACGCCGAACAGCGTGAACAGGACCGGCAGGGCATATTGTTGGGTCTGCGCGATCGAGAAGGCGCGCGAAGCGATGGAGCGGGTACGAGCTTGCATTTGAAAAATTGGAATTGTTAGTGCCGGTTAAAATGCACAACGCCAACCATAAGTAGTTGGCGTCGGGAAACTGATGAAGGTGAATTCTACGCGCTTTCAAACGCTTTTACTTTTCCAGCCGGAAAAAAAGTTCTTTCATTTTGTAAGCTTCCAATGAAGCGTTGCGCATTCCCGACATTGCACTGAAAAGAGGCAGCATTTTGATCAAGAAAGCCGAAATAAGCGTCAATTTACCGCTGAGTTAAGCGAAAAAGACGCGTGATACCAGACATAGAGAAACGTGATAATGGGCCTGTAATAACGATCCCGGCCATAAAAACATATTCATTCATGAAACAATTCGAGAATACCGGGCACATCTATAAAAAGGCCAATTAAAGGCTTTTCAGTTTGTAAAATCCCTTATTCGGTTACAAACTTCATTTGTTCAAAATACTGTTGCTACGCGTAATTGTGCGTAACACACGAGCACCGCAAGATAAGATGCTGGCAAGGCAGCGACGAGGACAGCCATGCAGCGGTTTTTATTTGCGACAGGGATCGAAAGCAGCTATCCGGTCATCCAGGGACCGGACGGCAAGCCACTGCGCATCGATGAAATGGAAAAGACGGGGCACTACCAGCGCTGGCGGGAAGACCTGGCGCTGGTGCGCGACCTCGGCATCGACGCCCTGCGCTACGGCCCGCCCTACTATCGCATCCACCTGGGCCCGGACCGCTACGACTGGGCGTTCACCGACGGGGCGATGGCCGAGATCCGGCGCCTAGGCATCGTGCCCATCATCGACCTGTGCCATTTCGGCGTGCCCGACTGGCTCGGGAACTTCCAGAACCCCGAGTTTCCGCGCTTCCTGGCCGAGTATGCCCGGGCCTTTGCCGAACGCTTTCCCTGGGTCGAGCTGTACACGCCGGTCAACGAGATGTACGTCACGGCCAAGCTGTCGGCGCGGCTGGGCATGTGGAACGAGCGCGGGGAGTCGGACCTTACCTTCGTCACCGCGGTCAAGCACCTGGCCCGGGCCAACATCCTGGCCACCGAGGCCATCCTGGAAGTCCAGCCGAAGGCCCGCTTCGTCCAGAGCGAATCCTCGGAGTACTACCACCCGTCCGGACCGGACGCCATCGAGCGCGCGCACCACCTGAACGAACTGCGTTTCCTGGCGCTGGACCTCACCTACGGCAACGACGTGCGCGGCCGCACCTACGAATACCTGATGGACAACGGCATGACGCGCGAGGAATATCACTTCTTCCTCGACCACAGCGTGCGCGCGCGCTGCATCATGGGCAACGACTACTATGCCGTCAACGAACACGTCGCCTACCCCGACGGCCGGGTCGAAGTGTGCGAGATGTTCGGCTACTACATGATCACCAAGCAGTACTACGAACGCTACCGGCTGCCGGTGATGCACACCGAGACCAACAACCGCGACGAGGGCGACAAGGAAAAGGACGCCCGCGTGTGGCTGGAAAAGCAGTGGTCGAACCTGATCCGCCTGAAGGCCGACGGCGTGCCCATCCTCGGCTTCACTTGGTACAGCCTGGTCGACCAGGTCGACTGGGACAGCTCGCTGAGCAAGGATGCCGGCAAGGTCAACCGCTACGGCCTGTTCGACCTGGAACGCCGCATCCGCCCGGTCGGCAAGACTTACCGCGACCTGATCCGGATCTGGCGCAGCCAGGTCGACAACGACTTCATCTGCCTGGGCTGACGCGGCTGAGGTCGACGTCGATGCAGCCGGCCAGCTGCGGCAGCGGCCCGCGTCAATCCGCGCACGCCCGGAGCGCGCGTATCGTAAACACGACATCGTCCACCGCATGGCGCCATGCATGAACCAGAGGGAAACAGGCCGGCAGGCAATCGACCTGCATGGCCAGCGGCATCCGCGTACTGCTGTGCAGCATCGATAATGCTTTACAAAGCCGGTGCATTGTTGAAAAATCCATAAAAATGATAGCGCTAACGGTGAGCGCTCAAGAGGAGACACATGGCACCAGCAAGCGATGTACCGGCCCTGCCAGGCGCCCGCCAGCGCTGGGTCGTCATGGGGGTCAGCGGTTCGGGCAAGAGCACCGTCGGTGCCGCACTGGCGGCGCGCCTGGGCGTGCGCTTCATCGAAGGCGACAGCTACCACCCGCCGCATAACGTGGCCAAGATGGCGTCCGGCCTGCCGCTGGACGACCACGACCGCGTCGACTGGCTGAGCGCCCTGGCGGACGAGATCAAGGCCGCGCGCGCCCACGATGCCGGCCTGGTGCTGTCCTGCTCGGCGCTCAAGCGCCGCTACCGCGACCTGCTGCGCCAGGCCGACCCGGACCTGCGCTTCATCCACCTGCACGGCCCGCGCGTGCTGATCGCCGAACGCATGGCGCACCGCACCGGCCACTACATGCCGCCCATGCTGCTGGACAGCCAGCTGTGCGACCTGGAACCGCTGGAGGCCGACGAAGCCGGCCTGCGGCTCGATATCGCAGCGGCACCGGACTTGCTGGTGGACCGCATCACCGTATTGCTCAACGGCGCGCTCGACACCGTCATCAAGACGGATCGGAAAGGACGCACCGGGGAGTAGCAAGCCACGGCAAAGCCGCCCGCCATCGAGGCGGCATGCCATCACAACATGGAGACAACATGCGCACACCGCTGCACAAGACCCTGATGCATTCCACCGCCGGACGGTCGCACCCGACCGGGCTTCGCGACAACCCCTGAGAGAAAGGATCGGCTGTGTGGAACCTGTTTTCCGTGTTGCTGGCCGTCGGCCTGCTGACCGTGATGATCGCCTGGGGCAAGGTGCAGCCGCTGGTCGCCTTCGTGATCGTGGCGCTGGTGGCGGCCCTGATGCTGGGCATGCCGGCGGCGAAGATCCCCGGCGCGATCGAAAAAGGCATCGGCGACCTGCTCGGGTCCCTGGTGGTGATCATCTGCCTGGGCGCCGTGTTCGGCAAGCTGATCGCCGACAGCGGCGCGGCCAGGCGCATCGCCACCAGCCTGGTTGAGCGCCTGGGCCTGGGGCGCATCCCGGTGGCGATGACGGTCACCGGCTTCGTGGTCGGCCTGCCGCTGTACTACAACGTCGGTTTCGTGCTGATGGTGCCGCTGATCTTCTCGCTGGTCTACCAGTCCGGCCGCCCGGCGGTGGCGCTCGGCATGCCGCTGCTGGCCGGCCTGTCGATCGCGCACGGCTTCCTGCCGCCGCACCCGTCGGCCACCGCGCTGGTGGCGGCGGTCCATGCCGACATCGGCAAGACCCTGGTCTACGGCCTGATCGTGGCGATCCCGACCCTGATCATCGCCGGTCCGATCTTCTCGATGTCGCTGCGCCACATCCGCGGGCAGCCGGCGCAGGTGTTCCGCCAGGCCGAGGTGCCGGATGCGGAGCTGCCCGGCACCTTCAACAGCATCGCCACCGCGCTGCTGCCTGTGGTCCTGCTGGCGGCACTGACGCTGCTCACGCTGGTCCGCCCCGAGCTCGCCAAGCCGCTCGCCTTCCTCTCCAATCCGCTGGTGGTGATGCTGCTGTCCTACCTCGTGGCGGTCTGGTCCCTGGGCCTGGCGCGCGGCAAGACGCTGCCGCAAGTGATGCATTCGGCCCAGGAGGCACTGCGCGAGATCGCCCCCATCCTCCTGATCATCGCCGGCGCCGGCGCGCTGAAACAGGTCCTGATCGATTCCGGCGTCAGCGCCGAACTGGGCCGGCAGCTGAGCCAGATGCCGGTGCCGCCGCTGCTGCTGGGCTGGGCGGTGGCGACCCTGATCCGCATCTGCCTCGGTTCGGCCACCGTGGCCGGCGTGACGGCGGCCGGCGTGGTCGGCCCGCTGGTGCAGAGCTCGGGCTGCGATCCGAACCTGATGGTGCTGGCGGTCGGCGCGGGAAGCCTGATGTGCAGCCACGTCAACGATTCCGGCTTCTGGATGTTCAAGGAATATTTTGGCCTGTCCCTCAAGGATACCTTCCGCTCCTGGTCGCTGATGGAGACCCTGGTGGGCATATTCGGCCTGATCTTCGTACTGCTCTTGTCGCTGGTGGTCAGCAAAGGATAACAATATGATGCCAACAAAACCGACCTTTCTCGCCGCGCTGCTGCTGGCCGCCAGCACCGTCGCCGCATCGGCGCCGGTGCTGGCGGTACCTACTTCCCTCTCCGCCTACCAGCAGATGCCGGACGACCCGCACGCCGTGGTGGTGCGCGCGAAAGGCGACGGCGTGGCCGACGACAGCGCCGCGATCCAGCAGGCCATCGACAGCGCCGCCAACAAGGGCGAAGGCGGCCTGGTGTTCCTGCCCTCGGGCCGCTACCGCATCACGCGCAGCATCCTGATCCCGCTCGCGGTGCGCGTCTACGGCGTCGGCAAGACCCGTCCCGTATTCGTGCTGGCGCCGAAGACGCCGGGCTTCCAGCAGGGCGTGGCCAACATGGTGATCTTCACCGGCGGCGACCAGCCGGGCAAGGTGCCGATGCCGGTGCAGGGCGAAGTGCCGTTCACCGGCAAGGTGCGCGACGCCAACTCGGGCACCTTCTATTCGGCCCTGTCGAACGTCGACTTCGAGGTCGGCGACGGCAACCCGGCAGCCGCCGCCGTGCGCATGCACACGGCCCAGCACTCGAACCTGTCGCACATCGATTTCCGCATGGGCTCCGGCCTGGCCGGCGTCCACCAGGTCGGCAACATCGCCTACGACCTGCGCTTCTACGGCGGCCGCTACGGCATCCTGGCCGAGAAGACCTCGCCGGCCTGGCAGTTCACGCTGCTCGATTCCACCTTCGAAGGCCAGCGCGACGCCGCCATCCGCGAGCACGAGGCCAGCCTCACGCTGGTCAACACCGGCATCCGCAACACCCCGGTCGGCATCGAGATCGACCGTGGCTATGGCGACTGGCTGTGGGGCCGCGACGTGCGCTTCGAGAACGTGACGAAGGCCGCGCTGATCATCAGCAACGAGGACAACGTCAACACCCAGGTCGGCTTCGAAGGCGCCAGCGCCCGCAACGTGCCGACTTTTGTCCGCTTCCGCGACAGCGGCAAGCTGTTACCCGGCAGCGGCCGTGCCTATCGAGTCGATGCCTTCAACTACGGCTTGAGCCTGCAGGATATGGGCACGCCGGGCAAGTTCGCCACCCATTACAAGACCTCGGCGCTATCCACAGCGCTGCACGCAGCGCCGGCGCTGCGCCCGCTGCCGCCGACCGCGCAATGGGCCAACGTGCGCAGCTTCGGCGCACGCGGCGACGGCAAGACCGACGACACGGCGGCCGTGCAGAAGGCGATCGACAGCCGCCGCGTGGTCTACCTGCCGCTCGGCTTCTACCTCGTCAACGACACCATCCGCCTGCAACCCGACACGGTGCTGGTCGGCCTGCATCCCGGCCTGACCCAGCTGATGCTGCCCAACGGCTCGCCCGCGTTCCAGGGCATCGACGCGCCCAAGGCCCTGCTCGAAAGCGCGCTCGGCGGCGACGCCATCGTGTCCGGCATCGGCCTGGCCACCGGTGAAGTCAACGGGCGCGCTGTGGCCCTGCTGTGGCGCGCCGGCGCCGATTCCCTGGTCGACGACGTGCGCATCCACGGTGGCCACGGCACCCGCCTGCCCGACGGCGCCCGCGCCGATCCGTACAGGAAGGACGCCAAGTCGGACACCGCCGACCAGTGGGACCGCCAGTACCCGAGCATCTGGGTGACGGACAACGGCGGCGGCACCTTCTCGGGCATCTGGACCCCGAGCACCTATGCCCAGGCCGGCTTCTACGTCACCGACACGAGCACGCCCGGCCACGTCTATGAACTCTCGGCCGAGCACCACATCCGCGCCGAGATCGTGCTGGACGGCGTGCAGAACTGGGAATTCCTGGCGCCGCAGACCGAGCAAGAGGTGCGCGACGGCATGGACGCGGTCTCGCTCGAGATCCGCAACTCGAAGAACCTGCTGTTCGCGAACTACCACGCCTACCGCGTCACGCGCTCGATCAAGCCGGCCACCAACGCGGCCCTGATCACCAACTCCAGCGACATCCGCTTCCGCAACGTGCACGTGAATGCCGAGAGCGGCTTCTCGACCTGCGACGACAATGGCTGCGCCGCCTACCTGCGCGCGTCCAAATTCCCCTACGAGAACGCCATTGCCGACGTCACCCACGGCCTGGCCGTGCGCGAGCGCGAGTTCGCCGTGTTCGACTACAGCGGCAAGCAGACGGCCGCGCCCGCCCCCTCGGGCAAGGTCGAGAAACTGGCCGGCGGCTTTTATTCGATCGCCGGCGGCGCCGTCGACGCGGCGGGCAAGTTGTATTTCGTCGACCGCCACTTCAAGCGCATCCACGGCTGGAGCCGGGAAGGCGGCCTGACGGTCGAGCGCGACGCCCCGCTCGATCCGGTCAACCTCGCGATCGACCGCGGCGGCAACATCATGGTGCTGTCGTCCTGGGGCCAGGAAGCCAGCGTGTATGCCTTCAAGCCGGGCACGCCGGCGACAAGCAGCACGGCGATCAAGCCCACCCCGGTGGCCGCGCGCAAGGATGCGCGCGTGGCGATCCCGGTCAACTTCTGGCAGAACGCCGAGTTCCAGGACCAGCTCGACCTGAAGACCTATGAATTCACCACGCTGGCCGAGATGTTCGCGCGCGACGTGGCCAAGCCCAAGGCGCGCGAGTACGTCTCGCCGGACGGCAGCCTGGTGCTGCCGGCCTGGCGCGTGCTGACCCAGGGGCCGTTCGACCAGCTGGGCTACCGCTGGTCCCACGCGCTCGACAGCCACGGTTTCGTACAGGGCGCGGTGGGCGAGCGCGTGGTCTTCACCAACGCCTCGCAAAACCTTACCTTCAGCGGCCTGCTGGGCGCGGGCGGCGCCATCACCGACCTGAAACAGGTGGCCGACCGCGGCGGCGAGAGCGCGGCGCTGGGGCCGGATGGCAAGGTCTACGTGGCCAACGGCCAGGTCTTCGTCTACGGCGCCGACGGTAAACAGGCGGGCCGCATCGACGTGCCGGAGCGTCCGCTGCAGCTGGTGTTCGGCGGGCCGGACAAGCGCACCCTGTTCATCCTCACCCACCACAGCCTGTATGCGGCGCGCGTGGAATAAGGCGATGAAGCGCCTGCTCCCTCTTCTACTGGCCCTGGCCTGCGGCGCCGCCGTGGCCCAGCAGGCGGCCACGCCGCCGTCCTTTCAATTGTGGCCGGCCGGCGCACCGGGCTTTGAAAAGCGCCACGGCGAGCCGGAAAAGCTGGCCGACGGCGCCTACGTCAGCAACGTCCACGATCCCTCGCTCACCGTGGTGCGCGCCGATCCGCGCCACGCCAACGGCGCCGCCATCGTCGTCGTGCCGGGCGGCGGCCACCGCATGCTGGTGTTCCAGAACGAAGGCATGCTGGCGGCCCAGCACCTGAACCGCATGGGCGTGTCGGCCTTCGTACTCAAATACCGGCTGGCGCGCGATGCCGGCTCACCCTACAGCATCGAAGGCGATGCGGCGGCCGACCTGCGCCGCGCCGTGCGCTGGGTACGCGCGCATGCGGCTGAATACGGTGTCGATCCGCAGCGGGTCGGCGTGATGGGCTTTTCGGCCGGCGGCGAACTGGTGGCGCTGGTGGCCGACCATCCGGAACCCGCGTCGAACGCGAAGCGCGATGCGCTCGATAGCCAGAGCGCGCGCCCCGATTTCCAGGTGCTGGTCTATCCCGGACCGCTGGGCGTGCCGGCCACAAGCCCGAAGGACGCGCCGCCGGCCTTCCTGGTGGCCGGCTCGCGCGACGCCTGCTGCATGCCGCCCGCGCTCAATCTATATCAGCAGCTGGTGGCGGCCGGCGTCTCGGCCGAGCTGCACCTGTACGCCGACACCGACCACGCCTTCAACCTCGGCCAGCGCGGCCAGCGCGTCTCGCTGCATCACTGGCCGGACCGGCTGGCGGACTGGCTGGCCGACGGCGGCTGGCTGGTGCCGCGGGGTGGCCGCAAGCCGGAAGGCGTGCCCGCGCCATGAGCCATCTGCGCAAACTGGCCGCCGCCGCGGCCCTGTCCCTGGCAGCCGCGCCGCCGGTGCTGGCGGCCGACACCCAGTTCAAGCTGCTGGTGCTGGCCATCCCCAACAAATACCATTACGAATACATCCCGGTCGCGCGCGACAGCCTGGAAAAGCTGGCGAAACTGCACGCCTTCGAGTTCACCTGGACCCACCAGCCCGGCACCTTCGAGGGCGACCTGAAGCAGTATGCGGCCGTGGTCTTCCTGAACACCTCGGGCGAGGAATTGAACGCCGCCCAGCGCGGCCGCTTCGAAGCCTATATGCGCGCGGGCGGCAATGCCGTCGTCGTGCACCGCGGGATGATCACGCCGCCCGGCAACTGGGTCTGGTACGAAAAAATGGTGGGACGCAGTTTCACGATCCACCCGATGCTGCAGACCGCCGTGGTCGACGTGGTCGACCGCGGCTTCCCGGCCACCTTCGGCCTGCCGGCGCGCTGGATCTGGAGCGACGAATGGTACGAGACGACCAATCCGCACGGGATAGCGGTTTACCCGGTCCTGAACGTGGACGAGGGCAGCTACGACCCCACGAAAATCTGGCCGGGCCAGGTGGCGCGCGGGATGGGGAGGAGCCACCCGGTGGCCTGGCACCACAATCATGAGCAGGGCCGCGTGTTCGTCACCGCGCTCGGCCACAACGCCGAGATGTACAAGGACGCGCAATACCTGGCGCACCTGATGGGCGGCATCTGGTGGGCGGCCACCGGCAAGGGCCAGCAGCGCGCCGCCGATTGATGGTTCAGGACTTCAGGAAGTCCAGCATCAGGCTGTTGAGCTGCTTCGCATGGGTCGCCGCGAAGCCATGTGGCGCGCCCGGCAGGACTTCCAGGCGGCTGCCGCGGATCAGTTCATGCGAGCGCTTGCCCGACACTTCCAGCGGCACGATCCGGTCGCTGTCGCCGTGGACGATCAGGGTCGGCACGTCGAACCTGGCCAGGTCGGCGCGGAAGTCGGTCTCGCCAAAGGCGATGATGCATTGCGCGGTCCCCAGCGGCGACGCGGCCCAGGCGATCCACTTGCTGAAGGCGACCAGTTCCTGGCCTTTCGGGTCATTCCTGTCGAGGTCGTAGAAGTCGTAGAAGAAGTCGCCCAGGAAGCCGAGGCGGTCGTTCTTCACCGCGTGCAGTATGCCTGCGAACAAGGATTCGTCGATGCCTTCCGGGTTGTCGGCCGTCTTCAGCATGAAGGGCGGCACGGCGCCCAGCAGCATGGCTTTCGCGACGCGTCCGCTGCCGTAGCGGCCGATGTAGCGCGCCACCTCGCCGCCGCCCATCGAAAAGCCGGCGATCACGGCATTGCGCAGGTCGAGCCGGGTCATCACGTCGTTCAGGTCGGCCGCGAAGGTGTCGTAGTCGTACCCCGAGACCGGGTGGCCCGACTGGCCGAAGCCGCGGCGGTCGTAGGCGATGACGCGGTAGCCGGCTTCGGACAGGGCGGTGATCTGCGATTCCCACATGCGGTGGCTGAGCGGCCAGCCGTGGATCAGCACGACGGGCTGGCCGTGCCCCTGCTCGTAATAATAAAGTTCGGTGGAATTCGGACCGGACGTGTGGATGCGAGGCATGGCACTCCTTTCATGGCGGGTTCAAGGAAAGGAGAGTGTAAGCGCTTGGCGCCGCACGCTTCGCACGGTTGAGCGGCCTAGCGGCGCCGGGCTTCCACCTCGTGCAGCAGCTTTTCGACGGTGGCGAAATCGACCGGCTTGGTCAGGTGCGCGTCGAAGCCGGCGTCGCTGGAGCGCTGGCGGTCCTGCTGCGCGCCCCAGCCGGTCAAGGCCACCAGGGTCGCGCCCGCCATGCCTTCGACCGCGCGCAGCGCGCGTGCCACGTCGAAGCCGCTCTGGTCGGGCAGGCCGATATCCAGGAAGACGACGTCCGGCAAGCCCTGCCCCGCCACCCGCAGCGCCGAGGCGCCGTCGTGCGCGAGCGACACCGCGTAGTCGCTCATTTCGAGCAGCGCGCCCAGCGTCTGCGCAGCATCGATGTTGTCATCGACCACCAGCACGCGCAAGGCGTCGGCGCCGGACGGCTGCGCCGGCAGGTCCGCCTCGAGCGCCGGCACCTCCCGCGTCGCCGTGTCCTGGAGCGCCAGCGGCAGCCACACCGTGAAGCGGCTGCCCTGCCCGGCGCCGCCGCTTTCCGCGCCCACGCGGCCGCCGTGCAGCTCGACCAGGCGGCGCACCAGGTTCAGGCCCACGCCCAGGCCACCCTGCGCCATCGCGTGGCTGTTGTGGGCCTGCACGTACATGTCGAACACATAGGGCAGCACGTCGGCGCCGATGCCGATACCGTTGTCGATCACCGTCACGGCGACCTCGCCGTCCTGCACGCTCGCTTCGACCTCGATGCGGCCGCCCTTGGGCGTGTACTTGGCGGCATTGTTGACCACGTTGCTCACCACCTGGGCGATGCGGTGGCGGTCGACGTACAGCGCCACCGGCGCCTCGGGCAGGCGCTGGGCCAGCCGGTGCTCGCCCGTGGTCACCAGCGGCATGCTCATCTCGATGGCGTCGCGCACCACGTCCTGCAGCGTCACCGGCGTGCGCCGCAATTCGAACTTGCCCTCGGACAGGCGCGCCATGTCGAGCAGGTCGTCGACCAGGCGCACCATGTGGTCGACCTGGCGCTGCATCATCGCCTGCACCTTGCCGGCGTTGTCGGCGGTCGGGCGCACCCGCATCAATTCCAGGCCGGTGCGTATCGGCGCCAGCGGGTTGCGCAGTTCGTGAGCCAGCGTGAACAGGAACTCGCTCTGCATGCGGTTCTTCTCGGTCAGCTCCTGGGCCAGGCGCTGCTGTTCCTGCTGCAGCAGGGCGCGGTCGTGCACGTCGACCACGGTGCCGACGAAGCCGGCGAAGTCGCCGTGTTCGTCGAAGCGCGGCAGGCCGGTGTCGACGACCCAGCGGTAGCTGCCGTCGTGGCGGCGCAGGCGGTAATCGATCGAGAACACGGCGCGCGCCGCGTTGGCCGCCAGGAAGGCGGCCTTGGCGCTTTCGTGCTCGTCCGGATGGATGTTCTCGGTCCAGCCGAGACCCTGGTCCTGCTCGACCGGGCGGCCGGTGAAATCGGACCAGCGCTGGCTCAGGTAGGTGCAGTAACCGCTGGGGTCGGTGGTCCACAACATGACCGGGGCGACGTCGATCAGCGAACGGAAATACGTTTCGCGCATCGCCAGGTCGTCCCGCTGGCGGCGCCGTTCGCGTGCCAGCGCGATCTGGCGCCGCACCCGCGCCAGCAGTTCGTTGGCGGCGAAGGGCTTGACCAGGTAATCGTCGGCCCCAGCCTGCAGGCCTTCGACCTTGGCTTCCTCGCCGGCGCGCGCCGACAGCAGGATCACCGGCAGGTGGCGCAGCGCCGCGCTGGCACGGATGCGCGCGATCAGGCCGAAGCCGTCCAGCCTGGGCATCATCACGTCGCTCAGCAGCAGGTCGGGGGGATCGTTCGACAGGTGGGCAAAGGCGGCTTCGCCGTCGCTGCAGGCGCTGACCACGGCGTAGGGATCGAGCAGCGACTTCAGGTAGGCGCGCATGTCGTTGTTGTCGTCGGCGATCAGGATGCGCGGCGGCGCCTCGGCAGGCTGCAGCAGGGCATCCGGCACCAGCGGACGCAGCGGCGCACCCGAGGCCGGCGCCATCTCGTCCGGCAGCCAGCGCAGCGCTTCCTCGACGAAGGCGGCGCCCATGCGTCCAGCGTCTTCCTTGGCGCTTGCCTCGTCACCAGCGTCGGGCTGCACGATGCGCTCCGCCGGCAGGTGGGCATGGCCGAAGGGGATGTCGACGTCGAAGCGGGTGCCCTCGCCCAGCCGGCTGTGCACGGCGATGCCGCCGCCGTGCAGGCGCACCAGTTCCTGGATCAGCGCCAGGCCGATGCCGGTGCCTTCATAGGTGCGGCCGGGCGTGCCCTCGATGCGGTGGAAGCGCTCGAACACGCGCGGCAGTTCCGCTTCGGGGATGCCGCTGCCGGTATCGAGCACCGACAGCCGCGCCATGCCGTCATGAACGCCCAGGCGCACCGTCACCCCGCCCGCCAGCGTGAACTTGAAGGCGTTCGACAGCAGGTTGAAAACGATCTTTTCCCACATGTCGCGGTCGACATACACCGGCTGGCCCAGGTCTTCCAGCTCGACCCGGTAATCCAGGCCGCCCTTGGCCATCGCCGATTCGAACACGCTGGCCAGGTCGCCGGTCAGGCGGGACAGGTCGAGCGGCTCGTAGGTCGCCTGCACCCGGCCGGCTTCGATGCGCGAGAAGTCGAGCAGCGAATTGACCAGTTTCAGCAGGCGCAGCGCGTTGCGGTGGGTGACGTCGACGCGGCGCCGCTGCGACGGGCCGAGCGGATCGTCGTGGTCGGCCAGCGCATCGTCGAGCGGCCCCAGGATCAGCGTCAGCGGCGTACGGAACTCGTGCGAGACGTTGGAAAAGAAGGCGGTCTTGGCGCGGTCGATCTGGGCCAGTTCCTCGGCGCGGCGCTGCTCCTTTTCATACGCGATTACGTTTCCGACCGCGGTGTTGAAGGCGGCGCCCAGCAACTGGTAGAAGTTCAGGTAATCCGCATCCAGCGCGCACGCCGCGCTGGCGCCGGCCACCACGAAGCCGAACAGCTCCTGCTGCCCCGGCACGGCGATCGGCAGCACCAGCGCCGAATCCGGCGCGGCATCGTACGGGCCGCAAGGCTTGCCCTCGAAGCGCGGCGCCAGGCCGTGCACCTGCTGCGTGGTGCGCGCCGCAGCGGTACGCGCGAACGGCCACACTGCATCGTCGAGTTCCGCCACCACCGGCGCCAGCGCACTGTGCGCATCCAGCCCGGCGCCGCCGCGCAGCAGCAGCTTGCCGCTGTCGGCATCGATCTGGTACAGCAGCAGGAAGGGGATGTCGAGCGCGAGGTTCTGGTAGTGGGCCTCGATGTCGTGCGCAATGTGGCTGACCACGCGCGCGTCGGCAATCGCTGCGCTGAGGTCGCGCAGGCCCTGGGTGCGGCGCGCGTTGAGCACCGTGGGCGTGGCTTCCGAAATCGGGTGGAAGATGCCGCCCACCTCGCCCGACTCGTCGCGGATCGGCGAGAACGAGAAGGTCATGAAGGCTTCCTCGAGGTAGCCGTAGCGGTCGAGGAACATGCGCTGGTCGCGGATGTAGGTGCCT
>Ga0265797_10002930_pt1 | contig 28050 bp, 31 predicted proteins | sample P2T30metagenome_FD_192433 | JGI IMG/M metagenome (GOLD analysis project Ga0265797, IMG submission 192433) | Plant litter microbial communities from East Loma Ridge, Irvine, California - P2 T30 | ecosystem: Environmental > Terrestrial > Plant litter > Unclassified | place: USA: California... | reverse complement strand
GTTGAATCCTTCTGACCTTCCACGCTTCAACCCTTTCCCAGGCGTATCCTCGCGCAACTTTCGTTCTTCAACATTCACCATATCTTGCTCGTGATAGAGCGTCGTCATGGAGTATGACTGATCATGCACGTAATTCATCCGGGCTGTTTCAGAATATGTCGGCGAAGCCACGGCCGGATGCACCCTGCATCGCGACGTGGATCTAGATGACTCACCCACCGCAAGCAAGCTTCGAGCGTACTCACCAGCGCATCTGCGAGTGCGGCAGTTGTCCTTACCTCAAGCGCTGCAGATTTTTCCTTGCTTCGACTTTGACTACGCAGCGTCCTCATCCCAGCCAATACTGCAAGGTCTCACTTTTCACCTCTCGTGAAGTGACGGTAGGCAGTGCTGCAGGCGGATCACAAGCCATCGCAACCGCTGATTGACCATCTTCTCGGACGAGGTGCTACATCTATATACTCTGGTTACACAAGGTGGTCCCTGCTTACCCAACAGCCCTCGAAAACTTGTGGCTTATGCTCCCCGCCTCGAGCACTGAAGTCGAACATCGCAGTTCCCTGTCTTCAAAACATTTTTGGGCCGTGCCTAGCTCGCTGCCGCTATCCAAGCGTCTTCATTGGTGTCAGCGCTAGATTTGCGAGGTACACCTTGAAAACATCAGGTCCCCGTTTTCGGCCATCGTTCTGTATTCGCTTCGAGACAGATCTTGTTGAGAAACAACGGGACCAGGGTCCTTACGGTACGGTTGGTATATCCCGTCTGCTAGGGGTCAGAACTTTCTTCCATCTAAACCATCTCTGGATGTGATGCGGGCGGGGTGAATCTTGAGATATGGTACGCGCCCCCATCATCCTTGACAAGGTGACGGGGAGCTCGGGCTACCGTAGCTCTGGATCCACCACACCATCTTCTCGCCCGCGAACCCCCAAACTGCAGATTACAGAAACATGCACACTTCAGAACATCATCATCGGGGACATCGGATTGTCCTCCTAGTGGAATGCCTGTCCCGTCATCCCCAACCTCATCGGTTAAACAGCGATCAATGTTGAGACTAAAGGGGGGTTGCATCCACTGATGATCCGCAGACGAACGGTAGTCATCGCTTGTCAAGCTATGTTCCTGGAACCTGAATTACCTTTTCAAGCGGACCGCATGCACGGCATAACTGTTGAGCTTTGTCGGCGCTTCGCCATACTGGTCGCTGTTTCGGCTAGACTTGCATGCTAGGATAACAGTATCGCTCCTATTTTGTACACTATGGCATCTAGACCTTCTTACGCAGCCGCTGACGTATCCACCGAAGCCTCATATTTCTCTCGCCCGGATACCGTCAGCCGTCGTCGCTATGCACTACCGCGGAGAAGTATGTACAGTGCTCCGATATATGACAAGTTATGCATGACTTGCGGCGATTAGCCATGATGCATTTCACCGAATAGTCAAAACTGACGACTGTGTAGATGACAATGGTCTAGCAAGCTGTCGGCCAGATGGTAGTGTACTGCAATCTCAATGCCAGAATCGCGTGTAGTTACTCCAACAGTTTCGTCACTTCGCTCCCTTCGCATGATGCATCACTTGGCAAACCCCTGGACAACAACATCACCATCTCTGTTGTACGGTTTGTGCCAATTCGACAGCTAATCTTACGTAGGACTTTTGCAAACAGCGCTCCTCCAATCTACGTTCGATATAGCGACGCCAAAATGCTTTCTGTAACCACTGTACCCACGTGGGTTTGCACATCTCCACAAGGTGCAATATAAGGCGGACTATGTTGCTTCTTCTCCTATATCAGCTTCCCCTCAATTTAGACATATCGCATTGTCATCAGATTGGTCCGGGCTCCAACTTTTGTCACCACTGCAAGTTATCCGGATTAGTCGTTGGAAGAAGGAAAGAACGAGGCCTGGTTTATGAAATTAAGGACAAACTTGACACAAGAGCCATGAAGATCGAGGCTCTTTCGAGCCCAGGTCCGGAACGCAAGTGGCTGGTGGCAGATTCTGGAGTGACACGACTGCCCTCCACCACATTATCTAGTGCCATCCGGAGCCTTTATGGTGAACACCATGGGCACTAGTTCCTTAAAATGCCTGTCATAGGCATCGTAACCCCTCGATCGTCTCCGCCTTTCCCTATGGCCGTGTTCATATATCCGTAGGTCCGATAATTTTCTGGGAGATCGACGTTCGGAAGTCTGGTTAAAGCACATGTGCTATGCACACGTTACTCAGTACCTTTATGCAGCTTCCGTATTCCTCTTGATTCGTCACATCCAGCGATGGCAATGTGTACATGCAGTATTGAGTCTGACTGCCTTGCTGGTTCCTAGTCAGTGAATCTGGAACGCTAAGGAACGTTCCCTTCTACTCACAGGCCAAGTTGTCTCCGTGGACATAGTTAAGATCCCGTCTTTCGGTTACGATAATGCTAAGATACCAGGGATCGCCAAATGCTGAGCTCGGGTCTAAACGAAATGTACCCGTCGAGTTGAATGGTAGGTCGCTGTTGACGATGGTACTGACAGGAGGGGAACAGCCCAGTATGGACGAGTCGTTTAAGACTTGTGCGTAGCATTTGTTGGAAATGAATAGGTTCATTGCGGCTATCAGAACAATCTTGGTGTTGGTCGTCAACATGGCTAGGTAGGATTGGAAAAGTTTTCGAAAGTTCGAAGCCCTGAAAGTGATCTTGCCCAGACCCACGAAATTCTTAGCCTGATCATATACATTAGCTTTACGATGCACATACTATGTCTTCACAGGTCACGAAGCAGCAAAGGCATCATGGCATGCACGACGACGGATACGCGGCTCATGTCGGTGCGTTCCGCCAGTAGACCACCAACAGGACGCAATATCTGGGCTACACATTGTCTTGTTTGCGAAGACATGAGAGAAACCGAAGGTCGTATTGCTTCATCGAGGCGGACAATCGGCTAGTCCAGCTACGCTCCGCCTTGTCTGTAGGACAAGGCGTGCCATTGGCTACACCACAATCATATGCCTCAGATCACCATTTCATCACTTTACAGTGGGTAGTAAGAAGCTTCATGGGTGGATAAATGTATCCAGGATGTACTGATTGCAGAGCTTGGCGGCTACATAGACATGTGGAAGCGCTTCCTTTCGAGGCTTTGAAGGTTGTACTGGACACATGCTCATTCTCACAAGCTTCTCACGTATCAGAACGTATGGAAAAAAGTAAGAAGTGTAGTTTTAGGTGGCATTGATTTATACAATTCATTTCCCTTGATCGGTGTAGCCATGGCGATTCGGTAATAATCGCGGTAGTCGTTCCTGCTACGATTCCCTTTTCCCAAATTGCTTCAGCAGCAACTAAGCATACGAAGCAGTCGCGTATGGACTACGACTACCAGTGTGCAGGGCAAGTGGTTACATGTCGTACTAGTCGGGCCTCTAGCGTGGGTTTGTTTTGTATGTATACATTGTAGGGGTACATAGGATGACTCTAATCTGGTTCTGCATCAGATAAGCTGTAGAGGGCAAATAAGTACTTACGTAGGTACTACTATTCAAGACCAGCAATACAGAACCTTGACTCTCACTTTCATTCAGTAATCTCATCATCCTGTCTCTATCTCCTTAGTTCATATCTTTTTTCACATCTCTTTGCACGTGCTCCACTCTGTAGTTCAAGTTGCTTATATCAGGATGGAAAGGAATGGTGACGCAAGTGACCGTTAACCGCTAATGTCGGCAAGCCGCTGATTCTGGGTCCTCCGAATAACAAATTTCGCTGTCACGCGTGGGAACCGAAGCTTCCGCTCGGTCGCGAGACGTACTAATGTTTACTTATTCGTTCTCATGAAGACGATCCTGATGACGCGCGGATCTTTCTAGAAAGACACCCACTGTAGGTGACGTGAGCAAAGACTCACTAAGTTGTAGAGTGCCTTGATCTTCTTGAACAGAAAAAAAGCAAAGTAACACAGGGTTTCCCAAAGGCTGCTGAAGACGCCCACTTCACGACAACCGAGGGTCCAAATATTGACCCGAGGACACGTGACGCGCGTATCAGGGAGCGTCCGGAGGCTTCGGCGCTGATTCCTCCGTGCAAGATATCGGCAGTTGCAGTTATGACATTCGAATACAACTGCCGATGCTTCCCAGGTCCACACAACGTCGCTATCGTCTCACACAAGGTTTAGCTGTGAAGTGACGATAGTCGGCAGTTCCAGAATAGCACAGAGCACATTGGCGATGCTGCGCCATCTCGTACGAAAGGTGATGTAAGGGAGTATGGGAATGATTCCAGCACCGTGTCGTCTGGTGCAGCAGGGAGAAGTTGGCCAATAGCATGGAGAGGGATAGATTGAGTGTATCGCGATAACCGAGTTCTGAGGCGAATGGGCAGCTTTTAACGATGGTTGCTCTCTGTGTTGACGAGGTTTACCCCGCGAAAGCGCCCCGGAGCTACCGTCCCCACGCGATCCGTCCAAGCTGCTCCAGTCCAGCCACGGACCCACCCTCATCATATCACGCCTCAACTGTCAACTGCCGACCAACACAATCTTGCGCAAGCACCCAGACGTGTTACCATGGCCACTCCGATTCCGAGACGGCTGCGTGACAGTGCGGGAAGGGGACGGCACAGGCCCGACTGCTGGCTCCCATTTATATGAGCTCTCGCCCCAGACCGTGTCAGATATGAATTTCGCAGCTTACTTTGCTTCGAATCTACTGTTACCTGGGTCCCGGAACGCATCTCCCGCTACAAGCTAGATCGGGTTACACAACATGCTGGCCAACGAGCTCCTTCCGCTGCTTGTGCGGTACTGGCCGCTTGTATTGGCAACAACTACCATTGCATATCTACTCAACAACAAGTACTGGAAAGGACTGAACAAGTACCCAGGACATTGGGCGGCCGGATATTCCAACTGGTGGCGGTTATGGGATGTGTCAAAGAAGAACCATCAATGGACCAACCTCGCGTTGCATCGCAAACATGGCGACATTGTCAGGTTAGGCCCAAACGTTCTGTCTTTTGCGGATCCAAAGGCTATCAAAGCCATCTATGGGCTTAACAAGGGCGTCTACAAGGTATGTAAATGCAGATAGGTCTGTTGGACGATAGCTAACTCTTCCAGTCTGACTTTTACCCTGTCCAGGGCGCCGTGTCCAAGGGAGCGCCGCTCCTCTCTCTCTTCTCCACCACCGACGAAGACTTTCACGCAAAGTACCGCCGATGCGTCAACAATGCCTTCGCCATGAGCTCGCTCGTCAACTACGAGCCTCTCGTTAGCTCCACACTCACATACTGGCTCGACAAAACCGAGGATATGTTTGCCAAGACTGGGCAGAGCTGCAACTTCAGTCAATGGTTGCAATTCTTCGCCTTTGACGTCATCGGTGAGTTGACATGGAGCAAGCGACTGGGTTTTGTCGAAGGAAACAAGGACGTGGACAACATTATCGGCTTCTTGGGCAAGTTCTTCGACTACGTTGCACCGGTAGGTCCTCACAAGCAGAAGCCATCATGGTCATTTCCATACTCACATCTCTTTAGGTCGGTCAAATTCCCATCCTTGACCGTCTTCTATGGAAGAACCCCATCAGCCTCTTTGCCCAGCGCATTGGTCTAGATAAGCGTGTTCATCCTGTCACCCTCTTCGCCCTGAACCGCTCCAGTGAGCGCGCTACCCAAGTCGAAAAGATCAAGCGCTTCGGTCTTTCCGACGACGAAAAGGCCAACCCTCATGGTATCGACCTCCTCTCCAAGTTCGCCCAAGCAAGCCATGATCACGAGTTTATGGACGACAACCGCATCCTATCAACCTGCACATCTATGGTCTTTGCCGGTTCGGAAACGACAGCCATCTCGCTTTCAGCTGTCTTCTATTTCCTTGTCAAGCACCCACGTGTATATCTGAAGCTCATGCAGGAGCTCGACACCGCTGTAGCAGACGGAACTATCGAATCTCGTTCCGACAAGACAGTCTCTTGGCCCGAAGCCCAGAAGCTTACCTATCTTGACGCTGTCGTCCAAGAATCTTTCCGACTTCACCCTGCACCTGGTCTCATCCTTGAGCGCGTCGTGCCTAAACAGGGCATGCAAATCTGCGGCGAATTCATCCCTGGTGGCACGATTGTCGGCTGTAACCCCTGGGTCGTACAACGTCGACCCGAGGTTTTTGGTGTAGACGTTAATACATTCCGGCCCGAGCGCTGGATTGAGGCTAGCCCGGACAAACTCAAGGAAATGAAGGGAACCATGTTGCAGTTCGGCGCTGGGGCTAGAACATGTATCGGAAAGAACATCAGCCTCTTGGAAATCTACAAGCTGGTGCCAAGCTTCTTGCGTAGATTCGAGATTGAGCTTGAACAACCCGGTGCTGAGTGGAAGACACATAACGCGTGGTTTGTCACGCAGAAGAACTTCAACACGGTATTCAGGCCAAGAAGAGGGTCACCGTGAGTAGCATAGGTTGTTGTTTTTACAGCGTTCTAGCGTAATGAGCATATGTTTTTGCATCTACTACCAACCAAGTGTCGTGATTAGCGAAGTATAGCCTGAAAATGTTCGCCTGATTCATACAAGAGCTCTACCCCCTAGGATCATCTTGGGAGTCGCTACGTCTACTCCGCCCGCTTCTTCTTCATGCCCACCCGTCGCTTGCCCATTACATCTCTGCCCTCCTCTATACTCAACAAAGCTTCGCGCTTCTTCTCAGTTACAGGCTTGAGCGCATCTCGGACGACTCTACCTTCAACGCTAACACCCTCCTCCTCAAACTCATCCATCTTCTTTCCCACACGCGACTCAATCGCCAATACAAGCTCTACATCCCTCTGTCCAATCAAAGTGATACTCGTACCAACCCTCCCAGCACGCGCCGTACGACCGACACGATGGATGTAATCATCCGGATCACGGGGCACATCGAAGTTGATAACAAGCGCCACCTCTGGAATATCCAAACCACGGGCCGCAACATCAGTAGCAACGAGTATCCTAGCAGCCTGCGCACGGAACCTAGCGAGGTTACCCACACGATCGTTTTGCTTGAGACCAGAGTGCAGTGCTGTGACGCGGTGATCAAGGAGGCGCAGCATGTACTCCAGGAGCGTGGCTGTCTTTGTACGATTGCAGAATATAATGACACTCTTTTTGCTATTCTCTGGTGTGTTCAACAAGACGTGAAGATAACATTCCTTGTGCGTAACTGGCGTTTGAAGGTACTTTTGCTGCAGTCTTGGTGGAATTGCTAAATCCTCGGAATCGACCTCGGAAACGAAGATTGGAAGACGGCCTGGAGCTCGGGGCTGGGATTTGAGTGCCAGGACCTCGGGTGTCACGGTGGCAGTAAATAGAAGGGTTTGTCGTGTTTCCTTGGGAGGTAGAGCGGATAAACAGGTCTCGAGATCGGGCAGCATGGAGCCTTTGCCTGGAGCGAGTAGACGATCGGCTTCATCAAAGACAACAAAGCGCACGCGACGGAGACCACAGATTGTGTCCTCGCCCGAGGTGCGGATGTGCTCTGCTAGCCGGCCTGGTGTTGCAATGACGACGTGGGGTCGTGAGGCCAGAGCGATGGCTTGGGAGCGCTGGTCTGAGCCTCCGGTAATCAGAATGGGTTTCATTGATTGTGGCGCTGAAATTGCTTTCACTTGCTCGTAGATCTGGATCGCGAGCTCGCGGGTCGGTGTGACAATAACGGCGAAGATACCACTAGGATCCTCCGCCCATTTCTGCAGAATCGGTAACGAAAATGCTATAGTTTTACCTGTACCAGTTCTTGAGCCACCGATACAGTCTTTCCCCTTGAGAATCTCAGGAATACAGGAGGCTTGGATGCCAGTTGGGCGCTTGATCTCCATGCTTGCGAGCGACTTGACGAGCCATGGCGCTACATTGAGTGACGCGAAATCCAGTTTAGGATTGGTTTTCGGTGTGGTTCCAACAGATCCGGCGGATTTGGCATCGTTTGCCGACGCGTTTTGCTGCTTTGCTTTGATGCGCGAGATTGATGAGGCTGCGACTGGTAGTGGTTGGACAACTTCAGCTTCGGAAGCCGAGCTTACATCCTCGGTCGGCGATAGTCTCCTTCTCTTCCTAGCTCCGGATTGTGCCTCGAGAATTTCCTGGTCGGATGCACCAGAATCACTGTAATCGGAGGTCGCCATGATTGTGGTTGATGTTTCGCATGTATGTCGACGGCTCAAGTTCGAGTTGTCTCCGAAATTTTGTGCAGGGATCAATCGCGCTAGTCTTATCGATACGGCTACGGAAGCTTCTGCTTTCGGATTCGCACTGGGTCAAAACTTTGCGAGTTATATGGCCTAGATGTCTACAACGGGTGCGATCAATTGTTGGAGACGGAGCTATACTTTGATGCTTTGCAGAGCTAACTGCCGACCTAGAGCCTATCTCACCCGTCCATCTCTTTTATACCTACAGCAACTCTCCCCACAAAGACAGCTCTTATCTAACCCAGCCCAATACTTGTCCCCATAATCTAATGTAATCTCCTTTCCTGCGTCTATCCCCTTACTGACCAATACCACCCTTTGTGTGTCCAGCCAGGTAAAAGTGGAGGATTGCGAGTTCGGTTTACAGCTATGGTTGATGAAGCGCGTGAAATTTCCTGCTCTGCCTTGCCAGATCTGATAATTAGCCAAGGGTGTTGAACTGTCCAACACGTCAAGATGTCTGACTCCGTTTGTTATCAATCCAACGAGCTCGCCGACGGCCGTTCCCCGATCGAACGACGTCAACGCTACGAGGCCATTATTTCTGCCGTCCGGCGTCCTGACAATTTGAACGGGTGGTGGCTTTCGCTTTACACAACCAAAAAGGGTTGGAAAACAGAAACATGAGTTGTCCTGTGGGTTGTCGGATTGTGGCTCGTTGCACAAAGCGCAGATGTACACTCCACCTGGTCTAGCGACAGCGTTCGATTGTGGCGTCCATCGTGGGTCTTCGCATCCCCAGACCGATTCATCAATGATTGACTCGTCGATGTGTTCAAAAGCAAAATATGGATCGTGAAGCTGATATGTTTGGCGCAAGGGTACGGGATCCGATCCGTCCTCAAAAACAACCCAATCGTGCGGGTGTCCAGGGTATTCGAGGGTTTGCGATTCGCCCACGATCGACAATAACTGGCGCCAGTGGGGATGTAGGGTATCGGCTGCGACTTCGAGACGTTTTCTCAGGTTCCGTAGCCGGCGCATCGCATCTTTATCAAAGCCCACTCGGTATTTACAGAATCGATAAATGCCCATGCCAGCGAAGACAAGTGCAGCCCAACCCGCTGCGTCTTTTACTTCCTTGTAACCACGCCAGATGGCCATTTTGTTGCGCAATTCCTTTCTGTTATCGTATGGCGGTTAGCGAATGCGATGTACCGTGCGCGATGGCAAGTATTGGGACTTACTCAGACCAGTCGAAGTCCTGGCACGCTTCCATAAACACAGCTTTCCTGTGCTTTGTCGTAGACAGGTCAGGCCTCGATTGGCTCCGATATTGTACCTGCTCCTCAAAGAGCTCGACCCAGCGAGCTTGTACAATCATTTCTATTGACCGGCACACACGACTCGCTTGTGTGACTTTGCGACAGAAAACATTCATCTGACTGAAGGATTCGGATTTCGTGTTCGAAGTGGTAATGGCTGCTGATGGCTCTTCCGTTTGCGTTTGTCGAACCACACCCATGGAAGATCCATTGGGAGATACCTGGAACTGTTCGAATATAGCTTTCGGGTCGAGGTTGAGTGTACTGTGTACTTGCTCCCAAATTCCGATGATAAGCTTGTCTAGAGTGGAAGGCTGGAAGACAAACTTATCAGACGCTACCTGCGAATGGTCAGCCAAAGACCTCTAAGATACTTTCTGGTGCTGGTATGGCCTAGAGACACGAGCTTCTTCGGACGTGGAACGCTGGTAGAGGCATGCAACAACAACCCGATGATTCTTCGATGAGATTCCAGCGATTGGCGGGAAATACGATATCGCCTGGCGAAGTCAACGTACCTTTTTCCGCTTGGGAAAGCTTCGGCTATCCACCTGCATTTGGCGTTGGTGCTCGGTCAAATCTTCTTGGAAAGAGGACTGGTTCTGCGACACCCTCAGACCGCCAGTACCTTTTCTACGGGTATCGCGGGAGTGTTGTTCCGATGGGTACGGGTCGTCCCGGGGATTAGACTCGTCCATCGACGATGACTCCTCATAGTCGTTAGAATCTACCGGCATTGGACTTTGTGTGGGGGCCGGCGTTCTCATACTCGCCAGATCGACGGTTCTCTACGGACGTGTAAGCATACGCTACTGCACACGAGCAGTTTAGGTGTGGTGGGAGCATAAACGTACCGACGCGACCCTCTCGGACTGCGCTCTTGTTGCATGGTTCGCATCGGCCTCTTCGAGGAAAGCCTCCACGCGAAGGATGGGATGGTCAAGGTTGTCGAGCTGTGGCCACGCGATATTGATGTTCAATCTGGCAAGATGGTCCTGGATGGCCCGACCGATGCATTCGGAAAGCCCATCGATATCCTGGAGGCCGTTCATCTTAAGGGAATGCCTCGACAGTACCTCGCTAAATTGATTAGATCTGCGGACTTGACACCGGACGCTAAGAAGCTTGAGCAGTCCGCGAGCAGATGTGTGATATAACAAGCTCTACCACGATGTCCACTAGGAAAATTACTGCAGAGGTAGCTCCGTATAATGAAAACCACTCAGGACGCGAAACAAGATTCGCTATGGGCGTGAGGTAACAAGACGTCTGTGAGGTAAGAGAAAGAGGCGCATCCGTCCAAATGTCGGAGCTTTCATGGACTGAACAAGCTGTCCGAAGTATATCCGGGTCGAAAGTCGCAGTGTCGCAACACTGTACACGGCTTCTATATGCCGCGATGGTGGAACGCGGAACCGTGACGATATTGATGGAAATTCTGCTCAAGCAGCAGATGAAGCCGGAGTTTGATTAGGAACGCTCTTAACCAGGTGTGGTATGGTGCTTGGCTTCAGTCATACACTCGGCGACGAATGCGCGTCATTTTGGCGTGCAGACAATATCTCAACCAATCAGAAGAATTGCTGCGGCTGCACGTAGCCACTCGAACGTTGGTTGCAGTCGCAAAGTCGGTTCGTGGTAGGCACGTTGCTCTAGGTTATCGAAGATGCTGCTCGATGATGCCTGGGCAGTCAGAAAAAAGCCGCAGGGCTGATGGTGGTCCCAGCATGGCACGGGAACTAGCCGTCACACTAACTACATGCTCCATGCTCTCCATTCCGGCAGACGTCACCGAACAACCAAACATTGCCTCAACAGAAGACGTGACTATCGCGACAGAACAACAAAGCATTGTAGAAAGCGCAGAGGCGGCCTCATCAGATGAGCTTTCGCAACTATCTGTACATCTGTATCTACGATGGCGAAGGTTGCTATCGAACAACTCAATGCGCAAGCAGTTCGTCTCTCAACGGCGAAAACCCGTCTCCACAAATGCCAAGCGATGCTATGGCATTGTTTATCGTAGTGCGCCGGGTCTTGTAATTGGACTTGCCTCCGCGTATATAGACTGGGCGGTCAGGGTCTGAATCAAGCTATTTACATATCACTTGCACCGATTGGTACCCTTCAACTTCAATTTGTGCGGCTTCGCATCTCTTACCCATCTGTCGTTTTATTAGTGCAACCCCCCACCCTCATCATAATGGAGTCGTCAGACGCCAAAGATTCGAGTAACAAGGAGAGATTGGAAAGAACCGCGACACACGAATCATACACCTTCCAGGGCGCGAAAGGATGGCGGAGATGGCGCATTTTACAACCCGGACGTGGCATGTATCACGATGTCAAACGCAGATTACCATACTACTGGAGTGATATCACCGATGCACTTACCTATCGAGTCTTTGCTAGTACAGTTCGTATGTACTTCGTCAAGTAAGTCTACTCAGTGGAATGCTCAAGACATGTACTTACAGATCCAGTGTTCTACCTGCTATCGCTTTCACGCTCGACATGTACCGCCGAACTGGCGAGTTCTTCGGTATCAATGAAGCTCTCTTCGCCTCCGCTTTAGCAGCAATGGTCTTCAGCCTCTTCGCTTGCCAACCTCTCACCATTGTGGGCGTCACTGGTCTTATCGCCCTCTTCAACTACACCATCTTCGACATTATCACTCAGTATGATCCTCCCATCTATCCAGCCTTTACCGCATGGGTCGGTATCTGGGCTGCCATCTTCCACTGGATCGTATCCTTCGGCAACTTTAGTGACTACATGGCTTATGTTACCGACTTCTCAAGTGAGACATTCGGCATGTATGTCGGAATTATCTATTGCAGTACGTATCTATCAACTAGCCAAACATAGTTACATAGCTGACACATCCATAGTCAAGGGTGTGGAAGAACTGGTTTACCTCTTCGAAGTTTCCGAATTCGATGGCGGCTACCTTTCCATCGTTATCGCCATCTGCTACTTTGCCTCCGTATACGGCCTCGAGAAGCTTGGAGGAAGTACACTGTTTGGTCCAGGCGTCCGTGGTATCCTCGCTGACTATTCCTTCGTCTTTCCAACTTTGTTCTGGGTCGGCTTCTCACACATCCCCGGACGTTTGGAGAATACTGGCCTATACCGAGTCCCTATTACAGGCGCCTTTGAGCCGACGCAGGACAGGAATTGGGTGATTGACTTCTGGAATCTGGACGTCAAGTGGGTATTTGCAGCATTGCCATTTGGTTTCCTGATGATGCTGCTTTTTTACTACGACCACGTAAGTTTTGTACCCGTTCCAAAAATGATACATGCTAATCTACCACGATAGAATGTTTCATCTCTTACAGCACAAGCCCGTCAATATCCTCTGAAAAAGCCCGCTGGCTTCCACTGGGATTTCTTCCTTCTCGGCTGCACATGCTTTGTTGGCGGTGTTATTGGCCTTCCCCTTCCCAACGGTCTCGTACCGCAAGCACCTGTGCATACCGACTCTTTGACAGTTTACGAAACGAAACTTGAAGTCACCAAAACGGAGGATGGCGGAGAAATCCGTAAGCCATTTATAGAGGCTACCGCCGTTGTTGAACAGCGTGTCAGTCACTTCTTGATGGGCATGGCTATCTGGGGTACTATGACCGGTCCTTTGCTCACGGTGTTACACACTATGCCTGCCGCCGTCTTCGCCGGTGTGTTCTTCGTTGTCGGTGTACGTACCTCTATCGCCACTGGTTCCTTCAACATGCTAACTCTTCTGCAGTGGGGTTCAATCGAATCTAACGGTATCGTCGCCAAGACCCTCTACCTCATGTCCGAAAAGCGTTTTATCCAACGCGATAACCCGCTAAATACCGTCTCTCGCAAGAAGATCGGACTTTTCATTGGCATCCAGATCTTTGGTGTCGCATGCACAGTTGCTATTTCGCAAACTATCGCCGCTATCGGATTTCCCGTACTCATCACCGCGCTTATTCCGCTACGCACTTTCTTGATGCCAAAATGGTTCACAGCACACGAGCTAGATGTTCTAGATGCCCTAACGGCAGACAATCCCTCGGTGCTTGTCAGCTTCGGTGGAACGCCGAGTGGCATGAAGGCTGGTGGACCTATGGAAGGCGGTGCTGGCGGCCCTCGTGATGAGGAGGCACTCGCACACCCGCATCCTGCCCAGCGTCAACGCGCTGGAAGTATTCACCGAGATGAATAGTTGAAAATGGGAATGGCCACGGTTTAGAAAAAATTAGTGATTGAGCGAGGAGATTTGAGATGACGATTAAAGGTTTATTAGAGAAATATTCGCTTCATGTAGATAGGCTGCGTAGCCTTCAAAGATATTTAATGTATTACCATGTTGGAATTCAATCTTCCTAGCACCACTTCAAACTCCGGCGCTTACTTAGAGACACATTAATTGTGCTCTTGTTTCTTCCTTGCTGCAGGGGTTTTCTGCGCCTCACTCACCCTTCCCGCCCTCTACTCCTTGTATGTCTCCGTTCCAATAACCCACATCTCCATTCACACCCGGCATCAACAGCGCGCTCAAGACCCCTCATATCCGGCATCGAAACTGAGGGTATAATCTTCAAGACTTTGTCATGTATTGCCGGTACGTCAGACCCCTCAAAAACTCGATTCACTCTTCCAGAAACCTCGTCAGATGCTTCTTCAACTAAGGCACGGAGCTTATTACACAGCGCTTTGTAATCAACGGCCGTAGGGTGTGTTAACGCGTGAAGTGACTCATTACGCCATGTACCGTTTGGTGACGAAGGGAACAGATGGGCATGGGATGGGAAAGCCTCTGTGTCAAATTCGGATAGCGATGTGTGCTCGGGGTCAGAGCGGGATAATTCTGCGGATGCAGGAGAGAAGCCGTCAAGAGAGGGAATGTAGGAATGGTCTGCTATCAGCGCTGAGGTATCCTCATTGACGACCTCCCATGAAACAGACTCTTCTTCTGGTGGTGGAGAATGGGAGGCGGACGCAGAAGGAACGGAAGCTGGGGAGGATAGTGGTGATAGCTTTGCGGTGGGAACAAGCTCCCAGGATACCAAACTGTGAACTCTTGGACGATTGAATGCCTCTGAAGAAGTGGAACGCGCTCGGGAATGACATGAAGCGGTAGCTGGTCGCGGCGGTAGCATGGGTGCATTACGACATTGCGATGTCGACGCAAAAGTCGACGAAGGCCTAGAAAAGAACAACATTTGTGCGGTCTTTATACAATTTTCAAGCCTTTTTCCGCCAAATCTGGCGTGATCGGCCTATCGTTCCGTTTGCTCGTGTCGAACGCTCGTATTAGGAAAGCCAGTTGAGATTTGCTAAACGGTTTGTTTTACGCGCTGATTGTGTATAACGAGATAAAGAGCATAGAATGGAACCAAGCATTCAAAGCTTGTGCGCGACAGTGTGGGGAAGGAGTCGGCGGTTGTTGTAAGGCCATCATGTCCTACCTAAGTAGCTTGCAATATAGTGAATGACGGAACGTCGGTGGAAAACTGTGAAGTGAAAAACCCGCCGCATCAGGATATTTGAAGAGTCAATTCTTTGCCTATCGACAGATTCTTTCCAAATTAGTGACCTATAGAAGATTATCACTCATTCCTTTCTCGCCTTGCAAGACGGAAGTGAAATGCTGTCCGCCGTGCAAAGCAAAGCTTATATTCGCATGGTCTTGATGGCTGTTTACGCCTGAATGAGAAACTGTTTCCTAAATGTTATGTTGTCGTTCGTACATCGTGCTCAGTCGCTATGGTTTACTGTCTTGGCTCTTGAAAGAAGAAGAGTGTTCAGATCTGAGTGCAGTGGATCACATCTAGACCGCTGGGAGCAAACAAACATGTTTATAGGTAAGGCAGGCTATTTTTTATGCATTCTCCATTCGAGAATTGGAGCCGCTTCAGACATCACCAAATATAATTCCAAATTCGATGGGGATCTCCACCGCCTAGCTGGTACCACTAAAGACTAATGACGAACGAAGTGTTCACAAGCCATATATAGGCCGGTGCAAATGCTGAGCAGGATATTTGCTGTATTTTGTAGACATCGTGACTGACAATGAGAAAGAAACTGAGCGTATATGACAATGCATCATCCTTACCAGGTCGGCGAAGAGGTAGAAGCTATAGACAAAGCATCGCCTATACTAGAAATCTCCATCGGGTTTGGTCACGAGCTTCACTTGAAGTCATTGTACAGTTAGGGCAACAAAGAAAACCGAAAGAAAACCGAAGAGTAGGTATTAGGCAGAGGAGCACGTCTTCAAATACGTCCAAATTGCTCGACTTGCAACCGAGGTGTGATACCATGGATGACATAGGCATCTCCCAGTATCAAGGTTCGCTCAATTCTGCTTTGTATGTCCGACGGTCAGAGTTTGTCGTGTTCCAACATGAGCTGGGCGAAGCTGTCAGTATTGAATGTTATGACTGTCGGACCGAAAACTCTAACACACGGTGTCGCGCCGTTGCACCGAAGTTATATTGAATCTCCATGCATCCATATGTCAAGGAGATATTCTCCACATATTTTCACACGTCTAGGGTATGTGACAAGTCAACGAGTCGACCGAGAAGGACAAAGAGTGGCTTTGACCTTGACCCTTACAATGCAACCGATATCACCCAGACGTGTCAAGTTCGTTGTACAGAGCGATATCGTGATCAGTTTCGATACGACTGGTACGCATTCATTTCCAGCGATACATGGGTGCCGAAGCTAACCTCGTACGATACACTTAGCCGCATACTATAACGAGCGAAACTTGCTGCAGGTGTCCAAAAGCGAACATTATGTAACGATAGTCCAACCGCGGATGTAAGGGACAAGATACCGTGTAAAGCTGTATCAAACGGCTGAAGGAAGCATGGCGCCATTCTAACTCAGGCAACAAGAGCGACGTATGTAATGTGGCGCGAACGGATCTGGCGGCGAGTGGGGATGACTGCGATGAAACCTGGCTGATTGAAAGATGTTGTTGTTTCTTTTTGACGTGTGGGCGCGCTGTGGACAAAGCAACGTGTTGGGTACTAATATCCCTGCCAATATCCTCATCCAAAAGCACAACCCTTCTGACGACTTGTCACGCTTTCCAGTGACATCATTCACGCCTCTGACGCTTTCCCCGCTGTCCTAAATGTCGACGAAACTGAGATTGAAATAGTGTTGTGTTCTTTGAGGTACCTCCCCACCTGTTGGAGTGCTGATGTGTAGATAAAGTTCCGCAGAATTTGCTACTCATGACAAACTACTCAAACGAAGTCCTTGGGTAGATCTCGCAATTTGGGTTTGACCTCCGTACGTGTCTTTACTATCTCAACATTCATGATGTGGTTGCGGAAATTAGGTACTCTAGATTCGTGCAAGGTAGTCGCGTTTGTTTGATAGAGGTAAGACACCTAGACGACAACTTTGCCACCTGTAGACTCGACGACGGAGTTTACATCGTCTTTGAGCTCTGGTATCGCGCTTGAGACGTGCAGGGCGAGCTGTTCTTGCAGGGCGCGGTAAGCGTCAACGCGACCGTACAACATCTGGTTCATTCGCTGCACGGTCTCAACAAATTCGCGAGTGAAGATGTCCGGGTTCCTAGAGTTTTCTACATAGGACATGACCTCTGGAGGGATGTTGATGTTCACCGAAGGTGCCGTTCTTGCCAATTTTACCAGATTTTGAATAAGCGACTGGCTATCATGTCATTAGCCCACCATACAACGCATGTTCCTGAGCTATTGCGTACATTTCTCGCTTCATGGCTTCCTGTGTCTTGCTTCCATGGTGGTCGTAAGCTTGCACGATGAGGTTGTATAGATTTTGTACGATGTCTTTCAGTTGCGCCTCCACATCGATTATCGCCACTACCAAAACGATTAGCAGGAGCAGAAACAACGGCTACCCACATACCGTCGGGACTTAGTGCTGCCATTTGGATGTTTGAAGTGAGCGGCGCTGTGAGGTTTGCTAGTCGGAGGGCGGGTGTTGTGCAACGTGTGTGACAAAGAACAGACGCGCCAAGGCTCGGCTAAACACGGAAACTCTGGTTGGCTTTGTGTCGTCATCGCTCACTTTACCCAGTATCTAACTCAACGACGACCTTCATCGAGACCGCGTCGCAGCGCGCTATCACGTGTCGCAAATCTTACTCAGTGAATGCGACCATGAGCATTACCTTGCGATGACGGAGAGCATGAGCCGGGATCCTGACGTCCCTCTTCCGCAGCCACCAAGCTCTCAAAACCCAATATCGTCTATACCAGGAGCCACTGGGAGCACTTTGCAAAACCATACTCGTGCTACGACTCGCCCAACAGAAACTCAAAAGACTCAAGTGGATACTGCTTCGGACAAAGCAACCGCAGCATTCATTCGGCGTACTCTCTGTTCCCACAATGTACTACTTGGAAACGGCGAGAAAGCACGCAGTACACCGCGCCCAATCGGAGACGTGCTACCACCTCTGACAAGCTCAAATGAGGTCGATCTTCAGTTATACGGTATTATTTCTGTGATCATCAAGGAGTTCGTACAGACGTGGTACTCGAAGATAACTCCAGATCAAGTATTTGTCAACGAAGTGATTCAAATTATCGCTCACTGTACCCGTGGTCTGGAACAACGCCTCAGGAAAGTCGACCTGGAATCACTGTTACTAGACGAGATCCCTGAGCTGCTTGAAGCTCATCTGACATGTAGGTAGTTCCGACCCTGGACTGTCGCATGAACTTAGTCTAATTGTGCCCTGTCAGCTTTCCGAATAGCGAAGAATCAAGCCGCCTCGTCGAATTCACTGGTATCAGATCCTCGTCTGATCTATCATACGCTCCACCCACACCCTGCACTTTCTCCTGTTCCGACTGATGATGCACCAGCAACAGTCCTCGAGCAGCGCGAAAGCGAGTCGGCGTGGCGCCAACTCCTCATCCACGGAGTGTTGGCTTTATTGCTACCAACAGAAGACTTGAAGAATGGGTGTCTACGCGCCCTGGTGGCCGAGATTTTTGCCGAGATGATCCTCGGAAACGGCATTAGCGGCAAAGCCTGCGAGGGATGGGTATTATGGGAAGGCATCACAAGGATAGCTGAAGTTCTGCAGACCGATGCTACGAAAGAGAAAGATCCCCAGTCAGACGACCCTAACGCAGAACAGTCGTTGACCCGTCTTGAGCGTTATGGGCTGCTGTCTCCACACGGCGGGACAGAAGTTCATCCAGAAGAACGACTGGACGCCGGCCAGAATCGCCATAATACTCCGGTCGTATACACTTCTGGTGCATTCTGGGCGATCATCCAATACGCTTTTTTGGCGTTTACTGCGGTGCGCGCGGTGATTTTGAGTCTTGCGACATTATCTTCTCTTCCGTCAAGAATTGCCACAAGCGAACAGTCATCTGCTGAGGCCGGTAGCCAATCGCAAACACCTCAAGCGGAAAACATTGCTTCCAGGCGCCCGTTGGAGGCCAAACGGCCTGTAGTCAGCATGGGCTTGTGGAGCTGTGTAGCGCAACTTGTCGAGTTAGATGTCCGCATGCCTTGGCTGTTGGGCTTCATCTCCATGCTCCATCGTGGAGCGTTGGCCGGCCCAGGCAGGGTGGGTGAAACCGATGGTGTATTGGACAGGTAAGTTACGATAATATCTCTTTCTTCACTTGCTTCCCATGGTTGGCTGGCTGCTCAGTGTTTGTGGGACCGTGCGACACAGCATGAGATAGCTCCGCATACGATTTCAGTCACTTGACTTCGCTTCAGCGAATGCGACGGCCCGCAGGCTCACACACAGGAAAATCCCTGTCGTGGCGCACCGCCTTATGCAAGCCTCGGCACCCGTTCCGGGCGGCAACTCGACACGTTTCGGACAAGGGGGCTTGGCGCCATTTGTGTCTTCGATTTTGTCAACACCACAAACGATCGCACGATGCTTGCATCTTAGTAGGACCAATCCTAAAGCTCAGCTTCCACCGGCAGCTACAGGGCACTATAGCGTACGAAGGGTATTCCGTACTCCGAACCGCCTTATCACGACCCTAGCTTATGTGGAAGGGCCGCTTACGCGCCGGTTGATCTGTCCACACCGTCCATCCGTCCCTCTCGGGACTGGCCGTACTGAGCTCAAGACACGAGATTGGCCACAGATCCTAACCCTACCGTCATTGCCGCCACCAGCTGATTGCGCCTCATCTTTCGGTCTCTAACATCTTAGCGGTCTGCGACGTCGCTGCCGTCATACTCTGGTCTCGTTAGAAATCCTAGCGAGCACGCACTCCTCGGACTTAACATGGCCTAGTTTGTTTGAGCACCGCATCGAAACATTTGACGGATGATGCTGTTCCCAAACGTTCGGGACTGGCTTGTTGACCTAGTCACCACGACATCCTGCCTTAAGTTGTGTTGTGGCATGATCATCAATCTCGCTTGACATGCGCGCGCGCCTCACTTTGTGGGCCGCATCAGCATTCGACTCGATTCTCGTCCGATACGATGATTCTGCCATCATGGACATCGTCATTCGCGGTGGCCAGCTGACTGTTCCGCGGATTCATATGCATGCGTTCGGTTTACTTCGCACCAGTCCATTTCGTTCTTGCAAGTCTCGTTTGCTAACCAGTCGTAATTGCAGGTTCCTCGCTCATACTTTCCACACACGGATCTTGAACCCCGCTTTCATTCCAGTGGCGCTTCGCACTCTTCGTGCAACACTCTTCCCTAACAATGCGCTCGGGCCCCCACGTCAGATCCCAACTGATGAGGAGATCGAGGCGATCAAGCACTGTTGTGCCGCTACGCTGCTAGACTTAGTACCACCTAAAGTAGCAGCCGCTTTCTTCGCGAGTGACGGACGCGATACTCAGGTTCGACAGATCGAAGATATACTAGGCTGTCTTGATGACGCCTATCTCAACAAACATCTCGTCTTTCAGATTGTGGAACTGATCGGACTACGCCTGTTTCCGGAGCTTGGAGAACAAGGCGTCAAAGACTTACTGGACGAACGTATCAGCTGATAACCTGGGTCCGTCAGCAAAGCGTTTCTACGTCGTGTATCGGGGATCAAAGCACAAGACATCAGGAACTTTCACCGCCGGATGCGCGAACTGCTGGGCACGGCCCGTTGCGCAGTCAATATCGTCGTTCACACCAAGTTCAAATGAGGGCAAATCTCCAGCCCTTGCATCGCATACCTACTTCCATGAAATCGTTATAGAGTAGTTCACTAAAGCAGTGAAACTGCAGCTACATGATGCAGTTCCACGTATACCAACTCATCGTGGGCTCGTAGCAGAACGTGGTGGAAAAGGTACACCGCTGATCTCGAAAAGAGGGGTACTAGCCAATCAGAAAATTCCCTAAGGAAATTGTTGAGGTACATGGCATCCAGACTCCGGGCTGGCTGCATGCTGTGACGAGCACCTGACTAATTGGGATATTGCCGGACGGAAACTACAGAGAAAGTGCCACGAGGTGCCCCGCAGTGCACGTCTTCCTTCAAGCCATTGCTTAGTCCAGCTGGTCCCATCACGAACGCTGCAGGACTCAATCTTGGAAGTGTTGTACGCGGCAGGAAAAATACAACTCAAGTTCACCATGTGCGAATGGGAGGCTTGGACAATCTGCATGTCGCTCGGTGAGCGCGAAGGTCCGTGTGGTGTATACATATGCGCGGGGATAAATCGCATACAACCGGGAGGCTTTGGAGAAGGACATTGGTTGACACGCGACATGCGAGGCCAGAGCGTCGTGTGGCAGAGGAGTATGATTAGTCAAATACGTAACGACTAGGTGCGCAGCTCCGTTACAATCTTGACCATGGTTTACACTGCGATACCTACCGCGCGATCCTTACGAGTATCGCAGAATTTAGACGACGTTGGGTCGTCGTTGCACTTGGTTCATCTAAAGTAGCGTCCCGAGCTCCAATACACCTTCACATATCAAAATGAACCTGTCTAAGCCCCGCTTCCTCCTGCATTCAAGCCCCCACCTAGCGAGATATGACAAGAAACTTGGTTCGGGAACGATCATGACTGCGGATCATGTTTACCGCCGTGCTCGCTCTCGGCAGCTCCGTGCGAACCCATGTTTCGAGGTCAAATATAACTCAGCCTCACTTAGGCGATGTATCAACCGTGGGATTTCAGTAAGTGAACATCGCAGAAGCGAGGGTGGGCTGAGAAGTTTAAAGTGTCAAAAGGTTACCCCGCATGCGCCTCCAGCCCGTAGCCGTCTATCTGTTATCGCTTCCGCAAGGGTTGCGGTTCCTAACAAGTTGGCAACACGTTCCTGAACAGCCTGCCGCTAAGGTGTTTCAAGATTCGGTTGGGCAGCAATTGCGCGGAACATAACGACGATCCAGTCAGCCTTCTCTGCTTCCTTTGCGGCACAGTTGTTCTGCGTCTTGAGGATTTTATTCTTTCTGATCCTATCGAATAACGCGCGCTTTGTGGGCGCGTGCGTAGGATTCAGGTCGCCGCTTATTGCCTGCTTCGAGACACCACTGTCGCTGATGCTGGGTTCTCGACTGACTCGCTACCCTGGGTGACCGTTGAAACTTTAATCCTCTGAACTCTAGAAGCAAGGCGAGGAACCCCTACACGGACCTAGTTCACGAAGCCGCGGAATGCGCAACGCGAAAAAATCATGACCCTAGCAGCGCTCGCTACTCAGCATTTGACAAGATGCGACATCGCCTGTTCCTGAACCGCACGGGGTCCGGGGCAAGTGCGTCAGGATCCCTAGCGACAATGCCATCAACCCCAGCCACGTCGATCCAGCATCTACCATGGTTTGGTATCAAGCGAGGGTACATCAGGGGTTGCAATGGGCATCAATATTGCGAATATCGACCCATGTTTCAACGGTTAAAAGAGCTCGGAAGGTTAGTGCAGGGACGGCAGCGGGTGGGACTGACTCAAACATGCAAAACATCACCCGTAGTGGGCAATCATTACATGGTACCGAACTATCGTCATCCTGCATAAGGCATGAAGACTCAATAGTGAGGCGTACGGCATATTCGCTTCAGCTGGTCTGGATGAAGCGGTAGGCGCATCGATAGTTTGAGTCGTTCCCAACGCTCAGCCTAAGTGAAGCGCGGTATGAGGAAAGGGTGAGAGGTTCGCTTGCTACTGGACGCATGAAGATGTTGTCAGAATGATAGCAACTGAAGATCGCAACACATCATAATTAATGCGAATACTATATGACTCCGAAGCCACGGCCTGTTCGGCAACGGAGGTGCCTGCAACACCAATTTATGCATCGGCCCGTGTTGGGAACTGAAGAACACTTCTGGAGCGACGGATGAGTGCATCTGACAGGAAGTGCAAGATTAGCGGGTACGTCAACGGCGGGCGGATGCGTTGTACTGTTGCCTGTTCATAGCGATGCAAATGGCTATCTCATGCAAGTTGACCACCCAAGCAATGTTACTCAATCCTGTCATGCAGTGTCGTTAGACATTGATACAATTGTCACAAGCCACCTTGTCGCACGTGACACTAGCCCTCAACATCGAACAGATAGCCCGACCAGCTGCGCGCAGTAATATGAGCAAATTAGAAACAAGTTCGCGTGTTGGTACAAAGTTGTCGCGAACACCTTACACCAGATAATTTGGTGATCACCTGTGCACCACGTCCCTCTCTTGCCCAGCCGGTCCGTACCGCGTTACACAGCATCAGATATCAATCACGTGGACCACCTAATGCAGGGCACCGCATGACCAGACAACCAACATGGCAATGACATTTCCATGCTTATCGCCAGCACATTGTGCATACACAATAATTAGCGGAAGAGAAAAGGGTCAGCCCCATACATCATTGGGCAGAAGATTCGAATTAAGGAAAGAAATAAAGTCAAGAGCTAGCAGTTTAACGTGACAATTGACTTTCGGGTGTAGGTTTCCTAGCTTCTTGCACTACAACCTGCCACCACTGCTTGACGTAGGCCCGAATACGAAGGTACTACGAGCCTTTCGGCCTTTCTAAATTTGACCTACAACTGGACCGGCGCCCGGATCCGGGGGGCCGATGATAGGTAACGCAGTGCTTCACCGATCGAAGGGAGGCTTTCGCAATCGCGTTGCGGGATACGATGCTAATGATGGTCTAGCCGTTGCGCGCAACACCGCAACTAACGACTTGGGGAGAGCTTAGAAGAAAAGGGCCGAACATAGTGAGATTGCGACAACCAAGTACAGATCTACCATTGCGCGTCCTTCATTCTACTCTTACTTTGCTTGTTTATACTCTGACATGTACGTAACACGCGTCGGGCTCTGCTCCTTTTCTTTTGCTGTCTGGATCAACTGCACAATGCGCAAGGCTGCTACTGCAACTGCGACCTTCGCAGGAAGTACATCCGGCATTTGAACAACGTGTAAGCCAGTGAACGAGCACGGTTGCGGTCCGAACCGGGACCGTACCGAACAGTAATGTAACGCAGAAAACAAAAAAGAAAGCAGAAGACGAGGAGTTTGACATCACACGGGAGAGAAAAAGTACAAATATAGTAGTACCTGCAAGGATGCCCGATGATTTGGTGGTGGGGAAACCGACGACATTGTCTTCTTGCTTCTTTTTGCGGCTAGGGGAACTGGAACTAAAGTGGCGTTGCACGCCAACTGGCTTTGCTCTTGCTTTTTCGATAACGGAACGCAGGGTAAGAATCAAACGGGCTGCATAATACCCGTAATGCAAAAGTAACGGCTTTATGAAAGAAGTAAAATAGCTCGAAACGTGGAAACACTGGTTTTCACCGGAATTGTTCAATATGCTCCAACTGGCTTTACCACCATTGAGCAAGGACATTTCGAACTAATCACTATTTGATTAATTCCGGATATGGCTTCTTCCCCTAAACGACTCACAGCATGGCTGGAAGCTGGACTCGCATGACTGTGTCTTCTCAGGCCTAAGCTCACCTCAGCCAGCGAAAAGTCTAGTGCAGCCACACTCCGCCCCCGCGGCATGACAGGGTTTTGGGCGCCTTAACGTCGATTGCCTTGCCAAACCACCTTACTGTTGGCCGGTGTCAACGCCAATCCTCGCTTCTCTGAGCTCTCGTCTCATCCCTGATCCAGATCGGGACAGTCCTTCGACAAGAACGAACGCGCAAAGTTTCCAGCTGAGTATGGCGCGCGCTCGGGGAAGACGGGAACGCCTCACGCTTGGGGGCATCTAGATCAGGCCCAACAGTTTGAGATCTGTGCTATGTGCTGGTCTGCGATGCTCGTCATCGATCTTTATGCATTTCGATTGCTGGCGCGATGGACATATGAATGTACTTTTGTATGCATCAAGGATGTGCAAGGTGCAAATGGAATGGTCCGAGCTCTGAGCTCCATGCAAAGGCGGGGAAGGGGATCAATGTTGCCGAATGAACCTGGGAGTCTCACATGCAATTCACGTTTTGGCAGTATCTAGGATGCAGAAGCTGGAACGAACGAATACTGCTTTTTGAGATCGGCATGCTGTCGGCAAGGTATTTTCCGAAGGTCAATGTTGTTTTTCGCCGGGCTTTGCCCAAACTTTGTTGCACATCCCTTCTATAACGGTATTGCAATACGATGCCGAGAGCGCCGTCACGGGGCTTAAAGCGGCAAGTACCATCTGTTCATGAGCCAGATCCTTGCCGATCATTGAAGCGTCACTCGTGCTCCATCAGCAAAAGGCTACGTTCGGGAAAGATCAGATCATGAGCAAGGCAAAATGACTAGTAAAATCAGAAGCACAGTCGTGTAGTAGTATTGAGCATTAATAGCATTTCAAGCGTGATTGACCCTTTCGTTAAGCCGATCTTTCGGCAAGGGTCGGTAACTATATCAGAAGCCCGCATATAGGTATACAGTAGCGCGTACGAGACCCATCGCTCCGTTTCAGCTCGATGCAACGTATGAGGGCCTCCAGGCGAATGTAAAATCAACGTTGAAAAGCAACAAAGTGAAGCGTACAAAATAGTGGCCCGCGTGAGCAGTTACAGTCTTCCTTTTAGGTAAGGGAATAAATTCGGAAACGGTCGGCTGCTATGCGCTGCTAAAGGGGGGTATAGTGGTTCGTCGAGCAAGGGAATAGACGAATAGATAGTCAAAGTCAATGAAGGAATAGTGAGAAATAGAAGCAATGCTAGTGATGCTGGTACGAGAATGTAGCAAGATGCAACAATGAAAGAAAATCCAAATAGTGCCTGCATTGTGTAACGCTGGCCATGCGGATGGGTTCTTGATCCTGGTATCATGACCCAGGAGTGTCGTGCAGACTTGCTCTCCGAAACCAAGCCATTCAGACATATCGTTCCACAGGAAGAAAAGCAGTCGTAAGCGTATACGTGCTGTGGCAGGAGACACAAGGTGGAGCCGACACTGAGTGAGGTAACATATGCGGTCGCTAATGGATTGCGTCCACGCTTTCGAGTTTGGACGTAGCGAAGGTGGGCTCTGACACACGTCGCATCTCGGAAGGAAGGCTTTCGGAGCTGCGCTTGATTCGTAGCTTCTCCATCAGTTTGCCGATGGTAACATACTCTTGTGGCTCTACGACAAAACCGGCGTTCTGTGACTGGAAGAAATTCATAACCAGCTCTAATGCGCGAGCGGCTTCTTCTTGGGATGGCGTAATAGGCGATGAGTCGGCGGATGACCCTTTGTCATCAATTTGACTGGCACCAGGCACTGGAGGAGGCTGCATTGAGTTAGGAACCTGAGTTGGTGAGAGCGACATTCCCTCGTCAATAGCCGGAAGCGCGGTAGGCATCTCGGTCATAGGAGAATCGAGGGTACCGCTGCTGACGTATTTTGGAGTCAGCGCATCAGATGAGCCCGGCGGTGACATATATTGCTCAACGCCTACAAGCATAGGAAAGGTCTGGCTTCGGGGCCGCTGGAAGTTGTTGCTCCCTGGCTGCCCACTAGCAGGCTGGCGGTTGCCTACGAAGGGGCTTGGTCCACATGCTGAATCGGGTGTGAAGAATGGCGACGACAGCGACGTAGGGCTGGTAGCTGTATCTGTAAATACGCTTGATAAGGAAGTGCTGCTTTGTGAATGGAACGGTCGACGATGGTTCGAGAAGTCGTATGTGTCAGGGCTTTCTGTCTTGAGATTTTCCTGGCTCTTCTTGGCTTTCATGGTTGTGGTTGCAGGCGATACCCCGCCAGGTGAGGTAGGCGAGATGGCCCCCGGCGTGTGCGCGTTCGATGGCGGATTAGAAGTTCCCTCCGACTCTTCTGCTAACGAGCCCTTTCTTCCCCTTGCTCCCATGAGATGATTCTTTTGCTTGAACTTTTCCAGCCAGCTCGTACTATTCGCCTTGAGATGACTCTCGGAGTTCCCAACAGTCTGAGCGAAGAAGCGGGCCTTCTCTCGAATGATGGCATCTGACAGTGGTAGTCCTTGTCTTTGATGGTTCCTTGCCCAGTTGGATAGGGCTCGTTCGATATCTGGGAATTTGCCTTTCGATCTTTTTATGGGTGATCGACTGCCGTCGTCCTGGTACAGGTACTTCTCCTTCTGGCGCAACACCTTCGAGACGGTACTACTCAAAAGTCAGCACGGTAAGAGACATGATGCATATGCAGTGGTACCTTCGCTCTACACCGAACATTGCTAGGGTTACGTTAGTGAACGATCCGTGTGGCTAGGTGCATCATCGTGGCATACCTCCAATTTCCGTTTGCTTGACAGTAGGATTCTCCTCGTGGTATTGGCACATACGTCTCCGGTCCGAGTCGGTAAGAGTTTTCCGTGGTGTCGATGAAGTACGGGAGTGAGTTGAGCTTGCTGAGACTGGAGTTGCTGATGCCGGCGTTATCGGTAGTGGGGCTGAAGGAAACAGTGAAGCTTGATAAGTGGATTGGCTGGTGAGCATACTTGGCCATTGTGGCATCTGTGGCATGATCAAAGGCTGCAGCTGTGGATGTGTAGTCCTCGGTGTCGGGTGCGTTTGGTGTGGTGGATGCATGCCGGTCCCGTAGATGGGTTCCATTGGTAGCGGCGCAAAATTGTTGAAGCCATTGTAGTCTTGAACTGGAGACTGGTGATGTGGGTTGTATCCGTTATCCCCATGCCATCCAGAATGATGATCCTCGAAAGGTTCCTGGTGGTGGTGTTGGTGCTCGTGGTCCATTTGGAATTGGCTCATGTCGGATTGCAGGAAACGTATAGATGCGGTGTATCCGTGCGAGCGTGAGAACGAGTGTTCGTGTTAGACGCAGAGCAAAGTAGGGCGTCAGACGGGCATATGCATCTGTACTTGGTGTTGCTATACCTGGGCGGCGTAGGTGACCTCAGAGCGGCCGAGCGCATGCATGCATGAGACGAGATTTTGGTTCCTGAGGCGAAACAGCAACAGGTCAAGTACCTGCTTAGCGGGGGTAGCGCTGACAAAAGGCGCTGGGTATGACAGAGGTCAAAACATATAGGTATAAAGCAGCGCGGCAAAGCAGTGGGCTCAGATGGAGAATTGAAACTGCAGGGAAAGCCTGGCGCGGCGGGCCTGCAGCGCGTACTTGAGGATAAGTCTGGGGACACTGGTAACAGGCCCTGGCTGTGCGATGCGGGCGCGGCCTACTGCAGCTG
>Ga0265797_10002929_pt1 | contig 28052 bp, 21 predicted proteins | sample P2T30metagenome_FD_192433 | JGI IMG/M metagenome (GOLD analysis project Ga0265797, IMG submission 192433) | Plant litter microbial communities from East Loma Ridge, Irvine, California - P2 T30 | ecosystem: Environmental > Terrestrial > Plant litter > Unclassified | place: USA: California... | reverse complement strand
ACATGAGGTTGGTGGAGAAGAACAAGAAGACGTGTCAAGAAGAGGAGGAGCAGACAGTAGACGAGTTGGGTGACGAGATGAAGAATAAGATTTTGAGTGAGTAACATTCGTATTTCTATTTACAATGGGAATTTAAGCGCTAATCGGGGCGTTTTGTTCTTCTTTTTCAGAGGCTGCACACGTGTACTACCCGCATCTCGCGTCAAAGTTCCTCGAGGTACATGAATGTGTGCAGGGGATTACAAACTTTGCTTTTCTGCAAGCTCGTGATTGCGTCGCCGTGGATCGTGAGCCAGAGACGCATAGGCGGCCAAGGGAGAACAACATGGCAAAGTGGGAGCTCGTGGCTTCTGGTCGCTCGGGCGGTTGGAGCTGGAAGATGAAAGATGGAAGTGGTCGGCTTGCTGCACTGAAGGATCTGCAGGATACCTTAGAGAGGCAGGGCATCATGAGGAAGATTTGGGATCAGTGGGAGGAGAAAATGAGACGAACTTTGTAAAGAGGATACCAAAGGCATAGCGTAGGCGCATCATAAGATGTGCTTATGAGCTCAGCCTTCAGCTGCTCAAGACTGATCAGCTTTAATTGATATGACTACGGGAGGGTCTATACACCATCCATGCTCACGTCTCGAGATGTGTAAAAAGTGCCTATCAAACATATCTTCGGTTGATGGCATCCGTGTTGGATGTGGTCTAACAAACGTACCGTAGGGAAATGGAAAGCTTACCGCCACGCAGTCCTAACACTAGATTTCGGCACACTAACGGACTTTGAGAGAAGATTCAAGAATCTTGAGGGGCCGTAAGAAGTCAAGTCTGGCGTAGCTGCCTATCTCCGGGCGGTGCTCGTAGAAGTCGAAATGGAACGCTTGTAAGTGTTGTGTGGATGAGCAAAGTAGATAGATGATACGAGAGCTGCGTCAGCGACTATAATGATTATCTGTATCAGACATGTATTCTGAAGCCCTGGTTAGACTTTGCGGGATATGGAAAGCCACAGGCAAACCTTGAGCGTCCTAGGGGTAGTAGACAGTCACGTGCCATGGTATGCCAGTTTCCAATTTACCCGGGTACTTTGGCAAAGAGTCTGCATAAGCATACGACTGCAGGCGATAATTCAACACGGGTTCTGCTGTGGCTCCAAGGATGATGCAGCCGACTTTGTCTACTGTAGCTACGGGGGATACACAGATTCCGACGTGCAAGGCTGACCGACAAGCTCCTTCTAGAAGACGCACGGGCCAGCCTTGGCAGGGCAGGGGGCTTACCGGTAGCTGCCGGAGTGCCGACGGACCCGAAGCGTGGGAAACCTGGCGGCATTCTGACGTGCATCACCCACAACCCAGAACGGGGAGAAGCAAGTCCGGCGCCCCGCAAAGAAGCTGGAGAAGGAACCTTGCTGGCCTTTTTTTACTTTGTTTGATTTTGTTTAGCCTGAGCAAGCTCGCACCCAGCCCGGCCCGGCCCTGACTGGTGCTCTGCTTTGTCATCGCGACCGTCCGCGCACACCTTCACGTACACCCCACGCTTTCGCCGTTGACTTCGCCCTCGCCCTCGCCCTTGATGCGCCTCCTCCTCCGCGTGTAGCCCTGCTGCCCCCGATTATGTTTGGACTGTCGAATCTCAATCTCATTCGGCACATCGCGTGCACTCGCCATCAGCGACGTCGGTAATACTCGATTCGTCGGCATATGGCCTACGGCTGACGCAGCAACATGGCGCTGCCAACGCTCCAATTCCTCGCGGGGCTCCTGCTCCTTATATACTTGCTCTCATTTGTCCTATTTGCCTTTATACGCATTGCCACGGGCGTGTCGATCCAGCGACTGGGGCTACGGGGCCTGCGACGCATTGCATTCACGCCCAAGGATGGCCTACGCATCGAGATCCGAGGCCTCGGCTTTACCCTGCATCGACCCACGTTTGCCCAGCCCACGGTTGTCAGCATTGTGTTGCATGAGCTCAAGGTCACGGTCGACCTCAAGGCACTCGGCGAGAAGCCGCGGAAGAAGACGGGATGGACCCATTGGGCAAACGGCACCACACAAAAGGGCACAAGCGGCCAGAGCACCCCGGTGCCCGTAGCCGGTAACGATGATGAGACAGGCGACGACGACGAGACGCAGCGAAGCTTAACGTGGAAGCGGTTGACTGATGCCAAGGACAAGATCAAGCGTCTACATAGGAACATCAACTGGCTGCGCCAGGTGGACGTGATTGCCCACGCCACCACCCTGGTAGTCGTCGACGTAGGCTCAGTGCAGGTGGGTGGCCTCAACTTGGCCGTCGACACTAGGCGCAAGACGGTGGACCGCAGCAGGCTGTTTAACCACCACAAGCCAAAGCTTGACCAAGAGCAATGGCCTGCCGAGTGGCTGTTCTCTGCCCGCAGCATATTCTTCACCCCCGAGGGCAAGGAATCGACCGAGCTGCTTGACCACTGCACCCTCAATGTCCATGGCTTCCTCAAGAAAGGGCTGGAAGGCCTCCGCGATGCCTCCATCGCTCTCAAGCTCGGCCGTCTTAGCATCCCATACGACGATGTCAAGCTGTGCATGGAGAGAGCCCAGAAATGCCGCACCGCCGGTCCTCGGAGACGGTCCCGTCCTAGCCAAATAGATGTTAGGCTTACCGATGTCATGGAGGAAGTCGACGATCCAAGCAGCCGCGAAGAGAATCTCGTCCGTACCGTCTCCGATTCGCGCGAGTTCGCCAGCTCTATTCTTCGCGGTATCCACGAGTTCCAATTCGCAGTTGGCTTTCTTGGCCTGACTAAACAAATCGACACCGGCCACAAGACTGATCCTCCCGTGTTTCTCAACGTCTCCATGAAAGAAGTGGGCATGGATCTGCTCCGCCTAGACCCCCGCAGTCCTGCACATCTCATGTACTTTTCGCCTGGCGACATAGCCCACCAGGCTCTTCTTGCTGCCATATCCATTTCTGTGGGTATCGACAACAGCCACGGCCACCCTGAACGCCTTCTTTACATCCCCATGGCCACCACGACACTAAACACGACTCTTCCATCCAAGACCGTTCATTTCACAAACGACAAAGACACCGCCGAGCGTAATACTAATATTCTGTTCGCCAACTTGGTCGTAACCTCCCCTTCTCTGGACCTTGACCCCAAGCATCTGCCACTTCTCCTTGCCATGCTCCATAATCGCGACCCTCATCGTAAGCCGCCCGATGTCAAACACCGCAAACGCTACCTATTTCGCCGCCTGCTCCCGAAAGCGAACATCAAGATTTCCGTCCATGAACCTGTTATCCGGGTTACCCTACCTCCTATGGATCTTAACAAGCGTGATTCCGAAGAATTCGATCTACTCATATCCTCCTCCTCTTCCATGTCTCTCGATATGGAATCATCACATGCTGCTAGTGGCGAATTGCACTATGCTCTGAGCTCGACTTTCCGCATGAACACCCAACAGCTCTACTACCAAACCGCGGCTATCGAGAAGCATGATCTACTCTTGACAGACTACCTTGAGCTCAAAGTGCAAGTGAGTGCATCTCCCGATATTGTCGTGGAAGTCTGGGGTACGGCACAGACGTTCTCTCTATACATGGTCCGGCCCGAGATCAGTGAGGGACTGCGCCAGATTGTCACGCAAATGCAAAAGGACGTCTCGCGACGTAAAAATGCACAGAAGAAGCATGACCTGAATGTGCTGCGGAGATTACCGACTTGGATGGCCTATGTGCATCTTCAAGGATCAGACTTTAACGTAGAAGTCGCTGGAGTGGATCCTGCAGTATCAAAACACAGTCGAGGAGTGGCTCTACATCTCGAGTCTTGGACTGCTGAATACAAGCGAAGCCGAGGAAACGAAATGGATCTCAAACCTATAAGACGACGTGCTCCAAGCAGAACGATCAACCGGGATGAGCACTTTTTGAGGTCACCCACCGGCTCGCCAAAATCGCCGAAGAGAACCTCGGGTAACCCGACTGATGGCAGGCGTCTCGCTGTACACTTCCATGGTTTGGAGGGTATTGTAATTGAGGAAGATAACCAATCAGAGCAAGAACCGACGCTATCGCTCCCCCGAATGGAGATTGCTTTGCAGACGCTCTCCGACAAGCAAGGCCCAATCTTCCATGTCCACGCATACAGCCAGAGCTTGTTCCTGCGGTATTCGCTGTATCGCCACTTTGCATTGTGTATGGCAGTGCAAGTACTGCAGCGGTCTTTTGATTGGGGTGCGAGTAAGACGACTGCGGAGCCGAAACCAATGCATTCTCCATCAAATCTCTCCGTACCAACGCTCAGCGATGATCTCATTGACCCCATAAGCGGAATTACCCGTGAAATTGTGACGGTCGACATCAAAACTCAATTCGTTCAGATCAAAGCGGATATGCCTGCGGACCCACCTCTTATGCTTCAGATATATGGGATGGAAGCAGGCAAACATCGATGGACAAGCCCATTCCTGAGATCACGTCTGGTTCGCTTGCTCGCGGAGAACCCGGCCATCAAGCGTGCTTGGAGTCGGATTGTCAGTGTCAAGTCACTGCGATTGGACTATCGGCAGTCAAAGCTAAGATATGGCCATACGGTCACAGACGAAAGATCGTTCGACATTGCAACAGACGCAATAAGAATTGCCGTGCCGCACCAGTTGGTCATGCACAAGATTTTCGACAATGTCTCCAACGTCGCCAAGACTGTAAAGCAGGTGCATCATCGCTTCAAAACCGGAACCGACGAATATGTTCTTGAAAAAGAAGCTGAAGGCCCAAAGCTTGTGCCCAAGATCTCGCTGCGGAGCCGTGCCGTACTCTTCGAACTAGAGGACAATGCTTTTGAATGGAAGCTCGGTACTATATACAGAATTGGACTGATGGAGCAGAAACAGAGGCTCGCTCGAGAGCAGGCATTTGAGCTAAAAGTGAGGAAATTGCAACAGCAGGATGAGCAGCGTGGCAACTCACGTTATCGCGCAAGATCCGCCCATGACGTCCGAAGCCGCGGTAAGCTGAAAAAGGAGAAGGAACTTCGATTCCATCGGCGTAGTAAGAGCGCAGACTCGAGTGGGGACGACAGTTCGCCAGATCGAGGTCGGTCAGACCATCCTATGCGATATAACAAAGACGGCTTCAGTGGTCTTAGTGGGTCACATCAGACGTCCATCAAAGATGCGCGTGTGAAACTGAACCGCTTGAATGCTGAGACTTGGCGGAAACGCATCGATTTCGCGATGAAGACCCAAAACCGAACGATGAGTGACATTCGGTCAACATTCTGGGGTTTGGATGAGCTACCGGACGACGTCGAACAACGGGAGACGATCCTCGCCGTTTCGCAGCGACCAGCACTCATGACGCTAGCCGTAAGCGACCTGGAAATCATTATTGACAAGCCCTCTTTCCCAATCTCGGAGTACCCGCGTTTCCTACACCGTGTCGGCAAGGGCATGCCATTCGATACACAGTATTCACTCCTAATACCCATGCACGTCCAGATACAGATGGGAGAAGCAAAGATTCAACTCAGAGATTATCCACTACCGTTGCTACACTTCCCGGCTATCGGCAGCATTCAGTCATCGCGCCTTCCAAGCGTATTGATGAAGACAGATTTTGTGATAGCAGAGGAGTTTCGGGATCTTGAATCTTCGCGTGTCAGCCGGGTAGTCGTTGTGCCTCCCGAGTACACTGCGGAAGGGGAGCTCACCGGCGGATATGCAGTAGATGTTCGTCGTACAGTGGCGCCTGTGAAGACATACTCAGACATGGCGATCGATATCAACTCAGCATATCCGACCAGGATCACCTGGGGCACATCGTACCAACCAGCGATTCAAGACATGATGCAGATCATCGAGAACTTCACCAAGCCTGCTGTAGACCCATCCGAGCGTGTTGGATTCTGGGACAAGATCAGACTGACATTCCACTCTCGCATCAACGTTTCATGGAAGGGTGATGGCGATGTTCACCTGATTCTCAAAGGCTCGCGTGATCCATACATGGTCACCGGTCATGGTGCAGGTTTTGTCATGTGCTGGCAGAACGATGTTCAGCTCAGCCTTGCTGAGGACGAAGACCCCAGGAACTTTATGATTGTCAGAAGCGGAAGCTATGTGCTCGCTATACCAGATCTCAATCACTACGCACGCCATGAAGTCCAGGAGGTTGAAAACGTGGCTCGTCCAGACACTTCCTCGAGTGTTTCAAGTCACAGGCAACGAGCTGTCTTCAAGAAAACTGTCATGAAGTTGAATGGCAACGTGAAGTGGGTTGCGGGTCTTGTGTTTGAGCGTAATCTGGACGATGGCGAACGCTCTTTCAACTTCATACCCCACTATCAAGTCACGCTGAAGAACCCCAAGTATGCAAAAGCATCCAATGGAAAGGTGAGCAGTAAATCGAGTTTATTTGAAGCTATTGCTAAAAACACATACCAGGAGTATGATGCTTTCCGAGGATTCCGTAGTCACCACATTCACATGTCCATTGCAATTGCTGCACCTCACGAACGAGAATGGTCCCTCGCCAATCTGGAGCCATCGAAGACTTACAATAGCGTTCACTTGACACCTCGATTCTTCACGCACTTCTTCAGTTGGTGGTCAATGTTCTCCGGTGCCATGTCATTACCTGTACGCCAAGGCAAGCTGTGGCCTGGGGTTGAGAAGTCCAGTAAGAAGTTCGGGCGGCACCTCGCAACTATCAAGTACAACCTATTGCTCTCTCCGCTTTACATGAGTCATATTTACAAGCATAAAGATGCCGAAGACTATGGTACAGGCGTGGTATCCGCCACTGGACTCAAAGCGCGTCTCGACAGTCTCATGTTTGATCTTCACCAGCGCCGCGAGGAGTTCCGGACCCTGGTACAAGCGCCGGAGAGCCAGCAAAACAGTAGGCAAAACAAGACGACTGGTATGCGAATCAACCAAGTACAGTTGGATCTCATTCGCACGGATATCCGGGCTGTATCTGCCAGCCTTATGGGCACTGGTTCTGACGAGGTCGATAATGCCACCATGGAAGACCTTGCCTCATATAATCAGGAGTATCTCACAGCAGATCTATCAAAGTTCACCATCCCAGATAACGATCTGGGATGGGTGGACATGGACGATTTCATCGAGCTCGGCTGGATTCTGCCCTCGCGTCGACATCCTGAAACCCAGATCCTCCCGCTTGCTTTCACACCACGTTTCACATACTTCCGTCAGACGGACCATTGCAACAACATCTCTGGTGACAAACATCGGAAAAGCGCCTTCGGTAACGAGCCGACGCATCATTGTGTCATCTCTGCACGAAACGATCCGCGGCGGGTGCAATGCCATCTGATTGAACAACGTATTGAGCGCGTCAAAGAGCAGGTGGCTCATAATCAGCGCGCGATTGATCAGCAGGAGCTCAAAGTGGTTCGCGAAACATCTGAAGGACAAGAAGAATCACAACGTCGTCTCGAAACGTTGCGGAATCATACGAATTTTCTGCAGCGAAAACTGGAGTTCTTGTCCGCGATGCACACTAGTTTGTTGGAACGATTGGAGAGTACTTCTTCAGGCCGTAAAGCCCCCGACCCCGAGACCGACGGAGAAGACGAGTACTTTGAAGCAGACGAAGATCAGGATGTAGAGAATCCGAATGGCAAAGACACAAACACGGCTACCAACCCCACCGCAGATCTGACAAACGAGTTCAACAATCGTTTCATCATCCACAACATTCACCTCAAGTGGGGCAATTCGCTTCGAAACATCATACTTCGCTATATCCACCAAGTCAGTCAGCGTCGAGGGTTCGTCTACTACATGTCTCGAAGGGCAGTCAAGTTCATACTTGATGTTGTTGAAGAGCAAAACAAGTCTCGCAGACCGTCCACGGCTGGTCCCGAGGATACTCCCATGGCAGGAGATGATGAAGCTGGATTGAGCATCGATGAAACAATCGATCAGCTACTCCGCGACGGCAAGAACTTTGTCAATGCCGACGAAGAGGATGCAAAGAGTAACGCTGAGGCTGGAGAGTCAGGGGATACAGGCGATTCATCACAACCTACTCCTACCAAAGCAGACGAGGAAGTGGCAGACGATTACCTCTCTCAGAATTCGTATCTTGTGCGTCTTATAGCGCCGCAGATCCAATTACAGAGTGAAAAAGACACAAAATCCGCGGTACTCGTCACTGCGAAAGGAATGCAACTCAAGGTGCTTTCAATCATGGACAAAGACCGGGTCATGGACGAGGTCTCTGGTCTGGTTCAGCGCAGGTTCATCGCTCTTATGGACAGTTTGCAGATCTTTGTCACGAATTCCAAGACTTTCAGCAGTACAGACGATATTCACATGTACTCTGGAAGCAGCTATGGATCGCACCCTGGCACTGCATGGCCACCTTGGGTACCTTTTGAAGTCATGTTCGAATTTCATACCAATCCCTTTGGCTTTCAGCGTGTAGTGCAGCGGACTTCGGCCAGTATGCGGTACGACAAATACAATGCCCTACGTCTGAAGTACAACGACGATGTATCGGCCGCAGACAATGCAACCTCCACCGACAATAAGGAAAGCAGAATCGATCATCTCTGGGTAGACTTCCCGCACGTTCGAGCTCTATGTGACTCACGCCAGTACTACGCCATGTACGTCATCGTACTCGACTTGTTGCTCTACCACGAGCCTTTAGAGAAGACACGTAATGAGCGGCTCGAAAAGATCATGCTTGCTTCGGACTTTACTGATCTCGCCGGGGCGCCCAAGTTGGTCATGGGCCTCCAAGAACGAATCCAACAGCTTGAGGAAATCAAAACCGTGTTTCAGATCAATGAGAAATACCTGGACAAGCAGGGATGGGAGGATCGTATCGAGGTTGAGAAAGACCTGGCGGTATACGAAGACGAACTTTTCTTCGTGATGAAAGCCATTACCACGGCACAACGTAAGCAAGACGACCGTGCGCAAGCGAAAGAGTCAACCGGTCTTTTGAGGATATTTGTTTCTGCCTCGGATATCGTGTGGCATCTACTCCGAGAGGGTGCAGAGTCGTTAGCAGAGTTCCAGTTGAAGAACGTGACATTCGACCGAACCGACAACAACGATGGCTCCAACTCTAATGCTATGGAGATTGAACAGGTTCGAGGTCTGAACCTGCTTCCCAATGCTCTTTATCCCGAGATGATTTCGCCCTTTTTGGAGAACGACCAGACACTTCCCGAGAACGCCAAATGCTTAAAGGTCTACTTCGTGGCACTCGAGTCGATTGCCGGTATACCAGTCGTGGAGCACTTTGAGGTCGAGCTGTACCCTCTCAAGGTGCAACTGGAATACCAAATTGGCAAAAAGCTACTCCAGTATATTTTCCCTACGTATGGTGACAACAAGACCGCGAACGCCTCACCTTTCCTACTCAAACACAGCCTACCGGGCCAAGATGGAGATGATGGAGATGATTTCGCTATGGCTTCCGGGGCGGCAACTAGTATGAGCAGTTCAATGTCAACAGAAGATGGTACAACAGAGGCGCTTAAACAACGACTTACGCCTACGCTACAGTTACCTGATCCTGCACAAAAGACCGAAAAGAGAAAGGCCCTGACGAAAAGGCCAAGCGCCCACTATTTTCGCTTCTTCCGAGACAACCCATCACGCAGCGGAACTGAACTTCGCCGGACACTTCATCCAAGTTCCGCATTGGCGGGCCCTAATGGTCCCAGCAGCTCGACGCAATCTTCCAGGCCAAGCTCTATTCGATCTAATACGACCACTTCAAGCCAAACTGCAAACGAATCAGAACGAACTGCCAAGCGCTTCGCTCTTTACCGTACAGGTACTGGCTTGACGGTGAAAGGCCCGAGCAAGAAGGATGCTAGAAGCGATGATTTGACCGAGATGATGAGTCGTGCGAGCGAGTACATGACTGTCGCTTACTTCAAGGTGCCTTCGATGGTTCTTTGTCTCTCGTACAAAGGCAAGAGCTCGCGCAACTTTGAAGACGTGCACGACCTTGTTTTCCGGATGCCAACGATAGAGTACCGCAACAAGACATGGTCCAATCTGGATCTGGTCAATCAACTCAAGAAAGACGTTCTCAGGGCCCTTCTATCCCACGCTGGTACTATTGTCGGAAACAAGATTTCAAACCATCGTCCTTCGGCGAAAGCACAATCCCGTCTTCGCCAACTTGCAAACAGCAGCGCGATGCTCAATACATCGCCCGACCTCTCAGGAACAGAATCCAACAATATCCACGAATACTCACCCGGTGGTTCGGACATATCAGGCGAGGACCGTGCGCCGCGTCGTTCCTTCACCTCTGGTCGCCAACCTAGTCTCATTAGTACTGTCTCGGAAGAAGGATCATCCTTGCACTCCTCCAACCCACCCTCTACGTACGACCGGGCTCGCTCCACACATGGATCCATCATGGGCGGCTACAATAGTCACAATCACAGTGGCCTGGGCCTCGACGACGTAGAAGACGGCAGAGCTTTTGCGGATGAGTTGAGTCGAGTTGACAATACTGAGCCGGTGCACGCAAACCTCATCCATAGCTTGAGCAAGCATTTGACCGGTGTTGGCGCACCATTTACAGGCCACATCAGAGGCCGAGCTGGCAGTGGAGCGGCTAGTACCCGGGCAGCTAGTGTGGCCACGGGCATCAGCGGGATGAGTGGTGTGAGCGGGAGAGAGGGAAGCGTCATGGATGACGAAGGTGGTGATGGGTCGGGCGATGGACCCAAGATGCAAAAGGCCAAGATGCTAGGGAAGAAGCTATTGGGTCGCGGCAATTAGAGGTAGGCGGAGGCATCTTGGCTAACATGTTACCGAATTGCCCATTGCACTCGTTTTCTTTATTTTCCTTGTACTAAAAAGCGTTGTTTAGCATCATCATCATCGTCATCAACCGGCGTCGTTTTTCGTTCGCTTTAGTAACGGTTAATCGTCATTTTTTTGTTGTTTCTTTTGTAAATAAATTTCCCTTGTCCTGGAACTTTGGTGGGGAAAGCGGCAACTTTGGTTTTGTACTATATAGCGTAGAGGGGAAACTAGAAGAGGGTAGGAAAGGGTAGGGTCGGGGGCTTCTCTTTACTTGACATCCTGTTCCTTGTCCTCTTTTAGGAGGTATTGTTAATAGAAATACAAGCTTTGAGTATTTGCAACGTTTGTTGTTGTTGTTGTTATTGTTGTTGCACTCGTGCATCTCGTTTGGGAGTGAGTGAGCGGCGGATGCATGTACTCCAAAAAAGATTATCAGTGTATACACAAAAGTATGAATATTTTCAAGAATATCTAATCAACTTCTCTAGTTAGACCAGACAAAAAACATGTCTTCATATGCGTCATGACCCTTCCGCCTTGTTTCCATCTTGCACATTCGCCTTGTCCTTATCCTGGTCCTTGTTTAGGTCCGGGTTGAGCGGGTGCTTGGGATCATAGCCGACCCTCTTGACAATACCGAGACCTTTTGTCCTGCCTTCACGGAACAATATGCGATCGCCTACAGTCAGATACTCTGGTCGCTGGACGAATCGGAACGCAACCTGAGCTCGATCACCGGTGCGGATGTACTGACGGTCAATGTCGATGATGGCGCACGTCTGCGATACTGGGCCAACGTGTAGCATGGCCTGGTATTTGGTTTTGATGGTGGTAGCGTGCGAGAGAATCAACACTTCGGCAACAAACTCGCGGTAGACTTTGGGATTTGGTAGAATGCCAGTCGTGGGGTCGGGCCTGTCGGGCTTGTGCAATACTACCATGCCTTTCCGCACATCCTTGCGGCGAACGTTGCGCAATGCGAGACTAGCAGACTGGCCAGCAGAACACCCGGGAACTTGTATACGCTTCCGCTCGACAGAGCGCACTTTTGTGGTCTGGAATTGACCGAGACTATCAGGGCCAATCAGGACTGTGTCACCAGAGTGCACAACACCAGATTTGACTACCCCTGAAACAACAGTACCGACAAAGGGAACCGAGAAGGTATCATTGACGTGAAACTCTAGAGGCGCAGAGCTGTCGTAGTGGCCATGATGGGGAAGCGCGTTGAGAAACATGCGCACCAGATCCAAGTTGTGGCCGGTGACGTTGGATACCTGGAAGATGGGACATATTCGGCTAGAGACGAATTGAGTAGCAGTCTGGATGCAGTCCTCTCTATTCTTGATGAAGATGGGTATCTTGCGTGCGCCGGGAGATTTGAGGATTTTGGTCAGTTGGGTGATGGTCTGCTCAAGAATTTGTGGTGGGCAAATGTCAATCTTTGTGATGACAACCATGACCGGCACATTGAGTGCAAGGGCGATACCGAGGTGCTCTCTGTTGAGTGTTAGAGGGTTTCGTACGACATGTGCCGATTTCAACCTACTTGCTCATTCCAACAAGGCCATTGTTGGCAGCAATCATCAACAGGCAGTAGTTGGGCTCGCTAGACAGCAGACCGAAGACGGTTGTGCGCAAGTACCTTTCGTGGCCTGCTAGATCGGTGAAGCTAATTACCTTGGCCTAGATGTGTTAGAGAGAGTAGGCGAATGCTGAGTGCTGTCGCTTACCGATCGCCGCCCAATCTCCTCCCAAGTAAGTTTTCGACCTGCAACGCTAGAGACGACTACTTCGCTCTTGCTGTCAAAGCCCATAATCTCCATACCAACCGAGCTAGTTCGGCCGCTCTCAATTTCGTGCTTGTGACGGAAGAGATTGACACGCGCCTTACCGCGGCCATCGTCTAGACCGCCCTTGACCAGGACACCCAACATGGTACTTTTGCCCGCATCGACTACCAAAGGTTAACATGGCCAGGCAGCCTTGGCTCGTATGACTCACCATTTCCCACTACTGCTATCCTGGTTTCGATGACCTCATCCACGCTCTCTGGCCGTTGCCGCAGGAGCATCTTCCCGCTGAAGCCCGTGTCTTTTGCATCACGAGGTCCAACCTCAACGTCGCCGCCAACATTCCGCGTCATCAACAGCTTGTAGTCAGCCTTGATCTGTTCGCAGACAAGGCCTATTCTCTCCAATGCAAACTTCCAGACGTCTTTGGTGAAGGCCATGTGGTCTCCTGTATCTTCCAAGCCAACATCGAACAGGACCTCGCCATGGCCCTCGGCCAGGCGCTCCTTGATGTGCTCAGCAAGCGCGGCGACATTCTCTTCGGCAGGGTCGGTAAGGAGAGTCTTGAGGCGAATGTGCGACTTGTTGTCGTCGGAGAGGCCAAGTTCGTCCAGGATGCTCAGCTCATCGTGGTCATCAAGGACGGCGGCGGCCTGGCCCGGCGGCCGGCGCAACGCCTGTTGTTTCTGTACGTAGTCGGCAAACTCGCTGAGGGCCTGTCGTATGGCGTTAGTCGATGGGTTGGCATTGGTACTTTATGAGACATTCACACATACAGATTCGCCCTTTCGCCGCTCTGCCGGGCTCTGTTTGGGCTCGTGTCGTGAGGTCATGGTCTATGGTCGTCTATGTGGCGTATTTGAACTATGTCAGGTCGTGGTTCGTATTGTCCGCCGTATTAAAAAGACGTCTGGTTTCGGCGAGAATCGAACGAGGGTTAAAAGTTCCATGAGATGTGTTGCAGCTGGCATTGATGGGTGGCAAGGGCTGGATGGCGCTGGAGTGGGTGCTGCGACGCAAATCCGGGGGAAAGCTGCGACTACTTGACTTGTCCACAGCGGCATGACGCCGACCCGCTAGCGCATCTTGACTCACCACCACACCACTCCTCACAGCGCCCTTTGCACAGTCATACCCACCCATTCATCCTGCGCCCTCTCCCCTCCCCTTTACACGGCAACACGGTCGCATCGCCGCCCTTGTCATATCCTTGGGCTCCAGCCATTGCTAACGAGGGCGCAAACACGAGAAATGACGCAGAGCACAACTCAACCCCCAGCATCACACACACACACACACACATGTCCATGATCAGGTTTCGTTTGTATGGGTACTATCTAGACCTGAGTAGGACGACATGGTTGTTGTCATACAAACTTCATGCATGAGACGCAGCGATTCCATAATGCTCCAACACCTCACTGCCTCATGTTCATGACGCCGCCACACCGCGCTCGCCGCAGTACTTGTCCACCTCCTTGCGCAATGTCTCACGCTGCAGGTTGACCGTGTCCATGATATCGCTCACCCCGTTGACTGACTTGCAGTACTCGTATGTCTCTGCCATTTGCATGAGCACGGCAGTCAGCTGGTTTGGCAGCCACTATTGCAGGTCAGTAAGAGCATGAACATCGCCAGGGGAGAACTCACGGTTACGATTGGGCTGCCGCCAGTCGCAGTTGGGTGTGATGTGTGCTTGAGGATGTACTCGCGCGTGAAGCACCAATGCCGCCAGCGGAAGTCGCGAACCTGGTCGAGGGCCTGGAGGTAAAGCGCAGCAGAGACTGAGTCGCCCTTGGCAAACTCGCGCACACCCGCCTGTTGTGCGCAATCACGGACAGCTTCGAGGAACTCACGGTGGTTGCCAGGGCGGTACTGACGAAAATCCTTGAGAATGTCTGTGAGGGGTGTCTCGGGCATCTGGACCTGCAGCAGATTGTCGCACATTGGAATCATGCTGTCGTTGGCTCCAGATTCACCGCGGAACGACATGGGCTCCTCGCTCACACCCTCGTACACGACTCCATTCGGGAACATGGACTGCGAAGTGATACCGAAGATGAATGTGCGGAAGTTGGTGTAGCCCTGGGGCTTGCTACGATTCCACATGGCTGGCAAAGCTGGTCAGACGCACGTTATGAAACAAGACGGGCAAGACTCACTGTTCATTACCCCGTTAACCTTGCTCAAACCACCGACCAGGGTGCGCAGACCATCGTTGAAGCGCTCTCGGTCTTGGGATGAACAACTCTCCAACATCTCCGAAGCACCCTCGACTAGTGCGCCAGACTCCTTGACCATGGCAATGTGAACAAGAACGAAACCTGCCTCAGAAGAGGATGGATCAAGACCATGTTCAAAGGCTCGGATCAGCCGAAGGTTATCGTACTCAAGACCTCTTGATGGATCTTCAAGGCGATAGTTGAATAGTGCATAAGATCCAGCGTACTCCATAAAGGGCTTGAAGCCAGCACTGCACACTTGTTAGCAAAGAGTGCAAGAGACAACACGACACCGATCCGTGTATCGAAATCAGACTCACATCTCAGCAACCTTGACGATAGGTAGAGCAATGCATCGTGGCAGCGACTGTCTTCCTAGCCCATATTCCTCTCCCTTTACGTGCCTCTCGTGGCAAGGTTCGAAGAGATATGCGGAAGCCAAGAAAGAATAGTCGCGATACAGTGCATTCATGACAACCAGGTCATGACTATACTTTTCTACCTCAGTAGTAAGGTCCGGTAGCTCCTTGAGCAAGGTGTCGCCAAAGGTGAAGTTGGCGAGCAGGCCTGGCTCTCCTGAGAGTGTCTTGATGGGCATGCGCTGCAGCAAGGACTCAAGGGGAGCAAACTCGTTGGGCAACTCGACGATGGGCTCTTGGCGGGGAAGAAAGCCGCGTGTGGTTGAGACCATGAAAGCGGGGAGGGAGTGGTCATCAGGACGTGTGTCCGACATGATGGGGAAGTTGAAGTACGAGGACAACATTGTGAACAGAGCTACCACAATGGGAAGTACAAGTTATTGGAGATACTTGAGCTTCAGTGCAAATGGTTGGGTCCAAGCGTCAGCTGTTGGTGTTGATGTGGAAAAGAGACACCCACAAAGAGCGACTCAACGCACGTTTATATCTCGTGGCCGGAATCAAAACCGTGGCCGGAAACCTACCGGCCTCGTCAAGATAAGATGTACGTAATGACTGGATCATTTCTCCCCATCAGCAGACTCTGCCCCGACGACATCCTGAAACTCCCGGCCTCGTTCCCAACTGTTTCCCACAGCGTCCGAGGTGTCTGAGGATGGTGAGCCCATCGTCGCCAAGACTGGGGAAGAGGTGACAACAAGGACGTCTCTCGCGACGCCACAAAGGCAAGGAAGTCACTACTCGTCCCCAATGAACAATGTCCCATTTTCTTTTGGTCTGCATGGTTTGGTCTCACAGTACAAAATGTAGCATGTTACTGATAACTGAGCAATGTCATTGTGAGTGCGCACAGTACGAGGGAGATTTCAAAAAAAGATACTATGCCATTACAACTAAATTCACACCGACCAGTAAGATCCAATATATAGTAGAGCAACTCCAATGCTCTCATGGACAGCTATGGTGATCATCTTTTTCTCGGTGTGATACTGTCCACGGTGAGGCAGACTCGAAAATGTCACTGCGAACATCGCACGATGCATCGGTCCGATTCGTGTCGCGCACCGCAGATAGCCGACGTGAATGCTCGCTACCTCTACACCTGTACTGGAACAAACATATTTGAGGCTGTCCACAAAATACATGGATGGCGTATACCACAAATGCACAAGGCCTACTTCTTTGCAAGGCCCTTTCCACGGGCAAGGTTCTGGGTGGCGATAAAAGTTCGGTTGCGGGCCAACCACAGCAGCGCCGATGGAAGGGCCGCCGAGAGCCGCAGGCGCGCAGCTTTCCGGCCTCGAATTCCGGCCTCGTATTGCTTGGCTACAGAACGATATCACGAGGGTATAAATCTTTACAGGCATAGTGTGATGTTGTCTGTCCAATGAATACGCAGGACCAGATACAAGCCTCAGTAAAGTGTAGACCACCTGATTGCCGAGAGATTGGCGTTTGAGTCTACGATTCTTCTCTCTCCGTTGTACAGGACGCCGCACGTGTATATTCGACTTGGGTTCGATAGAATTGTGCTGATAAGAGAGATGCAACATGGCCGGCCGTCAGCTGTGTCGCACATTAGGTGCAGAGTTGCAGCCAAGTGGCCGGCAATGTAGCTGTCATTACCCCACGATCTCATGCCCATTCATCACGATGGATCTTGTTCCGTGGCACAGCCAACTCGAATAATAAGCCACCCCAAAACACCACTCCTAAACGATAGAAGAAGACTTGACAGACGCTCTGATTTCAACACTAGACACACACTCAATCCCCGGTAACCATGTCGAAGACTTCAAGCAACGCAGAGTCAGTACTCTACCCAAGAATTACAAACCACATATCGGAAATAGTCGAGAGATTACAAGAGCTAGAACGCGACCCTACACACCCAGAGGCGCACATAAACATCGCGCCCATTGCACTTGTCGGCACCGTAAAGCTCCACGGAACGCACGCCGACATTCTCGTCCATGCCAACGACGACATTGTCTTCCAGTCACGAAACCTCACCGGCCTCTCTCCCGCAAAAGACAACGCCGGCTTCGCAGCTGCAATGTCCCGCAAAACCCACGCCATCTTGCAACTGCGAAACCTCTACCTCGCCCGCTGGAGCAAGCTCAACCCCACAAAGACACTGCACCGACACCACCCCGTCCTCATAGCCGGCGAGTGGATAGGCAGCAAGATCCAAAAAGACGTGTGCATTTCGCAGCTCTCGCGCCGATTCGTCATCATCTCGGTAAAGATTAACGGGGCATGGCAGAACGACCAGGAATACGCAGACATCAGCCTCGATGCCGACGACATGTACAACGTATCGCGCGCCGGACTCTATCGAGCAACGCTGCATGTCCAGGACGTCGCACGTACGGCTTCCCAAGTCGAAGCCCTGGCCGAACAAGTGGCTGCCCGGTGTCCTTTTGCAGCGACCTTTGGCCTGGCTGGTTTGGGCGAGGGCATCGTGTGGAAGCTTGCATCGCCAAAGTATAATGCCGATCCTTCTCTTTGGTTCAAGACAAAGGGCGGCAGGTTCAAGCCTGCACTTTTCAGACAACCTCTGAAGGGTGGTGCTCTCGGGGGAAAGCGCAGGGCAGCCAGGCTTGCTGCTGAGACATGGTGTTCGGCACAGCGGCTGGAGCAGGGCTGGGATGTATTGAGGGAGAAGGGCGTCAAGAGAGATGGAAGAGGGGCTGGGGAGTATGTGGATTGGGTGACGCAAGATGTGTTGGTGGAAGAGAAGGCGAGGATCAAGGACGAGGGCGTGGATGGGCCGATGTTGGTGGTTGAAATAGGCAAGATTGCGAGAGCTTGGTATAACACGCAGATCAGGGTGGAAGCTGGTTGTTTGTAAACAACATGACAGGTATACATGCTGCTACCCGGGTTATTCTGTATTTTCACGCTACTGCAAGTCATCTATTATTCATTCTTCTGCATTAAACTACCATGCCGCCATTCACAATTATCACTGCTCGATTCCATTCGTACATGTCCCGTCTATTCCAAGAAGCAAAACCTTTCTAGATGAGTGCCGCCGCAATACCCACTGCCGCGCCGAGAGCGAGACCTGCTCCAGGAAGCAGCGCACCAGCAGCGCCCGTAAAAGTCTCGATTGGCGACCCCGTCTTGGTCGCATTCGCGCCAGCGGTAGGTGTAGCAAGCGCAGCAACCGTCTTCAGCAACTCGGGCGTGGTAGTAAACGTCATGAGATCGCCCCCAAAAGCAAGAGACGCGCTTGTAAACGGCAGCGCAGAAACCGCGGTCGCGCCGTCAAACGCCACACGATCGGATGCCGGCGCCTCTGGCTCCAGCGAGGCACGGTCAAAGGGTTCGAGAGGGCTCAATACGCTACAAGGGGAGTTAGTTGAAATTGTAGAAGAAGCAAAAAGTCAAAGGAGAAAGAAAGAAAAAATAATAGACAAAGAACTAACCTGTCAATAACATGGGCAACCCCGTTGAACAAGATGGTATTCGCAAACACAATCTTCGCGCCATTGACCCACGCACTCCCATCCTCGAGCACGGTAAACACCAGATCCGCTCCCTGGAGACTCTTGACCGTGACGTTACCCAGGCTAGGCGAGAAAATGACATTGTTGGGGATGATGTGGTACTTGAGCACTTGTTGGAGCGTCGCCTGGTCGACGGCCTCGACGACGGAGCCGATTGCTTCAAAGGCGGCGTCAGTAGGCACGAAGATTGTGAAGTCGGAAATGTTGAGGCCGACGGCGTCCGGGCCCGAGAGGCCAAAGTCGATGGCGAGCTGGGCGGCTTCGAGCGCGCCGTTCATGGCGAGGTAGCCGGCACGGTAGGTGAAGAGCTGAAAGGGGGCGCCAAAGGAGAAGACGGTGTCGACCTTGTGGATGGTAATGCCGGCGCCGAGTTTGATGTCCTGATGCGTCGAGTTAGCAAAAGAAAGAAAAAAAATACACACAAATTGTAGTCAAGGAAAGCTTCCATGGCGATTGAAGAGGGGGAAATGGGATTACGCACTGCTTGGGTAACGGTCGAAATGGTCTGTTCGCCAGACAAGACGCACACATCCTCGCCATTCTTGACAAGCCCATTGTACGCGCCGCCGGTAAAGTTTGAAAACGGCTGTCGAAAGTCGACATACGAGCTATCCAACAGTGTCTGCGCAAAGGTAGGAACATGTGTGATGACTTCTGCAGGGTAGACACCCTTGAATACGTGGTTGGCAAGGAGTGCTCCAATTGCAATCGTGTTGTTGCGGTACTCGACCGCCTCGCCTTCGGGTATGTCTCGGGGCACATTTGCAAAAGCCTGGTTGGTAGGGGCGAAGATGGTGATGTTTGAGGCGGCCGAGAGAGTCTCGGCAAGGCCGTCTACAAGACCGACCAGCTCGAGGAGCGTGCTGAGATCGTCTTGCGAGGCGAGTAGGGCGCCAAGATCGCCTTGGGCTAGGGAGGAGCCGGCCATGAAGGCGTAGGTCCAGAGATATGATGGACGCATGGTGTGAAGAGGTGGGGAAAAGAAGACGCAGTAGATGAGCAGATTTGGGGGATGAAAGGTGGCTTTTCAGGCAACTGAGCAAGTGTTGAGGTCTTTTGATGTTCTGTTCTGCTCTGCTCTACATCCATACCCAGCATCAACCTCTTTTATACATTTTCACCACCACCCAAGCGATGCAAAGATAAAGATAGAAACAACGCCCAATGGATCAGGAATCCAACGAGCTGGCATTATGACATCTACGACTTTGCAGCCAAGACACGGTTGTCAGTGTAAAAAGGTTGTACGACCAAGGAACAGCGCACCGCTTGCAGCAACTTGTGTTCGCCTGCTGCTGCTCTAGGCACTTTTGAGGTTGTTTAGATATCAGGCCCCGAGAGGCCAAGATCTGCATTGCCTCGCAGCCTTGTGGGAGGTATGAATAGGCCAATGGTTGGGCGTCTAGCGGACACTAGGGTCGGGCCAGAACATGGGGCGAACAGGGCTAGTACACACCCTGCACGACAGAGCAGATCGACTCATGAATATACGGCCAAAATACACCGAACGTTGTTGTTGTTTATTGCTTCAGCACTCGAGTCCTTTAGGACCTCCAGTGGAGGCGTGAGTATTAGTACGGACTTGTTGCTAGCACTGCATGCACTGCCTGGGTAATGTGACGTAGGACCGAGTCGAGTAGATTTTTCTTTTGCTCCATCGTCAACGGAAACGAATGGAACAAAGAAATACTATTCTGTTATTCTAAATGCTTTCCTAGCTTGTCAGTGAGCAGCAAGCCACAAAAATAATTGCATCATAACGGACACCCGTCGGCCCCACTTTCGTGCAGCACATCCCAAATGCAACCAGGCGTACGGTAAATGCACAGGAACCAATCAAAGCCAAGCTGAGAGCAAACCGACGGCCAGATTTCGCCGGGTTGGAAATTCATATGATTTAGTCTCTTCATCCGTCAACTCCCAAGATTTGTCTCATACCGCCGCAAAATGGCAGAGTAGTCATTATACCATTCCTCAAGCCATCCTGTTGCATCAAACATTCGCGTTGTGAAGCAACTCAGCGTAGGATCCAGGACTTTTATATACGCCACCAGATTTCGCAGCTTCATGCCGCACTGCTCGATACGAAAGCAGTCCTTTGGAAGACACTGGCCGTACGTATTCCGGGGGTCGGGAGCTGTTGCCGCCACCAAGGCAGTTACCAGGACGAAGAGAGCGTACACAACGGTTGGTGCAAAGCAAAACGCAGGCAGGCTTAAGATTAGAGCAGGGTCCATTTCTGCGGCCGTGTCGACGACCGCGTGGCAGTGGCGGACGATTTCTTCGAGCGCCGTTTTGAGGGGCGGGATGATGGTACTTGGCCGCGGGAAGTCCTTGACGGGGATACGGCCAGGAATGAAGGGTGCGGCAAAAGATGCCTTGTTTGTGGGGGTGTGCAGCACGAGTTCGTACAAATGGATCATGGCAATATGCCACCATACCTTGAGTGTCTGCGAAGATGCAAGGGTAGGTGGGATCTCAGCTGCCCATGCGTCGATCTTGGCCTTTAGCATCTCAATCGTAGAGTAGGTGTTGTAGTCGTTGGCATCCACAAAGGTAGTTATCTGACAGAGACAAAGGTGGTTGGAAATTTCCTGATCCAAGCGGATGATGCGGACAATTTGACAAAACAGCATGTCGGACGGATGCCCGTTATTCTCTAGGGTCAAGACGCAGTCATGGTGATATGCATCCCATGGGACGGGACTGGGCCGGCGCGTACTGATTGATGAGCTCGAGGATGCCACATAACAGGCGAGCCAAGTACGCCGTGCTTCGAGTGAGGTGGGCTGTTCGTGCCGGCAAAAGTACGCGACAGGCGACGGCTGCAACGAGAAGCCAGCGATGCCTAGATCAATAGCCATGTCAGAGGCTAGCTGAACGATCTGGTAGCAGCTTCCCTGTAGCCCTCTCCGTGTGGTCTTGTTCCAGAAGGCGGCTATCAGCAGCGCCTGCACGAGCTCAAGAGACCTCTGGCCTTTGCCAATTACCACGTCACCAAGGATGTGCACCGTCTCCCGAACCAGCTCATCATTCAATTCTAGATCTACGCCTTGGGCCTCCTGCGTGATGGTATAGGCAATCACAGAGAGGAGTAAGACGGGGCATTTTGCGCGAAGATGGTCCAGGTCCACGGGCAAGTGGATTGCTGGCCATGCAGCTCCTGCATTGTGCGCGTATAGACGGAGAAGATGCTGTTGTCTCATGGGCGGGATGCGCGAGTCCAGGACTGATAGGGCGACATCGTCATGGCTGTCAAGTAGGCTAGCAGGCGACCGGCTGGTGCTCAGGGTTGTGGTAAGACTCCCGCCAGGTGAGAGGCTCGGGGTTGAGCCACTGCTCTGCTCCTGTAGCGCGTTCCTGAGCTCTTGAATCTGGGCCTCGAGCTCACTGATGCGGTCGCGCTGAAGACGTGGTGCGGCCGGGACGCACTGGAGGTTGTTGCGATGGCACCTATCGCAGCTAGTTGCCTCAGGATTTGTGGTTATATCGCACTTGATTTTGAGGCGATGACACTCTTCACAGGCGCGAAGACGTTTCCTCATTTTGCTATCCTTAGTTTGGATATACGGAGAGGTCTGGCGCAAGCCTCGAGTCTATGACGGCTTGAATTACCCCCCGGGCCGCAGTGCTTGGAACGTGGCGCAGTCGCGATCCTTTGGGCTCGACAGCGCTCGTATATCGTCACGTGACCAAGACCAAGGTGGGTGTCTTGTAGTAGACCACGCAGAACAGGAAGAAAAGCTCCGTGTTGGATAGCCATCAACTCTTCTTACAAAGCTCTCGTGCCCCCCACGCCTCAGACGGAGCTTGTCCGGAATAAGCATGGCGCCAACACCCCGCACACTGGTCCCGAATTGATCCGTCTGCCGTCATCCAGCCCCAAACATGATCAACCCGGCTGTCCTCACAACGCGACTCCCTGCGCAACAAGGGCTGTTAGGGGCATGAGTCCTCCTCATACGCGCCAATTGCCATTGCTCCAGTCGTGACGAGAATGAAGCCCAAGGACCTACTCCTGGGTCGGCTACCCGGCATGCACTGGGCCCCTCATGATATCCCCTCTTCCGAGCCCTCGTCCTCGAAGCCCAAGTCGCGGAACCCCTTCTCACTCAAGTCATCGACGCCTGGCCATGTTACTACCCGCCCGCGCAAGCCATTCAAGTCGGTCAACTCCAGGTCGAAATCCGATGTAGGAGTGGATGCGCGCACACATGCGCAGCAGCAGCAGCAGAGTCTGTTCTTTGCACGGCTGCCAATTGAGTTGAGGCGCATCGTGTATGAATATGTCATAGGAGAGGAAGTTGTACATCTGACGTTGAGTACAAAGAGGAGATATGGCCATTTTGTCTGCGAGGGCGTAGAAGAAGGCAGTGGGCGAGGAAAGCAATGCACGTGTCGTGTGCTTGTTGGGGGCCGGAAGGGCGCGAGACTGGATGGAGCGTGTATCAACCTGCTAAGGGCGTGTAGACTCATGTATGCTGTCCAACTCCCACTTCGCAACCCCCATCACCCCAACCAACCGCCCAACACTAACAACAACATCTTCCAGCTACTCTGAAGCCATATCACACCTCTACCGCCCACATGCCTTCTCTCTCCTCCACATAACCCACCTTCTCTATCTCCCATCTGCCCTCTCGCAACCGCGCCTCAATTCCATCCGCACCCTACATCTCCGTTGGGCCATCCGTGCGCTTCCCTACCTACGCCGCGGCCCCGCGAACCGCATCGCATATCGCGAGGACACGGCCAACTGGGAGCGTGGCTGGGGAATAATAGCTGGTATGGAAGAGCTGAGGAGTCTGCATGTCGTCTTGATCGATCCGAGTCCACAGCAAATGTGGGAGAGGAATTGGCTGGAGCTGCAGCATGTTTTACTAGAGTGCGTAAAGGAGGTGAAGAGGCCGAGGGAGGCAGTTGTCGTTCTACCGTATCCGAGTTGTGGAACCACGTGGGCCTCGGACGATAGTTGCGTGACGCTAAGAAGCCCGATCGGTGGTACAGTTGACCACGGCGACCAAGATTGAATGAGTGCCTCGATGAATACCAACTTCAATACACACACACACACAACGCTTTCAGTAACTGTGACAAATGACAAACATGTGTTACAGGGATTGTATTAAGCTGCATTATAATTACGTATCATATACAAGCCCATCTCTCTCTCTCAAAATGGGCTCTTATAAGCCAAAGCAGTTTGCGTAATAAGTCACCGTAGCCGGCCAGTCGGAAAACATGCCCAGGATCTTGACCTGGTGTGCAAGTACATCAAGCACCTTGTACATGTCCCCATCATTGTTAGTGACATTGGCAACGTACTGGTAGTAGTAACCACCACCATCCACCTGCAGCCACCCAGACCGCTCAAACGACCACGCAACTATGTCGAGCCCGTTTTCCTGGCAAGCAATGGCATACTCGGACGGCACAATTTCACCTGCATCGTCAAGCTTGGTAAGGGCGAACATTGCAGGCGCCATAATTCTGACGCCACGAGCAGCAAGCTCGGGGATGCTAGCCGTGGCATTGGCATATCCTTGGGGTGTATCCACTCGCTCATCAAGATACACGGCTTGCACACCAAACTCGGGCTCGTTGTCGATCCAGTAGAAGATGTCGTCTGGCAAGAACGACTGCAGCCACACACGCTCTGGCTCGATTTTGTACTCGCGGAATTTGTCGACCAGGTCTTGCGCGTACTGCTCTTGCGTGTATCCGTCAAAGGGCATCTTGACCTCGGGCGTCTTAAGTTCAGGCGTAAACTTCAGCCCCCAACTGTCAACCAAGGGGATGTAGTCGTCGACCGTCATGAGCTTTGGGCAGTCCTGCGCGTAGAGATCGGTGCGGAAGTAGGGAGTGCCGTCCATGTACTCCTTTACAGTTGTAGCGTTGGGATTGAAGCCGTCCATCTTGCCGCAGAGGGTGCCAAACTCGTCGAGTGTAATGTCCGAGGTGCAGCACTTGGCCGTCGCCGCGGTTCCATTCGCAGCGGGAGAAAAAGGTGTGGTACATTTCTCGGCAAGTGTAGTGTTGAGGATGTTGGTCGTGGTATGCAAGTCGCATTGGGCATGGCGGCAGACGAGCTGCTTGTCCTTGGTAAAGGCAACATCGCATTCAATCACACCGGCACCCATGCGATGAGCAGCATTGTAGCTTGCCAGCGTGTGCTCCGGAAACTGGAGCGGGGCTCCACGATGAGCAAAGACAAAATCCGAAGTCTTGAATTCCTGCTCCGAGCAACTCTCCAGCTTCTCCTTCAACGGTCCATCATCCATGTTGTCAACGAGGTAGTACGGTCGTACACCAACCTGTACATTGAACCTTTTGTGGCCATGACCTCCTCCTCCTCCTCCCCCACGTCGAGGTACGACTGCAGGCACTGCTGCAGCAGACGCAAACCCAAGAAGAGCGGAAGTAGCGACAAAAAACCGCATCGTAAACAATTGTCCGCACAGAATTGGTTGGAACCCTGGGAAAGCCAACGGTTCCTGTGGGACTCATTTATGGCCATGCTACCTACTTCTTATCTGCGTCGGCAGTACTCCAAAGCTATACGATGCCTCGGATGGTCTACCCGCGCAGAAACGCCACACGATTGGAGCTATCCAAGCTATGCTGCATGGCTACTGCACGTGGGATAGCCATCCTGGTTCGCGGCTCTAGATGTTGCAGAGAGGTCGGCGGAGACGGGTTAGCTCGCCAAGCTACCAAGAATCCGTGGCTTGTCACGTTGCTCAACGGTGCGTAGAGATACGCGGGAGCCAGCGGAGCAACAGGCTCAATGTGCTGATGGAAGCTTGGTAGCATGGTTCGTGTGCGTCATTTTCCTGTCTTATCTTGGCATTTTGTTGCTTCTGTGGCCTAGTAGCTGCTGTCTTTGCGCTCGAGATTTTAGCTAGAGGCCTGGCCGAAATTGCCCCGAATGACAATGTGAAGACACGTCTCGTCCACGCTGCGGGCAGTTAGCACCATAAAAATTTAAAGTATACACAAACATCCAGGAAAGAGGCATACAAGATTTCAGTTCTTCGAGGTTGAGATATAAGCGGTAACATTTTGCATCGCTACATTCCGCTACGCGTAAAATTGACAATCATTGAGCCAAGAACAAATGTACATTGAAGCATTCGCGATTTGGGACGGTGGCGTGCCGTGGCCCAGAAGCATAGTTTAGCTGGGAGCCCTGAGGTCCTGGTCGTATATATTCCAGCGCCTACTAAGTCTGTGGTAGTAACAGGCGGCTGCGCTACGCTATAGCTACAACCTGACGTACGCATTGGAGAGTCTCTTCAGAACACGCCAGCGCTGTTACTAGTAGCGGCGAGGCATACAGCCTTTTTCACAAATAGTATATACAATATACGGGTGTTCCTAAGAAAAAACCCTGTAATCGCTGGCTGTGTACTCGGCCTGGGCATGGAGCTTCATTAGTTTGAAGATAAAGTCTTAGGTAGAATCTTCGTCGGTATCTGAGCTGTCCCTTTCTGGCAGCTTGAGGACGCATCTGGAATTGCCAATGTCCACGTTAGTGGAACATCTCCAATTAGGAAGGGTGAGGACAAATTCTCTTGGCGCAGTGATCTTCTTGATGGGTTCCAATAGCTCTCTGCTGTTCTGTGCCCAGAATTCTCCATAGCATTGCTGCCAGAGGTCGAGACAAAAGTAAAGCTTCATGTGTAGCCGCCGGAGACCAGTCAGTCTACTAAGCGCTTCCCATGATCTGAACCACTCGCGCCTGTGATGGTCAGGCATCAGAGCCACCTGGAAGTATTGATGGCGATCAAGGTCCCAGTGGATGGTGAGATCGGCGATCTGGGCCATACGTTGGGGCAGGAAGAAGTAGGAGAGGTAACCTGTGGTTGGATAGTCTTCTAAGTCGGTCGAGATGAAGAAGTGGTTGGCTGTATAGAGATATTCGACTGCTTCCGAGTAACTGTACGTACTTTAGTCTTGACAACAAAGGATCACGTCAGAACTGTCGATATCCTTACGAAAAGCTTTTGATCGTCTTCCAATGACTACCTTGAAAGGTATTTACAGTCTTACATTGACATCTGAATGGAATGAAGGCTACTTACATTCTGCGACATGTTCTCAGCAAAGGCACTGCCATGTGGAGAGTCTTTTCTTCCCGGAAGGAACTGATATAGCAAGTGCAGCAAAAGACGCTGCATCGTCGAGCGTCTAACCGTCCCTGCGAAAGCGAAAGATGTATATAGTCTTCTTTTAGTGCTTCCTTGTATATCATACGTCGTAGCTCTAAAGGCAACTTGGTTGTAAATGCAGATTGCGTTTGAGGATGTGTTGTTTGCTCCTTCGATAGATCTGTCGATGTTATGCTAAGCGCGCGTCTGCGAGGCCAAGGTACTATCGGCTTCACGGGCTCGATTCTCCTGATGCGACTTGATGCACCGCTTTGGTCAGGCAGAAATAGGATCATGCAACATACACAAGGTGAAAAGACTGTCCATAGGAGACATTTGCACGTCTGCCAGGCTGCTGTTCGCAGATATTTGCCGGTCTGTCTTCCGGTGTTTTTGAGCTTGTTGCGAAAGCGCATTGTCATCGTTGGACGTGATACAGTGTCGTATCGAAAGAATGCAAGTAGAGGCTGGATGATGGTATTGTGATGGCTGGTGGGCTTACCTTGCAAGGAAGGGTGGTGGACGGAGGTTGTGGAGCCGAAGCGGCAAGCCCCACTTGGCAAGATGGAGCGATGACGCTCCCCAGGTCACAGTCGGCTATAAGACGTCGTTTACTTCCCTAGCTGGGCTATACTACGCATAGTATGATAAAGCCGATATTGATTCGAGCTTATGTTGCATATATATATGCAGTACATCCACTGCCTCACTGCCTCTGTACGGGATAAGTCGGACCTTAGAAGCCCGGGCGGAAAACCGGGATATAGCATGTATGCATTAATATTGACGGAGAGTGAGGGTATATGCTCCTTTCACTAGTATAGGCTGTATATAAATGATTAGGTTGTTAAGTAAGTAATCCTCAAAACATTTCTCGAGCCAAATTGTGTGTATACCAAATAGTAAGATACCGTGTCCGTGCGTTCAATGCCCAGCTCGGATCAATGCACACCCCATCAACACAATCAGATCATCAAAATGAGGTTGTAGAGCCACACACAACAGCTGATATCACGATATTTTGTGGTGTTGTAGTAATTAGATGCTTGTGATCAATTTGTGCTACTTGTATTTATCTGGTAACTTGATGCTGCGGCCGCGGCGGGTGGTTACTGGTGCCGGTGCTGATGCAGCCCCTGATGACTCCTCCTG
>Ga0265797_10002928_pt1 | contig 28055 bp, 31 predicted proteins | sample P2T30metagenome_FD_192433 | JGI IMG/M metagenome (GOLD analysis project Ga0265797, IMG submission 192433) | Plant litter microbial communities from East Loma Ridge, Irvine, California - P2 T30 | ecosystem: Environmental > Terrestrial > Plant litter > Unclassified | place: USA: California... | reverse complement strand
TGGTCACCCACTCTAGTACTAGTCGCCCGGTTCAGTGCTTATGTATGGCAGAGCGGACGGGATGCCCAGTTTTCACTGACCTATGGTCGTATGTGCTGTAAACTAAGTATTTGTAAAATATATTGTATGTAATTTTCTAACGGACCTGCCAAACACCTTGATATCGATCGATCAGCACAAATTTTGTGACACAATAGAATTCGCGATAGAGGATAGTTTGCTATAGTAAGATACATCTCTTAGAAGGACATTTCCCCTCTAAGTTCTATATGTAGTCAATGCAGTGTTCAATCTCGAATCAATTGTTGAAGACCGCTATGGCCTTTTTTGATAGAGTTGCTGTCGCGCGACAATAGCACCTGGTGATCAAGAACACTGTCACTGTAGCTTTTGACATTCTTTGACCTATCGATGATACCCGTGTGATATCTCGCCATAGGTGAATTTCGTTAAATGCTCGCTACATTTGATCACAGTGTAATATTCACCCTTCCACAAAGGACAGTGAGTCGATGTATGGTCCCAAACATGTGTCCACGTGGAGTATCGGTCAATGATCGACGACAGCGAAAGAATGATATTGACACGAGAGGATTGTCTTAGCAGGCTGGAGTTGAATTATCACTCCCCTAGAAGCAATCGACCATCCTTGTGATCCTACAAACCTGTAGATTGCCTAGGATGGCCACAAACAACATCATTCCATGCAGTCGCAACCGCTATTATATCAATGGGCAAGCTCCTTTCTTTTGGTGATGCATTTGTATCACAGAAGCACCTTACGATCCAAGACAGACGTTAAACTTACAACATAAAGTACACACTTATCATCATGCTCTTCAAATGCATCATGACCCTGGTGGCTTTGGCCATTGCCACTCTTGCAACGCCTGTCGACATTACATTTCTTCCTAAGCGTCAGATCCTGAGCAAGCGTGCCACTCCAGACTTCAAGAAAGGAGATTACACCAAGCAACAGATCACACAGATTAAGCAAGGCCATGCAGACGCCATCAAGATGGCCTCTACTGCCGTCACCTGGTCGAAATCTTCGGAACGTTTTGACCCGATCTTCAACAAGTACTTTAACATCCAGGATCGTGACGCTGTCGTTGGTAAGGATTGCCCTTGGTCGTGGGTTGCGGATAACAATCGACATGCTAACAGAGCGCAGACGTCTTCAAGCAAATTGTCGGTCCGAAGTACGATGGCCATGGATATGGTCTTCTGGGAGACATCACGGTCGTGAAAGACTACGTCAACGACGAGGACGGCGAGACGTCATGCATTGAGAACACCGAAGCCGAGCTCCGTGAGTTCGAGACCGATAAGCCTAAGCTCGTCGTCTGCCCGCTTGGTCTCAAGCTGGGAGCAATTGGTAAGGGCTGGGACGGCGCTCCGGCAGTAACCTGCGATACCTGGTTTCCACGCATCTCCCGCAAGATGAACACGATCGGCTTCGTGCTGCTCCACGAGTACACCCACTGGGAAACTCTTATGTCGCCAGTGATGCTGCCCGCGTTCCAAAAGAAGGCCACACTTGACGAGGCTATCGGCCCGTGGAAAGTGCGCCAACTCACCAGGCACCAGGCGACGTGGAACGCTGACAGTTACGCGTGGCTGGCTCAGGAGATCTGGTGGACGCAGACTTGTCGTGGCACGCATGGCCCGCTCGAAGAGCCAGAGGAGAAAGACAATTAGTCTTTGTCGTCTTATAATCGAGTCTTGAAGGAGGTGATCCTGGAGTAGCATAGCATAGTCTGAAGGCAGGTTGCCAACATATATGGAGTTTGTTTTTCTCAGCGCCACTCAGATCTATCCCTATCATTGTTGATCTACTGCAGTCGCGGCAATCCCTCAAATTTGGGGTGTGAGAGAAAGGGTGTACACTCTAACCCAGAGGTACTTATCTAATCAGCGTCGACGATGCCTGCAAGTTCCAGCACGGCAAAGACTTCTCTGCTCAGACCGCTAGCAACGGTTGCAATGACTGGGCGTGCGTGCGTGGTAATGAGAGAAGGGAAGTCGATTAGAAGGACTGGTGATGCGCTTCAACGGACTCGAACGATGGTTGCAACATTGATGCCTTGTGCAGTAACGGCGCTTTCAACTGGGTGTGCTCGTATGGTAACACGATCTGTTGATGAGATGCAGAGGTCTTTGCCAATATTTGATGTATTGGGATATCTGCGGCAGGACGAGTATCTTGGTCGGAGCGTATTCGCTGTGACTCTGAAGTTGGTATCATACAAGATCTTCTGTATCAATGCTCTATTCCGGTGCTTTGAGTCAGCTTCACCACAAGCTTACCTCTCACCCTTCCACTTCTGAGCCTCTCAAATGCCTCTGCAACATCTTCGATGGCATATACGTGCTCGATTGCAGGCTTCACAGTGCCATCTTGAACCCAAGCGGCAATTTGTTCATAGTCGGTTGTGCTTGACTTTCTTGCCGCTACGCTGAATGTTTGCCGTCCACCACCCAGAGCCGTAGGCCACAGAGATACTTTTAGCGCATTCCAGGCAAAGCCAACTTCCGGCCTGATAGCTGTAGTAACATATCGTCTATCAGGCCGCAGGAACTTGTGACATCGCCAATAGATGTCCGGATTTGAGAAGACATTGTCGACAATGAGGTCGAACTGCTCATTGCTCTTCTCCAGTGCATCGGCAACATCTTGCTTACGATAGTCGACGACGCAGTCGGCTCCGAGGCGCTTGCACATCTCTGCGTTCTTGCCCGAGCAAGCCACGACCACCAAGCAACCAATGGCCTTAGCAATCTGGATGCCGTAGGTACCAACGCCACCACTGCCACCGTTAATGAATATTCGATCGCTGGCTTTGACGAAAGGTACGATGGACTGGTATACCATCAAGCCTGCGATGCCTATAGTGGCGGCATCTTCGAGTTCGACCCCTTCAGGTACCTTTGCACAATGCTGGGCGTCCACCACAATATATTCCGCACGCGCCCCGAAGTTCGGCGGCTGAGTTTGTCCGAATATGGCCTCGCAGATCGTAAATCGGGAAGACCGTGAGCTCACAACTGTGCCGGCAAAATCCAGGCATGGAATCGTAGTGTTGAGGAATTTGCTGATGATCGAGTTTTCGGGGAACTTGAGATCTATCGGATTGAGGCGGTGAAGTGGACCTTTACTAGGACGTGCTCGTCAGGAAGATCGCTGGCCAGTTTGGGTAATGGTACGTCTGAGCTGATCTGTATCGCTGTTTTGAGTCGGCCTGATCGAATGCGTCGTGCAGCTCTCATAGTTTCTGGTAAGGTCATTGTCATGGTGATCTTGTTGCGCAGCTCTGGGCAGATTGTATTGTGAATGGCGCCTCCGTTATGTGTCCGATGAGAATCGCACCGCCGTCTAGATGCAGGAGCGTCAAGGTGCAAGCACAGTATATAACTTGGCATGTGTCGGAAAGTATGTCAAGCTACACGGCTAAATCTGGCCGCTTACATCCCAGATGGGATGCCGCGATTGTAGCGCCCTGTCAGGATAGTCTGCGGGTGCGGGCTGCAGCTTTAAACTCTAATTTACCACTCGAGACGAACAATCGTCTTGAGCAAGTGGCTAGTAGAATCTATCACTCGTCGTACTTACATGCGCAACCTATAGAAGCGATTAGAGGCTGCCAAATCGGGAAGGTGGATACAGTACCGAACAAGCGGCATCTACAAGTGGTTGGCCACAATCTTGATACCAATCTCTCAGACGAGCTCTATCTCCTTCACCGGCGAGATCCTTCGTCAAAACCTTCGCGAGGGTCTTTTGGGTCTGTAAGGGAGTACCTAGTCCAATCAGACGTTCATATATAAGCAGTTCTCTGAGAAACAGCGTGACGGACGACGTTTATTCGTCTATATTAGCTTTAAGGCATTTTCAGGCATCTTTTTGCTCGCACGACCACCGTCATTACCCGAAGGATCTCGCCGGTGAAGGAGATATCAAGTGGTGACCTGTGGCTAAGGCAATACTGCAATAGTCTCATGCAAAAAGCCGAGGGCATCAGGATTGAAGTTGCCATATGTAATGGGAAGGTTGTTTTCATCATATACACTTTGTATGCCTGGTTGTGGGTCCCACTTGCCAACCCTCGGTTCCGCAGGCGGCACTGTTGTGCACAAAGTCGAAAACCCGATCCTCAATCCAGCCGGATCGAGTTCCATTGCTTTGCTTGCCAAGTCGAGGATCGACGCGAGTTTTGCATTGCTTGGTCTCCTGCATGAAGGAGTATTGCTTGCACTCAGGCTGCGCCTCACATCTGGCACGGCAGTCTTCCATGCTGCTGACCTTAATCTCGTCTTCGTCGCTGAGGTTGTCCCATTCCGCTTTGACGCCGGCCATCATTTGGGGCATCACGTACTCTTTGAATACATCGCCGTGTGTCAGTACATCTGATTTCTGCAAACATGTCAGTCTTGCACCATGTAAATGGTGTTCTCAGCATCAAGCTCACTTTCTGGTGTGCAGTAATCCACTGCTGTTCAAAGTCCCAAAAGTCTTTGATCATATCCGAAGACATGTGATGATACGAGATAGTGTTAGAACACCACTCCCGTAGCGACGCAGCAGGGCCATAGCGACCGTCCGGTCCTGCATAAGCCACAAGGCCCGGATAGTCTCCTTGGAAGTGAGGCCATGTATCTGTGCATGGCACGCCGGCGTCACTGAACGTTTTGCCGAGGACATAATCACCAGCCCATTGGCGGTCAGTCAAGGCCTCGACCTCAGCCTTGTACGAAGTGTAATGTTGAGTGACCTGCCTCATCGCGGGCTGCGATACAACAAAGCCTGAGCCTCCATGTGCGAAGAGATGCTCGCCAAGACACGTTCCAGCTCCCAAGTAATATGGTTTTGTGTGGTCTAACAGTGCCAGGTATTGTAGTAGCATCGACCATAGCAGAAAAGTGTCCGCTTCAATGAAGACATACCATTTCATGTCTGGGTACTCTTGCATCGTTCTGTTGACCATAGGCATGAACTTCCATTTGTCCAGCTTCCATCCGGGGTTCTGAGCATTGCCGCTCATCTTCTCGAATGCTTCGGGAGATCCACTCAGTTCTGAAGGGTCCAGGATCTCTCTACCGTGTTGTTGGAGTCGCCTATAGATCTCGAAGTCTTCATGGTTCGCTTTGATGCCATCGCTCACAGAATCCAAAGCGTCGATTATGTGTTCACCGCGGTAATCTTCTTCCAAATCTGAGAAGATCAGATAGTGTGAGAAGCAGCGCAAAGAGGTCGAGAGGTGAACCAGAAGTCTGTCGTCAATCTCTGTAGAACCAGTCCTGAGGACTACAAGTGTGTCGTTTGCACCTTGCAGATTCGAACATGGCGGGTCTGATAAGTTTGACTTCTCGAAGTCAGGAGGCATTGCCTGTGACAGACGGATTGCCGAGTGCGTCTGCCAGTAAACGAAAAGTGCAAGACAGATCAGACAACCAGAGACAACGGCCCTTGTTGTCCTCTGCGCAGGCAGGATGGCCAGCATACCGTCTGGCTCGCAGGCTGTGACCCGTTCGTGTTTTCCAGGAATCACGCCCGACCACACGCAATCTCAGAAAAACCACAAGGATAGGAGCCACACCAGCGAGTGAAACGGAGCAAGTATGACTGTAAAAGAGTGACGGATACGACAAGACTAAAACGATGTCTCGACGGAGTGCCAGTGTCGTGCAGGTGCAGGAGGCTCAATGATGCCATACCTGGCCTTCAAGGCACGTCAAAACCCGCACGCCGCCGCTGCAAGCGAGACCGACTGGGGGCGAATGGTGATGCATCTTAGGACCAGGTAACGCATGTGTGAAGGGGCACGCCGGCGCGTATCGTCCTCAGAAAGTGTTCAGCGGCTGTGCTACTTTCGCCTCGTTGGTCCGGTTGCGCGAAGCGCCATGCCAAGAGAAGGATGGCATTAGTCTGAATACTTAGACGAGACTTGGACATGAGTGCTCCATACTACCTTACCTTTACGCCTACTCTCACACCGATCTCGCCCACAGAAGTAGCATCACGCAGCATGAGCAGGTGCAACGCAAACGCTCTCCGGTCGGACATGGAGCAGAGATAGAATGCATCTTGACCGAAAGTCTGTCTTGCTGTTCGACAGAGACTACCTTGGACCTTCATGGCAATCCACCTTCGCTCGTTCGTCCTTCTCAAACCTCACTATCATCTGCGTACTGAGTGCGTACGCGATGAAGGGGCACAGCAAGCCGCGAAGTCTGACAGTTGGGCTGGCCGAGTCTCATCGAAGATAAGGTCTCTCGCTTCTGGAATTAACAACATCCGCGGCGCTTAATCTCTTGCATCTTGTAAATTTTTATAATGACCTTGGGCAGTGCAAGGATGTGTCTCCCATCTTTTGCCATCAATCTTTGCCTATTTTGCTAACACTACATTGTTATCTGTCTTTGGCGCAGTTACTTTGGCGTCGAAGGCACTTGTACGAACCTGGGTCTTGATGATGCGAACGTCATTCACCAACTGGGCAATACTACAAGTAGCCTGCCTCAGCCTACTACTGTCACAGTGCCATGGCGTGTTCTATACACCCTACCAATTTTTGCCTCTCACATCATTCAAATCCTTCAATGGCACTTTCGGCTTTCCTTCAGGCGGAACTCAAATATTCGACGAAGGGACCCCAATGACCATTCGATGGAGCACTGACTTTGTGGCCGTCAACCTCTACGTCGTCTACAACGCTTCGTCTATCCCACCTTCGGCAGGTATACAGAAACAGCTTAGCAGTAAGTACTCAAGTCATCCGCATGTAACAGTCGCCCGATGTCTTCGCTGACTTGGACCAGCTGGATACTCGCAAAAGACGCTCGACTGGGCCGTAACTTGCGAGCCAGACTGTGAAGCTCCATTTGCCATCAAAGCCGTGGATGCTTTTGGGGATGTGAACGCACTCGCAAACTTGGGATTCTGGAGCCGGCAATTCTGGATTCGTCCGACTGGCACCACTTCATCGACGAGCGATGCTCTATCAACGACCATGGCTTCGGCTTCCTCCACTTCTTCCAGTAATGCAACTACCGGCTCGCAAGCAACAACGACAGCAGGATCAGGACCAACATCTGCAGCAACATCAGCGCCTCTACCGATAGCATTATCAACGACCTCATCAGAGCCAATCTCGATACAGACTATGGCGCCGAGTCCCGAGTCTAGCCCAGCAGTGAACTCCACTGCGATCGGAGCAAGCGTTGGCGCAGCAGTTGGTGCAGCATTGGTATTCTGTGGTGCATTCTTTCTTTGGAAGCGACGGAAACTGAACGCTAGCCATGATGACAGAAAGATCGATATTTCTTCGAATGAGCTCTATTCGCTGCAGAGCCGCGACGCAAAGGTTGCCTATGTCAGCCATCACCCTATATTCGAGGCACCTGGTTCGCAGCAAATCGAACCTCAGGAACTCCCAGGCCGGCCGGTGTAGATGATCACATAGATTAATGAATGTATGAACACAATAGATGATGCCGTATCTCGGTTAGAGACCCTCTGAGTGTTCTCATCATCAGGTAAACGGCTGTGACACGGTGTGTTTTATACGTCCAGCGAGCGTCTCTCTCACTGGCGGTCGAGTCGAGTCTCAAGATGCGCCTACAGATAGTGCCTCCTGGGATTCAGCCTCTCCACAGGCTGCCTCTCATTCGGCGTCCCAATAGCCACATACCCAACATGATCATCAGGCCTAACATCACCCATCTGCACCACCGTATTCCGTAGTCGGCGCGAGATCTCCTGCCCGTCCTGCATCGATGGCCCCAGAGTATCGACATGAACATAAGGGTTGTGTCGCAGCGAATTGACAAAGTCGTCCAGCACGTCGGGACCCCGTCTCGTGGCATCGAGGTACGCAGTCACCAGACCAATAGCGCAGAGGCCCAGCGAGATGACCAGCAACACGGCAAAGTACGGCATATGGCACCTGAGAACGATGCGCTCGACGTACATGCGTCCAGGTGTGCTCGACACGGGCTTCGCGTCTCCGGCCTCAATAGCGTCAACGTCGATACCGCTGATCACACTGAAAGGCTCGATGCTGGCCAGCCAGTAGGTATTCATCAGCTGCGAGAGCCGCCAAGAGAACAGCTGGTCGCCAACTTCAGTGATGGGCCGCTGTCCGGTCTCTCCCGAAGAAGCACCGTTCGCGCCCTCACTGGCCTTGAAAGGAGCATCGGGCCTTGCAAAGTACGATTCCAGTGGCCCGAGATTTTGGGGCGAGAAGAACCTATCCTTGACCGTCGTCGCGTTGACGAAGAAGTCGAAGAAAGTCTTGGCGATAGCTGACGTGTATTGCTGTTGCATGTCGTCGATGTCCAGAGGGAGCAAGTTGAAATACCTCGTGATCAGTGATTTGGGAAAGGTGACTCCGTCCAGTGCCGTGAGTGGTGAGTGCGCTTTATCCGCGGTCCTGGATTCTCTGATCTTGGCGACAGTGCAGTTGTTCTGGGACGGGCAGCGTACCATCGCCTCGACGTACGTCTGCGTTATCGTGCAGGAAGCTTCGCTTATCACCTCGATTTGCTCGTTGTTGGTGACCGGCACGCTGTTGTCCAGAGCGGCATTATTAGGCAACCCGAGCCATGAGCGGATTGTTATGTTTCGCGCCGTTGTGCTGTTCGGCCCATGTTGATTGTCATACGCGATCGAGAATCCATTCCCATTGTTGGCCACACCACGAGTGGTGTTCGGGAAATGACTTGGGCTTCGCAAACTCCCAACAGGATCTTCTGAGACATAGTCCAACACTTTGCCTCTTTTCAAAGGCTTCGTTGAGCAATCAGCATACATGTAAGACGTCTCGATCGTGAACTCGCTTTGTATGTTCACTGCGTCGTGGCCGAAAAGATCGTTTTTGACCTGTTGAAGTCTGGCGTTGTGATCAGACTCGGTACTGTTGATGCTGACGGCTTTCGAGGTCAAATTAGCTTTGTACGGCAGTCCCACGATGGATGCGTAGATGGGTTTTGTCCAGGAAAGATCAACACCAGCTGCGTGAACAATGGCTGCCCTGATGCCTTGTAAGTCTCCATCCATGGTGTAAATCCAGCCGTCAGGGTCGGTAGTCTCATTGAGCATCAGGTACTCGAGCAAAGGTATCTGAATGTTTCCAAACAAATCCTGCGTACCGTTCTTGGAGCTGTTAGGGCTCAAAAGGGACGTGGTGAATACATTTTCGATCGCACGGTTGAGCGAGGCTGTTGGAACGTCCTCTTCGACGCCAACTGCACGATTATCCCATGACAGACTCGGGTTGACGAAGAGGAATGGTGTTTCGATAGTCGTGATGTTCGTTTCTTTTGACACGACTCGTAAGGAGAGCTGACCGCCCACCGGATTCATCGCCCAGACCATGATGAGCAGAGGTACGAGAAGACTTGCGGTTCCAAGTCTCATGGGAGTGACCACTGCAGACACCAAGGAACGGCTGCCCAGAAGATGTTGGATATGCCCAACCGTTGCGCCTCGTTCAAGCTTCCAGTTGGCAAGAGCTTTGATGAACTTTGCGAAGATAAGCGTGAAAATTATAGGAAATATGGTCGGGTTCTACGGGAAAGTCAGCGCACTGCTCAAGTTTATCAGAGACTCGGTTGCAAACATACGAACTTGGACATCTGTAAGATAGCCACGTTCCGAATGGAACTCGCAAGGGTGCCATCGCGGACGAAAGCTGATATGGCAAATCCAGCGAAATACAGCGGCAATAGAGCGATGAAGACGCCCAAGATGGCTTCTCCCCATTGCGTGGAGCCCGCAGGTCTTGTCTCCTTTTGGTCGTGCACAGCATCGGCGGACACAATAGGACGTTTGTCCTCGACGCCTTGCTCCATAGTCGCTTCTTCATACGCCTGGGCGCTTGCGTGCTGTCCGATCTCAGCGGCAGGCGCCATGGTCAATGAAAGACAGAGTGGAATGCAGAAGAGGCGAGAATTGAGAAAAAACGCAAAGGAGACTCGTACACGCAGAAAAGTGAGAAAGCATCTTGGAGCTTAGCTGATTCCCATTCTGTATCAACCTACACATCGTGTATCGAGGTTTCCGCCCACTTGCAAAAAGGGTTCTTCCGTGCCATGTGTTGTGATGTCCAGGCCTGGCTGTGGCTTGCACTGATCCATACTTCATGCCCGGAGTACATCCCGAGCATTGTCCAATAATGTTCGTGTGCGAATCGTCGAAACAGTAAGATCCCTCGTTGTTCGCTCTAAGCTGCGAGTTGCCGTCTTCTCCAAGTGAGGCTCCGCGTCTTTCGTCGGCGGACTTGTTCAATGGTCTCTATGGAGCCTGACCAGGCCCCGTCTTACCAATACCGATAAGAGATCCTCCTATCGCCATTGGAGTCCCTCACCAAACCGGCAAGCCCGAAGACCGTGATGTGGCTTGCGCAAAAAGGCACTGTGTGTAGCTACACAGTTGAGTTAGCCTTCGCTTCCAGAATTCCCATCAAAAGCCACCGCGCAACGCCATTGGCCAATTCTCCGCGTGGCAGGTCGCAGCCACAAACGCCTCACCCAAGCTTCGTGAGGTCTAGATGTGATGAGGCTGAAACTGTATTCTTGTCGTTGACATGAAAACACGTTGTGTTACATATCCAGACTGGAAACCCCGAATATTGTCGATTCGAGTTGTCGGAGCTTGCTCAGCAAAGACGTACAGTGCAGGGCTTTGTTACAAGCAGAGAGCATCATCTGTCAATCTTAGCACCAAAATGACATCCAGAATATGTGAGACTCACGAGGGCTAGGAGATGTTTCCTTGCATAAGCGTCGCATTCGTGTCTACATAACATGCATCATAGGTGTGCACATCTAAAGTGTCTCGTCCGCCACTGCTATGGAGAAGAGAAAAGTAGAAGAAGCCAGCCTCTATAGGTATGAAAAGCATCCAGGTACCCTCCCTCGGCTCTGCGTTCGCTTCAGGCTAAAGCCAGTGTGAAGACGACGTGGTCGCTCTTCTCACTCAGGATCAACAAGCCAATCCAGTCCAACTCGCTCGACGCAAACCCAGCCCTGACTACTCCAGCTTTCTATCAAACGCCGAACCCAATGCTCAAGACGGATGCACGGAGAATAGTTTCTCCATCAATCATGTATTCCCCTCTTTGCCTTTTCTCATTTCTTTTCATTGCAGATCAGCCCTTCAAGGTGATGCTGCAGTGCGGTAGAGGGGACCGCCGCATTCGCGCAGGCGTTTCGCGGCTTGCTCGGGTGTGATGTCGCGCTGCGGCTCGGCCATGAGTTCGTAGCCGACGAGGAACTTGCGGACGGTGGCGCTGCGCAGTAGGGGCGGGTAGAAGTGGATGTGGAAGTGGCTGGCTTCGATTTCTTCGGCGGTGCCGGTGAGGGGAGCTTGGTGGAGGCCCATGCCTAAAGTATTGGTTAGCAATGCGCTCGAACGAACGAAATATATCAGGATGGCTTACTGTAAGGGAAGTTGGTCTCGAACAAGTTGTCGTATCGTCGTGTGATCTCCGACATGACCTCGGCGAGGTTTGCGCGTTCTTGGTCGTTGAGGTCTGTCAAGGCGCGCTTGTGTGTCTTTGCAATGACCATGATCTCGAAGGGCCAGGTTGCCCACCAGGGGCAGCCAGCCCAGAAGCTCTCGTTCTCGAACACTGTGCGCTCGCCCTTCTCACTCTCCAGCTTGGCGTAGTCCTCCAGCAGATGGCAATCGTGGTGATCTTTCCTGTATTGTTGCATGCTCTGGAGCTCAATGCTGGGCTCTTCGGGCAGACATGTGGTTGCCCAGACCTGGCCGTGTGGGTGAGGGTTTGAGCAGCCCATTGCGGCACCCTTGTTCTCGAAGATTTGCATGTAACGGTATTGTTGCTTGGGAGCCTCGATCAGGTGGCCGTTGGTCTCTGAGGACGAGTGTGCCGCCTTTGTGAGGAGAGTCGATTGGGGATCCAAGTGAGCTGTGTAGATCTTGGTCCATGTTTCGATAACGGGCAGGATATCCTGAGCGGGCATGTCGGCGAGTGTGAGGTTGTGCTTCGGCGAGAAAGTGATCACGTAGCACTTTCCTTCTGTCGACTCTGCCTTGAGCAGTCGTGCGGACAATGCTGCAATCGTGTCAGTCTTCGCTTCGACCGTGTATCTGCTTCGTCCAACTCACATCCTTCCTCTTTGGGCGGCTCATAGTGTGCCTGTTGCTCTTTCACAGCCGAGTAATCGTTGACGAAGACGAACGTTCTGTCGTATTTGGGATTTGAGTCGCCTTGCGCGCGCTTGTTACCGGGACAGAGGTAACACTACTACGCCTGTCAGTGGATTTGTCCAGCCCTAACAAAACGTTCTCCGCTTAGACGCACCGATTCATCGTAGTCGGGCAATTCGCTCTTAACCGCCGACTCCTGCGCACCCTGCCATGGCCTCTTGGTGCGGTGCGGGCTGACGAGCACCCAGCTGCTTCTCAGAGGGTTGAAGCGACGGTGGGAGATATCGTCGAGGATTGCGTCAGGCATGTCGGCCTGCAGGTCGGTGTTGGTGTTTGTGGGGGCTTCGGCTCGGGCCTGCTTGGAGGACAGAAGTGAGCCGGGCAGTTCTGGGGAGTTGGGGTGGATAATGTGCATACTGAAGACGACAAGGTGCAGTTAAGGCAGGGACTGAGTAGTAGTAGTAAGAGTGGTCACCCGGGATAGATAGACAGATAGTCGGAGCAAAGGAGGAGAGCGAGGTCGAGCCCGGCGGAGGGAGGAGGCAAGGATAGATATATGTAACAGTGGCTGTCGCGCCGCGGCGGGGTGTTTTGAGCAAGAGGGAACTAGGATCGAGTGAAAGATAATAGCAGCAATAGTCAGGTCTAGCGGCGGTGGGAAAGTCAGTAGTGGGTGGTTTGGCGCTTCCACGGCGCGATGTCTTCAGAACAAAACAGCCATCGGGCTATGTGGATGCGCCGGGCCCGTCGAATGCGCACGCTGCGTTTGGTGCACGCGGTGATGGCGTTGCAAATCCGCCGGGATGTGGACGCAGGAGGAGGGCGAACGTCAGTCAACACGCCTGACCTCCCTCCACCGTCCCGATGCCACGCGACAGATACCACCGAGAACTGCGGGGGAGGTGTTCTCGTGGTTCTTCACGTGATTAGCGGTATTCCACTGGCGGTACAGTAATGATAGCCTGGCCCGTCGGCACTAGGAGGGCAATTTCGGGTCCAGATGCCCTTGATCTGCCTCGGCGGACAAATATGCTCGCGGCCACTGGGCCTGGAGAAAAGTGTGGAGAGCGACGGGTCAAAGGGCTGGATGTAACCCACCCATTCTCGGCATATAAGGCAGGTGATTGCTGTTTCGGTTGGTTGAGTGGTACTACTAATGTAAGGTAGTTATATTCCTTGCTCACACTTGCAGAGTCCTTCATAGGATTGTACAAGCATATGAGAAGCTCATCATGCGTCCACCCCACGCTATTTTCTAGGAGATGGGCATTGCAGAAGTGGCCACCGACACTCTTTACTCGACATACCCAGTACCATCCTGCGTGCAACCCTTCAGCAGCAAACACACATTCTGCTCCTGGCCCTCACCATAGTAATTGCCACCAACAGGTCCAATAAGCTTCGTCTCCTTGACGTACGCTGCAAGGTCGAATTTCGCTCTTACACCCGGCAGGTAATTCAGACTCGGTGGCGGAACATAGTTGGGCGGCTGGCGGTAAACAAGGAACGTGTACCTGTGAGGGCTGACAGACAGCGGCGTCGGGAACATGTACATGGCGACTTGCTTGCGCTGTTGCGTTGTGATACACTTGGGCTGCACATCAGAGACGATCCAGTGGAGGAAGTCTGCCAGAATAGGAGCAGCCGGGCCTGGAGCATCGGAATCCACCATGATGAGGGTGTATTTGGTGGTCGCTGGATTGAAGTCCTTCTCGCTAGTGATGGAGAAGGTAGGTTCCTGTACCGTCTCTGCGACTGCGTCAGGATCGATCTGTCGATCAGGTCTCTTTCAAGGTGGCTACTAACCAAGGGTGTTGAACGTGTTGCCAAAGTTGACTGCTTTGCTTGGATACACAACGCTCAACTCAAGGGTCGGGTTGAATTGTGGAATCACATCCGGAACAATATTTGCCACCGTGAACGCTGCTTTGGCTTGGGCAAGAGCGTTCGCGTTAGCATTGGCGCAAGTTTGTCTCTCCTCGAGAGTGGCGGCCGGGATGGCAACGGCAGAGGCTGAAGCCAGGAAAGTGAAGAGTGACAAGAGCTGCATGGTTGTTCTTTGGTCGTTGCAAGCAAGTCAGGATGATATCGACCTGAAGAGATGCAGGTTGCAACGCACTGGCCTCCTCGATACTTATACCCCAAAGGTGCTGCGGTGACTTTCATAGCCACATGTAGGATGACGGACAGCCCCCAGCCAGCCAAAACCGGGCGTTCGACCGATGAAGCTCGAACAGAGAGTTCGCAATGTCCTAGAACAGCTTCAAAGCGGTGATCAGCAATATTGCCATGAAAGTAGTGAAAGGCTCAATGAAGTATCGTCTCCAAGATGTGCCCGGCAGACCACGATTAGGTGCGGCTTAGAAGCTAGGCACGGCAACATACCATGCCAAAGAGCGCGCTTGGCTGGCTTGGCCAGCGACTACAAAGGTATTAATTGCGCTCCAGATTGGTGTGATCAACAGTGTTGGAGCATTTAGTGGGCGAGATAGCTCGACGACATGCGCCATTGACGCTGTCTTAGTGGTATTGAGTTTGGGGAAGGTGTACTGCACATGGCAGAGCGCAGCGTTTGGAAGAAACGCTGTGCTTGTGCGAGGTCGCAATGGTCGGTCATACGATCCTGTCCGACTGCACGTTGCTACATGTGCCTTGAGGGATAAATCCGCAGCATCTTGCTCAGCAGACCTTCAGACCCCAATATTACAAAAGTCTGGTATCAATACCAGATCTGAGGAAGCGGATGAAAAACTGCCTAGAGAACAAGCTCTCCATCTGCAATGCAAGCGATCTGGCGATGAGATAGCCCTACTTTGCAGATCTCTTTAGACATTTGTCAAAAGTCAAAGCTGTAGTACGATGTTGTATAGCGCTGCATGTGAAAGCTCTGCGAACTACAACCCGTGCATCCTCGATGAACTCGAGCTTGGTGCTTGGCAACAATGCTGGTGGGTTTTGGCAAGATGTTAACGCCAGTCATGGGACTTATTTCCAGAATGTGTCGGGGTGTTGTCTGAGGCGATTGAATCACCGCTTGGCCCCGTAATCATCGCCGTATCCATCGGATGAACATAGGTCTCTTGTCTTCTATCATACGCCCAAATTAGAAAGATGGTAGCGTGTAAGTAGGATGTTCGACTGCCATTTATTGACACAAGCAAATGTTTGAGGTGAATGTGGAAAGAACGGAGCTGGGTCAGCTTAGGGTCGCATTAGGGTTGTTTCGGCTTGAGCCGACAACACGTAAGTGCAGCTCCAGGGCCGCGACAGGCAACTGTTAACAACAGCTAGCTCTTGTCGCAACCATTGTAAGCAGAACGACACACGAAGAACCCTTTGCGAAAACATTCAATCAACACGCCAATTGGACGGTCCAGCGAAGTTCATCACAACATGGCCGCAATGATGCCCTCAGGAGGCGGAGGCAGCTCACGATCCGCGAATCCCTACGAGCACTACGATAACCCCAGCATAGAAGGCGACGACCTCATTGATCCCGACGATGGTAAGATCGCATCCATGCAGCATACCCTCTCAAACTCAGTACCCAATGACTAACATAAATCCCCAGCAACCCTCGACGACCTCGACGACCCCATCAACAACCCCTCCACCTCCGACCGCGCACCCCTAACAGGCAACATCACCTCCACGCAAGCGCAATCCAACTCGCGCACCGCCCACAACGCCCAAGGCTACCTCAACTCCGCCATCCCGGGCGAAGACCGCCGCGCGGCCGGCAGCACGCTCGACGAGACCGTGTGGGAGACCCTGCGCCGCGACCTGCTGGCCGTCTGGGAGAAGATGCGCCAGGTGTTGTGGCCGAAGTACTTGCTGGGCGGCATGCTGAACCAGGGCGGCGGTATGGGCGGTGCGGAGCGCGGCGAGGGGGATAGTTTGGCCGGAGGCGTGCCTACTATGGGGCAGTTGAGGGGGATTGTGGGCAGGTGGCCTGATGCGGATGCTGTGCTGCAGGGTGGGATGAGCGAGGGTTTGAGGGATTGGGATCTTTGGTATGTTTTGGACGTGGTTCACAAGGTGAAGTTGTTGGGAGGAATCTTGCTAACATTCTTGAACAGGGGACCGCTGCTTTTCTGCCTGCTCTTGTCCTTCCTCCTCTCGATCAACGCCCGCGACGACCAGCGCTCGTTTGTCTTCAGCGGCGTCTTCGCCATGATCTGGATCGCCGAAGCCGTCGTGACCTTCCAGATCAAGCTTCTCGGAGGCAACATGTACGTGGAATCACAAACACTCTTGCCGCCCACAAGACTAACATCTCCCCTCACAGCTCCTTCTTCCAATCCGTCTGCATCATCGGCTACACGCTCTTCCCGCTCGTCATCGCCGCCCTGCTGAGCGCTCTGCGCGTCCCCGTCATCGTGCGGATACCCGTCTACAGCGTGCTGGGTCTCTGGTCGCTCGCGGCAGGTGTCAGCATCCTGGGTGGCAGCGGCGTGGTGAAGAACAGGGTCTCGCTGGCCGTGTACCCGCTCTTCGTCTTCTACATTGGCCTGGACTGCCTTTGCTTCATCTCTTAGTGTGAAACCCTTTCTAGAAAACTGGCGCTGTACTATAGAACTACAATTTTGCGACAGGACTTGGCTTTGCATTACTGCTGCCAATGCTACCACTAGTGCTAGCTTACTTACACTATCCATCTGATCACCCGCTGTGAGTCAGAATATTTCGCTGCAGCTTCCTCACATCGCTCGCCAATCCGTCCACATCCAAGTGCCGCATCTGCTCTCCCACCGTCTGCGTCCTGCCCTCAAGAACATCTAGCTCCCTCTGCACATCTTCGTCGACCAATCTGCGCTCACCATACTGCGAGTGAGCAAACACTGCACTCAGCAAATCTCTCGCATCCACATCCGCCCTATTCAAGCTCTCGCCCAACAACTTCGTCAGACTCTCATCCGTGTTCGCAGCAAAAGTCGCAAGTTTGTCGTGGCGCTCGAGCTTGACGTTGTGCAAGTTCTGCGACAGCTTTGCGACATCAGCGGTGTCTGGCTGGCGGATATCAAGGTGACGCAGAAGCTGCGCCGAAGCATCCGGAGCTTCGGGCAGATTAGCTTGCACCAGACGCAAAGGCTTGAGCCCCTTCTGCGCTTGCGCGAACTTCGACGTGGGAGTCTGAGGGGCGTCTTGCGCTTTCGTCGACGGGGCAGCGAGGGTCTTGTCTAGAGTCTGCGATACAGCGGCCAGGGCTGCGCGGTGAGCGTGCAGGTGTTGGAAATGCTCGTTGAGGCTTTCGAGACGCGAGGCGAGGTAGTGGAGAGTGGAGCCCAAGTATTCTGACCAGCGGGCGGCTTCGCCGTGGCTTTCTGTGCGAGCGCTGCCGAGGCGTTTGGTGATGGGGGCGCGGTAGTAATTTTCGGCGACGAGGGCGAGGAGGCCGTCGATTTCGCTGCTGAGTTCGGCGAGTTCGGCGCGGACGGCTTGGTGTTCTTGGTCGTTGGTTGAGGCGTGGCCGTTTGTGGTGGAATTGGGAAGGTTGCGTTTGTAGGTGGCATCGATTTGGGTACGGATGGCTTTTGCTTCGAGGATGGCGAAGGCGTGGCAGAGCTTTTCGACTTGGTCCAGACCTTGACTGTCGCTCTCGTTTCCTTGAAGTTTGGGCACGATTTTCTGTAGGCCGTCCAGGAGTCGATCGTCTTTTTCGAGCAAACGCTCTACTTTGGAAGGTAGACTAGTCGAAGCGTTTTCAGCTTGAGCCATTGACGAGCGAAGGCGTTCATGCAAAGCACTCGAGATCTGGCCAATTTCAAGATCGAGCTGTGCCTTGTCGCGAGCAAGCTTATGCTGCGGCTTGAGAGAGTCAAACCTAGCGGCACGGTCATCGCTGGTCTTGTTTCGAGCCTTGAAGTCCAGTAGTGCGCGCTTCTGCGCTTCCATGATCTGGCATTGCGCATCTATCGCCGCCGTGCTCGATTCGAGCGAGCTGATGGCATGCTCGAATTCTTCGTCCGAGAGAGGTCGTCCGGATGCCGCGCTGTTGATTTGAGGGGTGAACTCGCCGAAGCGGTCTTGGAAGGCGAATTCTTCTTTGGTGAGAAGAGTGGCAGGGTTCAAGTAGGTCCTGACCCATTCTTCCGATTCGGCTCTTTTGGCAGGCTCGAAGGCCCAGGCGACATCTTCTTTGCCTAGTCCGGTGTCGCGCTCGTCCAGGACTCTCAGGAGGTGGAAGAGCTCTTTGGAAGCCATTGTGAAAGGTTGAGGAATCAAAGATTTATCTCAATGGCCCGGTCGAAGCATTAGTCGTCTATCTGCTATTCATTGCTGCATAGCATGTGATTGTTTACTTTCCCATATTGCTGTAATGGTGAAGTCAAAGGCCGTACAAGGGTAGTTCCGCGGTGGATCGAATGCTCGGGGCAAGCGCTTCCACCGCAATGGCGCAACTTCGGCAGCGGCAGTGCTTGCCGATCCCAGCACATGGCAGTCCATCCTGTTCCTCTTCCTGCACATGCCAAACCGCCACTGACTTCACCAAGACCGATGACAATTTAAGGAACGCTGTGAGTATATGCATACGAAAGCATGCAACAGCGTTAACCGGGAATATGGGCCCGTTCTCGATTCCACCTCCCTCTGCTGGTGCGGGGCTGGGCCGATGTCAACGGTACCACTTTTCGTGCCATCGATGATGTAGCTCTATGTCAACATCAGCTCGCAGCCAACTTTCTTTATATTGTGAATAAACACATTTTTGATTCTCCTAGCCATCTTAACATTTTTCCATTCGTCTTCGAACAATCAAGATGTCTTCCATACAAGGTATCGACGACATGAACAAGTTGGACCACAAAACTCTGACCACGAAGCCCTACAATCTGACGTACAGCTACTACCTTTCGCCTGACTTCAATAACAAGCTCGATCCGTCTATCCCTACGCTTGTGTTCACTCATGGTTTCCCGGATGACGCTTACATGTGGGCCGGAGCAGTACCACATCTGTTGAAATTGCCATACCCATTCGTGCTGGTCGACATTCTGGGCCTAGGAGATTCTTCGAAACCAACCGAAGCTAAGAAGTATAATTACAAACAACAAGCGGACTCTATTGCCCAGATCCTCGACCACGAGAAAGTACCGAACAATGTGATTCCCATTGGCCACGATTGGGGTTCAGGTAAGCCTACCACAGGAGATACACCCATCAGCATAAATTAACAATCCACGCCAGCAACTGCACAACGCGTCTACCTCTACCACCGTACCCGCTGTATCGGCCTCTCTCTAATCTCCCTAGCCTACCAAATCCCCAGCCCGGAACCCTTCGACCTCGACAACGCAAACAAACTTACAGCGAAATCCTTCGGCTACCCTCAATGGGAATACTGGAACTTCTTCTGCGCCCCAGACGCCCCTCGCCTGATGAACAACGACCTAGAGCGCATGTGGGAAGTCAACAACGGCAACTACCCCTCGCCCGACCCCTCCGAAAACGGCCGTGACATCTGGATGCGCGAAATGTTCTGCACGCCCGGCGCGATGCGTGAGTACGTAGCGCGCGAAGGAAAATGGAAAAACGCAAGCGTGGACCTAAAACCCTACGCCAAGAACCCGGAGCTGAAAAAGCGGTTCATCGACCGCATGAGCAAAGGCGGTTTCGAGGGTCCCGTGCAGTACTACCACTCGCTCGCGAACAACACGATGCTCGAAGAAGAGCGGGAGCTGTGCAAGGCTGCTGATAAGTCTGACCGGAAGATCACGGTGCCGCTGCTGTATATTGGGCAGACGGGCGATTGGGTGTGTCGCACGGATCAGATGGGGCCGGCGAAGGAGCAGGGGCTTGTGGAGGATTTGGAGGAGAAGGTTGTTGATGCGGGGCATTGGGTGTTGTATGAGAAGCCGGATGAGATTGCGGGTTTGATTGCGGATTGGTTGAAGAGGAAGTTCCCTGTTAAGGAGTAGTGGTGATGGGGACTGGATGCAGTAGCTACACAGAGGAATGTTATGGCTGAGTCGTCATATTGTATTAGCGGAAGAGGCAGGCGGGCTCATACTAAGAGATCCATATGGGAGACTTTTTTTTTACAAGAGTGAGAAATGTTGTTTCGTGTTCATTACATACTAAAAAGATATATATTCATGCCAGCCATGCCCCAATCCATCTCTTTCACTTACCCTTTTACCTCTTCCAGCAAGTCCCGCTGGGTATGATCCAATCAATAACTACACAATGCTCGTGGTATCTCCGATAAAATAATTCATGCAAATGCTTTCATGCCATCCTTTTCCCTCAAATCTCAAATGCAAGCCGAGCCCGATAACGCCTTTTCCAAACAGTACAGTGCAGTGCAAGAGTCTAAGCCCTCCACCTCTTGCTCAACGACCAGCCTTCGCCACTGAAGAATCTGCTCGGGCGAGGCAGGTATTCTGTCTGTGCGTAGGCGAACTTGCTCCATGATCCTTTGGCGGATGTCGCAGGAGTGATTGGCGCGGCAGTCTGTTCTGGCGTGTTTCGGCGACCGAGGTTCGCGCTCGCGGAGGCAGTGGAGGCTGCGGTGCCCGTTGCGGCCAGCGAATCGGTGCTGTTTGATGGAATGAGCTGGACGATGGTGCCGTTCTTGTTGTCGTATGTTATGGCGAACATGGTGCCGTTGCTGGCGATGGCGTTGGGGACGGGGAGAGAAGAGCCTGTTGAGAGGGGTGTTGTGGAAGACGAGGTTGTGTTGGTGAGGGGCCTGCCTGATGCTGCTGGGAGGGTGGAGTTTCCGGTTGGGTTGGGCTTGACGGTGACTGTCATCAAGGTGGTGTTTGAGAAGTGGACAGTTGTCGTGGTGAGAGCTGCGGCTGCACCGACAGTTCCGTTACTCTGAGGCGCTGCTGTGATCGCAGCAGTGCTCAGCGGTACACCGGTTGAAAGAACGCCTCCAGTGGCTTGGGCTACACCAGCAGCAGTGGTACTGTTCGCGAAGGGTGCCAATGTTGCTTGGGCCTGAGATGAGCTCGTAGTGTAGTCATCATCGTCATCAACGACGAGTGTCATGTTGCTACCCAATGTTACTTCTGTCGCAGAAGCATTGCTCTTGGCGGCAAGAGTCGTCGAAGGCTTGTTCAAGTAGAACTGTACGAGCATGGACGTCGATGCGAGGGGCTCAATACGGGTGCTGTTGCCCGTTGAAGACGCGGGAGTAGCTGTTGCATTGGCAGCAGATAGTCCTGTGGCGATGATGCCGGTACCAGTAGCAGCAACACCTCCAACGAGGCCATTGGTAGTGCTGTTCGCGTAAGGCGCTTTCGCGGATGAGGTGATCGCAGTAGCGTTGGAAAGTCCAGTAGTCAAGTTGGAGGTCGAATTCGAAATTCCAGTTGCAAAGATCGAAGTGGACGAAGTCGTCGCATTGGCTACGCTCGTTGTCGCGTTCGTTGCGGTGGCATTGTTGTACCATGTAGAGGACCATTGGGATGAAGACGAGCTATATGTCGTTGATGGTGTGCTGTATGTTGAGCTCTGTTCTGCTGTTGTAGCCTCCACCGCAGTGGTGCTAGGAGGAGTGTATGCTGTGTTGCCTTCGACGCTGCTGGGCATTGGTAGGGTCGTTATGCTCGTCAAAAACGACTTCTTTGTCGCAGATGTGTTCGGTATCGAGGTGATTTGTGATGTGGTTGTTTCTTGTCTGGGTACAACAGCTGCGTTGATGGAAACAACCGCCAAGGCGATCGAGTTGAGGTGGAGGAACTTCATCTTTGGTAGTGTTATTTGGTTCGTATGAGATGTGAGCTTGAGAATGGATAAGCGATGGCACAGGAAGAGACTTGGGTCTTGTACATATCGACATCTGTCATGGCGAAGGCTGAGGATTGTGAAACTCTGAGGGCTGGTATGAGTTTGCTTGTAGGTGGGAAGATGGGGAAAGAGAGAAGCAGAGACAGGTGGCTAGGGATGGAAAAGACACAATACTATTCCCTTCAATGTTTCAGTGGACCTATTGGTAGCATTCAACTCGTCTTCGCGCTGACGCAGCAGCGATCATATCGACAACGCCATCGACCAGAATATATCTCATCGAGGCGTATCGCACGCCCATTGAAAATACAATATTACTTGTAGGATGTGTATTTGGTCGACGGCTTGCCAGATTGGAATGTCTCAGACGGTCGGAGGTTGGTGCCAAAGCTGTGGCAACGAACATGTGGTGTCTCAGAAATTCAGCCCTCAGCTGGTCCGTGCCACGTCGACTTCGCTGGACTGGGTGGCAAGAGAGTGTTTCAAGAACTACAAGCAATGTTGCCAAAACCTGGTAAGAGGCTAGTGTGTCGAGATATTGATATGAAGAATAGGCTGGAGATGGAGCCAAGCACGCCGATCACCTGTCACGCAGTGGCAGTCTCGAGTCTAGATCCTTTTTGGCCAGCGCTTTGGCACGAGGTGCTTCCCTTGGGGTACAACCGTTGCAGCCGATGTCATCGTTTGGACAACACGCACTGCTGACTGCAACAGTGTACTAGTTCTTCTAAGTTCAATAAGCTTGACGAAGTTGATGGTTTGTGACGTGTCAGCCATAGGAAAGGCTGTCCATATTCCTGCACCTCCCTCTTGCCGCCCGGTTTGGGCGGAAGCAGAATCCAGCATTCCCAGCTATATACCTTGCTGACAGCCCTACCTTCACAGAATAAGACAGATCATCGCTATTGTACCGCTCTATGCTAAGCAGTCAGGGTTTCTGCCAGGCTGTGCAATGAGGTGATACAGGAACTAGTGTAGACCTTCCGGTCAGGAAGAACAAGCCTGTCCTGTAATGCTCAAAATGCATATTTCTTCCTCCGAACTGGATATGGTTGTCAGTGCCGAAGACCAGGTCTGCTTTGTCCAACACACCCGGAATAGAAAGATGTGGAGACTCTTCTACCCTGTCTGGTGCACGAGACAGACTGACTTCCCCGGAAGTCCCTAGGCTGTTATCTTCAACACATGGAGACCACTGGTTGTGAAAGCCCACTATATCAAGTGACCGGGCTGGCCGCTCGTCTCAATCGGCGCTTCACTAGGTCACCACCTTCACTTTACAAGCACATCAACTCCTAGCGCGTGGACTTCAGAGCTTGGCCTGCGCTAGTTGATCGTCTTTGGTATGGCAACACGGGTAACCACCACTCCATCATTCTCGCGTCCTCGAAGTGCAATAGAGATCGGACACGCAAGCTGCACTTTCGATCCTTCGATACTCTTTAGTTCTCGACGCACTCGCACCTCGCCTCGTTCTATATCCCACGCACCGAACTCTACCATCGAGCGACTCGAGTCTCGACTCGGTGCTCTCACTAGCATCGCTGCAGACCATGTCCCTATGGACGAACATCATCTTTATCATCTTGCTTGGCAATGCTTCAGCTTCCATCGAATGGTGCCGTCCACGATCTCGGTCACCGCATGACTGGACCTGTCGAAATGCTGAAAGCAGTTTCCCCACTTGCTGTCCTCCGGGCTCAATTTGTCTGAAGGACGTCTGCAGCCCAACACCATCGGGCAGCAGTGATCCGCCCGAGACGATTCCAAGCGACTGGTACGCGCCTTGCTTCTACCCAAATGGCAACATCGAACCAAAGGACATGCCTTGTTCGAGTGAGGGGTGTGCTTGCTGCCCCGGAAGATGGCAATGCTTGTCGAACGGACTCTGCTATAATGATTTCAAATACGAGCGCCACAAGTGTACCGACCAGGCTTGGGGACCTTCATGTCCACAGGTTTGTGAAACGGAACCTGGTAAGCACGTCTATCTAACGTAACACCTGACTCGTGCTAACAAGCAAAAGGGAGCATTGTGGATGCATCTGAGGACCTTTTGATGTGCGGCACAAACGACACTCAGGTTTTGGGCTGCTGCAATGGTATGGTAAGGGGCTCCGGCAGTTGTTGCGATGATGGTGCGTCTGCATGGTCAATTTACATTGCCCTCTGGGACGGTCGTTGCATCCCTTGGAGATACGCCATCGGCATGGGAAAGCTTCTTGAGAAGCTCGGCGAGCGCTCCATCCAACCCAACAAGCAGTGGTAAGTTACTGTTTGGTCCTTCTTTCCACCCAGTGCATAGGTCTCGACCAACCTAATTCGCTTCAGAATTGATCAATGTCTGACCTTGGATCTTTGTTACAGCTACCTCGACCTTCACAATTATCACCTCGAACTCGGACGGAATCGTCTCAACCGTAGTGAGCACAGCATTCATTACAGCCGCGCCTACCTCTTCGTCCGGCCCTTCCATCGACACTTCAAACGCACCAGCGCCAGGCGAAAACGCAACCAGCGAGTCCACCAGTCGTCGGCCCATGTCTACCGTTCTTGGCACAGCAATCGGAATTCCGCTGGGTTTGGTTGCGCTCATAGCTGTTCTCATCGTTCTCCATCGACGTCGCAAATACAACGCACCTGGTGGACGAACCTCCGAAATCTATTTTCCACCCGACCCCATCTACAACCCCGCGACTAAAGTTCTGCCACGGGTAGAGCTGGATGCTCAGTCAAAGGAAATATACGAGCTCGACAGTCAAGTCGGTCCCGGTGAGCTCACAAGCCCCACACGAGCAGCCACACACTCGAAAGAGCCTCCAACAGCAGTATACGAGCTCGACGCCACTCCCCGCGCCTCGCCGGAACCCAGAAACCGCATCTCGGACGTGACGACAGTATATGAGCCTCGCCTCTCCGCAGTGTCTTCTCTCGCTCCGCCTCCACAGAATGGTCGGATAGCAGGAGGAGTGGGACCAACGTCTACAGCACTTCAGGCCGTGAGCCAGCAGCATTACGGTCCAGCACAGAGTCGATTCCTCGTTCCTGAAAGTCTATACCGCCTTGATAGACCTCTATCGGGAACGTTACCTGCAGCTCAAGCAGCGGGAAGCGAGCTTGCATTGACACCGAGCTCTATCGCCGATGGAGATGAGGTCAAGGACGGTGAGAATGCACACGAAGGCGAGACAGACTATGAGGGGACGCAAGTAAGCATGTGATGCCTAGAGAAACTCACGAAGAAGTTAAGGAAACTCAAGAAGGTGCTAAACCAGACAAAGGCGTGTTTCCAGATCAAATTTTCAAACCCGATGGAGATGATGATGCGAACGAAGGAGGACAAGCACAATCTGGAGAAAGCAAATAGCCACAGCCAGCTTTCGCAGATGGAAGGACTTTGTGAGTGCCAGCGAAGTGATTAGCAGCAGCATAGTTAACGAAATCGTTCAGCGGCATGGATGGTAACCCCTAGGCGCGTGAAAAGTGCAGGATCGCAGTGAGAACCGTCTCTGTTTAAGTTGAGTGTACCAGTTTTAATTGAAGCGCAATTGCACAATAGCAGCCATAAATGGTTTGAAATACGCAATGATTTCTTACACATGAACAGCATTTATTCATGATGCACGAGGGTTTTACGAGTACTTGCGCACTAGCAAGTGAATGGCGGCCTCGGAAGTGCCAGACGCTCGCCTGATCCGACTTTCACTTCACATGCCCTCGGCCTGCATGTCAATGCGCACACATCCTAGACTTGGCCTTCGTCAACGAGAACGGTAGGCCGGCTCTCGATACAGCTTGAAACGCGACACACCGATACACACCTACGTAGACGCACTCGGCAACCTGCCACGCTACTTCCGACGGTTGCCTCGATGGCTTCGCCGACATCGTTCACAGCCGCGCCACTCTTGAAAACAATCCCTATCCTCATCATACTTTGCGCTACACAAGCCTTCGCTGATGCCTGGCACGCTCTCTGCTACTTTCCAAATGGCGACATCTCACCTGACGACACACCCTGTTCGACCGATGGCAGCGCTTGTTGTCCGAAAGACTGGGAGTGCCTTTCCAATGGCATGTGCTGGTCCGGGGATAGACACCATGAGCGCCACTCATGTACGGACCAGATTTGGATGGACGCAAGATGTCCGATGATGTGCGTTGCTGGTGGGTCATCTCTTCAAGATTCATATCATGAGCTGTCTAACCAAGAGCAGGTGGTTCCGCACACAGAAGCGAAGACATCAAGCTCTGCGTTGACGATGATGAAGGTTCTTGGTGCTGCAATGCGGATCCCAAGGGAGCGATCAAGAACTGCTGCACGGAAGCAGCGGCGTCTGTCTTCTCGACGGAGCTCGGTACTGTCGTTCATCAGGTCTCTGTAAATCCAGCTTCTGGCGCCATATCCTCAGCAAAAGCTCAATTCTCATCCACTCGTGATGGTAAGAATTTCATACTTCTCAGTTGACGTATCAAAGCTAATAAATGTGCTCAGGTTATCTCTCAGGCTATGCAACAGTCAGGGTCACTACCGGCGCTACAAACTCTGACGAACCGGCAACCCAGACTTTCACTTCCATCACTTCAAACTCCGCCGGACAAGCTTCGACTGTAGTCAGCATAGTCGTAATCACCGCCGCTCCCGACTCTCCGACAAGCTCCTCGACAGCAGTGCCCACTCCGGCTGCGGCTTATGCCAGCAGAGACCACACGCCCGCCATCATCGGTGGAACACTCGCCGGTGTCGCAGCGGGCGTGATCGCTGCTTGTTTCATCTGCTACCTCCTATACCGCCGCCACAAGAAAAAGTCTCTTGACAAAAGCATTGGTGTATCCTTCCCACCCGACTCACCACTCCACAAGCCAGGCTTCAAACACGTGGCCGACGCAGAGCTAGACACACACCCCAACATGGTCGTCGAACTACCCACCAGCAGTGAGCCGGGTGAGCTCGACGCCACTCCTACCTCCTATTCAAACCTGAACAACCGCGTCTCAGCAATGACTACAGGTGACAACGCGCGCTGGTCCGCTGTCTCTTCCCTCTCACCGCCCAGAGTTCATAGCCCAGCACCCGCAGCATCAGTTACTCCGATGGCAGCCAGCCTGCAAGCCGTCAGCCAGCAACACTACGACTCTGGACAACAGAGCTACCTCCTTGCTCCAGGGAACACCCATCATCTGCACAGATCGCCCTCGGGACCGCTTCCTACGATCCAGGTGTCTGGGAGTGAAATTTCGTTGACTCCGAGGCCTGGCCCTGTTGCAGGCGCAGAGCAAAGCGGAGCTTCGAAGGACGACGAAGGAGCACAGAGAGTCCAGAGTGGCGAGAGCGTCGAAGGTGTCAAAGAGGCCCCAACTCCACAGCAAACCCATCTCCCGAACCAGGGTGAGGCAGACTCGAAATTCGAGCGCACCGCCGACGAAGCGAACGAGGGCAAGAGACGCGGACGAGATTATCCAAACAAACAAACCCGAAAAAATGAACGAAGGAAGCCAGACACAGACGAGCAGAATCAACAAGCCGCCACCGCATGCTTCGCGAAAGAGAAACTCATGGTGAAAAATGTTACGGCAGCAGAAGCTTGCCTGACATCAAAAAGCCCAGCAGCGATCGTTCAAGGGCAACATTTGAACATGAACAGCAGCGGCACAACCAGCTGTCTCGTAATCGTTACACGTGACTCTCTCAGGATAGCAGACAAAAATGGCAGACTTGACACAACAGCACGTCAATCGAACGAGCGAATCCTTCCAATTGGGCACAGCGAGAAAACGTCCCACAAAAAAACCTTCAGGCACAACCACCGCGTTAGGACGATCTTTGTTTCACGGTGGCTTCGTCGAAACGAACACCGACTAACGTTCAACCTTCCATCGCAATCAGCGATAGCATCATACAGAGCCATAGAAAAGACCAGCGAGCAGCCAATAGCAGACAAATGTATATTCACAAAGACTTTTCTTCGCTCTATGACCCCATAATCATTCTACAAATATACGCCACACACATCACGTAGCAATCTCCTTCGCTTTTCCATTCCCATTCCCATTTCCATGAACCTCTTCCCTCCTAACATCATCCTCAAACTCCACCCCCCTAACAAACAACTCACTCCCCCCCTCCAACCCCGCCACAAAA
>Ga0265797_10002927_pt1 | contig 28059 bp, 27 predicted proteins | sample P2T30metagenome_FD_192433 | JGI IMG/M metagenome (GOLD analysis project Ga0265797, IMG submission 192433) | Plant litter microbial communities from East Loma Ridge, Irvine, California - P2 T30 | ecosystem: Environmental > Terrestrial > Plant litter > Unclassified | place: USA: California... | reverse complement strand
AAAGATTCCTTGTGGGCGGCACACGCACTCGCACACATCATGGAAGTCGCCATCGGAGCCACGAAACGCAGAAGATCAACAACCGACCATGGAGACCGGCTCACCAAGAAGAGAAGAGAGGAGGAAAGAGAGGAAGCCTCCGTCGCCAAGGCCATGGAGCGCATCGCACGCGACGACTTCCCAACAGAACTCCTCTGGAAGATCATTGGCTTCAGCCTGCGGTCTGGTATAGGTCGTTGTGACATCTCGGTACACGATGAACCAGCCACTTTGAGGGCGGGAGGCCTAGCCTGGCCCAAAACCCTCAGCCTAAAGGCCCTAGGAACGATCAGGAGGGCAGTCGCATACATGTTGCCGGAATCGGTGATCCTGGAGATATCAGCCGAGTTCGAGCCACAGGCATCGTCAGGTGGCGGTCGTCCTCGCCTCGTCATTCCTCTTGCGCTTCAAGGCAGCGAAAACAGAGTCCGGAACTTGGTCCTGAACGTGGACTTGAACTTGAAGCTCATCCTGCCAAACTACGGCTCGCGTTTCCCGCAATGGCCGTCCCTGGATACGGCAACGGCCGGAATCAAGACGATGGCCAAAAGCTTTCCAAATCTGGAGACGTGCGTCCTCGCGGTCTACATCGGACACTTCGAGAGATATGTAGGAAATGTAGATCCAAGGCTTCGCGCTTTCCCACCTGCATTCCCACGGCTTCGCAGCAATGTAAGCGCCAGCGGATCGTTGGAGGACAGGCTTGTCGACTTGATCGATGCGTTTGGAAAGTATGGTCCTGGGAAGCGCAGACTTCTTCGCTTTGAATGCCAGGAGAGATTCGTTGGGCGATGTTCTGGGGTTGGACGCGGGAAGATGCAGCCGTTCTGGAAGGTTCACGTTGGTCCTCTGGTGCGAGTGGATGCTCTGAGCGAGAACGACGATGCCAGTGACATCGGCAATGAGGCCTCACCAGAGAGTGAGCCGGGGCGGAGGTTGCTTCGACAAGCGTACAATTTCACGCGCCAGATTCGTTCCTGAGCATTGTCACTTCGCTGTCAAAGCGGTCTGTCGAGGATCGGGAAAGGGTCTGACGGAACCGAATGTATTGTCAGTATGACCAAATGCTGCAAGAAGGATTTTGATATCTCACTCGTTTAGGCCTGCACATACGGTGGTACCGGCAGCCTTGTTCATATCTAGAGCGCACTGATTCCAATTAGATCCCCTCGAGATAGGGAGGAAGGATCTCAGTCTCTCTTTAAAACATGTCCTCGTGTGGTAGTATGATCAGCTCTCTCTGGATGTGACGCGTGTGATGCCAGTGAAATATCATCAAAAAACGGGAGAAGGAAATTGGAAAGAGTTGGGTTCAATGCAATCTGATTCCCAACCGAACTGTCCCTTCCTCAACCCCAAAATGCAGGCATCGCTTGTGTGAATCGACAAGTACTCCGAAAGAAAAAGAGAAAGACGAGAAGCCCAGGAAGATCCAATCGTTCCAATGCCCAAAACAGGTGACCAGGTATCCCAAGAAGAAAAAGGAAAAACAAGAAGGAAGCCCGCGCCTCAACAAATCCAAAACCCATCCGAACTCCTCGCTTTGAACGCTTAGGTACTGAAAGAAAATTGAAAAACTGAAATGCCAACACGGGGACATCACCAATCCAGACTTCTTCTGGCTGAGACGTCTCTCTTAGTCGTCTCCCATATCCAGTCTTCCGGCTTGGTCAAGACCACTTCTGACTCTGGCGTGTCGACGAAAGTTTCTTCTGAGGGGTACGATGCTTCGATGGGCGTGAGAGGAGCAGGAATGCTTTTCGCGCTTCTAGGTGATGGGCCGCTCACATCGCTGTTGGATCTGCTGACGGGTGATTGTGACTGTGGATGTGCTTTGCCACTCATGACTGCTGCGCTTGGCATAGGTTGTAGCATCCAGGCGACTTCTTCGGGGTTGGCGATTTTGCGAGTCGTTGGCGGGTGTAGGTGGTTTACAGCTGGATGACGAGCTTGGTGATAGATGTTGGTCGCGGAGCTCTTGGTCCGTGCGGTTCCTGGTCGTGTGGGTAGATTTACGGTCGATGATGAGGGCGCGCCCCAAAGCTCTTCGTCGGGTCGCTGGTAGACCATGAGGTGGCGTTGCGTATAGGAGATATCCACCGCGCTTTGAGCTTTGCTGCTAGTGCTGCTCTGGGTTGCGCTGGGTTTGAGGTTCTTGCTGTCTCGTCTGTCGGATGTGTTGATGTCTTTTGATCTTGTTCGGTTGATCTCGTCCATGTTCCTCTGCTTCCTCGAAATCATCGGTCCGGAGTCAATCTCCAGCTGCCAGTTCGGATTGACCGAGCCAGGCGGTGCTTGCGATGGGTAGTCGGGATGCGCCGCTTCGAGCTCGGTTCGTAGTCGTTCATCGTGTACTGCTTGTCGGTTTCGCTTTTTACGAGTCGATGCGTCGGAGCATGGCGCGCATGAGAGGTAGAAGAAGATGACGGATTGAATTCCTCGCCAGACAGACATTCTTGGTCGTGTGGTAGGCGGGATTACAGGGCGCGGAGTGCGAGTCTGTGGAGGATTGGTATGGCTGTTGTTCTAGAAGTGCGCTGTTCAGCACACATTCTGACCACTAATGGAGGCAATGGCAGGTTACGGCTGGTCGTATGTGGTTGCTGTGCTTTGAGGTCCTTGGCTGCTGGGAGCCTGGCTGAGACAGGAGTCGAGGGTACGGCTTGCGTGGCTGGGATTGCTTGCCGCCGGCGGTATGTGTGGTAAGAGTAGAAGAGTCGTAATTGCCGTGGTGGTTGTCGTGAGTTCTCGTGGTTCAGATTGCTATGTTGAGTTGTTTGGGTGATGTGGTAGATGGAAGAGTGGGCGACAGAGTGTGAGAGAAGAGAGATAGCAAATGCGCTGGGTGTCGCGGGCGCTGAGTGCCGTGATTCCAGGGTCCACGGGTGCTCCCAGTGATAGACAAGCTTAAAGACACTCGATGTCGTTCGTAGGTTGACAGGCAGCACGATACCAGATGTGCAGCAAGACGAGCAGGACGACTCCAAAAGAGCCCACAAGGTCACGAGGGCAACTTCACTTCACTCGAGGCGAGACGAGGCGAGGGGAAGGCAAGGGAGTGATAGCGTGTCTTTGTAGGAGGTAGGGTAGCAGCGCAACGGCCGAACCAGCAAGCAAAGTGGGGTCTCTCGGCTGTCTCTTTCCGCGCTAAGAGCTCTCCCCAAGCGCGCGATCAACAGACATCCTTGTTGCTGTGAATAACTGTATTAATTAATACCAACAGGTCACGGCTCACCTCATCTCGTCTACATCTCACCACATGCCACGAATGATTACTCGAACGATGGCAAACGCTCTCTCACCGGTCAGGGTCCCGTTCATCCTCAAGTACCCGGCGTGCAAGCGTGTTATCGGACACGGAGAAACGCTGCTGGCGCCGAGCACAGAGCATCCTTACCAAGCTCTTAGCCCTGGGCACATTATCCGGCCTCCTTGACGCTGATCTCGTCTCGTTGGGTCGGATTGCATTGGCTGCATGCGAGCAGCGCCTTTTGTTCTATCGTCATTGCACGGCATTTGGTCCCTCACGGTCGCCTGACAAATGATCTTGTCGTTGCGTGCGCTGTTTACAGACGGCACAGATGACTAGCTCGCAATCGTTCCATCTCATCGGGCTCGCCGGGTTGGCCGTTTCGGAGCGAATCCACGTGGCCTGCACGTCCGGAGTAATGCGTTGTATTCTGTGGAGGCTCCGCGGGCGGGCGCGCAACCTGCGAACGATTGCCCATGTACCCATGTAGCCAGAAGAAGAAGAAGGTCTTTTCTAGCCGGTGTCAGAAAGGTCCTCTTGGTATGTTGACCATGGTTCATCGTTGACAGCTGGCTTGTCGCAGCAACAATATTCACAGGGAACCGCCAAGTCGGTCAGAAATTCGGCGACTGTGAGCGCCGCCTTTGGACGATGTCAAGGGGACAGTGGGTCTGGATCATCGCAATCACAAGTGTGTTTGAAGCTTTGTTTGACTTCACGGGCTCGAGTAGGTCGTGTGGTTCACCACAGCGCTATCTCTATACTGATACACTCCCTTCAGTCATGTACACCTTGCTTGGGAATAATGCGTGACAATTCGTGCCGCACACTGGTATCGTCATGTGTGCGTGACACGCCACACTCGCGACACAAGCGCGAAAGGGGTTCTCGTTGTCTTGAATTTCTCGTTGTCGTGATCACGGCCGCCGAACCTTACTGCTCCGCTGCAGCCCAAAGGGATGGATATACACTTTATCACGAATACCCAAATCTCAAATCCCGATACCAAGCATCGGGTTCGGAGATCGTCATCTTCTCGTTGGTGGAGGCCACCGCACGAGTCGAGAGATAATTATGCAGTGAAGTTTCGTAAGTGGCACTCCTACAGTTGAGACCTGGTATTTAGCTTTCGTGACAAGCAAGATGGTCTTATGTTTTGTGTATGATGTTGAGCGTGTAGTTAGTCACAAGGAAGAAAGGTGAGCATGCGTTTGCACAAAGCAGCAGGAGCCCGGTCGGTGCTTCGACTTCTGTCACTTTTCTCAACTACAGACATGCGCATCCAACCTTACCCTATCACACTCCTCTAGCTTCCAACAAATGACTCTCACAACAGACTTCGAGGAGTTCTCGAAAGGCGCGCTTCTAGATGTACTCTTGCCAAATACGGACAAATTCGATGCCGTAGCCCTCTTACAAGAAGGAAATGCAGAGGAGGTTCGACGAGCTCCATCGAGGAAGCACTTGTTTCTTGGTCGGTGAACCGCCTCGCAACGCATCCACTTCGTAGGCTTACATTGAACAGACGAGAAGACTAGTTTCCAAATAGTACTGCGAACTTCCGTCTCCCAAGATACAGCCCGCAAACTTCTTCCATCGCTCGAGCTCACCATCTCTGCGCATGCCACCAATGCCGTACCGGAGGGCCCAGGCAGTGCTGCAGCAGCAACCGGGAAACATGACATTGCCTCCACCAAGTCTGCCGCAACAGACGATGTCGACTTGGTGACGGTTAAAAATCACACGTATGCTATCTGGAAGCCAACATTGCATCTGGTTCGTCCAAGGGTTCGCCTGCAACGACCAGCTGTATACTTTACTGCGACTCTGGGCTTGAACAGCAGCAGCGCCACGCAGGTGTCCAGGCCAGTAGAACACTACCTTCCTAGCTTTGAGCCCCTGCCCGCAAATGTTCTCGAGCCGCTTCGCCACGACCCTTCGCTGGGCGCTCTCGGCCGTCAAATCCACGTCTCCGAGACAAGAGTCACGAAAGTGTCTCCTTCGGCTTCACAACTCGAAAATACGCCAAGACCATTGCGCGGCGCCACGAAAAGAGCCTTCCCTACTGTGCCGGCATTTTTCATGCGCATGGGCTACTCGGCTCTGCCAGACGCAGTGATCGCAAGTCTATACGTGGAGATCTCGCCACTGATCACGGGAGAAGTGCGTCTTAACGACGTGCGGATCGAAGTTCCTGGCTTGGCGATTGAGAGTCTCAATGAAGCTGCGTGGCCACAGAAGTCGAGAGCTGGCGACGAGGTGGTCTTGCTCTACCGGATTGAGAAGCAAAGTATGGTGACAAGTTCTCCGTCGAAAGACATGGATCTGGCTTCGGTCACCATCGAAGCTACGGCTTCCCTGGACCAGGACTCTCGCGTGGACATCGAAACGCAGTGGCAAGCTCAAGTCGACATGTCACACAGCCACAAACCAACATCCTACAAGTGGTCAAGACCACTCAGTACTGGAGGCCCTGCTCACAGACGGATGCTGTCTCATACCAGCTCTCGGCCTTCTATGCAAGAGGCGTCGAGCAGGGAAGGCGAGATCATCTTCACCTTCACGGCACCCCCTACTACGAAACATGGATCCGAAGTTGAAATCCAAGTCCAATGCTTGAATAAAAGCAACAGGAGCAGGAGGCTTGCTATTGTGACTGCGCAGAGAAGGACGTCCGCAGTCTCTGTACAGCCGCGCTTCGAAAGACGCGCCAACTCCAACGACACTACAGCGATATCGACGGCACATGAATTGACAGGAGAACACACAGTCTTCACCTTAACCCCAGACGTGCGCATCGGGCCTCTGACAGCGGGTGCATGTTTCGAGACCAGTCTGAGATATCGCGCAACAAGTGCGGGCGTCCTTGACTTCGGGACAATAAGGGTGATAGATTTAGAATCGAGGCAGATACTCGACGTCGCCGAACTGCCGGAAGTCATCTCACTCGAGCAATGAAAGCTATTACGCGTGTCTGGGATCCTGGCGCGCGGCCGACAAGTCCATGCATGCCCTGCCTGCCTGTCTATTCTCTCTCTGCCTCCATCGCGGTTCAAGTCTTCCTCTGCGCTGTCCGCATTCGCCGCATGTTCACTAATGCGCCCGACGCCACGCTTATGCGTTTACCAGTATTCATCCGTATCTCATGTTTCCCTTTCTTTGTCAAGTTGCCCTTCCGTGTTTTCCATCATGCATCAAGTTCAGCTCTTCTTCTGTGAGCCCGCCTTCTCAAGCTCGGCTTTCAGCTGCACCGAAAAGTCGTCGCTCGTGTCATCGTCGTCCCAGCTCTCCTCCCACAAGTGTGTCGCGGCGGTCTGGGAGCCGACTTCCTCTTCCTTGGTCCAGTCTGTTTTCGTGAGTTAGCTTCGAGATCTCGCACAGCTGTCTCGTTTCGAGAGCACACATACCCTCTACAGGGAAGTCCTCGAACTCGTCATCCTCCTCGAGCTGTGCGCCGGGCTTCTGCGGTTGGAGGGGTTGGCTGGTGTCTTTTGAGTCCGAGACGACGGCTTTGGTTGTGTTCTGGCTTCCTTGCGCTGCGCCCGACATGATCGGTGATATCTGTGGGTGATTTTTTGGGTATGGTGCGGTGTGTTTGCGTAATAGTGTCTTTGTTTGTTTGGTGCAATGGATGTTTCGAGGCAGATGTACAGCAGTGATGATGATGCGAGGCGAGGCAAGCTTGGGGCTGGCTGTCGTCAGTCAGGCACGACTCAGGCGCTCATCTTGGCAACTTGGCCCGTGCAGCTCTTGAGACCGACACCTTGCATTCACGAAGTGAACGAGACGTGAGTGATTGATGTAATTATATACTTGAAAACCGAATGAACTGTACCGGGACGTGTGGAATCTGGCCTACGAGAAGAATTGACTGGCATTCTGTGAGGATCAATCTATCTGGAGCTACGACAGAACTCCCTGGACATGGCTTCATAAGCAACCATCGCTGAACGGCAACAACAACACAGAAAATGAGTGCGACTCTGCTCGCAAATGAGCTTTCAGTCCTGATCTCGGAAGCCAAACGGAAACAGACCGACCTGCGCCATGCCGCCGAGAAATCTCTACAAGAACTCAAGTCCCTTTCAGTGACATCTGAGCAGCAGCTTGCCGCGGACCTGAGCCGTCGACCGGATTTCATCGAGCCTTTCCTGATCGCTTGTGCAACACGTGTGCCCAAGGTTGTGGGAGCTGGTGTCACGAGCCTGCAACGCTTGGTGATCTCGCGAGGCCTTCCCAAGAGTCGTCTCGGAGAAGCTGTCGAGGCTTTCCATGCATGTACAGACCTTGGTCTGGATGTCCAATTGAAGGTCCTGCAAGCCCTCCCGTCCTTGGTCCAAAATTATGCGGATGATCTCAAAGGGGATCTGCTTAGTGGTGCGCTTCAGGTGTGTTCCTCGCTGCAAGCCGCCAAAGTTCAAACTGTCAGTGGCGTTGCCGCAGCGACTTTGCAATCGCTTGTCACCACCGTATTCGAGAGGGTCGCGGTCGAGGACGCAAGATCGAAAGACGTCTCCCCAGTTGCAGAGATTCCTGGCGAAGATGGCCCGATCTCAATTCGACCGGCTGCATACGACGCTTACAGGATCTTCCGCGACCTCGCCCTTGCAGTCGAAGACCGCAAAGCCAAATTCGTCGATCTCACTTCGTTGTCGAGGGAAGCCAGCCTGGAGCTTGTGTTCTCTTGTATCGATGCAAATCCAAGCTTGATCAGTCACCATGCCGAGTTCAGCAGTATTGTACGATCCAACGTCGTGCCCTTCGTGACGCAGGCGTTGTCCGAGAGAATGAGTTTCACTGTGACTCTGCGGTGTGTTCGCATTGTCAATCTCATCCTCGCGCAACATTTCACACAATTCGTAGGAGAGTGTGAGATTGTCTTGGGATTGCTCGCACATGGTCTGGATGCGGATGGCTCACAAAGTTGGAAACGCTGTCTTTTCCTCGAAGTTCTGCGCGACTTCTTCGAGGATCCGAATCTTGTGGTAACGGCTACCATGGCCTTTGATGTGGCAGGCGGAGGGAAGCCAGTGATCCAAGATATCATGTCGGCATTCGTTCGCTTGTCGACAGAGAAACCAGCGATCATTGGTCTTGGTCAGCAGTCGACAATACCGACTGGTCCCACATCGACAAGGGAGCAGGCCTCTGACCAAGCGGCAATAGAGGCCGCGGGCGGCATGGCGGGAGTCATTAGTTCGGCGTTTGGTGTGGCAGAAGCAAGTATCGCAGGCATTAGCTCGGAGTGGAGCGTTCCTCGGACTGCATGCATCGATCAACTCGACAAGAACGATCCACCTGTGCTGCCAGAGACTTACGCATACAGCCTGGTGCTGGATTGCTTGAACAGCCTTTCGGACAATCTCGCTAAAGTCGTCCTGCCGTATACCGTTGAGCATGAAAGGTCCAAGGGTAAAGGTGGAAAAGAAAGCAGAGGCGATGCTAATGGTGACTCGACACGAACGCGCCCCGACAGATCACAATCATTCCGTAAACGAGCTGTGCCTTTGAACCCACTGGATGTTGAAGGTCCCTCGCGGGAAAAAATCAAAGCGGTTGCCAGCTTTATTGAATCATGCTGGCCAGCCGTACTTGCAACCTCGTCTACATTCTTCAACGCCGCGCTCGACGACCGATATTATCGCAGCCTCATCAAGGCATACCAACGATTCGCCCAGGTAGCTGGCCTGCTGAGGCTGAGCACACCTCGCGATGCCTTGATGACGACGCTTGGAAAGGCTGCAGTGCCACCTCAAGTACTAAGCGCTTCGACTGCGGAGCCTATACGCTCACCCAGCGTCGAAAGTCCCAGCGTGTTCTCGAACCCTAGACATCTTCTCAGTGTCGACAGTTTCGTCAGCCAGAGCTCAGCAGCTTCGACTGAACGAGATCGTAGCGCTTCGATGGAGCCCAACAGGCCGACACTAACCATTCGTAACCTGCTATGCCTCAGAGCACTTTTGAACCTGGCCATCGCTCTTGGGCCAACACTAGGACCTGCATTCCGAGTCGTGATTGATGTTCTGAAGCAAGCAGACATGGTGTTGAGTACTGCGGCACCTCAGCCAGTGTCTCGTCTTGCACCAGGCTCTCCAATGCTGGACAGCGAGTCGCCGTCTGTGCTGCACGCGTTCAGCTCCGAGGTTGCAGCTGTGGAGGCTGCAGCGTCCAGATTGCTAGAAAGCACCGCAGACTATCCCAACGACGCTTTCATCACCATCCTTGAGACTTTCTGCCGCCTACTACGTGGGAGGATTCCAACGGCAGTCATGTCGCCCAAGCCCGATGATTTCTCCCCGCCGCAGACACCCACGTTCCAGCGCAGAACAGCTTCGGGCCTTCCCGGGCTTAGCACTCTTGCTGAGATGCAAAGTCGCGACTATCAGTTCATCATACCAAAGCTGGGCAACCTTGCTGCTCTCAACGTCTCGCGGTTCATCTCTAATGAGCCCGAAGAAAGCGGCTGGAACCTTCTTGTTGACGAAGTCATGAAAGTAGCTGTCGATAGCAGTATTCCCAACGTTGCACGCAAAGCTGCGGCGGATCTCCTATGCAAGCTTTGTGCTGAATGCATTGCGGAAGTTGCAGAAGAGGAGCCCGAGACCCGAGCACTCATCCAGCGTCGCGCTCTTGCAGTGCTACCCCTCCTAGTTGAGAAAATTTATGCCGAAGATGGCGAGCTCACTAACGCGGATATCGAGGTCCAGGCACAGACGCTGGACGCGCTCAAGTCTATCCTTGAGCGTTCTGGCGAATCACTTGTCGCTGGATGGAACAAGATTCTCGCCCTTGTTAGCAGCGTCTTCGATAGCGACAAGGCTTTCACATCAGGAGGATCCGACCAAACCGCAGAACTTGACTGGTCGCAGATCTCACATGAGTTCATATCGACACGGCTGGGTCGCGAAGCATTCTCTGCCGTGCAACTGGTTTGCTCTGACTTCCTCGGTCTTCTGCCTTCCATGGCTATCCCTGACGTGATCGAGTTATTGTACCGATTCATGAGCCAAAGGGACGATCTCAACTTGAGCTTGACGACAATCACAATGACCTGGAATATCTCGGATGTGCTATTTGATGAAAGCCACTCAGCAGCAATCGAGGTGCTCGACATACATACGGCCGATCTTGCAGAAATAGAAAAACAACTCCGCAAGACCATTGAAGATAGTCGCGCAGCGCAGTGGTTGCTAGTGCTGGTCAGACTTCGGGACATCGTCAGATCCGGTCAGAAAGAGACCCGAAAAGCCGCCTTTCAAATCGTTTGCGGCATTTGCAGAAACCACGGTGCGCAGCTGACCGCAGGTTCCTGGGATGTGTTGCTACATACAGTGATGTTTGGTATTGTCTCCGATAACGCCGCTGCTACACCAGGGAAGACAGACTCGGACTTTGCTGTTCCGGAAGCTGACGTCCAAACCGCCTATGAGATGACGGAAACCATCCTCCAAGGCACAGCGACGGTTCTCGCGCAACACTCCCAGATCATCAAAAGTATCCCAGCGCTCCCCAGCCTGTGGAACGTGTTTGCCGACGCTCTTGAGAATCTGCTCGCCAACAGTGATCATGCAACATGCGCCGCAATCTATCGGAGCCTGACATCGATCCTTGCCACCATCGAGACGCCAAGTCAAGCATGGCATCTGCCCATTGAGCGTTCTTTTGCCCTGTGGTCGAAACAAATTCCCCAGTCTTCGAGACAAGCAAGCAGCAAGCAAGACAATCAAATCGCATTCGTGGCTTACGCTGACTTGGCGACCGAGCTGAATCGTCTGACAAGCGCAGAACTCACAACAGAGCGAGTGGTTGTCATCGTCGACCAGCTCTATGCTTGCGTCCGACAATCGGAAGCTTTTTACTATGGCGCCGATGTGCACTCGACGAGCCCTCTTCAAGCCAAAGTCCTGAACCTGTTGAAGAGTTTGCGAACAGACGTGCCTGGTGCGAAGGCCCGCTTGGTTTCCACGGCGGCCGCTGCAATTGTGCTGCATACCGAGACGGCTGATCTGGCGGCGTCCAAAACCTCGCGGCCTTCCTTCATCGCTTTATCAGGAGATTCGATCGAATGGCTGCAGGACCTCATCACCACTCACGCTGGGGATGCTGAGTTGTACGCAGATAACGCGATCGTTGAAGCCATCCGAAGCCTGCGTACCATCGTCTCTCGAAAATACGCCACACGCCAAGACTATAAAGGCAGCATGCTCTGGCGCCGCGCAACCAGCACCGCCATCGCCATAGCGCAAGCCGTCCTGACCAAAGCGCAATCGCGTGAGACCAGCAACGAGACTTCACAAGCACTATGGAGCGAATTCGTACAGATTTCAGGCGCGATAGTCAACGCCAACGATTTGCATTTATTCACAGACGCCCAGCGCGTCTACGACGACCAAGTATCCGACATCGCAGCCTACAAGACTCTCCGACACATCATGATCCCTCGTCTCGGCGGCGCTGACCTCCCAGACAGCTCTCGCCGGGCTTTCGCAGAGTCTCTCTTCCAGGCTTCCATCATTCATCAAGTTGAGAACGGCGAACTTCCGGCCCTCGACTCTTGCGTGGAAAACATCGGCGCAATTCGCAGAGGCAGAGTCAGCGTTCCCTTCTCGCGACGGGAACAGATGAGCTACGTCTGCTTCAACGAACTCGTCGCCCTCAGCTCCACGAAACCAGACTTCACGCCCGAAGACGAAAAGCTCGCGAAAGTGGCCGCGCCACTGTTGGTCCTGCGCCTCGCAATCCCTATTCGCGCTTACATCGCCGACCAGCCGCTACGAGGCCGTGCGCCACAGCCGCTTTCGGAGTTGGAAGAATTGCTTTTCTGCTTTGAGAGGATCGAGGAGTTGGAGGTTTTGCCGGGCGCTTTGCCGGATCGCTGGCAGCAGGTTGGTGGCGGTGGCGGAAGTGGTGGTGGTAAGAAGGCACACTTGGCGTATCTGTATCCTTTGCTGGCGAAGGCGGTCAAGACGGCGGGCGATCGCTGGTCGGGTGCTGAGGAGGTGTTGGGGCCGTTGCAGGAGACGCTGGAGCGGTTGGCGGTATTTTAGTCTCCTCCCAGCTTTCTTTTCTTGACAGGCTTTCTTGGGGGTTTCATCAATCGTGACAGGCTGCTACCATCGTCGCACGAATCTATCCCAGTCCATACATCCCCTCTGAGAGACAGGTAACCGCGGTGTGCTCCCAGCCAAAATAACGTCCACCAGAAAATCTCATAATCAATCAGAATACTTCCAAGTCCTGACCTCGCCTCCGTCCCTCAAAATCATATATCCCTCCCCGGAGAACGCCGCGCCACCAAGCGCGAACCACCCTTCATCCCCCACAGAAGCCTTCGTGGCAGCCAGCAGGATATTCTGCACGAATGCTGCGGGCGCAAACCCGTGCCATTGAAACAGAGTCAAGTTCGCAGGCGTGGACGTCTCAGCGGGCCTGTAGCGGCACAAGTAAGGGTCCAAGCTGTCGCCGCTCAGTATGCGCGGTGAGCGTGCCATCGCTAGGCTCAGCCACTCGAGGAGCTCAGTCGCATCGTCGCGTTGGGATTCTTCGTCGTTGTCGTCTGCTTGCTGCGATTTGAAAGTAGGGAGGAGAGCGTTTCGCAGAGGGGTAACGTCCGGTTTGATGGTCTTTATCGTTGGTGAATGAGCTGCCAGTGCATTTGGGACTGTTTCGAGATTGGGAGAGCGCAGGTCGTAGAAAAGCCAGGCCAGAGAGGCATTGAGGACGTTTTTGAATGCCCAGATAATGCGATCAAAGGCTTTTTTGCCGGGCAACATGGAGGGCAGGCGGAGATTGATCTCAATTGCTGTAGCGAGTTTAGTTAGCTCGAGGTTCTTTGCTAAGACCTGAAAGTGAAGATGAGGATGATTGAAGCTTACCAAATCTCGCTTTGATGTGCTTCCTCCCTTCTCCGCCAACTACTTTGCCCTCTAGGCCGAGTTTCTCATAGGTCGATCTGTCGCACTCGATGCGCAAGATGCCGTCTGACAGGGAGAAAACTGTGTCGGTCCCTGAGCGGCCTTCGGAGAGCATGACAATGTTGCCGGATTTGATGTAGGAATTGAAGAATTCGCCGGAGACCAGGTCTAGAGGTTTCATGTAGACGCGCGCATACTGTAGAATGCCGTCGCCTAAGATTTTCTTTTCAAATTCCTGCTGTTTGGGTGAGGGTAGGAGGAGGGATATCTGGTGGCTGTATGGTTGGCCGAGGATTGTTCGAAAAGGCTCTTTCTTGAGCGGCGGATTTGCGCCGTCGATATGCGAAGTGAGGGTCGTGTGGGTGAAGTAACATTTCGGGCTGGAGCCTTCTCGCTGGCCTATGTCGAAAACCATGATGTGGGTTGTTACCTAGGTAGTTGTGTATGTATTTCATGAAAAAAGTGTGGCGGTGATGTCTCAATCAGGCTGATTGGCTGCAGGATGTTCGGCGCTAGTGGATTGATCTTGCTGGCATTCTCATGTTCACGATGTACGAGAGCCGCTGATACTGGCCATACACCCCATCAAATACACTAGAGCATCTAATACCACCGCGAAGAGACATCGAAATCAGCGGGGTACCTTAACATGCTCTCTCATGGGCATAGAGCTTTGCCCAGCATGCGAAGATTGCTGATACTACATGTACCGCTGCTACATTTCCGTTCAGCGGAATCCTGGTACCTGGAAGTTGCTTCTTCACTGGCATGGAGCGTTGCCTAACATATGAGTGTCGCTGACACCTACACATACGAATGATCTTTCCGGTGAGATATTAATGGTACTTTCTCGCTAGCACAAGACTACCCTGTGTATCAACAGACTTTAAGCATGTGTTGAGGTCAGCTTTTTTATTGCCTGAGGCAGCCATATATTACCTCACTTACCAGAGACGCTCAAACCACAAGTCACTTCAAGAGATCCGATGTACCGGAGGAGAACCAATTGATGAGAATTATTACATTAGCAGTAACTCGAGTATTGAAATCTGTTGAGGCTCTGAGATACCACCGTAACAATTATCGATTCCGGAGAGATGTTAGAGACGTGTATCTGAGTGGTGAGTATGGGGCCCATGTGCGTCGAAGCTCCTAGATACTAGCGTGAAGAGTTGTTTGTGCCACAGAGATGCGTGTCAGTAGGTAGGAAGTTGTGTCTCCCCGGCTGGCATAGTTTTGAGACGAGTCGAAGCTCGAGGGTATCACCCCGAAAGGTCATCACTGTCCTCAGTTCCACAATTTCAATGTTCCTAATCCACAACCTAAGTTCTACTTTCTAAACCTAGTTGTTACATCCAAACCTAAGATCATACCGCCAGAATTATTGCTGGCCGTCGCAAATGGATAAGTATTCGCAATTCACTGCCATTTCTTCTCTTCTCTTCATACTCCACAACCAAACACATCTCAAGCCATCTCGACTCCAACCAAACGCAACGATCAAAGCACTTCCATCGATCAAGTCCAAGACCATCCGATCAAATCATCGATCAGCCAGATACCATACCCACTCACACAAACCACGCTCATATCAAAACCGAAGCAACCATGTCTACCCGCATTGTCTCCAGAAGACGTCCTGCTTCCCCCCTCAGAGTCCCGACGGCACAAGTTGCCGCCACTAACAACATCGCCGTCGACGACCGCACCACCACCACCACCACTGTCGACGAATTCGACCCGCACAGCATCCGCTCTGCGCCAATCCCCATCCCAAAGAGCGCCCACATGAACTACCGCGCCCGTATCGCCCGCATGGAAGACATGCTCGCCCAACGGCACCTGTGGGCTCTCAACGCCCGCATCAACACCACCACCGACGATGCTGCTGCTGCTGCTGCTGCCACCACCAGCAACCAACCCAGCAACACCATCCCCGCCAACGCCGCCTCAAACAGCCAAGCCATAGCCTCAGCCCGCGCCCTCCTCTCCAACCTAACCCCTCTCACCCCAATCCGAGAGGCCACCAACACCGCCGACCAAACCACTGCCCCGGCCCGACCAGCCCTCTCGCCAAATCCCGCCACAGCCCCCACGGCCCAAAGCCCACCATCAGGGCCCTACCCAACGAGCCACTACAACGGCTACATCCCCGTCGTGTACGGCAACGGCAGACGCGCAACCTGGGTCCTCGCACCAACCGAGCCAGACAAGAAAGCCGAGCCCACGCCCGCACAACAGCGCCTGGCCGCTTTGGCGAGAGCGCACGACAAGGCTGTTCCGGGGTTTTGGGCGCGGATGATGGGCGCTGAGAGGAAGGCGGGGAGATCGAAGGGTGGAGTTGATGCTGAGGTCGAGGATGAGGCTGATGTCGAGGTCGGAATTTCTGGGCGCAGAGATTCGGGGTTCTTCGAGGGATCTGGTGAGGTGGGTGAGGGTGAGGGGCGATGTGTTTGTTCCAAGGCGGCGGGTTTCTGGAGCGAGGTTAGGTGTGGGAGATGGTGCGAGTTGGTTTGAGGGATTGTGCCGGTTGAGGTGGGATTTGATAGTTGCATTTAGCACTGGGCGCTTTTGATATTTCACACGGGTGCGGTTTGTTTTTTCAACGCGGAGACCACAGCATGCGCAAGATTGGTTCAGGAGGAAAAGTTCGGCGGGTTTTGTTTTGTTTTTTGCAATTTCTAGATTGGTTCTGTCAATGTTCAATGAATTGTGCTTACAATCTTCATCATGGCGTCCGTTGATCTCATCTACTCGTGCGCCACCTTGTCGTAATATATATCCAGTGTTGCCACACACATCTCTCTCTTGGAACGCCTTCGCTAAACCCTCCCATATCTCCACCTTGCCGTATCAGTGTAGCGACTCTGCCGAGTCGTCTATACCCTGCCAGCTCTGCCAGCTTGGATGATCTCGCCAGTGTGCTTGTCGTCGGACCTCAAGACTGGCCATCCCAGTCCGTCCGCTTTCGCAAGTGTGAGCTCCAACTTCGTTCCCATGATCTTAAAAGTGCTGCTCTCTGGTTTGATAGTACCGAACAGCGGCATGCTCGTACGGTACCTCTTCTTATCCGCAGTGCGCAAGTCCAGCTCGACGGTGTTCTGGTCCTTGAACTCGACCTTGCTGATCTCCTTGTCTATCTTCTTCAGGTAGAGACTCGCAATGACCGTTGTCGCCGTTTGGTAGAAGTCGTTCCTGACCTCAGAAAGCGCTTCCTCAGTCTGCTCGTCCTTCTTCTTGCCGACGAAGCAATGCCGGGGCTTGGTCTTGCAACCTGCAATCCGCATGAACTCTTCAAAATCTAGCACGCGGCGCTTGCAGCATGTCCAGCCCTTGCTGCCTTCGTGGAATAGAGCTTGACCGGGGTGGTGGGTACATTGTTCCTCGCTCCTGTTTTGGCCGGCCTTGTATACGCTGCCGCAGGCTTTGCGCTTGCAGGTCGCGTTGTCGGGGACTACGGCATCTTCGGCGTCGCTCTCATCCTCTGGCGGTGCAGGGCTGGCGGTCGAGCGAGGTGCCTGAGTTGCTACCGGTTGACGAGCAACGGGAGGTGGGAGGTTGTCGTCGGCCGGTTTGGCAGCCTGTGCAGCGATTTTGGCTTCGACTTGGGCATCGGTAGGTTTCTGCTCGGTCGGGGCGGGCGTGTCGTCGACGGTGGTGTGTTTGCCCTCGGTGCAGGGAGTGATGGTGAGGAATTCGTCAAAGGTCAGGACTCGCGGTTTGCAGCAGCGATAGCCTTTCTGGCCCTCGTGGAAGACGGGGACGCCGGCTGTTTGGGGTGTCAGAGTGGTATTGACTGGTGAGTGATTGAATGGACTGACGGTGGTATTTGCATGTCTCTTCTGGGTCGGAGAAGGCTTTGCCGCAACCGCGGTGCACGCACTTGGAAGCCATGTTGGTGGTTGTTATTTCGTTTGGGCTCGTTTATGACAGCAAAGTAGGGCTATTTGGTCGCAATGGCGGGACAAAACTGCATGTGCCTGCCAGAGTGAGACGAAACGCTACGTCAGCAGGAAGGCGGTCAGGGCCGGCAGAAAGAGCGCCCATTTGCCGTTGGACATGTTCTAGGAGTTTCTCGATTCCATGAACAGTCAATTGACCTAACAATCAATCAATCCACGTCCCCACTACCGTCTCCAACATGAGAGTATCGGCTATCTTCCGCCAGCAGTGGAGTCTGCGTCACACCCTGTTCATCCGCCAGAACTGCTCGCTTTGCACTGACGCGAAGGAGGTCATGTCCAAGGTATGGGACCGTCGGCCCTTCGAATACACCGAAATCGACGTGATGGCGCCCGGCCAAACCAAGTGGAAGAACCTGTACGAGTTCGATACGCCGGTCGTGAGTTCAATGCAAGGTGACGAGAATGGTCGAAAGGAGCCCGACTAACGATACTGCAGGTCCATGTCGACAAAGTGCGCGAGAACAGCCAGAACTTTGAGACGACACACAAGTCTGGCAAATTGATGCATCGCTTCACCGAGCAGCAGCTCGAAAAGCTCATGGACGACGAGATCATGAAGGAGCCAGACTCGTACGGACATTGATTTCCACGTGGCAAAGCAGCCGCCATCACGGTCTTCAATCCTCCGAACGCTCCACACTTCGGCACCAGTGGAGGAGGGGCATCTCGCCTGCGGGGCAATGATAGTTGAACAGAGTCAGCTTGTCTCTCGGTGTCAAACACACCCATACACCTCTCTCCGATTCTAACTCAACAGTCCATCACCCACCATGCAATCCGCCAACCGCCTCCAGAAAGCTCTTAAGAAGGGCGGCGCGACCTTCGGCGCATGGCAGATGCTCCCCGGCACCAACCTCTGCCGTGCCATCTGCCGCTCGTCTTCCAATGTCGATTGGGTCCTCATCGACCAAGAACATGGCAACATATCCGACGACTCGATGCATGAGCTCGTAGCCGCCGTCGCAGCCTGCGGAGTCTCCCCAATCGTCCGAGTCCCCGACGGCCAACACTGGATGATCAAGCGAGCCCTCGACGCCGGCGCCCACGGAATCCTCGTCCCCCTCCTCGAAACGGTCGAAGATGCAAAGAACGTAGTCCGATACTCGAAGTTCCCTCCGACCGGCAACCGCGGCTTCGGCAGCCCGTTCAGCATGGAAAAGTTCGTCGAGCAGAGCGCTTTTGGAGCTTCGGTGAAAGAGCTCTCGAGCGTAGACTACCTACAACAAGCCAACGACAGCATCGTCGTCGCAGTACAAATTGAGACAAAGGCCGCGCTCCAGAATGTGCGGGAAATCGCAGCTGTCCCAGGCATCGACGTCCTCTTCGTTGGACCTTTCGATTTGGGAAACAACATCGGCCATCCGATCATCGCTTCCAAGCGTGATCCCGAGCTCGTCGAAGCCATCACGTCGGTCAACAAGGCTGCGGAGGAGGCGGGCAAGAAGAGTGGGATTTATTGTAACAGCGGCGAGGAGGCAAGGCAGTATGCAGATCAGGGCTTCAACATGGTCAGTGCTATGACAGACATGGTAGCGATCCCCAAGGCTTTTGGCCAGGCGTTCGATGCTGCCAAGGGAAGTTACATGCATGCCGGCGTGCAAGGGATCAAGCAGGGCGTGGAGAAGATGACGGGGCCTTATGGCAAGTGAGGAATTGACATTGATTCACATCAAGGAAAACGAACTCGTTTGTGTGTGATCATTCGTAGGCTCTAATGAAAAAGCAAAAAGTCGTTATATAACAGCACATCAACTAGCAGACCTCTCACGAACCAGCGCGAGAAACTAGGTTGCCTCGAACAAAGCATCGTCTCCTCTCCTCTCCTCTCCTCTCCTCTCCTCTCCCCTCCCTTTTCAGCCATCCCTCAACTCCCAATCAAGCCAACTCCCACCTCCCAACCACACTCTCCCGATCCCTCCCATACCCATCTCGGTCCCCCTCCCCACCATTTCCACCCGACTTCCTTCTATTTTGCCTCTGCTGCTGCTGCTGCTGCTCCCGCGACAACGAACTCGACGACTCCCCTGTGAAATCAAACTCGCTCACTTCCGACCAGCTCGGATAATGAACTAGTGGACTGTGCCGGCGGGCTGGGGATCTGGAAGGAGGAGGTTGCGGTTGGGGGTGCTGGAGCATGGGGTGCACGATGTCGTCGTCCTCGTCGTCGTCTTCGGGGTGGTAGGTTTCGTGGGGGTGGGAGGGGATGAGGGTTTGGTATTGCTGCCGCTGTTCTTCGGGGTCTGAGGGGGATGTGAAGGGGTTGGAGGTGTCGCGGCTGTGATGTTGTGCTTGTGGATGTGAGGGTGAGGTTGAGGATTGTAGGTGGTTTTGGCGTTGGAATGGTGGCAGGGAGGTTTGCAGCATCATCATTGGTGAGAAAGGCGTGGGCGGCCGTGAGTTTCTTTCGAGATCGACGTCTCCGTCGCTGCGTTCGCTGGAGAATGAAGATCTTCGGCGTTCGTTGTTGTGTGGACTTTGAGAGCGTCGGGGCTCTTCTTCGTGCTTGTATGCTGTTATCACGTTGTTGAAGCCTGGTTGCAGCTTTGGGTAGCCGGGGTGGTATTCGTTGCTCTCGTTGTTGTAACTGCTGGCGCCGATGTTCGGTTGTGGTGACGCTTGGTGGTGGTGGTCCGCCGGCGGGAAGAAAGGGTTGCTCTCCGACGTTGTGCCAACACTGTCATTATGCCTGTGCATGAACGCCGGGTGCAAGTGCGCAGGCGGTGTCTGCTGGTCTGCCAAACGATTGTAGCGTTTGACCCATTCGCGAGGCGGGAGGTTGTCGTTGTCGCCATCGTCGCGAATTTGGGTCATGGGTCTGCCAGAGGCGGCGTTCGCGACCAGACTCATGTGAGGGTGGCGGGCACGCCACGCGCCTATTTCACTGTCTGTGGGAGAGCCTGCTCGGCGTCTGCGGCTGGGGAATAAACCGGTTCCGCCATGTTTCTTTTGGCGGTGGTGGATGCAAAGGAGTGCGAAAGCCATCAGGCCCAGGGCCAGGACACCAAATACGACTCCTAGGGCGATGCCTAGGGTGCGGTCTTTGGGTTGTCCGCCGGAGGTTGGCTCTGGGTCTTCGGGGACGTCTGTTTGTTCTGCGTCATTCGACGAGTCCGTGGCTAATGGTCGGCTGACGTCTTGACTTGAGATTGCGGATGTGGCTAGTGTTGAGGGTGAGGTAGCGGGTGATGTCGTGGGTAATGTAGAAGGTGGATCCCGTGTATATGTTGACGACCCGATGACAACCACGCTGGGCCAGGTGAGCGATGCGACGTTCGATATTGTTGTCGAAGGGTAATAGCTTGATAGTAATCCGTTTGCGATCCCCCAGAGTTCAAGTGGAACATCGGTGGATGATGATTCTGAGCCTGATATTGACGATGCTGCACTGGGTGCGTCGCTCCTCGATATTGACTGGGTAGGCGTAGGTGAAACGTCACTCCCTGTGGTTTGCTCCTGGGCATTTGTATGTGAGATTGCTCCTGCAAGTATGAGACCGGCTGTCAACCGCTGTATACGTCGACGATTGCCCATCATCGCGGACATCTAGTGTGGAAAGATATTTGCAGTATCTCAGTCGACAGAATCCTGGTCGCCGGCGTACGGATCTGAGATCTCGAAAGTTTGGAAGTGGGTAAGGGGGATTAGTTAGTGAGGAAGATGTCTCAGACAAGCCTACAGTAAGTGAAAGAACCAGAAGTAACCTCAAAAACTCCATCAAGCGATCACTCTAGACCTAGACTCCTCGGAACAAGGGCTGTGCAATTGGCGTTGGAGATCCTCGCTCTCTCCCACCCATCAGAACGCAACGAGATGGGAGTGCGTTTTCCGGCTATAGGCCCACACGCCCACAGGGCAGGCCTTACCGACTCCACGTCGAACAGCTTGGAAGCTTTTCTCCCGTGCCAGCAGCACCTGGCAGCAGCAGGGTAGGTTGGCGATGTGGCGCCCTCAAGCGCCGTGAGTGGTCGATAGGCATAGCAAACGAGGTCCTAAGCGACGCCTTCCAGGTACGCGAAGCAAGTCAAGCAAGAAGAACGGATCGAGCTGCCGTACCAGCAGTGCCAGCCACTAGAGAAGTGAAAGATAGCTGCAGGGCAAAAGGGCACGTGTGGCTCAATCCTTGTCGTCTTGTCGTCTTGTCGTTAGTAGGGCCTGCGAGTGTGGCGGTGATCAATATACTAGAGTTCTGGGCGGCCGTCGCCACAGCGATCTACAGTAGATTCTCCCAGTACGAAGAGATGCATTGATTAATGGCTTGTCTTGGGATGCAGGTGTGTGTGGCGGTGCCATGCTTTTATGCACTTTGACGTGGGTGTGGGAAAGCAGGTTTTTTGTGAGAACGTGCTGGGCTGGGCGCCCGCGGAGTAGGTTGTCACGATTTGCTGCGTTTCTTATCACTGCGAAAAGCTTTACAGGGTTTGTAGCTCTGAACATGCGGTCGAGTCAGATCTCGGGACAAGTAATGCTGTCGGTGTGATCTTGTTGAAGTTGGTGGTTTCAGAAACTGAGTTTCAAAAGAGCTGCTTTATCAACATGACTGCAGGGTTAGGGTCGGGGTACCGACCTGACCATCATCTTGATGAACAACACCACATAATCTAGTCCTACCACTTATCAACCATCCCAACCGATGTTTCTGTATGTCTGATTGCTTTTTCTCAAGTTGACCACTGTCAGGCATCCCAAATAGTGGGCTAAACCCAGTTGCATTCGATTAGAACGCCAACCTACAGATGAACGAAACAAAATTATGGGAGTCGACCGTCATGATTGTGGCTGTCAAACGATCGGACAAGATACCCGTTTACAAAGCTATCATATTTCGATCATTTCGTATCAATCACATCCCGTTGCACATCCGTTGTTCTCAACTAACGGGAAGGCTTCCGTCGATTGCACTTCACAGGGCGTCTCTTTGGCATCCGATCTCGGATCCCAACTCGAAGCCGACTCAAAGCCCGCAATAGCCGCCGCATTCAGTCATACCCATTCGATAGGCAGACAGACTAAATCGAATATAACATTGGCCCGACGACAATTGACCATCTCATACTACTTTGTCAGATAGGAGAGAAAAAAAACAACGATAACGACAACTCTCAGAATCGATCAACTGGTATCGACAACCAAAAGAAATGGCGAAGCCAAAGGTGCTCCTCCTCGGGAAGATCGGACAGTAAGTAATACACATCGATCACACCAATACGAAAAAGCTTCAAATAGCGAGAGACAACTAAACAACACCCTCTCCTCTCAGCGCCCACTCCGCCCTCGAATCCCTATCACAAACCGCCGACCTCCTCACCCCAACCTCAACCAACCGCTCCGATTTCCTACAAGAATGCGCCTCCGGCGCCTTCGAAGGCGCCGTAGCAGCTTACATGACCTTCCCCAGCGTCGCCCTCACCGGCACGTGGGACTCGGAACTAATCTCTGCTCTGCCCAAGTCCCTCATCTTCTGCGCCCACAACGGCGCCGGCTACAACCAAGTCGACGTCCACGCCTGCTCGGCCCGCGACCCGCCGATCCGCGTCTCAAACGTGCCCAAACTCGCCGACGACGCCACGGCTGACACGGCTGTTTTCTTGATCTTGGGGGCGCTGCGGAATTTCAATTCGAGCTTGTTTGCTCTGCGGCAAGGGTTGTGGCGGACGACGCCGGAGCCGCCGGCACTGGGTCATGATCCCCGGGGGAAGGTTCTGGGGATTTTGGGCATGGGGGGTATTGGGAGGAATTTGAAGCGGAAGTGTGAGGTTTTTGGGTTTAGGACTGTTTATCACAACCGGTCCAAGTTGAGCGAGGAAGAGGCGGGTGGGGCGGAGTGGGTTGGGTTCGAGGAGTTGTTGGCGCAGGCGGATGTGCTGAGTTTGAATTTGCCGCTGAATGTAAGTCTCGCTGGTGGTGTTGTCTTTTTTTTTTTTCGCTGGATGCTGTTGATTGCAGCGAGCATCTTGGGAAAGCTTACACTCAAGGCCCAATTGACTGACATGATGATTCCAGAAAAATACCCACCATATCATCTCCGCGCCCGAGTTTGCGAAGATGAAGCAAGGCGTTGTGATCATCAACACCGCTCGCGGCGCCGTCATGGATGAGAATGCTCTGGTCGAAGCTCTTGCCAGTGGAAAAGTGTCTTCGGTCGGTCTTGACGTTTTTGAAGAAGAGCCCAAAGTCCATCCGGGTCTGCTGGCGAATCCTAATGTGATGCTTTTGCCGCACTTGGGGACTTACACAGTGGAAACTATGGAGAAGATGGAGGAATGGACGATTGGCAATATTAAAAGTGCAATCGAGACGGGGAAATTGGTGACTCCGGTGCCTGAGCAGGCTGATTTGTAGGATGAAGCGGATTGTGTGTAGAAGCAAAGCGTGGGCAAACTTGACTTTTCTTTTAGTGTTCGAGTGACTTCTCAGAAATATCAGTATAGTGATCATGTCCTCAAGCATCTCAACGACAAGAATTGTCGCTTGACAGACCTCTTCTTCAATCGCATGTCCTTCCCCTTCTCCCCTAAAGCATCGATTTCAGAAGACTCGGTCCCATGATCTTGTAACACGGCCCACCTTTTCCGAACATAATCCTCAAGTCCTTGACAACCTCACCCGGGATCTCATGAGCAGCAAAGTGACCTCCCTTCGTCTTCTCACTCTCAAAGACAACAGGCCCGAGAGTCCGGCCCCAAGTCTTGGGCACAACCGTGATTTCCTTCGGCGCATGCAATAAACCCAATTTGACCTTTGGAATCCACTGGCCGGTGCGGTCGCGGTGGATAGCATCTCCCTTCGGTGACTGATCGTGTACAGCCTCGTAGTACACCCTCAAACTCGCCGCTGGTCCCGCGGTTGAGAACCAGTAAATCGATACCCAAGTCAGGATCTCGTCATCTTCCCATTCATACCCGTCCGTCCAATCATGCAACTTCTCATAAATCCACGCTAGCAACCCGACCGGACTGTCCTGCAAAGAATAACCGAGCGTCTGCGGCTTCGAAGCCTGCAACTGCCTGTACCCAGCACCCTCTTCGAGAAACCACTTGTTCCTCTCCTTGCCAGCCTTCTCCCGCTCCGAATAAGGCCCCAAGGCATGCCTTAGCGCCAACAGCGGGTTCCTGACAAAACTCGGCGGGCTCGCTCTCACCATGTTCACATGGCTCGCCAGCACCGCTTCCGGGAACAGCAGGCCCATGGTCCGGGTAATCATGAACCCCCAATCACCACCCTGCGTCACGTACCGATCGTAACCCAGCGCAAGCATCAAACGATGGCACGTCTGGGCATACTCACGCAGCGCAAATCCACGGCGTTTGGGGCCTTCGCTCCAGCCGAAGTTCGGCAGGGACGGGGCCACGACGTGGAAGGACACGCCGTTTGTCTCCAGCTGCAGAGCGGGGAGGATTTTGAGCACTTCCATGTAGCTGCCGGGCCAGCCGTGAACGAAGAGGAGAGGGATTGCATTTGGAGACGGAGAGGGTTGGTGGATGTAGTGGATGTCGAGTGGTTCGAAGTTGTCGGCTTTGATAGAGCGGTGGTATTGCGGCAGGGTGTTTAGTTTTGTCTCTTGGGCGCGCCAGTCGTAGGATGTGGCCCAGTGGGCGGCGAGGCGTTTGATTTCGGAAAGAGGCGCGCCGTAGTCCCAGTTTGCGCCCGAGAGTTCGTCGGGGAAGGTTGCATTTTCGAGTTTTTGCTGCAACTGGGAGAGTTGCGAGTCGGGAACATGGATTTCGTAGGCGGCCATTGTTGGCTTGTTGGTTTCTTGTGGTTGGACTGAAGGTGGGTTTTGTTGGCTGTCAGTCTGTGGTGGTGGTTGGTGAGGTCGAGACTGCCAGTGTAGACTCGGGAATAAGTACTTTATGTTCGTCTGTTTGCTAGGCGGGTAGACTATGGTGTTTGTTGTGAAGAGAAAGACCTAGTGTGTCAGGGATGGAATTGACGACTTGCGGTTGTTTAGACGATGACTACAGCTCAATTGTCTTCCTTGTTTGTGATGATTAGTGAGAGAAAGGCCGGTAATACGGTGCTGATCGAAGGGCGTAAGTTACACGATGTGGTCATACCGATCGGCGAGCGGGGGCTGACAATATCGAAGCTTCCGTGGCAACATCTAGGATTCCAGTACAGTAGTGACTAAAGGCAAGACCTCATCATGAGCAAACCTTTAGTTAACAAGCGCCGTAGACTGTTTAACGTGGAGCCGCTGTGCGTATTTTGAATGCCCCAATACAATCCACGTCTGGCAAGGTCTCCCTCTCGAGCTTTTCCGTACGAAACTTTTGCATCAAGCAAGTGTTGCAGTCCTTTTTCGGGAGCATGTTGATGTAAGTGTAGTCTTGGTGGAAGGAGTAACTAATTCAAGTTGGTGTGGAAGTGTTTCCTCAGAATTGGATTGCGGCGGTGTCGGTGGTGGTGCTTGGCACACTGTGAAGGCAAAAAGTCAGAGGCTGGCAAACGAGTTGTACTTAACGCGACACGATTCTGCAATCGGTTTGAATGCAATGACGAGCACCACAACGTGTTGTTCCTACGAAAACATCCAATGGATGAGGTAAGTAAGAGTAAGAAGGGGCCGCAGACTGTCGGTTCATTTCGACATGTGGACCGACCAAACGTTCGGGTTGGGTGGTAGGGCTGGTAATCCTTGTCGAACAGGGGGCGGCGGCGACCTCAGAATGCAACAAAGGACCTCGTCGACCACTCTGACATGATTGTACTGTAGCTACATTTATCGTCGACGTCGTCTTCAGCCTGAAGAGACGCGTCCGTGGCGCGAGGTCTTCTTCACACCACCAACACTTATTCTTCTCTCCACCTGTTCGCCACGCGCATCACTAATCTGCCATAGTCTACCACAATTTGCTTCCGGTGGTCCGCGCCTCATCAGAAGTAAGGATCTTCACCCTCTTAAGATGAGATGGAGCTCTGAAGATCTTCACACTTCCACCACGTGTGAAGTACCTTCCATCTAAAAAAACTCAACCTCAGTCGCAAAAATATGGTTTGAATGCTCCGACATCTTCGTCATCTGCATACCCGTCTTGCGGACTCAACTACCACTTTGACGATGATACAGATCTTCCTAGGTAGAAGCCCTAACAGGTGGATCCGGACCTCAATCACGAGTCAGGCTCGTATACACCGGATCCCCATCCTCTAGCCCAAGACGGCAACCCCATCGCTTCGGTAGTGTAAATTTTTGGGTGCCGTGATGATGATTGATGATGAGGCCCAGGTTGGCGGTTTATCGTCATGATCCGGCAGTAGTAGTCGTAGACGGACTGATAACACAGGAGGTAACCCCGGGATCCATTTCGACCATTGATAAATGTCATTGTGTTTACCTCCATCGCTGACCGTGGTACCAGTCGTTTTGTTTCACCTTACCATCTAGCTTTACCCGTTCTTCCTATAGCGACTCGCTGCCATGTATAGCCGTACCGTAGGCCTCGCGTTTGCGGGCTGTCTGCTCTCGACATCCATTATTGCAGCTCCAGCACCAACCCGGGAAATCGACAATATCGAACGCCGCCAACTCTTGAGCAACCTCTTGGGAAGTGTTTTGGACCCTGTCCTGGGCACGATCGACGACATCGTCGATGGCAGAGCCGACACCGACGACCCTTACGGCTCTCTGCTTGACGTCCTCAAACCGCTCACATCTGTCACCAAGCCTACAAGCGTAGAAGAAGCCCAGTCCGCCGTATCAGATGCACTCCAAGCCTCGCCGACACCAGAAAACCTGATCGCTGCAGCCGCGAAACTGGTCACGCAGGGCTTGACAACCGACAACGTCGTGGAAGCTCTTGACTACGTCGACGGCCTGCTCGACGGGGAGAACAGCGAGAACAACAACAACCCCAAAAACCCAAAAACCCCAGTATACCCCAAGGCAGGATCCAAGGATGCACCCTACTCACTCAGCGAAGCCGCCCTTCGCGCTGCCATCCACATCCCCTCCACCTTCCAATATGGCAAAGAGGGAGCCCCTCAACCCATCATCCTCGTCCCTGGCACAGGAAACACAGGCTACCTCACCTTCTCGGGCAACTTGATACCACTCCTTCAAGGATCCACCATAGCCGACCCAGTCTGGCTCAACATCCCGGGCTTCCTCCTTGCCGACGCACAACTAAGCGCCGAGTACGTCGCTTACGCCATCAACTACATACACGGCACCAGCAACTCTCGCAGCGTAGCAGTCGCTGCCTGGTCGCAGGGTAACATCAACGCCCAGTGGGCTTACAAGTACTGGCCCTCCACCCGCGCTCTTGTGACCGACCACATCGGCTTCTCCCCCGACTATCACGGTACGGTACTTGCTAACCTAATCGACATCCCCGGAGCCCCGCTTCCGCCATCGGTTCTGCAGCAAGAGTATGACTCTAACTACATCACTACTCTGCGCCGTAACGGCGGCGATTCGAGTTACGTGCCGACGACAAACATCTACTCGGGCTTCATCGACGAGATCGTAGAACCGCAGTCCGGCGCGCAAGCCTCGGGTCGACTTCTCAACGCGCGCGGAGCCGGAGTCTCCAACAACGAAGTCCAAGTCGTGTGCGCCGGCCAACTTGGAGGGTCGCTTTACACTCACGAAGGCACGCTGTACAACCCGCTCGGATTTGCTCTGCTGAAAGACGCACTGGCGAACAAAGGCGAGGGCCGCCCGAGCAGGCTGAATTTGGGCAGCGTGTGCAACGATCTAATTACGCCTGGGTTGGTGTTGAGCAATTTCCTCGAGACGGAGAATGCGATCGTGGTCGCGGCGGCTGCGCTGCTGACGTATCCGAACAAGGTGTTTGAAGAGCCGGCTATCAAGAGTGAGTTCATTCCGGTTTCGAGAGGAGTCTGATTGCGAGGTGAGAGATGACAGTGCTGACGTTTTTTTCCAGGCTAC
>Ga0265797_10002926_pt1 | contig 28069 bp, 26 predicted proteins | sample P2T30metagenome_FD_192433 | JGI IMG/M metagenome (GOLD analysis project Ga0265797, IMG submission 192433) | Plant litter microbial communities from East Loma Ridge, Irvine, California - P2 T30 | ecosystem: Environmental > Terrestrial > Plant litter > Unclassified | place: USA: California... | reverse complement strand
AGCCACAGTGCGATATTCCCTTGTCGCTCAATCATCGCCACCTGGGCAGTCATTTCTGTACAGTGGATTGACTTCCACCTCTCGGCACCAAAGCGCCCACGGCCTCGTCAGTGTGCCTGAAATCGATTCCCAGGCATCATGGCATTCGCTGTCGCTCAAGTATTTCAAATTACTGCCCTCAACCTTGGCATGCCCTGACTTGATCTTCCCACCGGCTTGAACATCTACCTTGCCTTCAAGCGCATAGCCGGTGTGGGCGTTCAATATTGTCATAGCCGTCGTATGCGTCGTGGCTGCCTCCTTCGTGTATATCGCTTGGTAGACAGCTTCCTCGATGCCGTGCGCGACGGTCGTAAAGCCATGGCCTTGGAGCAGAACAACTGCGTGATCAGGCTCCATCTTGGGCTCTGCGGATGAACCACCGAGCTGCGTCGGCAGAGCGGAGCGTACTTTTGAATATATGAAGCCAGTTGAAGTTGCTGGTTTAAATGCAGCTGCGAGGGACGAGCCAAGTGTACTATCGCGGACAAGGAGGTCATGCTTGGAGCCTGATGGGTAGTGGCTCGAGGCATCCCAGACTGGAACGTTGGTACCTAGATCGAATGCATCAGCGCCTGGCAAGATATTGTGGTTCGGGAAACTTACCCAAGAAGCCAGCCATGTGTATGGTGTTCTTCAGTGGCACACCGCTTACACAATACGGCAGCACGTCGGCAGCATGGCTATGCACCACACAGTTGATGGCAGGAAATCTCTTGTATATCTCACTATGGATGTGCCTCTCGAGGTAGCCTGGCTTCGCATTCTTCTCGACCGCCTCCGCACCGTCCACGTTGTATTCAACCAAATCGTCTTGTGAGCTGACGAGTGCTGGCGGCATGTTACAAGGCATCCAGAAGGTCGCAGGGTTATCCGGCGACCGCACCGAGATGTGTCCATATGCGTCTAGGATTTTTGCATTGTGGAGGATATGGCAGGCTGTAACCAGGCCCTTGAAGAGGTCTTCAAGGCCTACCTTTTCGCGTTTCGGGAAGTATCCAGCGGACATTTTTCAGAGATACAGTTAGTGCTTGCGACATCTTGGGTTGCGGCATGTGCAAGTTGTATAGAGATGTTGTTCCTGCTTCGCGCATCCGATGACGTGCGTTGCCCGCGGGTGGGGGCGGGGAAATGACTGGCGGGTGCACCGCTCCTGGGCCAGCAGTTTCCAAGCATCTTCAACCACACTACAGCATCGACGAACCTATATCCACCCACTCCAAGCATACCCTTTGCTTCCATACACGAACACTGGAGAAGAGTTTAGGTTGATTCCTCACTGTATGCGGCATAAGAAAACTATCGTACATTGTTTGGTGGCGTGTTCATCCACTCAGCCATTGATGTTGCCATCCACCATCCCCTTTAATTCATTGTATGCTCGTTGTCTATATCTGTGTATGCGATATGCCAAACGCCGTGTTTCACCACAAGCGTGCAGAAAGCTCTATGAGCTGGACGTGTCAGTCCAATGGTTGATATGCCGTTAACCCCTTCGTGTGCCTGCACTGGACATTGCTGCCAGTGCCGACTACAGTAAGGTTGCCTAGCCGCATCCTACAAGTCCCCTGAATGTCCATACTTCCAATGCCTGTCACGGCTGGCGAAGTATCCCACCCAGATGTTCTCTTTTGTGAATGACGCCGGTAGTATGCATCAACGTCAGATCTCCCCTTTGCGTACGTCGGTCACAGCTTCTCTCTGTCATGTGTATCGTCTTCTTTCCCTCATCAACCCATCTCCACGTCAGCGTCTTGCTCTCCCATACCATCCACAAGATCACTGTCGCCACTCTCCCCACTTGTCTCCTCGCTGTCGCTGTCTTCGTCCACAATCTTGCCTTCCACCTCGCACTTCCTCGCATAACAACAGCCGTTCGATTCTTCTTTACCACCGACCCCAATCCCAATGTACAAGCCCTGTTTCACCTCCTCGATAATCTTATCAAGGTCAACCGTGCAGTCGCCATCGTTCTCGTAGATAATCTTCTTGGCTCGGCTATTGGCTGCTGCCTTTGTGGAATGCACCGAAGTGATGTGCGCGGTGCCGATGTTATCATGAAAGCTCGAGGCGGTCGGATAGCAAGTATCGGTCACGATGTATATCATATAGGGACCCGAGGTCGCAGCGTTTACGATGGTAGCGGTTGGCGGATTGGGTTGTTCGATGCTTTGCTGAATGTACGAATCGCCGTCGTGGATGTTTTGGTTGTTGTCGTTATCGTAGGAGCGCTGGGTAGGTGTAGGCCCATCCTTGCTGTTCATGAAATGGTGGGTGTTTTGAGAGTCGGGCGCCATCGCAGGCGACGAGCTCTTCTCCAACAGCACAGCTAACGGAGAGTAACGACAACTGCGGCGGAATATAAAAATGCGAGAATAGGACTATTATCGCAAAAAAAGGAAAAAGAAAGAAAGAGAGACTAGTTGGCTCTTGCAAGATATGCAATGCCACCACACTTTCCAAACGCAGCCCAAAAAAACCGACGCAAAAGTTTACGATGTTGCAAGCATGGGAATCTGACGCACAAAGAGGGGTTTTCTGAAAAAAGCGATGTGCGGCTAGACCGCATTTCTAATTTATAATACTCACAGTGCGTCGAGTGGGTGCGGCCGTGTGCCAGTATTTGCTCCGCGGAGGACAGAAATGCGAGAAGAAGGCTTCTTTTTAGCTTATGGGAAGTGGCGAACATTCCCACAAAGAGCACATGAGGCTCGCGACACTTCCTCTGCATTTGCCACACAGAGCAAGCAGGGAAGATGTTAGGGATCTCACGCGCATCACCAACCATGCCTCAGCCACAGCTTAATGCCCAAAATTATATTCGAGAAAATTCCTTTTTCCTTGCAAAGGTGATCTGTCGGCGAAATAAAAGTCAAAAGTTGTTGATCTTGCAACAAATAGGGCGTTGGTCACTGGGGTCACGCGGAGATCATGGACAAATCTAAAGACTTGTAGCAACTCTGCCCGAGCTGCTGCGTGACTTTTCTGCCCGACCTCGCCGCCGGATGCGATGGGTGGGGTTTCGCGTCGTTGCCAGTCCCATCATGGGCCGAAAAGAAAAGAAGAAGCCGCTGGCATGTGCGAGCGGTACGTAGAAATGATCAGCTACCGCTTAGATCTAGAGTGCCCACAGTCGTGACCCTGGCTGCAAACGTGTTCTAGACACTGTGGACCTGGTGGTCCCTGAAGTTGAGTAGTGTAGTGCGGCTCCAGGTGCCGACGACGAATCACACGTCTTGGAAATGCGCTTAGCGTACTGGAGCAGATTCCGAGATCAGATGCTAGTTCGTGACGTTGTCCAAGGATACCCGATCCCTGCATTGTGCACCGCGGCATCCGATTGCGGGAGAGCTGGTTAGCGGTCCATCCGGTTGATCGGGTGAGAACACTGGGCCTGAGGCTGAAAGTCCTCGAACCTGGGACCGCAAGGCTTAGTCTGCAACTTACTTTTACTAGCATACCATGTCTTTGTTACCGACCGGCAGATGTTGTTGCAAAGCCAAAAGATGTCGGAAGACCTGGCATCGGCACGGCAGGTCACATTCCCACAACTACATCGACATCTGATACCTTCCTCGTCCTCATCCTGGTTGTCAGTCTGTACCAACAAAGTCCTGGGTACTGATCTCTGTAGCGAACCAAGAATGTCTTGGAGCAGTTGAGTTTTTGCGATGCATGCAACACGCCAAGTCAGATTTTCACAAATCACATTATATGTAGTCATACAGGATCCAAGACAGATGCAGCCCACTCTCCACCTGCCGTCATGTTTGTTTGCTATGCCAGACCTAGCGCCACCAGCTCCGTACGCTGCTAAGTTTATCCGTCCCTATGATACAAAAGAGAGAAAGGAGACCATGGTAGTGCCATGGGAAGAAGACAGGATGAGTTTACTCCTCCTTTTGCGTCGCCGACTGGGCTTCGCTGGCTGGCTGAGCCTCCTCCTGATGCTGCTCAACGCTCTTTTCCTTCTGTTGGTCCTCGGCGACCTCGACAGTTGGTGGAGCCTCGCTGGCTTCAGGAGCGTTGGCTTGTTCCTGCGTCTCGGGATTACGGCCCTCGGCGTCAGGATGGGGAGGGGCAACGCCATTTTCCTCAGCATCGCCATGTGAGTCCACGAGGCCCTCATAGATCTCGTGACCTTCACCATCGATAATACGGGTCCGGGTCTCGTAGCGGGTCTTGAAGCTGACTTTGCCGGCAAGTGCTGATACCTCATCATCGTCGAGGATACGGCCGTTCTCGTCGCGGTACTCAATACGCTCTTCTTTCGATACAACCGGGAGGTCCTTGGGAGGCTCCTGAGGTGGCTGGGAAACTACCGCTTGTTCAGACATCACATTCTCCTGCTTCGGCTCCTTTGCTTCCTGGATTGGTTGCTGATTTTGCTGCTGATTTTGCTGCTCCTTGGGTTGCTCTTGCTGAACTTGGGGAACGACTTCTGGTGCGGCTTGGACTGGAGGCGCAGGAGGTGCAGAAGAAGGTACAGCGACAGATGCTACCGGCTCAGAGTGCATGGTGTTGTATGCTTCATACTGGAATCAGTTAGTAGGTGTCGGCCGTTCACCATGTGAAGAGTACTTACAGAAGTGAGGAAGTTGTTGCAGTCCCAGTCCCAAGAGTCGAAGAGCTTGACACTGTTGCAAGCATCCTTGGTCCATGCGTTGCCGTATGCTAATGGAGAGTATACAGTGAAGACCGTGATGGCGATAGCCAGGAAACCAACAGCTGCTGCTTGACCGATAGCAGGGTACTGCCTCAGGCCAAAGACGCTGAAGCGGTAGCTTACAAAGTCGAAGATCTGGCAAAGAGCGAGAATGGCAAAGTAAAGAGCGGGTAGGTAGTGGTGCAAGAACAGTTGACGCGCCATCAGGTAGAATGGGAAGTAATGGAAGGCCCATCCGAGAATACTCATGCCGACCTCGTAGTCGAAACGCTTGAAGGTGACATTGCTGTAGTCGCGGTAGCCGCGCTGCCAGCGAAGGATTGCGATACCCTTGATAGCAATGTAGAGAGCAATGAGCGCGCTAGAGCTCCACCAAATCACTGGGTTACCCAAAAGGTAGATCTGACGGTTGTGCTTGCCCCAGAAGTTGATACCGCGGCGTAGGATTGGCCAAGATGGAGGGCGAGAATCCCAGGCATGCGATTCAGTAAGGCCAGCGTTGGTCTTCCACATGACCTTCTGCAATTCCCAGAACTTGCCGAAAAACCCGGGGTTACGGTAGTTGACCTTCTCGACCTCACCATCCACCATCAACGGGTGGACATTGCCCTCGATGTACCAGACGCTGTTGGGCAAGGTACCTTGCCTAGCGCAGGTAACCTCTTGCTGCTCAAAACCCCAGTCGGGAAGCTTGACTTTGTGCGAGAATAGCGCGCAGCCAGTCATGACGTGGACAAGCCTAAACTTCGTCTGGATAGTTCGGACGCGCTTCTTAGCCACGGCTCCGTCAGACTTGCTCTTAACAATCTCAATACGGAAGAGGTCGTTCGCGTCGCCCTCAAAGCCTTCGTAGCCGTACGCAGAAACTTCGTTTTGCCAGTCAGCCTCAGTAACAGGCGCGCGGACATCGTGGGAGTGAAGGCGGCGATCGGTAGTGATATGGTAAAGACGAATGACACCACCATCCTCGATGTAATCTGGGCCGACGTTGTCCCATGCCTTTGGGCTTGTGAGGTTTGGTCCATTGTAGTCTTCAGGCATGATCGGCAGAGTCTGGTTCTCTAGAATCCAGATATTGTTCTCGTCCTTGTGAGGATAGAGCGTGATTTGTTGCTGCTTGCTACCGGTTGGGTACATGTGACTGTGTGAGTGAAGGTATCCACCCTGAGTGTTCCAGTGGCGCAGAGAGACACGGCTTCCATAGGCGACGTCAGCAGGAACAGCTTGCATGCCCTTGGAGTTCAGTGTCGCTTGGAATTCCGAGGACATGAAGCCGTCACCTTCGCCAGGGTTGACCAGGCAGAGGAAATGGATTCCGAACATGGCCATGTAGAACGAGACAGGAATGACAATCAAGCAGAACATGCGGGCGAAGAAGTGCTTGAACCATAATCGTGGTGTGACGTTCTTGGTGTCCCCAAGAAGGACCCAGAGTTGCACAAGCGTCAAGCTGCCGACCCAGGCAATAGTAAATAGGCCAACCCACTTGACACTGACTGTCGCGCCGAGTCCAACACCGGAAGTGACCAACCAGAACCACCAGGATGGCTGGAAGGCCTTTGCGGGTCCTTGTTCGTGCTGGTTCATGAAGCTTGTCCAGGCGAGTGCGGTAAGGGCTGTGAAGATGACGAGCGGCGAGTCGAGGAGGATAAGGCGGGACTGGGTCACGAGTGCGTTGTCTAGCAATGGTTAGTATATATGGTGATAGATGGATGTGTGCGTCCTACCGAAGATGACGAGGCCAGCACCCAGGGCTGCGGTGGTAGTACGGCAGCCAGCAGCCTTCAGAGTAAGGAACATGGTCGGAATCGTCAGAATACCGAGGATGGCGGGCAACATGCGCATAGTGACATATGGAACCTTGGGCTCCAGGTAATCCTTGCCAATATCCTTGAAGTCGAAGTTTCCGTCAAATCCACCTAACCATCCTGCCAATGTGATGAGGAGTTTCGCAAGCGGAGGGTGGACATCCATGAAGAACCTGCCCTTGATGTATTTCGACGCAAACCCACCGAAGCTGAGATGTAAGTCAGCGAACAAGTTCTTTAGATTCTTGCTTAGACGATGCGGCTTACTGGACTTCGTCGAAGACAACGCTGGTCGGCTGTTGAATGCGGAAGAGGCGTACAACAGCAGCCACGCCAGTCAACATGGCCAACAACGACCAGTCCGATCCGGGGAGGTTGAAGATATCATGGTCTTGCACTCCCTCGGAGGTGTAGCCTTGGACATTCTGCTGCTGCTGATGCTGCGTCTTTTGCTGCTTTCGGCCGTTGGGTGCTGGCGACCGCGACTTGGAACGCGACTTGGATCTCTTCGATTGGGGCTTCTCGCCTAGGTAGGCATTGGATGCCGATAGGCTCGCCATGACGGCGGGAGGTGACGATGTGTCGTGGCTCGATCAGCTGGTAGACGGCGTTGTACCAAAAGTTGGGAACGCTGCGGAGTTGCAACTATAGTCTGGGTGGAAGGCGCTTGGGGCCAATGTCGTAACAAAAAGAATTAAAGAGAGTTGAAAAAGAGTCCCATCAAGATGAGAGGAGAGAAGAGGTGGGAGTCTCAATGGTAGGCGCAACAGTTCAAGCTAGGGGGAGGGTCCCGCGAGGAGTAGTGGTTGCGTTGCGTACCAATTAACCCTAGTTGCAAGCTGTTCCTTACGACGGGCCTTACCGAACTGGGAGGGCTGAAAATAGGTCAAGGCCCGTATAGAACAATCACTCCACGCAATGTTCTGTCCAAGTTGAAGAGTCCAGGCAATCTTTCCGGCAATAGTGGTCTGACGACTTGACAGCGTTCGCAAGCCGAGGCGCCTTGGGTATTGCGCCGAGTGCTTCACCTTGACATGTGTGGCTGGTGCGTGTGGCTCAACTGTGGCTGAAAATCGTCGGCCCGGAACATCTTTCTCGCAGCAGCGGGCCTGTTGTACTATGGGAACTTTGCGACAACTCCAAGCCCAGTCGCCGCTACCCCATCGTCCGCAACCGCCCCACGCGATCTACGCGCAAGCCAGTAACAGCAGGTAGTCGCGATTGAGATCTTGCTCCCGGCGCCTAGAAAGAACCCCTTGTTCCTGCCCTGGCGATCGGTTTACCTATCTTTTGCGACTTGTAAACAGGACTACCGATACCATCCCTCGAACCCGTAACGAACATCATCACAACGCGCCATGGCCAACTCTAACGGTGAAGGCGCTCCTGCAGGACCGCCAGAGCTCGACGTCAAGCCACCAGAGAACCTGGTTATCCCCCCACCCAACGTGCGCGAAACGATCGCAAAGACGGCTGATTTCGTCGCTCGCCGAGGCGAATCACATTTCAATGGACTGAAGCAGCGCGTCACGTCTGATCCTTCAGCTGCGAACAACCGTAACTTTGTATTCGTTTTGGAGGAGGACCCCTACAATGCCTACTTCCTGTGGTATCTTCAGCAACTCAAGGAGGGCCATGGGCGATCAGCTGGAAGTGCTAAGCAAGTGGTTGACAACAAACCCAAGGGTCCTCCAGAACCGCCCAAGTTCCGCTTTTCCGCGCGTATGCCCAACATCAGCGCAAAGGATTTGGAGGTGTTGAAGCTCACTGCTCTGTACACGGCGCGCGTGGGTGAGAACTGGTTGAAGGACTTGCGCAACCGTGAGTCTGGCAACTTTCAGTTTGATTTTCTCCGACCAAATCACAGCTTCTTCCAGTTCTTCCGATCGCTCGTTGAACAGTACAAGATCCTGCTTGAGGAAGAAGCCACAGTCGAGGCACGCATCGAGGAGTTGCAGCAAAACATCAAGAACCGATTCCATGTGTTAGATCGCGCCAAGGGACGCGCCGAGTACGTCAAATATGTGACTGCACAGAAAGAGAAAGAGGAGAAGAAGGTGGAGGCCGAGAAGCAAGAGTATGCGACGGTCGACTGGCACGACTTTACAGTCATCGCGACTGTGCTCTTTGATGAAGCTGACGATGCAGCGGATCTGCCTCCTCCCGCACAGCTGAATGATCTGCAGTCGCAGTCGCTCGAACAGAAGGCTGCGGTCTCACTATCAACAAGGCGTCTCGAAGAAGCCATGCCCGACGAGATGACTTACTACAACGTCTCACAGCAGCAGGTCCTACCGCCTCAGATGCCGCCAAACTACGCCCCTGCCGCACCACCTGTGCAGCCACCCTATGGCGTACCGTCCTACGCGCCTCCCCCTATGCCCGACTATCGGACGCCGGCACAGATATCACGCGAGGAAGAGCAAGCTCGGCAGGCAAGGGAGCGTCAAGCGGAGAACGAGCAGCGCGCACGCGCTCAGGCTGCTGCCAGAGGAGCGCCTGGTCGCATTGTCACAGACTACGTTCCCCGCGCTGCCGCAAAGAAGGCAAACGTTCCGATGGCCGTATGCCCTAACTGCAAGCAGCAAATCCCCTCAAACGAGATGGACGAGCACATTCGCAGTAAGTTTTCCCCTTTTTCTATTTTTCCAAGAGCCTTTACTAACGCTGTATGCTAGTCGAATTGCTTGATCCACGCTGGAAGGAACAGCGCGACAAGGCGGAAGCCCGGTACTCTACCACGATTAACACCGCCGACGTTGCAAACAACCTTAAACGTTTCGCTAGTCAGCGCGAAGATATCTACGATGGTGCTACAGGATTACCCATATCTGCAGAGGAAGAAGCTCGGAGGAAGAAAGCTGCACTGTCGTACGACGGCCAGCCTGATCCTGCCAAGGACGCTGCCCGTCTTTCGCAAATGCAAAGCATGAATGTCCAGGAGCAGCTTCGCAGGATTCAAGAGAAGCATCGCCAATAGGGCGTAGATACGAGTAAGTCTTGATTTTTCTTCCACGTGATTCGTTGTTCAGGACATCAATTGCTCTACTTGCATTGGGTGGCGTTTTTGGCGATGTCACTTGTGTATACCACCGACCAGACGCCAAAAGAGCTTCATAGGTTCGATAGTTCCGAGTCATTAGCTCGGTTGTAAAACAACAGCTGCAAAAGCTTAATGAAAAGTGTACCTCAATTTCGTGCTCCGTCTACAATCCGTTTCCGCAGTGTTTAGCGTGGGGCAAGCTGTGGTAGTTCTGCTCACTGCTCGGACTTTCGAAGCTTCGCTCCGACATGTGCCCCAGACCTATGACCTAACCAGCGACTTTTATTCCCAGGTCGCACAGCCCTCATACACACTTCCGCACATCGTCCGCAATCATGTCATTAGCACAGGCATCAAAAGGCGACATGGCCTATCAAGTGCGCTCGCTCGTACGTACCCCTCCTACATTATTTCGATATATCCGCTGCAGCGACTCATGATGTGTCGCCTCATGGGATTCCCGCAGTACTTCTGCGCTGTCCCTACGTGTACTGTGCAGATGTACTGCGCGCGCACATGTCGCTTCTCTTGTCGTAGAACATTGACTAATTACTCTCTGCAGTACCGCTCCCTCCTGCGCCAGAGCAGCCAGTTCGCCGCCTACAATTTCCGCGAATATGCCAAACGGAGAACTCGCGATGCGTTCCGGGACAGCAAGAATGTGACAGAAGAGCGAACAATACAAGAGCTGGTACAGAAGGGCTTGAGCGAATTGCAAATGCTGAAGGTAAGATAGATTTCTGCTCGTTCGGTATTGGAGGTGGAGGGTCTGCAGCGCGCAGCGGAGAAGGTGGCAAGCAAGACAGATCGCAGCCTATAAACCCATCAGGGGATGCATTTTGTGGGATGCGACAACGACGGATGGGGCGCAGGAGTGTAGCACGGAATGCACTGGGATGGACGCTGACTCGGTTCACAGAGGCAAACGGTGATAAGCCAATTCTACCAGATCGATCGATTAGTCGTCGAAGGAGGGAAAGAGGGCAAGCAAAAGGGTGACAGAAATGACATCGTCAGAGTGAAGGATCAGGGCTGGGACTGAGTGGTCCGCTCAAAAGTGCGGATACGGATAATGAGACGAAATGATCTTGTAACAATATGGCGTGCATTGCATGCGGATGCGGGAACATGCACGGTAGCAGAACAGCTGCGCCTGTCCCGACGACGATGGAAAATCGAGAATGAGTATACTGTACTATATCGTGCCTGTCATTCAACTCTATCGAATGGAATGTTCAGATTAAATGTGAAGTTCGCATGACAACAAGCATCGGTACTTCTTGCGCTTGTACAAAAAACATGAGTTGTTAGGAAAACATCACGACTATTGTTGGTGTGAATGTTTCATTGTCTTGTCTTCTATCGTGTGTATATTGTTTGATTTGCGGAACTTATAAGTGGCTCGTTCGTATGCGTCATTGCAGAACTGGGATCAACCAAACCACAATGCTAGATCAGATAGAAGTATATCCGAGAGTTGACTGAATTGGATTTGATGTTTTAAAATTGACTGAAATCACTTTATTGAGAGGCTATGCAGAAGACTGATGATTGCGTCTCAAGTCTCAAGGCAGCGATCGCAGATGCACTCAAAAGGGTCTAGCGGCGCACGGTTGTGCCTGCCATCTGCAAAGCGACGCGCTTCCCCTTCACGCATCGCGACTTCCCGTTGCATTGCGCCGACTCTCATACCCACTTTCACCGACTGATCCAGTCCTTATCGAGGAAACCACACGTCGCCATGGCTCCGGTACGTCACCTCATCTTTCCGTTCGAGCGTGCATCCTCAAGCTGCGTCTGTTACATCGAGTTGCCGCCATTTGCACGCGCGCGACGTAACATCGCTATTGCCATCACGTGCATCGCATCCTGAACATCTCATCTTCTTATCATCGACGCGACATCGTTTTGTGGAGGAAACGTCGCAAAGAGATCGCCTTGTGGTCTAGAGCCTCGCCTGCTTGACGGGTGGTGATGAGTACCTCATTGGTACCTACTTTCCACTCATGCAAAGCAGCGGCCATGACCTATTTTTCTTTAATCTGAACAAGATAGCATATACGCGCGTATGTTTGTCAGACTGGAAGCTAACATCATGTGACTAGTTCCGGAACAGGGACCGATCCAACAGATCAGGGCGTGGTCAAATAGAACATAATGTGTTAGAAGGACTTCCCATCAGTCAATACCGGGAAGCAGAAATTACTATTGAACCAAATTCGGCCGATAACAAACCTTTGGATAAGGATGCTTGGCCTGAACTACCCATGCCTCGAGACTCTCACATGTTGCCTGAGCATTCTCAACAGTTACTGCGAGCAGCACGATCTGGGAAGTTATATAAGCCACCCGCACCTCCAGAAGACGACAACGAGATGAAGGATGAAGAAGAAGAGACCAAAGAAATTCGTACAGGATTCACTATCAAGAAGTACGTCAAAGTCGCACGACATCTAGAAGTCCCGGAACCAGAATATCTTGCAAAGAGAAGGAAGGGTCTACCGTCACCCTACGTCAATGGTCAGGTCGCACAACCTGCACTGCGAGAAACCAAAGTAAAGAAGCTCGATGCCGATGGCAATGTGGCTGTTTACAAAGTGCTTGTACCAGAAGGTCAGGCTGTAGAAGGCGAAGTTCAACCCACAGACGCCGCGATTGAAGTCGCACCAGCTACTGCGGCGCCAGGCACCATCGTCGAAGGAGTTGGTGTGGTGAACGCGGAGGGCGTGGTCGTAGCTAACGACATTCTACAACAAACGCCACCTAGGCGAAGGCCACCACCTCCTAAGAAGAAGGTGAAGCGTGGAGGTCCGGGCAGAGGCAAGAAGAAGGTCGTCTTCGCCGAGGGTGGAGCAGAGCAAGGAACGCCAGCATCACTTGCTGGTGGTGACTTGCTGGGTGTACCAGGCGTCAAACAAGAGGATGGATCAGTAGCACCTTCAGATGGCGGAGATACACCAATGGCAGACGCCGGCGGCGAGGAAGAGGAGGCTTCTGGCGAGGAGGGCTCAGAAGACGAGGACCAAGACATGGAACATACCTCTAACCCAGCGACCCCTCAGACATCTTCTGTAGCTCCGACCAGCGCTCCAGCGAACGAGATATCTAGCTTCACAGAGGCTACTCCAGCAGAAAGCGCCGAGCTAGCTACCGAAGCACCACCGACTTCCAACGAGCCTTCCGAAGATACCGCAACAATCGAAAGGACCACACTCGAAGCCGTCCCGGCTGACACGACCGACACGATTATGCAAACGCCGAAGCGTGACCCTTCAAGTTCACCTGATCTACCGCTCTCTGCCGTCTCCCATAGTCGCCAGAACTCTATGAACCAGATCTCGACATCTGATACCACCACAGAAGCCTTCATTCCTGGAGATGCTCAGAATGAAGTCCTAGCGCCAACCGTGGAAGAGAGCACGGCACCAGCACCGGTGGTGGCATCTGAGCCTCAGCCCGAACCCGAACCCGAATCTGTTCCTGCACCAGTACCCGAAGCTGAGCTCAAAGCTGAGCCCAAAGCTGAGCCTGAACCTGTGCAACAAACATCAGTCGCTCCTCCCGCGCCACGTTCCGAGTCAGACCCTATGGGAAGTCTTGAGCGACAGCTGGAGAAAGACAACGAGGATATGAGTGGGTCATAGAATGGCCAAGCCAAATCCTTCCGCACTTCAAAAGCTTGTTTCATTTGCTGTACATTGTGTGCAACTGCAGCAGGAAGGCAACCAAAGAACAGAGTCAGGAACTCGTGTGCCCATATGCGAGGAACTGTGGGTGCATATGTTTATGGATTTGAGCATAGCTTTAGTCTTTAGTCAGGCGTTACGCACATCATTGTATTAATATCAACGACCTTATCACTTTTCTGACCTACTTTCCTTGATTCACACGCTGCTCATTTCCTAGTTGCTGGGGGCTCTTTTCCCGCATATTTCCGTAGTGTATTGCTGTTGCCGATGGAGATATGAGCGTTATGGTCAGATACGCTACCCCACATTCTCACGCACGCTCATACGTCATTTTCAACTTTCCCCGTCGGGAACCACATTTATCACACCCTCACTAACTCAGCCTAGGAGACACTAACGCAACAAAGGCAGGTCATTTACCGTGCTATCGGCCTTGTGTTCGAGTGTATATATGAGTGACTGACTTCACAGCAATTGAATCTTACCTTCCCGGAAATCTCGCGATATTGGATAAGCAGACATCATGCCTTCGATAAGCGACATCGTGAAGGCAAGCCAGCCTGACCTAGCCTCATATGAGGAGCTTTGTAAGTACTCTTTCAATTCCGTCGATACTAGCATTAACGGCGATCCAGACAAATGGTTCCACACGCACCCCGAGCTCTCTTTTCAAGAAGCCAAGACTGCCGAGGCCATCGTAAAACATCTCGAAACCTTCAAAGCTTTCACGATCCACACTTCTATCGGCGGTCACGGTATTGCTGCCAGCTTCTCCAACGGCCCTGGAAAGACCCTTCTCTTACGTGCTGACATTGACGCGCTGCCTGTTGAAGAGAAGACCGGGCTGAACTATGCGAGTACGGCGCGTATGAAGGACTTAGATGATGTTGAGAAACCCATTATGCATGCCTGTGGCCATGACATGCATATTACAGCGTTGCTTGCAGCGGCAGAAACTCTAGTCAAATGTAAAGACGCATGGAGCGGAGAACTGATTCTGGTGTTTCAACCAGCGGAAGAGAGGGCAGGCGGTGCGCAAAACATGGTAGACGACGGGCTCTACCAGAAGGTCAAGGAGCCAGACGTCGTTGTCGGCGCGCATGTCATGCCAGAAAGAGCCGGTGTCATAGGAACAAAGCATGGTTTGATCGCCAGCTCTGCAGATAGATTTCAACTCCGCATCGAGGGCCGGCAAGCCCACGCATCCACCCCACACCGCGGCATCGATCCTATCCTTCAAGCCGCTTCCACAATTATGCGTCTCCAATCCATTGTAGCGCGAGAAGTAGATCCCCTGGACTTCGCCGTCGTAACAGTCTCTGCCTTCCATGCCGGCGACGCCGAAAATATCATTCCCTCGGAAGCCAACCTAAAGATCGACGTCCGCGCCGCCTTGCCCCAGACCCGCGAACGTGTACTTGCTAGCGTGAAGCGTATCGTCGCTGCCGAGGCCGAAGCATCAAACAATCCAAATGCTCCCACCTTGACACCAACAACGCAGTTCCCCTTACTCTTCAATGATGCCGACATTACCAATGCACTAGAAGAGTCGTTCTCAGCTCACTTTCAACCTGGCAAGCATTCTTATCAGTCTGACATTGCGCGCTTGCAGGGTTCAGAAGACTTTGGTATCTTGGCTACCGCGATCGGTAAGCCGAGTTGCTTTTTCTTATATGGAGGAACGGATCCAGCGGTTTGGGACAAGGCGGAGAAGGAGGGAAGGCTTAGTGAGGATGTTCCAGGAAACCATAGTCCGTTCTTCGCACCGGTTGTGCAGCCTACGTTGACGGTGGGAATGGAGGGATATGTTGTTGCTGCATTGACCTTCCTGAAGAAAGGGGAGTGAGTGAGTTGTTAAGAATTTCTTTTGTGCGAGAAGGCAAGTGCCAGAGGCGTTCTAGGTGGTAAGGTATGGTGTAAGGGAACGAGATGCTTAAGGTCGGGCGTAGATCACGAACAGCTATGTGTGCCTCAAGCGTAACAGGTTTAGTCTTGGTATCTAAGTGTATCCATCGGTCCTCTTCCTAATCAATCTTATATCTGGCCCAGTTCTGTCTATTCCATCCACTGACTTCTTTCCCCTGGTCTTAGAAGACCAGATCTTCACCAGTGTTCCGTGTCTCACTTTCGCCTGCTACCTACGTATGCCGACCAAACGTAGAATGAGATTCTTGAATGAGGTCCGACTATAGGGTCAACGCAAAGTCGTCTTAGTTCTCAGGAAGTAACGGCTGGAAAACTCTTTTGGGAGGTGGGCTTACCATATCGTCCCATGGTTCGGCTCGTTGGGTTGGCGTTATGGGTGTCGGCCTGGAGGTGGTGGCATATGATCGCGGCAGCGGGATCTGCTCATCGGTAGACATATGCTCTCTCTTGTCGACAACGGCGAGTACGAGACCAGCCATAGGCATGAGCCAGAGTAAACTTCTATGTGTTAGTATGGTTCTGCATACGTCATGAGCTGTACTCACCATTCAAAGGCTCCTATAACAACCCTTACGACAAACGTTTTGACGTGGGCTGTAGGATCTACTTCTCCCCATTGCGAGATCAACACAACGATCAATGCAGTATCGACTAGCCAGAAAAAGCTCATGAACAGGTGTATTGCTAGCGAGATCTTGATGTTGTGCGTTGTTGTAGATGTACATAGACGTACGATATAATACGTGCACGTTAGGATCGTGAAGGCGGCCTAAGGACAATATTAGCTAGGCATGTAAAACGAGGTTTCATTACGCACAAGTGCTATAGAGTACACCAGAATGTTATCTGCAGGAGACTGGATGATGTGGGCATCTAACCCGAGGATGATGATCGTAAACAGCAGCCGCGCAGTGTGCTCGACTGCAAACTTCGTGTGCTTCGGCAATGAAAGATCTTGACGGTATCTTTGTATTCTATTCATGATGGTTGTCTGATGAAGGAGATTGGTCGATTAATGAGGTCTTCAATGTGGAAGCATATGAGCAATGGACGGAGGAATGGGTACAAGAAATAAAAGTGGAGGCGGTAAGTGTAAACTTTCTTATACAGAGAGATAGTAAGTTTACTGAAAGTACTGACGGCTGTCTCAGACATCGGAAAAGCGTATGCTTGTGTCTGTTTGGCTAAACGATTTTCATTGGTCCTGTCGAAAGACAGTATTGAGACATCCAAGACCTACAGCCTCCTTGAACCACATACGTTGTATCCAATACCTGGCCTAAGCATTTCCCGTCCCAGCCGATGGTTTCCTGTACGAGAGTGCCTCCTCACGATGTTCTTCCAGGTCATGACCTCCACCTCTAGATTATTTGGCTTCGGCGGATAATAAGTACGCCCCTCATAGGCGGATCATCATCTAGTTGGTCAAAGACCTCATCGATTCTTGAACGACACAACTCGATAAGAGCTGAACATCGGTCGACTTCCTTCTGGATGCGTCGACGTTGACGTTGCAGGCTCGCTAATTTGTTAACAGTATTTCGGGCCTGGAAGGAGAGGACAACAAGACCGATATACAGAAGGAGAATTGACGAGAGGAAGCAAACGAACATAAGAAATGCGGCCGAAACGCAGAGCGGATGCTCTTTGATCAGTATCAAGTCGCGCAGCATAGACAGTCTAAATGTAGCGAGGTTTCCTAGATCTGTTCTTGGTGTGGGAGTTAGGAAAAGTCAAGAAGTGTTGAGATAGACGAAGTCTGCAGAAGACATCGATATGGGTATCAGCGTGTAAACATCCACTATCATATATGTTCGGCACTCAGCTTGCTGCAAGGTGAGCACGCGGGATTGTTATCAGTAGCTGTTGCGCATGAGTAGTCACGAAGCAGTTTCTCAAACTCAACAATCTGCTGCTCAGGACGTGTCCCAAACGCAGTAACTGCTTGAGCGTGGGCGCCTTGGTGTTCAACAAAAGATATCCATTTCCAGTTGTTCCATGTGGTATGACAGTAAGGAATGCGAGGAATATGCTATCGTTCGCCCATCTCGTAGAAGTGCCCATTTCCATCCTCCTTGCGCCACGCGCTAAGTCATTAGCGCGTGCATTGACCTTTCCCGAGGTCCACCTCCTTTTGCAGACTGGTGTCTTTCAATCTGTGCCTCCCGACAGCAAAAGCACGCGCTGTACACTAGCAACAAGGCTCTCTGATGACTCTAATCCAATACACTCGTGTCATCAAACCCAAAGTCACAAATATGCAAGTCGTGCCGCGCGGCCGTGCCGCCGCCCCACAGCTTCCGGGGTCGCATTTCGCCTCGCCCAATAGCAACACAGAACGCGCTCTTGACCGTGACAAGCTCAACCACAAGCACGCCTCCCGATACAGACGCCTGCCAATGATTTCCTCGCCTTGAACACATACAAGGTGTGACTGAAAGAGCGAGTTATAGCGTGGCTGCTTGGTACTCCGCATTCGGCAGTCCAGATTTCCATTTTATGTGATGAAGCACACCATGGCTTTCGTAGTGAACCACAAGCCGTGAAGGTGAGTCGGTGGTTTCCTCGTTATATGTAGACTGAGATCCGCTTCGCTCTTTCATTGTTGCTCAGTCGGTTGTGTTGTCGTCCTCCGAAGTCATTCTTTCCAATTAGTCACTCATTTACGACATGCTTCCTTTCTCGTCTCTCGTTATCACTGCGCTGCTAGGCGCCATAGCTAGCAATGCTGCGCCACTCGTTCAGGAGCGAGGTATGTTGGAGTTGCGGAATGTTCTCAACAATGTCAACTGATAAGTCCCAGGAATCGCAGCAGACCTTCTGGGTAGCTTCAAATTGATGGAGCAGTATGCTTCGGCGGCATACTGCTCAAACAACTATGACTCTACCGGTGATCAGATTGAGTGCTCGACTGGGAACTGCCCGCTTGTGCAAGATGCTGATTCTACTACTGTCATTGAGTATAGTAGGTAAGTTCACAACCCAATCTTGCGTTTAGCAGTCCAGGATGAGACTTACATAACCACGAGCTACAAATATGCTAATGACGACTAGACAGGAGACCTCGACTGATGTTACCGGCTTTGTCGCCATCGACCACACCAACAAACTTGTAGTGGTTGCCTTCCGCGGTAGTCAAACAATCGATGCCTGGCGCACCAACCTTGACTTCGGCACTACTAAAACGGACATTTGTCCTGGCTGCACTGCGCATAGCGGTTTCTGGCAGTCTTGGACAGATGCGCGCGATACGGTGTTGCCCGCTGTGAAGCAAGCGTCTGCCGCATTTCCTAGCTACAAGATCACCGTAACAGGGCACTCGCTAGGCGGCGCCATCGCTACACTCGCAGCGGCAAGCATGCGCAACGCTGGCTACACTGTGGCGCTGTACAACTTCGGATCACCGAGGATAGGAGGCAGCAAGATCAGCTCTTATATCACGAATCAAGCTGGTGGGAACTATCGGGTCACACATTGGAACGACCCGGTTCCCAAGCTGCCGCTGTTGACGATGGGTTATGTTCATATCAGTCCTGAGTACTACATCAATAAGCCGAACAGGCAAGAGGTGTCGGCTGGGGACATCAAGACCTATGATGGCGCTATGAATTTGAGGGGTAACATGGCCTGGCTTATCATGGACATTGAAGCTCATCGATGGTACTTCGGGAGTGTGTACACTTGCGGTACTAAGAAGTTGAAACGCGGGGTTTTAGAGATGAGAGATGTCGAGGGAGACATGGAGATTGTCACCACGTTTTGAATAGCCTAAAGGTTGCTTGTGCCCTCTTTAATGTGTAACAGAGGGTGTGCTACACTCAATATTCGATTCCTGTCCATCCTCCCCTTCCTACAAAGCCCTCCAGTCCCTCGTCACTTTCCACCTCCCGTGCTAGTCTTCCCGTCACGACGCTCCGTTCGTGATCCCGACCACGGACGAGGAAAGGCTTGAAGCCTCCTGTCCACGTCCCTCGTTCGTTACCAGATGTCTCCAATCGAAAACCACTGTTCTGCCGATCGAGTTGAAGAAACCAATGTCGCTGATGTATTGATCCAATATCGTTCGAGGAGCCAGGGTATGCGTTGGTGACGTGTGTTTGGTCATCCACATTTGTGTTGGTATCTAAGTCCTGATTTTCTGCATCCGCCTGCACAGATGTGTTTGCATCACCTCCCTCGTCATCCGAGGTAGTAGGAATTTGTGCTTCAACACAAGCTTGAGAAGGCTTCCGACTCTTTCGTTTTACCGCCACTTGTTTGGTCATCTTGCTCGATGTGAGGCGCAATGTGAATGCGTAATCTTTTGGTAGTCGCGTGCCGTGTAGACGTAGGCGGATGTATCCACTTTTAAAAGCTGCTACTAACCTTGAGTTCTCGTAACCCCCTTCGTCTGCATATTTGCGCTGTCTTACTGTTGCCTCGCTGTCTGAGTCATTATCGGTTTCTTCGTTATCTGTAGTCTGAGGGTTTGGTATGCCATCCTTCCTTTTTTTTCCTAGGGAGAATACTATAAGTTCCGGTATCCCATATGAGTAAGCTTCCAGTCTTGTTACCCGCACACTCAATCAAATGGTTCCAATAGTTGTGTACCCTAGTCTCTATCGCCAATCTACCCGTGCTCTTCGAATTCGGATCACCAGGCAGTCCTTTTGGTAGAGCGAAGGATATGGAACTCGTCTTGGAGAATTGAAGACGCAAGTCATAATGCACACCTGCGACAGGGTGATTGTGTTGATGAACGACAAAGTGGTGGCCATGGGGCTGGAGGTTGGACTGATAGAGAGTGGCAAAATTGCAGATTGAGATTCTTGGAATATCGGGTAGTGTATCCCTAGAGGCTCCTGCCAATTGGCTTCTGAAGAAGGTAAGATGATCGTCAATTTTGACCTTGCCGGCTTCAATTGCTGCCAGCGTAGATATAGTTATCGGTATAGCTGGTGTATCATCCACAAGTGCAGCTGTCTCCGAGTCTGAAAGCTTATGCGCAGTCTCTGTAACAAGCGTTCTTCTTCGCTTCGAAGGCAGCGGCGGCGATATATCTCGTGTGAGGCTCTGTGGCAAGTCCATTACTACCCTAGTTGATGCATCGTCTATGCTTGCAAGAACATCTATGTTTTTTCGATCCTTCTAACCAACGCTACGCCAAGGCTTCGTGATTAGTGATTCACTTGCTAGTGTGAGATTTGGGAGTGAATTGCGCGTCGAGTTCAACGAACGTCGCGTCGAAGCAGTGACGTCATCTATGTGCGACTTCGAATTTCGAACACCACAAGCATCTCATGGGTATTGTCAACAGTCGTACGAGCATTTGAAAGAAGCAGAGGTCGGGATGCCAAAAGCGAGAGTTCCGGATCGTGACGAGCAGCATACACGCGTGTGCGAGGTGTGGGGTCCCCGCAGGATCCGATGGCCTGCTATTGGATGTCGGCAGACTTCCTTCCTGCCTGCTCGGCAAACTTTCCCAAATATCGACCACATCGCAACGACGTCCCGCAAACATAGACACGAAGTGGTTAGACGGCACCCATACTCCGCACATAATGAGGATGAACGGAGGATGCAGGGCCCACCGATGAAGGTTTGGTGGCTCTGGAGCGTGGATGGGTGGATCAGCGGACGGGTTGGCAAAAGAATGAGCATAGTATAAATATCCCTATGTCCTTCTTCTGGTACTGTTCCTTGGTACCGTGTCCTAAGACTCTTCTCACTTTACTTTGCTGTGTATCCGAGTCGCTACAAGCTGCTTTACCATGTCGTACGATACAGAAGTCCTCATCATAGGCGCGGGCATGAGTGGCCTGGGCCTTGCAGTCCAGATCATTCGAAAGTATGGTCTTCGCAACTTTGAGCTCATCGAGAAAAGTGATGATGTCGGTGGTACCTGGCTGGCAAATACATACCCAGGATGTGGATGTGATGTAAGTGGTTCTGGATCCAATCTTTTGTTAGCACCGAGACCTTTGCTCAGCTGAATAGGTTGCCTCGCACTTTTACTCATACAGTTTTGCATTGAACCCGAACTGGTCACGAAAATACTCCATGCGTCCAGAAATCCAGGCCTACTTTCGTTCCGTAGCTGAGAAGTACAGAGTCGTTGAACACGTCCGCTTCCATTCCATTGTTGAGAAAGCAGTCTGGAACGATATTGACAACGTCTGGGAGGCAACCATCCTAAACTTACAAACCAAAGAGCGAACAACGAGGCGAGCGAAGGTATTAGTCTCGGGTGTCGGCTCACTATCAGTTCCAAAGACGTGCGATCTACCCGGAGTAGAGACGTATGAGGGCAAGTTGTTTCATTCTGCCCAGTGGGACCACAGCTTCGACTGGAATGACAAAGATGTCGTTGTACTTGGTACGTCTCAATACGAAGTGCTGGCGAATCATCAAATATCATGCTTACGAAACCTTAGGCAATGGCTGCTCAGCGACTCAATTTGTTCCTATCATGGCTAATGAACCCAATCCTGTGCGTAAACTTGTACAGTTCGGACGACAGGCGCAGTACCTCGCAGAACGTCAGAACCCACATTATTCGGAAACGTTCAAAGCCGTGATGCGCTACGTACCATTCGCAATGCGCCTCTACCGCGCAAAGTTCTACTATGACATGGAGCGCGACTGGAGTGGGTTTGATATCGAGACGGGTCGTAGTAGACGACAAAATCTAGCGAAAGAGAATGAGGCATATGTCAAGAGCATGGCGCCGCCAAAGTACTGGAACGCGCTCATTCCAAAGACCGAGATTGGATGCAAGCGGAAAGTGCTGGACACAGACTATCTGAAGACATTATGGAGGGACAATATCGAGCTCGTTTCCGACGATCCCGTCGAGAGAATTACCGACAACGGTGTAGTGACAAGGAGCGGCCGCGAAGTGAAGGCGGATGCAATTGTGCTTGCGACCGGATTTGCAACACAGCAGATGCTATGCCCGATGGAGATTGCGGGGCGTGACGGACTTAGCCTGAACAGATATGTGAGTCGAGCCGTTGGAAACGCCAGGAATTCAGATACTGATGCATATTATAGTGGGACAAGACTTCGCAAGGTGTTGCGCAAGCATATTTTGGAACTGTGGTCCCCGAGTTTCCAAACTTCTTCATCCTCATGGGGCCAAACACTGTCACTGGCCATCTGAGCGTCATCTACACCGTCGAATGCCAGATCAACTTCACCCTCCGACTCCTCGAGCCTATCTTCAAATCACTCCCATCATATCGGTCGCGGTCATTCATTCCCCAGATGCTGGCGCCACCGCCAGCGACTGTGGAAGTCAAGTACGACGCCGCAGTTGCAGATTCGCACTGGACACAACAGGCAGCCAGAAAGCTAGTTTGGGCTTCTGGCTGCGTCAATTGGGCTGTCGATCCTAAGACAGGCCTGAATAACAGTAAGTAGTCAGAGAAGCTTTGACATGGGTCTGCATGCTAACCAGTTCAGTGATGTACCCTGATTGGCAATTCCTCTATTGGTTCAGGAGCGTATTTTGGAAGAAGAACGACTTTGTTTATCGGAACGAGAAGACTGGCGAAGAGTTCCGACCGGACACAGGCAAGAAAATCTTTTGGCTGGCCACTGCAGGAGCACTTGCAGCAAGCGCCTTCTTAGGACGAGACTGGATCAAGGACGAACTGCCTCGGAGACTAAGAAACTTTGATGCTAGGGCACTGGTTCAGAGTTTGACTACCTGAACTGTCGTGCATGTATGCGGTGGTGGTGAGTCGCTGCATGACTGGGTGGGATGACAGTGCGACCATCCTCATCGCCCATACCTCCAGGCAGCAACGTAATCCGAAAAAGGCAGCGAAGAGCTATAATACCCACAGGATAAAACAGGTGGTATGATATCTTACCTTCGAAGCGAATTTCGTGGTTTATATCTCGCTACAAAGTCTTTCGCCGCCAGTGGTGACGTTATACGTGAGTGGTGATCCCTTCAGCAACGGAGTGACCACCACACCTAGATATCTGCGTTCGCAGGTTCAAAGCGCCCATCTAATTGGTACAATCAAGTCACTTCTATTGTCAAATCTCTGCAGGAACAATACCAGCAATAGCAGGGAACACTGGGTGCTTACCATGCGAGCATCCCTTTCACCTTCACTTAACCAAGTTGTTTCCAGCCTCCTCAATTCCGAATTTTCAAACCAACAAACCTTTCGCCAATACTTATCCCACAATCATATATTAACGAGAAGCTATCGACTTCTTTACACTATCCTCAAATTTGTACCCATCCCGAGCAAGTCTTGTCTTGATTATCTCACATCTTCCACCTCACGAGGTACAACACAACAGATCTCTCGAGATGTCTGCAAAGACTCTCCTTCCAACTTTCGCGGTAGCGGTCAGTCATATGGCCGTTCAGGCCGCAGCCACAGCCTATCCGGCCGACTATATCGTCGAGCACATCCTCAAGCTCAGTAACTATGTCATCAATCTCGCTGGCAGCAGCGTTCTCTTTGGCAAACCCGAACTCGATCTATACAGCCCCAGCCTGAACACTTTGTTCGACCGCCTGCAAAAGAAGCAGCTCGGTCCCAGCCTACTACCTCCGGGATTTCTCACTGCCGAGCGCATTCACGCACGAATCTACTTGCGTTCCGACCAAGAGGCTACCGGCCGCCCGCTTGCCGACTGCGAGGACCTTTACTACGCGCTCGTCGCACGCATGCAAGAGATGCGTCAATTGCTGAACCTTCGTATCAACAGTGGCTTCAACATTGCGACTCAACTGGTTTGCGAGGGTGGCCCGAGCATCGCTGAGTTCCACAACAGTCTCTCCGAGTATTGGGATCTTCTCAACAATCCGTCATGTGGTAAAGCGCTCGATGATGCGATCCGCGACGCAAGGGTTCAGGTGCTCCGCGATGAACTGGCCTGGCAAGTCGAGAGCGACAACATGTCAGTAGAAGATGCGCTCGAGCAGTTGAAGCAACTCAACAGCATAGAAGTCTACAGCGGCATCTCAGGACTCAATTTTGTTCAGGACTGGGCACCGATCATGGTTGGTGCTTATTTGGAGCAGAAGTATCGACATATACTCAGTCTGGAGAAGGAAGAAGCGACTGTCAAAGCGAGGCAAGAGCGCCGTCAAGCCAAAGTGAAGATTACGCACGAAGTTCTTCCCGGTGCACCCACGACGCAGAAGGTTTCTGACCGCCGTCGCGCCCGCGCTGCACGCAAGGCGGCTCACGACGCCAGCACCAAAGCCCGCATTGAGGCTGACCACCAGTGTCTACCCAAAGAGCAAGCATCGATGCAGTACTCTCCGGAGTATCTCGCGGAGCTTCACCCCGGTCGCCATCCCGAAGAGCATAGCGCGGCCATATGCAAACAAAACATTGCGAACACAGACGATATGCTCATGCTCCTTGAGTGGCAGATGAAGACGCAGCGTGTATCAGAGTACAGCGGCTACCTCCGCGCTCGTGCTAGCCAGGAGTCGCAGCGTGCTGTTCAAAGTACTCAGGGCTCGGTCACAGACAGCTTTGTTAGTTCTTTCTCCTCTACCCTGCCACTTGGTGGTAGTGGTGGTGTATTCCATCACCCCGACATGGATTACAGTCAGTACATGCAATTCTAAGGGTAGACAATGGCGTTCAATTGGTGAGAGGAAGGGATTAGGGTCGGGGACACAATTGATGATATCAACAACGTATGACCGTTGAATGACTGCGTTGGCGGGTAGACAAGGCAACAACTGTATACCCCAGTGCCCTATTCAGATAGCTCTTTGCACACACGATCAGTAACCGGGATTATTGATCTTCGACAACAACGTCGTTGCGATCCGTTGCTTGATCAAGTGCAGAATATAGATACTTTGCTTCAAAAGAACTGCTTTGATTTTCATGTGCTACTGCATGTAATCCGGATCCACTTCTAAGATCATGTTTGCGCCGTAACCACCTGATCTCGGTGCTACAAAATTGGGTACATGCCACAAATTCCTGTTACACCGCTCGAAGTCGCCAGGCTCTTGTTCCTGGCAATCGTAAAGATTCAGAGACTACTTCAACGTTAGCGTGCATACACACACGGTTCCCCAGGCCCTCAAATGAAGGTGGAGAGTTTGAGCAGGGGCGTACCTGTAATCCATTTAGCTTGCCCATCGCCATTCTCGACACGTCTCCTAATTGCCCCCCGCAATCTGCCACATTCAAAACTTTCAGCTTTCCCGTCCCTTCCCACTCCATCAACCACGTCCAAAGACCTTTACCAAAATACCGGCACCGGTCTAACCCCAATTCCTCACAATCTCGACTTTCCTTCAGCAGAATCGCCAACTGGTCAACCTTCAGATCGCAGTTTTCCAACTTCAAAGCCATTAGTCTACGGCTCCAAACCGGCGTACTCTTGGTGAGCAACTCCCAAGCTTTTTCTTGCTCCTCGCGCTTGACAGCAACACAAGACCGGCGTCCACCGATGATCCTCTCTATCCTCAGCGAAAAGCGGCGTAGAGCACATAAATTCTCAATTGCGCTCACCATAGGTAAAGTGAGTGCCCATACACTTATCTCAAGATGCTGGAGCATGGTGCCATGGCGTTTGAGGATGCTGGTCACGAGGGCGCTTTGGAAGTTGAACAAGGTCCAGTATTCGTAGGTTTGTGCTTTGGGGATCTGCAGCCATATGGAGTAGGGACTCTTGGTGCTATTACTGGCAGTGGAAGTTGGTTCGCTGGTTTGATCGATGTTTAGCAACTTGGGACGGGACAGGGTAGGAGGAGCGATGCCGAGGGATAGTGTGTGTAGGTTTGCCTTGGCGAGTGTCCGGGCATGGTGAGAGGTTTCTGAGAAGCGAAGAAGAGATGATGTGGGTAAAGGTGCGAGGATCTGGCTGATAATTTCCGTAGGGAGGTCAAGGAGTTGGATTGGCATTGTTGAGAGCTTCCGATGTGGAATCGTGGAAGGAAGTGAGGATGTCGAGCGTTAGGATAATGAGCCTGCTGTTATCTATGTATTTCGAGGCTTGGTGAAGTTTATACAGAGGTAGATATCTTGGTACCTATTCACCTACTAACGAAACTCTCGAAATATATACCGTGTAACGCACATTACATATGCCGCATCTTGCAGCCCCCTTCCTTCCCATTGCTACAGCGCTTGTTCATTTCTCCCGAATGGACATCATCTCTGAATCAAAACAGACCTTCGTTGTCAAGCTGCGTCGTTGTGGCGTTGTGCATGAACCATGGGGCTAGCGACTGTGCCACATGGATGCTGTGTAAGGCCCCGCCCCGAACTGCCTAAACTGGCGTCGATAAGTAAGGGTTGCCCTTTGCCAACGACGTTATCCTCTTACATACAGCTTGAACTACAGTAAAGGATTGTGGCTGCATGGGATGAAGCCGCAAATGTTGTGTGAGGAATGGGTCGTGGCGCACGCATTGAGGTCATTGTCGCATACAGGTGTGATAAGACGGAGCTCCGAGTGGCGCAGTCATATCACTGCAGCAGGATGATATGATCTTGCTGTATTGGTTGCATGGCATTCCAAAAGCCAGAGTCGTCGCTGCACCGCGTTGGTCAGTCGCTCGCCGAATTTCACGGGTAGATATTTGGGTGTAGGATTCGGGGCCGCGGAGCTTCGGGTGATACGATCAGCTCTTCTGTATTGGTCAATAGTTGCATGTATGCATGCACGAGCTGCGACATCATGTGAGTTTCGGGTATGTCCGTTATGAGACCGTGGACTTGGTTTCCAACAATGAACAGTAAGCATTGGTGTTGTGTGTCTTTTTCATTGTATGGCGAGCAGCATACCCTATGCAGCTAGAACACTTCCGTTCATATTCTTCCTTGTGTCACATCCACAAGAAGCTAGGATCCTACAGCGTCCTTGAAGGATGTAGCTTCATGAGCCACTCCTCGGGCAGCGAAATGCAGGGTCTCAGCCCTCGCCGCCAGCACCACGCTCGAACACCCGGACGCTACCATCGCTCTTGACCTGATATAAGAACTCCTTCCCCCTCCCGCCATCATCACCTTCCTTGTCCTCTTCGATACCGAAACCGACGTCAAACCATTGCTTTCTCTGCTCAGTAATGCGTATCACACCGCTAACGTCCCTCGCAACACCAGTGTCCAATATCCTTACCCCGAGTATCCTCCTGCTCATGTGTGCGCACTTGACAAGCAGGTTGTGATGCGCCACTTCGAGTGGCTGGGGAGGTGTGGAGAGGCTGAGGAGCGGGTTGTCGGCCTGTATATGCGTGAGGACATGCGATACATTGGGTAGCGTATGAAGCTGTAGCATAAGGGAGGTGAAGTCAGAGGGCGTGATTGCCGGGTTCAGCGCGAGGAGTAGATCGGGGTTGTCGAAGATGAGGAGCGTCTTCCGTTGAGTGGCTGACGTAGCCAGCGAGGCCACGGCGCGAGAGATGGTCGTCTTGATGTCGGCAATCTCGAGGCTCTTAAGCGTATACCGGCCTGGTGTGCTCTGACTGGCACTCGCTGGCGCACTCGGGGTGTTGGTGGCTGGAGCTGATGGAGGCGGCCCTCTCGCAGGCACTATCCGTCCAGGCGGCCCTCGCGCAGGCAGAATCTGTGGCCCTCTCTGCGCTGGTATCGCATTCGAAACGGTAGTTCTTGGTGATGTCTGCACACTGGTCTGCGAGTCTCTGCTGGGCGTGCTGTCGTTGGTCTCATTTCCACCAGCAATCAGTCCGTCAACAAAAGCGAACCGTCCCTCCTTGGCCAGCTTCTCAACATCCAAGGCTGCGCATTTTCTAGCCTCTTGCCTCCAGAAATCATGTTCTCTCATCCATGACACAAGGACGACGTTGTGTCCCTCACCCCCGCCATCTTGCGGTGCTGTGGTGCTCAGCGCATTGCAGAGGAACCGGATGAGCAGCCAATTCGCACTGGCGCCAAGGGTACTCGTGAGCAAG
>Ga0265797_10002923_pt1 | contig 28089 bp, 23 predicted proteins | sample P2T30metagenome_FD_192433 | JGI IMG/M metagenome (GOLD analysis project Ga0265797, IMG submission 192433) | Plant litter microbial communities from East Loma Ridge, Irvine, California - P2 T30 | ecosystem: Environmental > Terrestrial > Plant litter > Unclassified | place: USA: California... | reverse complement strand
ACCGGGACCTTCACCGATCCGCTGGCGGCGATCACCAATAGCAGCGGCGAATGGGCCTTGTACTTTCTGTGCATCACGCTGGCGGTCACGCCGTTGCGGCGTCTGACGGGCTGGAACTGGCTGGTCAAGCTGCGGCGCATGGTGGGGTTGTTCACCTTCTTTTATGCGCTGGTGCACTTCATCGCCTTCCTGTGGTTTGACCATTTCTTCGACGTCGCTGAAATGCTGCGCGATATCGTGAAACGGCCGTTCATCCTGGTTGGCTTTATCGCCTTCGTGCTGCTGATCCCATTGGCTGCAACCTCGACGAATGCAATGATCAAGCGCTTGGGCGGCAAGCGCTGGCAATGGCTGCACCGTCTGATCTATGTGATCGGCCCGCTGGCGATCCTGCATTTCTGGTGGATGAAGGCGGGCAAGAACGACTTCGCGCAGCCAATTCTGTTCGGCGCCATCGTGGCGGTGCTGCTGGCGCTGCGCGTGTTCTGGCATGTCAAGCGCAAGCCGCAACCCGTGCGCGTCTGAACCGCACAAGCAGGGGTCACATCTGACAATCGGACACGACCTCGACAGTAATGCCTGCGTTTGCGTGATTACAGTCCAGCCCGTGTCCGATTGTCAGATGTGACCCCGGCTTGGAGATTGGCAATTGAAAAGGCCCGCATTGTGCGGGCCTTCGTTTATTTGATCAACGTTTCCAGCGCAAATACCTCGGCCGGCGTCTCGCGCCGCCGCACCAGGTGGGTGACATCGCCATCGACAATCACCTCAGCCGCGCGGCCGCGGGTGTTGTAGTTCGACGCCATCGTCATGCCATAGGCGCCGGCGGTCATGACGGCCAGCAGGTCGCCCGGCTCCAGGGCGAGCTCGCGCTCGCGCGCCAGCCAGTCGCCCGATTCGCACACTGGTCCGACGATATCCCACACCAGCTTCTCGCCCTCGCGCGGACTCACCGCCTGCACGCCCATCCAGGCCTGGTACAGGGTCGGACGCATCAGGTCGTTCATCGCGGCGTCGACGATGCAGAAGTTCTTGTCGGCGCCCGGCTTGAGGTATTCGGTTTTGGTCAGCAGCACGCCGGCACTGGCCACGATCGAGCGGCCCGGCTCGAAGATCACCTTCATCGGCTGGCCGCCGTGTTGCGCGGCGCGCCAGGCGTCGATGCGCTGGAACAGGCGGCCGAGATAGTCGCCCACCGGTACCGCCGGCTTGTCGCCAGCGACGCCGTAATCGACGCCGATGCCACCGCCGATATCGAGGTGGTGCAGGTGGATGCCTTCGGCATGCAGGGTGTCGATCAGATCGATCAGTTTATCCAGCGCTTCGAGCAGCGGCGCGTCGTCGAGCAGCTGCGAACCGATATGGCAGTCGATGCCGACCACGTTCAGGTTCGGCAGGCTGGCGGCCGCGCGGTAGGTGTCGAGCGCGTCGTCGAAGGCCACGCCGAACTTGTTGGCCTTCAGACCGGTCGCAATATACGGGTGGGTCTTGGCGTCGACGTTCGGGTTCACGCGCAGCGAGACCGGGGCACGCATGCCGAGCTTGCCGGCCACCTCGTTCAGGCGGTGCAGCTCGGGAATCGATTCGACGTTGAAGCACAAGATCCCTTTTTCCAGGGCCAGCTGCATCTCTTCGACGGTCTTGCCGACGCCCGAGAAGATGGTCTTGCCCGGGTCGCCGCCGGCGGCGATCACGCGCAGCAGCTCGCCGCCCGAGACGATGTCGAAGCCCGCCCCCTGGCGCGCCAGCAGGTCGAGCACGGCCAGGTTCGAGTTGGCCTTCATCGCATAGCAGACCAGGGCGTCGCGGCCGGCGCAGGCGTCGTGGTAGGCGGCGAAGTTCTCGAGCAGGGCGGCCTTCGAGTAGACGTAGGCCGGGGTGCCGAATTCTGCGGCGATGGCGGACAGGGACACGCTTTCGGCGTGCAGGACGCCGTCTTGGTACGAAAAGTGAGACATGGTGATCAGCGGTTCGGTGCGGGCGTGGAGGCGTTGTTCGAAGGGACTGGCTGGGGTGGCTGCTCGACCGGAGGCGGAGCGGGGCGGGCCGGCGGATTTGGCATGTACAGGTCGCCGGTCTGGCCGCAGCCGGACAGGGCGGCGGCGAGCAAAACGGCCGGGAGAAGCACGAGGGAGGACTTCACGATTAGAATCACGGTTTGATTAGCAGATTTTGGAGTGTAGCATGACCGAAACCGAATTTTTGGACCTTGCCGACCTGACCCTCAAGCAGATCGAGGAAGCCTTCGACCGCCTCAATGACGAGGATGTGATCGATGTCGAGTGCAAACGCAGCGGCAATGTGCTGGAGATCGAGTTCATCGACAACGGCTCCAAGATCATCGTCAACAGCCAGGCGCCTTTGCAAGAGATGTGGGTGGCGGCGCGCTCGGGCGGTTTCCACTACAAGCGCGTGGATGGCGAGTGGCGCAATACCCGTGATGACAGCGAGTTCTTTGCGTCGCTGTCGAAGTATGCCGGCGAGCAGGGTGGGGCAACGGTTTCCCTGGTCTGAGTCTCCTGGGACCGTGGGGTGGACGGGGACGCCGAGTCGGCTCTGCCGTCCACGCGTCCAACAGGGGCAAGCAGCGCCACGATCCTTGAGTGAATTGAACGCGTGGAGGGCATAGCCATCCACCCCACGGACCCTCATCGCAGACATGACAAAGGCGGCCATCGGCCGCCTTTGTCGTCTCAAGCACTACCCGATCAGAACAACTCGTTCCTCACCGCATCGCGCTCCTTCTGCTGCTCCGGCGCTGGCGGCGCGCCGACGTCGAGCGCCTCGACGCCCATGCCCGGCGGCGTCTCGGCGTAGTAATACTCGCCGTTGTACTGCACCAGCCCGCTCGGCACATCACGCTCGACATTCGGCTCGCCCTTGAGCGCCTTCTGCATGTAGCCGATCCAGATCGGCAGCGCCAGGCCGCCGCCGGTCTCGCGCGCGCCCAGGTTGCGCGGCTTGTCGTAGCCCATCCAGGCGATGCCCACCACCTTCGGCTGGTAGCCGGCAAACCACGCGTCGATCGAGTCGTTGGTGGTGCCGGTCTTGCCGGCCAGGTCGGTGCGCTTGAGCGCCATCGCCTTGGCCGCGGTGCCGTGGCGCACCACGTCCTTGAGCATGCTGTCCATCAGGAAGGCGTTGCGCGCATCGATCACGCGGTTCGCTTCGTCGCCCGACCGCGCCGGACGCGCTTCCGACAGCACCTTGCCGTCGCTGTCGGTGACCTTCGAGATCAGGTAGGGGCTGATGCGGTAGCCGCCGTTGGCGAACACCGCGTAGGCGCCGGCCATCTGCAGCGGCGTGGTGGCGCCGGCGCCCAGCGCCAGGGTCAGGTAGGCGGGATTGCGCTCGGGTTCAAAACCGAAGCGGGCCGCGTATTCCTGGCCATAGCGCGCGCCGATCTTGTTCAGCACCCGGATCGAGATCATGTTCTTCGACTGCATCAGGCCGCGCCGCATGGTCATCGGACCTTCGTACTTGTTGTCGTAGTTCTTCGGCTCCCAGGCCTGGCCGCCGGTCTGGCCGGCGTCGAAGCTGATCGGGGCGTCGTTGACGATGGTCGCCGGTGACAGGCCGCGCTCGAGCGACGCCGAGTAGATGAACGGCTTGAACGAGGAACCCGGCTGGCGCCAGGCCTGCGTCACGTGGTTGAACTTGTTGCGGTTGAAGTCGAAGCCGCCGACCAGGGCGCGGATCGAGCCGTCCTCGGCGTTGGCGGCGACAAACGCCGATTCGACTTCGGGCATCTGCGTGATCAGCCAGCGCGATTCGTCGTCCTGCATCACGCGCACCACGGCGCCGCGGCGCAGGCGCCGGTTGGGCGCTGCCTTGTCGGACAGCCAGGCGCGCGCAAAGGCCAGGCCCTGGCCCGAGATGGTGACGGTTTCGCCCGAGGCGATGGTGGCCTTCACCTGGCTGCTGGACGCTTCCAGCACGATCGCCGCGATGATGTTGTCGCTGTCCGGATGCTCGGCCAGCTCGGCCTCGATCGCCTCGTCGGCCGCGCCCTTGCCGGACGGGATCTCGATGAACGATTCCGGACCGCGGTAAGGGCGACGGCGCTCGTAGTCCATCACGCCGCGGCGCAGCGCCAGGTAGGCGGCATCCTGGTCGGCCTTGGTAATTGTCGTGAACACATTCAGGCCGCGGGTGTACGTGTCTTCCTTGAACTGTTCATAGACCAGCTGGCGCGCCATCTCGGCCACGTACTCGGCGTGCACGCCGAAGGCGGTGCTGTCCGACTTGATCTTGAGCGGCTCCTGTTTCGCCTGGGCGAACTGGGCGTCGGTGATGTAGCCGAGCGAGTGCATGCGCTGCAGGATGTACTGCTGGCGGGTCTTGGCGCGGGTCGGATTGACGACCGGGTTATACGCCGATGGCGCCTTCGGCAGCCCGGCCAGCATGGCCGCTTCGGCCACGGTGATGTCGCGTAAGTCCTTGCCGAAATAGATCTGGGCCGCCGACTGGAAGCCGAAGGCGCGCTGGCCCAGGTAGATCTGGTTCATGTACAGCTCGAGGATCTGGTCCTTCGACAGGTTCTTCTCGATCTTCCAGGCCAGCATGGCCTCGTAGGCCTTGCGCTTGAAGGTCTGCTCCGATGACAGGAAGAAGTTGCGCGCGACCTGCTGGGTGATGGTCGAGGCGCCCTGGCGCGCACCGCCGGTGGCGTTGCGGAAGGCGGCGCGCATGATGCCGAGGTAGTCGATGCCGCTGTGCTCGTAGAAGCGGTCGTCCTCGATCGACAGCACCGCCTTCTTCATGACGTCCGGGATGTCCTTGAAATGCACCAGGGTGCGGCGCTCTTCGCCGAATTCGCCGATCAGGACGTTATCGGCAGTAAAGATACGCAGAGGCATCTTGGGCCGGTAATCGGTGATGGTGTCCAGCGCCGGCAGGTTCGGATAGGCCATGGCCAGGGCGAATACCAGCACCAGCACGGCGATGGCGCCCAGGCCGAACATGCCGGCCACAGCCATCAGGATCAGGCGCTTGGGACTGAATGTCGAGGAGGAAGAGGCTGCTGCTTGTTTCTCTTTCATGCGTACTTTCGCTTTGTTGATCCGCCTCATTATAAGGCAGCGGTTTGGTGCCCGATACTGACCGGAGCTTAATAACACTCAAGGGCCCTAGCTCAGGAGCTCCGACTCAATAGCAGGAATTCAACTGCAATGCAGCGGTGGCAATAAATCACCCCAGAGTGTGGCGCGCACGCGCCGACTCTAATGTTCCAATGCAGAAATATCTTGTCCCGTATCATCTTTTGTTGCTACGATCCACGACGGTACTTTACGTAAGTATCGGTTTTTTATGAAGAAATACACAGCTGTTTAGTAAAAGACAACTCGCCGCTTCAGGCGATCAGACTAACGTCCTGCACAGCAGGCAGCCGAGGGAGTGTATTGGTGATCAATCTGGGTTCCTTGTTTGGTAAATCGAGTCCGCCAATGGTGGGGCTCGATATCAGCACGTCCGGCGTACGCCTGGTCGAGCTGGCCGACGCCGGCAAGGGTGTCATGCGCTTGGAGCGCTATGCCACCGAAGCATTGCCGCGGGGCGCCGTGGTGGACGGGAATATCGAAAACCTGGACCAGGTTGCCGACGCCGTGCGCCGTGTCTGGAAGAAGAGCGGTACCCGTGCCCGCCACGTGGCGCTGGGGATGCCGCCCGCCGCCGTCATTACCAAGAAAATCATCCTGCCGGCCGGCCTGGCGGAAGACCAGTTGGAAGTGCAGGTCGAGTCCGAGGCCAGTCAGTATATCCCGTTCGCGCTCGATGAGGTCAGCCTCGACTTCGACGTGATCGGGCCGGCCCCCGCGTCGGCCGACGATATGGAAGTGATGCTGGCCGCCGCGCGCCGCGAAAAGGTCGAAGACCGGGTTGCGATCGCCGAAGCCGCCGGCCTGTCGGCCACCGTGATGGATATCGAATCGTACGCCGCGCGCAGTGCGCTCGCGCGTGCCAAGGCGCCGCGCAAGGACCAGATCGTGGCCCTGTTCCAGATCGGCGCCGCCGCCACCCACGTGTCGGTGCTGCTGAACGGCGAAGCGGTCTACGAGCGCGAGCAGCCGTTCGGCGGCAACGCGCTCACCCAGGACATCGTGCGCTCCTATGGCATGGCTTTCGAAGAAGCCGAGGGCCGCAAGAAGGCCGGCGATTTGCCCGAGAACTACAGCGCCGACCTGCTGGCGCCGTTCCTCGAGAACGCCGCGCTCGAAATCACGCGCGCAATCCAGTTCTTCTATACCTCGACCCCGTACACCCGGATCGACCAGCTGTATATCGCCGGCGGTTGTGCCTTGCTGCCGGGAATTCTTGACGTCGTGGCCGGCCGCACCCGCATTCCAAGTGCGCTGGTGGCGCCGTTCGAGGGCATGCAGTTCGGCCCCGGCGTGCGCGAACAACAGCTGCGCCAGGAAGGCCCGGCCTACCTGGTCGCCTGCGGCCTGGCGCTGCGGAGGTTTGACTGATGATCCGCATTAATCTGTTGCCTCACCGCGAGGCAAAACGCAAGCAGAAGCAGGCAGCCTTCATTGCCCTGCTGGCCCTGGGCGGCGTGCTCGGCGCCATCGTGGTACTGCTGGTCGGCGGCTACAACGCCAGCCAGATCTCGGTCCAGGAACAGCGCAACAATGTGCTCAAAAAAGCCAGCGCCAAACTCGACGAGAAAATCGCCGAGATCACCAACCTGAAAGATGAAATCGCCGCCTTGCAGGCCCGCCAGCAGGCAGTCGAGGATTTGCAGGGCGACCGCAACCAGCCGGTGCACCTGCTCGACGAGCTGGTGCGCCAGACCCCGGAAGGCGTGTTCCTGAAATCGGTCAAGCAGAGCGGCCAGCGCGTGATCCTGGTCGGCAACGCCCAGTCGCAGGAACGGGTCGCCGAACTGCTGCGCAACCTGTCGAGCCAGTCGCCATGGCTGGAAAAACCCGACCTGACCGAAGTGCGCGCCACGACCCTGGCGGCGGGCAAGACCCCACGCAAGGTGGTCGAATTCACGCTCGCCGTGTCGATCAAGCGCCTGCGTAACGGTGACGAAGAATTACCTGACGGCAGCGGCAAGACGGGCACCAAGGTGGACACCACGGCGGACACCAAGGCGGCCAAGCCAGGCGCAGGGGCAGGGAAACCATGAAAATCGATATCAAGGAACTCGGCGCCGGACTGCGCGGGCAATTCCAGGGCTTGCAGGGCCGCCAGCCGGGCCAGTGGCCGCTGGCCCCGCGCCTGCTGTGCGCGATCGGCGTGACCGCGCTGGTTGTTGGCCTGGGCTATTACTTCTACTGGAGCGACCAGTTCGCGGCCCAGGAAGCCGGCAAGCGCGCAGAGGAAAAGCTGCGCGAGGAATACAAATCCAAGATGGCCCAGGCAATCAACCTGAACGACCTGAAAGCCCAGAAAGCCCAGGTCGACCAGTATGTGGTGCGCCTCGAGAAGCAATTGCCGAACAAGTCGGAGATGTATGCGCTGCTGTCGGACATCAACCAATCCGGCGTCGGCCGCGGCTTGCAGTTCGAGCTGTTCAAGCCGGGCCAGGAAGTGGTGCGCGACTACTACGCCGAACTGCCGATCAACGTCAAGGTGACGGGCCGCTACCACGACATGGGCGCGTTCGCCGGCGACATGGCGAACCTGCCGCGCATCGTCACCCTGAACAACCTGACGCTGCAGACCGGCAAGGATGGCAGCATGAGCATGGAAGCGGTCGCCAAGACCTTCCGCTACCTCGACCAGGAAGAGCTGGCGGCCCAACGCGCCGCACGCGACGCCGACAAGAAGGCGAAGGGCAAGAAGGGCAAGCCCGTCAAGAGCGCCAAGGCCAAGAGCGGAGGCAAGAAATGATGCGCATGAAAACCATGGCGCTGCTGGCCTCGGCCAGCATGCTGGCCGGCTGCGGCGACGGCGGCGTCGGCGAGATCCAGGCCTGGATGGTTCAGGTCGAGAAGGAGACCGTGCCGAAAGTGAAGCCGCTGCCGGAACCGAAGACCTTCGAACCGTATGCCTACGGCGTGCGCGAAGCCCCGGATCCATTCGCGCCGGTCAAGCTGCTGGGCGAAGTGCCGCTGGCCCAGGCCGGCAATGCGAATGCGCCGGATCAGAACCGGCCCAAGGAAGTGATGGAGAACTTCCCGATCGACACCATGCGCATGGTCGGCACCATACAGAAGGGCGGCGTCACTTATGCCCTGCTGCAGGTCGAGCGCACGCTGTACCGGGTGCGGTCGGGCCAACGGATCGGACAGAACTACGGGCGGATCACGCGTGTGAGCGGGGACGCTATCGAAATCAGGGAATCGGTGCAGGACGCGACCGGCGATTGGGTCGAACGGACGGCCCATATCGAGCTGCAGAACAACAAGGAGAGCAGTAAATGACCCCCAACGTCAAGATTCGCTTCGCCATGCCAGCCCGGCTGGCGCGCGCCGCGGCCGCACTCGTGATACTGATGTGCGCCGGCGCCGCCATGGCCCAGGGTAACGCGATCGAGTCGATCACCGCCAACCAGCAGGGCCGCAACGTGGTCATCAACGTGACCATGCGCGACGCGCCGGCCAAGGCCCCGATCGGCTTTGCGATCACCAATCCATCGCGCATCGCGCTCGATTTCGGCGCCACCGCCAATGCCACCGGCAAGGCGAGCCAGGAATTGAACCTGGGCGATGTGCGCAGCGTGAACCTGGTGCAGGCCGGCGAGCGCACCCGCCTGGTGCTGAACCTGGCGCGTCCCCTCAACTATGCCACCGCGATCGACGGCAAGTCGGTGATCGTCACCGTCGAAGGCACCGGCGCCGTGGCGCGCGCGGTCAACGCCAGCGGCCAGACGGTCGCGCCGGCCGCGGCCCCGGTCGTTGCCGGCGGCGCCCGTCCGCAGCTGCGCGACCTCGATTTCCGCCGCGGCAACAATGGCGCCGGCCGGGTCGTGGTCGACCTGCCGAGCAACCAGGTCGCGGTCGACGTGAAACAGAGCGCCACCGGCGTGACGGTCGACTTCATCGGCACCGGCCTGCCGGAAGCGCTGCGCCGGCGCCTGGATGTGATGGACTTCGGCACCCCGGTGACCCGCGTCTCGACGCTGGCCCAGGGCAACAATGTGCGTCTGACGGTCGAGGCCAAAGGCGCCTGGGAGCAGTCGGTGTACCAGAGCGACACCCAGTTGGTGGTCGAAGTGCGTCCGGTGGTCGAGGACCCGAACCGCAACAGCGCCGGCTCGCGCGACAATCCGCAGGGCTACCGCGGCGAAAAGCTTTCGTTCGACTTCCAGAACGTCGAAGTGCGCGCCGCGCTGCAGGCGGTGGCCGATATCTCGGGCCTGAACATCATCGCCAGCGATTCGGTGGGCGGCTCGCTGACCCTGAAGCTCAAGGACGTCCCATGGGACCAGGCGCTGGACGTGATCCTGACCGCCAAGGGCCTGGACATGCGCAAGAACGGCACCGTGCTGTGGATCGCGCCGAAAGAAGAACTGCTGACCAAGGAAAAGCTCGAACTCGAGCAGCGCGCCCAGATCGCCGAACTCGAGCCGCTGGTCTCCGAGATCTTCCAGCTCAATTACCAGAAGGCGGAATCGTTCCGCGACGTGTTCGGCCTGGGCACCGGCGGCGCCACCTCGAGCGCCGATAGCGGCGGCCGCAACCGCGTGCTGTCGCGCCGCGGCAGCGCCATCATCGATCCGCGCACCAACCAGCTGTTCGTGACCGATATCGCGTCCAAGATCGAGGATATCCGCAAGCTGATCCAGAAGACCGACATCGCCTCGAAGCAGGTCCTGATCGAAGCGCGCCTGGTCGAAGCCAACGACGGCTTCTCGCGCAACCTCGGCGCCAAGCTGGGCTTTGCCGACCTGCGCACCCAGCGCGGCGGCGACTCGGGCTGGCAGGTCAGCGGCAACGAACGCATTGCGATCGGCGGCAACCTGGCCGGCGTGGGCGCCGTCACCGGCCAGACCTCGGGCACCGGCAGCCTCGCCGACACCACCATGGTCAACCTGCCGGCCGCGAACCTGGGCGGCATCCCGGCCTCGACGCTGGCGTTTTCGCTGTTCTCGTCGGCCGCCAACCGCTTCCTGAACCTGGAACTGTCGGCGCTGGAAGCCGACGGCAAGGGCAAGATCATCTCCAGCCCGCGCGTGGTCACCGAAGACAAGCAGGTCGCCGTGATCGAGCAGGGCGTCGAGCTGCCATACGAGCAGGCCACCAGCAGCGGCGCGACCTCGATCTCGTTCAAGCCGGCCAACCTGCGCCTGGAAGTCACGCCCCAGATCACGCCAGACGGCAATGTGGTGCTGGAAGTGGACGTGAGCAAGGATTCGAAGGGCGAGGAAACCCGCGCCGGCTTCGCCATCAACACCCAGCACGTCAAGACCAAGGTGATGGTCGAAAACGGCGGCACCGTGGTACTGGGCGGGATCTATCAGCAGACCGAGCGCAACAACGTGACCAAGGTCCCGCTGCTGGGCGATATCCCGCTGCTGGGCTACCTGTTCAAGACCAGCGGCCGCGAGAGCAGCAAGACCGAACTGCTGGTGTTCATCACCCCGAAGATCGTCAACGAGAACGTGGCAGGTACGCGCTGATCGGCGCGGCCCCGGCCGCACCAGTCCTACCTCATTAACACCATAAAAAGTACAGAGAAGATGAAAAACCAACAGTTCAAATACAGTGCCATGGTCCTGGTTCTGGCTGCCACGCTGAGCGCGTGCGGCGGCGGTGGCGGCAGCCCCGGCACGGTCAATCCAGGCACCGGCGGCACGACCAATCCGGGCACCGGCACCGGCACCCCGCCGGTGGCACAGGCGCCGGCCTCGGTGACCTTCGTCAGCGCCACGCCGAGCGACCAGTCGATCGTGCCGAAGGGGCAGGGCGGCAGTGGCCGTACCGAGACCGCTACCCTGACCTTCCAGGTGCTCGATGCGAACCGGACCGCGGTGGCGGCGGGCCAGAAAGTCAATTTCGCCATCACGCCATCGACCGCCGACGTGACCTTGAACACGGCCAGCGCCCTCACCGATGCGACGGGCAGCGTGACCGCCAGCGTCAGCTCGGGCTCGACCGCGGTCGCGTTCCGCGTGGTGGCCACCGTCGACGGCACGGCCTTCACGACCCGCTCCGACCAGATGTCGGTCAGTACCGGCCTGCCGACCCAGCGCGGTTTCTCGCTGAGCACGACTGTCTTCAATATCGAGGGCTGGAACCACGACAGCGGCACCAGCGATGCGCCGTCGGAGCTGCAGGTGCTGATGGCCGACGCTTCCGGCAACCCGGTGGCGGACGGCGCCGCGGTGACCTTTGTCAGCAACCTCGGTTCGGTCGGTTCGTCCAGCCGTGGCGGCTGCGTCACCGTAAACGGCGGCTGCGCGGTCGACTTCCGGGCGCAGAACCCGCGCACGGCCCAGCCAGGCCTGCCGGTCACCCCATGCAATAGCGGCCACCCTGGCAGCACGGCCGACAGTATCCGTCCGGGCGTGGCCACCGTGTGCGCCAGCTCGACCGATGGCAGCACCACCCTGTTCGACAAGACCGAACTGTTCCTCAGCGGCAGCTTCGTGCGGAACGTCACCGTGAACGGCGTGAAGATCGCGTTCAAGGATGGCTACTTCGAACTGGCGCCGCGTAATCGTGTCGACAGCGTCGCGCTCGCCATTCAGTTGGGTGACATCAACGACAATCCATTGCCGAACGAAACCGAGATTGCCCTCGACGGCACCCCGGTTGGCGTCACCTACACCACGGAAGAAGTGCCGAATATCTCGCCAACCGACGCCGTTGGATCGCAAGCCTGGATCAGCACGGTGATGGTGGAGGGCGGCGGTGCGGGCGCGACCTGCGCACCAAAAACCGTCACCTTCTCGATGAAGACGACCACGCCGTTGAACGACGTGACCGTGATTCCGTTTAAACTGTCGTTCACCTGTTCGTAAACCATGAGCAACGCCCGGGCTAGCCGGGCGACCGAATGACACGCGGCGGCCAGGTTATCCTGGCCGTTTGCATTTGAGCGATCGAAAATAGTGCCTGACTGCAAGAACAACAATATCTTTCTCGTTGGCCTGATGGGGGCAGGAAAGACCACCATCGGCCGATTACTTGCGCGCAAGCTCAATCGTCGCTTCGTCGATTCCGACCACGAGATCGAAGCGCGCACCGGCGCCACCATCCCCTGGATCTTCGAGATCGAGGGCGAGGATTGTTTCCGGCGCCGCGAAGCCGACGTGATCCGCGATCTGTCGAACCAGCAGGGCCTGGTGCTGGCCACCGGCGGCGGCGCGGTACTGAACCCGGCCAGCCGCGCGCTGCTGGCCGAGCGCGGCACCGTGATCTACCTGCGCGCCTCGATCGGCAGCATCCTGCAGCGCACCGCCAACGACAAGAACCGCCCCCTGCTGCAGACCGCCGACCCGCGCGCCAGGCTCGAGGAACTGTGGACCGTGCGCGATCCGCTGTACCGCGAGATCGCGGACCTCGTCATCGACACCGGCCGTCCTAACGTACAATCGATGGTACAGACCATATTGGACCAGCTGGCGGCGCAAGAGAACGCGCGCGCGCGCCGGCTTGCAAGGACAGCGATGAACGAACAGCCACACATTACCCTCAACGTCGAACTCGGCGAACGCAGCTACCCGATCGCGATCGGCCCCGGCCTGCTGGACGACGGCGCACTGCTGGCGCGCCACATCAATGGCGGCAAAGTCGCCATCGTGACCAACACCACGGTGGCGCCGCTGTATCTCGCCAAGGTCGCCGGCCACCTGCGCGCGGCGGGCCGCGACGTGCTCGAGATCGTGCTGCCGGATGGCGAAGAGCACAAGAACTGGCAATCGCTCAACCTGGTGTACGACGCGCTGCTGCAGAACAAATGCGACCGCAAGACCACGCTGGTGGCGCTGGGCGGCGGGGTGATCGGCGACCTCACCGGTTTCGCCGCCTCGAGCTATATGCGCGGCGTGCCGTTCGTGCAGATCCCGACCACGCTGCTGGCCCAGGTCGATTCATCGGTGGGCGGCAAGACCGGCATCAACCACCCGCTCGGCAAGAACATGATCGGCGCCTTTTACCAGCCGCGCGCCGTGATCGCCGACACCGCCACGCTCGACACGCTGCCGGCGCGCGAGCTGTCGGCCGGCCTGGCCGAAGTGATCAAGCATGGCGCCATCCTCGACGCCGCCTTCTTCGACTGGATCGAAACGAACGTCGACAAACTCACTGCGCGCGACCCGCAGGCGCTCGCCTACGCGATCGCGCGTTCCTGCGAGATCAAATCCGAGGTGGTGCGCAAGGATGAACGCGAAGGCGGCCTGCGCGCGGTACTGAACTTCGGCCACACCTTCGGCCACGCGATCGAGAATGGCCTGGGCTATGGCGCCTGGCTGCACGGCGAAGCGGTCGGCTGCGGCATGGTGATGGCGGCCGACATGTCGGCGCGCCTGGGCCTGATCGAACCGGATAGCGTCGAGCGCGTGCGCGCGCTGGTGCGCGCCGCCGGCCTGCCGGCGGTGGCGCCCGATCTGGGCGAAGCGCGCTGGATCGAACTGATGGAAGTCGACAAGAAGAACGAGGGCGGCGAAATCCGCTTCATCCTGCTCAAGCCGCTGGGCAGCCCGTCGATCGCCAGCGCGCCGCTCGACATCCTGCGCTCGACCCTGGCCGCATGCAGCGGCTGAACGGGGGCGCCATGGACTTCGACGCCGGCCTCGCCCCCTACGCCGCGCACTCGGCGCAGTCGCGCGGGCGCAAGCACGCCGAGCCGGGCCCCGGCGAACGCAGCGAATACCAGCGCGACCGCGACCGCATCGTCCACTCCACGGCGTTTCGCCGGCTCGAGTACAAGACGCAGGTCTTCCTGAACCACGAGGGCGACCTGTTCCGCACCCGCCTGACGCATTCGATCGAGGTGGCGCAGATCGGCCGCACCCTGGCGCGCAGCCTGCGCCTGAACGAAGACCTGGTCGAAGCCACCGCGCTGGCGCACGACCTCGGCCACACGCCGTTCGGCCACGTGGGCCAGGACGTGCTCAACGAGTGCATGAAGGAGTTCGGCGGCTTCGAGCACAATCTGCAAAGCCTGCGCGTGGTCGACCACCTCGAAGAACACTACGGCGCCTTCGACGGCCTGAACCTGACCTTCGAGACGCGCGAGGGCATCCTCAAGCACTGCTCTCTGAACAATGCGCGCCAGCTGGGCGACCTGGGCCAGCGCTTCATCGAGCGCAGCCAGCCCAGCCTGGAAGCGCAGCTGACCAACCTGGCCGACGAGATCGCGTACAACAACCACGATATCGACGACGGTCTGCGTTCGGGCCTGCTCACGATGCAGCAGATGGAAGAGGTCGAGCTGTTCGCGCGCATGCGCCGGCAGGTCGAGCAGCAATACCCGGGGCTGCAAGGGCGGCGCGCGGTGTACGAGACCATCCGCCTGATGATCACGGCGATGACGGCCGACCTGGTCGAGACGTCGCGCGGCTTGATTCAGGACGCCAACCCGCAGGGCATCGACGCGGTGCGCGCCGCTCCGCCCCTGATCCGTTTCTCGGAGCAGATGCGCGCCGAGACCACGGCCCTGAAGCGCTTCCTGTACGCGAACCTGTACCGCCATTTCCAGGTCAACCGCATGCGGGTCAAGGCCAGCCGCATCGTGCGCGAACTGTTCGACGCCTTCCTGGCCGACCCGGTGCTGCTGCCGAACGACTACCAGGTGGCGGACGACCCGATGAAGCAGGCGCGCAAGATCGCCGACTATATCGCCGGCATGACCGACCGCTACGCGATCCGCGAGCACCGCCGCATCTTTTCGCTCGACCATTTCTGAGGCAGGGGCGCGGTGGACCGGATCGACGCCCTGCGCCTGCTGCTCGACGTGGCCAGCGCCAGGAGCTTTTCCGGCGTGGCGCGCCAGCGCAATGTTGCGACCTCCACCGTTACGCTCGCCATCGATGGCCTGGAGCAGGAATTCGGCGTCGCCCTGCTGACGCGCTCCACACGCCGCCTGGCCCTGACGCACGAGGGCGAGCAGCTGGTGGCCGATGCGCGCCGCCTGGTGGGCGAGTGGGATGGCCTGCTGGCCGGCCTGCAGCAGGACGGACCGCTGGCCGGGCCGATCCGGATCGGCGCCACCAACGACTTCGGCCGCAACCGGCTGCGGCCCCTGCTCGATGCCTTCCAGGCGCGCCATCCTGGCGTGTATATCACGCTGCTGCTGAGCGACAGTGTCACCGATCTGATCCACGACAATATCGACCTGGCGCTGCGCAGCGGTCCGCTGGCCGATTCTGCCTTGCATGCGCGCCTGCTGGTGCGCGGCGACCGGCTGGTGTGCGCCGCGCCGCAGTACTGGGACCGGGCCGGCCGGCCGCTTCATCCCGATCAGCTGACGGGCCATAACTGCCTGGTGCTGGCACGGCCGGATGCACCGTTAGCCGTCTGGAGTTTCCAGGAGGCCGGCAAGGCCTTCGGCGTCAAGGTGCGCGGCGACCGCCAGGCCAGTGACGGCGAGCTGCTGCGTAATTGGGCGATCGAGGGTCTGGGCGTGACGTTCAAGAACGGCTGGGACGTGCAGGCCGACCTGGCCGCCGGCCGCCTCGAGCGGGTGCTGGACGAATTCTCGTCCGGCCCGGTCGACCTGTACGCCGTGTATCCCGCCAGCCCGCCAAGCCGGCGGGTGGCGGCGCTGGTGGACTATCTGGCGGCCGCGCTGGCCGGGTAGCTCCCGACTCTCGTCGAATCTCGAAAAGTCCTTTGTCTTCTGGCCGATTTTTCGGCCGCCTGATCCGGTCTAAGCTCCTTCTACTTACTCAACCGGAAGGAACCCATCATGCATATCGATTTGACCGGCAAGACCGCCATCGTGACCGGCTCGACCCGCGGCATCGGCTACGCCATCGCGGCGGGGCTGGCGCGCGCCGGCGCCACGGTCGTCATCACCGGGCGCCAGCAGGAACAGGTCGCACGCGCCCTGGCGCAGCTCGGCGCCGACATCCCGGGCGCACAGGTACGCGGCGTCGCCGCCGACCTGGGCACCGCGGCCGGCGTGGCCACGCTCAAGGCAGCCGAGCCACGGGCCGATATCCTGGTCAACAACGTCGGCATTTTCAATCCGCAGCCCTTCGCCGAGATCCCCGACGAAGAATGGACCCGCTTCTTCGAAATCAATGTGATGTCCGGCGTGCGCGCCAGCCGCGCCTACCTGGCCGGCATGCAGGCCGCCAACTGGGGCCGCATCGTGTTCATCTCGTCCGAGTCGGCGCTGAACATCCCGGCCGACATGATCCACTACGGCTTCACCAAGACCAGCAACCTGGCGATCTCGCGCGGCCTGGCCAAGAGCCTGGCCGGCACCGGCATCACGGTCAACGCCGTGCTGCCCGGTCCGACGCTGTCGGAGGGTGTGCAGCAGATGGTGGCGCCGGGCGGCGACCATGCCAGCGCGCTGGCGGCGGCGAATGCGTTCGTGAAGGAGCACCGCGCCACGTCGATCCTGCAGCGCGTGGCCACGCCCGAGGAAGTGGCGAACATGGTGGTGTATGTCTGCTCGCCACAGGCTTCGGCAACCACCGGCGCGGCCCTGCGCGTCGACGGCGGTGTGGTCGACACCATTGCCTGAACCATATCCGATGCGGCGTGGGCGCCGGCCATCACGGCGCCACATCGTCGTGGCCGGGGATATCGCCTCGCTGTTGCTGGACTGGTCGTCAACCTGCCTGCGGGATGCAGGCCCCGGTGAAGACTATGGCAGCAGGTAATCCATCGTGTAGCTGTGCTTGCCCTGGTCGATCTCGATCGTCATCGAACCGCGCAGGCCGGTGAGCGCATCGGTGCCAGAATCGGGCACCACGGTCAGTGTCAGCGATTGCGCTCCACGGTCCATCGTGCCGCTGTGCTGCAACACGAAGCTGCCCTGGCGGCCGTGCAGCGTGCCTGTCACGTGCTCCAGCGCCACGTAGCCGGCCGAACCCTGGACCTTGGTGCGTATCGCCAGCATTTCGCCCAGGCTGGCCGCATCCAGGTCGCCGTGGAACTGCTTGTCGATCCGCATGCGGGCGAGGCCTGCCGTGGCAAGGTCCGGGGCTGCGGTTTGCGGCGCCAGTGTGACGTTGAATGATCCGGTCGCGTGCATGCTTGAATATTCCCTGGTTGTGGTTGGCGACGTCGATGTCCCGGTACCTGCCTGCGCGGCGGGGCAGAGCAAGAGGATAGGCACCAGGATGGTGCCAATCAGGGCGTCACGTCGTATAGTCATCACCAAGGATACCAAGAGCGGGAACACCGATGATAGGAAAAACGCGACAAGGGATAAACGCGGGGATGGACTGCGGGGAAAGCGCGCGATGAACGCCCAACTTGCCACGGTGCGCGGCGTACTGCGCCCGCAGCTCGCACTGGGCGCGTTTCACCACCAACGTCGCCCGCCATCGGTCCTGTTGACCGACTTGGTCGAGCATTACTGGCATGTCCGTTGGGACCTGCGGGGACTGCCGCCACAGCAGCAGGCGACGCTGCCGCATCCCAGCATCCATCTGGTAGTCGAAGGGAATGCAGCGACGATCCACGGCGTCCACACCGGGCGCTTCGAGCGCCGGCTCGAGGGCCTGGACTTCGCCTTCGGCATCAAGTTCAAGCCTGGCGGCTTCTATCCATTTCTGAAAGCGCCCGTATCAACGCTGGCGAACCGCGTGCTGTCCGCGCAGGCGGTATTCGGCGCCGGTGGCGAGTCGCTGGCGCAGCGTATCGCCAACTGCGCCACGGTGGACGAGATGGCGGCTGTGGCAGAGGCTTTGCTGCTCCAGCACCTGCCGCCGCACGATCCCGACGTCGCGCGCGCCGGCACGCTCGTGGCGATGATCGCCGGCGAACTCGGGATCACTTCGGTGGACCGGATGGTGACGACGGCTGCGATCGACAAACGCGCCCTGCAGCGGCTGTTCCAGAAATATGTGGGGATCGGCCCCAAATGGGTGATCAAGCGCTATCGCCTGCATGAGGCCATCGCGCGGATCCAGGACAGCGCGCCGGTTGACTGGGTCGGCCTGGCGCTGGAACTGGGTTATTTTGACCAGGCTCACTTCACACGGGATTTCCGCGCGCTGGTAGGGCTGTCACCGACGGACTATGCGCGTAGCATATCCACACCTCGTGAAAACAAGGGGAGTTGAAAGCCGGTTAGCTAAAGAGGTTCGGCTGCGCCAGGTCCAGCAACAGCTTCTTGACCGGCGCCGGCAGCGGTGCGTCGCCGATCGTCGCCAGCTTCCACCACACATGCCCGCTGCCATGCTGCGCGCGCGTCGCCAACGTCACCGCAAACGGCGCGATATGCAGCTTGTAGTGCGTGAACACATGCACCAGCGGGTTCAAGGGCCGCACTTCGTCGAGCGTGCCGAACAGCGTGGCCGCCGCAGCGACATCCGAGGTACAGACCGGGGCCTGATCCGGGTCCATCGGCACATGGCCGCCGACTTCGGGCAGCGACATCAAACCACCCCAGATCCCGGTTTGCGGGCGCTGCTCGAGCAGCACCTCGCCGTTGTCGATCACGACCAGCAGCGCGGTGCGCTTCTCGGGCGTGGCCTTCTTCGGCTTGCGCACCGGCAGTTCGGCAGTACGGCCAGTGGCGAAGGCCACGCAGCGCGACTGCAGCGGGCAACGGCCGCAGTCGGGGCGCGCGCGGGTGCACAGGGTGGCGCCGAGGTCCATCAGGCCCTGGGTATAGGCTTCGATGGCGCCGGGATTGCCGGCCACCTCGGGCAGCAGGGCGTCGGCGCGGCGCCACAGGGCGTCCTCGACCGGCTTGAGGCCGGGATAGGCGTCGATGCCGAACACGCGCGCGAACACGCGCTTGACGTTGCCGTCCATGATGGCGGCGCGCACGCCGCTCGAAAACGCGGCGATCGCCGCCGCGGTCGAGCGGCCGATGCCGGGCAGGTCGGCCAGCAGCGCCGGGTCGCTCGGGAATACGCCGTCATAGTCCTGCACCACGCGCTTGGCACAGGCGTGCAGGTTGCGCGCGCGGGTGTAGTAACCGAGGCCGCTCCAGTGCGCCATGACGTCTTCGGCCGGCGCTTCGGCCAGCGCATGCACCGTCGGGAAGCGCTCCAGGAAGCGCGCGTAATAGCCCAGCACTGCGGCGACCTGGGTCTGCTGCAGCATGATTTCGGAAAGCCAGACGCGGTAGGCGTCAGTGGTGTTCTGCCACGGCAGGGTGTGGCGCCCATGGCTGCGCTGCCAGTCGATCACGGCCTTCGAAAAGGTCGGATCGGCCAGCTGGTCAAACTCGGTCAAACGTTTCATGCGGTGTGGTGAGGTCGCTGGTGGCGACGCTGGCGGGCCGGCTGGCGCCCGCGCCCGTGGTTATCAGGGTGGTGATCACGCCGGCCGCCATCGAGGCCAGGCGCGCGCGCGTGGCCTCGAGTTCGGCATGGCCGCCCTCGAACGCGCCGATCTTCTGTTCCAGGCTGTCGCTGGCGTCGTGGATGCGCTGGACCGTGGACTGGCGCTGGCGCAGGCCGTCGCGGTGCTGGCGGATCTGCGTTTCCAGCGGCGCGTTGGCGACCTTCAGCCAGGATTCGATATCGGCATTGGCTGCGCGGAACACGCGCCGCACGCGCGAGGCGATCGAATCGAAGAAGCGTTCGAGCAGCGTCGCACGGCTGGTCATCAACAGGGTCGCGGTGCCGAACTGGCGCATGAACAGCTCTTCGATGGCATTGATCTCGGTGACGTGGCGGTCCAGGGACAGGCTCGGCGGCAGGCTCAGGCTCAGGCCGTGCTCGGCCGAGAACTTGCGGTGCATGGCGTCCATCATCGACTTGATTTCGTCGACCTTGGCGGTGGCTTCGAGCAGGCAGGCGCGCGCACTCTCGAAATAGCTGCGCACCGGCGCGCGCATGCCGGTGGCGAAGCGCGCCGCACCCATCGAGGCGCGCACGTCGGCGGTGCGTTCCTGCAGCGTGTCCATGCCGAGCAGGGTGTACAGGTCGGTCGACAGGCGCGTGAATACGGCGCGCGTGCCCTGCAGCTTGAACAGGCCGGCGTCGAATTCCTTCTTCTCGGCCTCGACCCGGCGCACCATGTGGCCGATCACGCTCTGGTTCTTGCCGCGCAGGCTGCGCAGTTCCTGCAGCTGCTCGACCATATCGCGCAGGCGCACCGCCAGCGCCATCTGCTGGCCGGCGGCCAGCGTGTCGAGATCGGCGCGCAGCTGCTGCTCGGCGATCGCGCGCCGGGCCGGAATCAGTTCATTGAACAGGGCCGACTCGAGCTCACCCAGGCGGCTGCGCTCGAACAGGGCGGTGTCGCCGCTGATGCGGCCGACCAGGGCCTTGTGGGCCGAGACCGGGTACACCTGGCCCACGCCCAGGCCGAGCATGCGCGCCACATCGCTTTGCTGGCGCGCGATCTCGGCGTCGATCGCGGAGGCGGTCTTGAGCTCGTCCCACATGGAGTCGATCTTGTTCAGCACCGCCAGGCGCCCCGGGCCGGCGCCGATATGGGTGCGCCAGACTTCGATATCGCTCTTGGTCACGCCGGTTTCGGCAGCCAGCACGAACAGCACCGCGTGCGCGTTCGGGATCAGGTTGAGCGTCAGTTCCGGCTCGGTGCCGATCGCGTTCAGGCCCGGGGTATCGAGCACCACCAGGCCCTGCTTGAGCAGCGGGTGCGGGAAATTAATGATGGCGTGGCGCCAGCGCGGGATCTCGATCGTGCCGTCCGGGTCCAGGCTGGCGGCCAGGTCAGGGTCGTTCTGGTCGTACAGGCCGTAGCGCTCGGCCTCGAGGGTCGACGCCTGGCGGGTCTGGCTGACCTGGCGCAGCGTGTCGTGCATGCTGTCCGGATCGTCCAGGTCGAGCGGCAGCACGGTCCAGGATTCGGGATCGTCGCGGAAGTCGCTGGTGGACATCTGGCTGGCGCGGGTCTCGATCGGCAGCAGGCGGATGCAAGGCGGCAACTGCGCGTCCCATAGCAGCTCGGTCGGGCACATGGTGGTGCGCCCGGCGCTCGAGGGCAGGATGCGCTGGCGGTAATCGGAGAAGAACAGGGCGTTGATCAGCTCGGTCTTGCCGCGTGAGAACTCAGCCACGAAGGCGACCGACAGGCGGTCGTCGCGCAAGCGGCCGAGCGCCCGTGAGAGCACCTGCTCGCCGGCGGCGTCGATCATCCCGGCATCGCGCAGGGCGCTGCCGTAGCTGTCCAGGGTGGTGGCGACCCGGGCGCGCCATGCTCCATACTGTTGTAGATCCTGCATATTTTTCGCTCTTTAGTGGCTATCGCTGGCAGTGCGCGCAGTAGAACGTCGATCGCTGGCCCTGCTTGATCTGGCGGACTGGCGCCTCGCACTGACGGCAAGGCACCCCAGCACGATCATAGACGAAATATGCCTGCTGGAAATATCCTGACTGACCATTTACTGCAATAAAATCGCGCAAGCTGCTTCCTCCCTGCACAATTGCGGCCGCCAAAATGTCACGGATGGCTTCGGCCAGGCGGTCGTAACGGGCGCGGCTTATTCGGGAAGCGGCCGTCCTTGGACTGATTCCAGCCCTGAACAGGCTCTCGCACGCGTAAATATTGCCGACACCCACCACAATGTCGCCCGCAAGCAACACTTGCTTGATCGGCGCATTGCGGCGCCGGGTTTCACGGTGCAGCAAGGCGCCGTCGAAACCGTCGGCGAGCGGTTCCACACCCAGGCCGCGCAATAAAACGTGGTCTTCCAGCGCGCCATCGGCATTGGCATGCCACAGCACGGCGCCGAAGCGGCGCGGATCGTGCAGGCGCATTACCTGGATGCCTTCCGGCCCATTGACCACGAGATCGAAATGGTCGTGGGTGCGCGGCTCGATGCCGGGCGGCAGCACGCGCAAGTGGCCGGACATCCCCAGGTGGATGATCAGGGTGCCATGTTCGAAATGAATCAACAGGTATTTACCGCGCCGGCCAGTGGCCAGCACGCGGCGGCCGGCCAGCAGTTCCTGCAGGCCGGCCGGGAACGGCCAGCGCAGGCCGTCGCGGCGGCAGACCACCTGTTCGACGACGCGGCCTTCGATATGCGGCGCGACACCGCGCCGGGTGACTTCTACTTCTGGGAGTTCAGGCATCGCTAAGGGAGTTCGTGTAAAGTCGGGTTGCCATCGCGGCAAGTAGCGGGGGTGCGGCCGGGCGCAGGGCCGGGCTGGCGCAGCCTTTCAGCCCAATTAGCCCAGCGCGGCAGGCGCCTGCGCATGAGCGTAGAATCAAAACATCAACTCGGACTCTTGGAATTGCATTGAAAAACGCTTTCGCCATTGTAACCCTCTCCGGGCTGCTTGTCGGCACGCTATCGGCATGCGCCGTCGCACCGACCGGGCAGACGACGCTTGCCGCCGACGCGGCCCAATCCACCGAGCAACAGGCTGCCCAGGCGCCGGAGCCCGACGAAGAAGAGCAGGCCGCCCAGCGCAAGGCCGAGGAAGACGCCCGCCTGCCCAAGGTCGAGATGACCCCGACCATGCTCGACCAGCTCATGAAGGCCGAGTTCGCCTTCCGCAACGGCGACTGGCAGGCGCCGTATCTGACCGTCTATAACCTGGCCCAGCAGACCCGCGATCCGCGCCTGGCGCGCCGCGCCGCCGAGATGGCAGTCGCCGCCAAGCAGGCCGAGGACACGCTGGCCGCGGTGCGCCTGTGGTACCAGCTCGATCCGGATTCCGAAGAAGCGACCCAGTATTTCGTCGGCATGGCGGTCTCGTCCGACAATATCTCGGGCCTGGAACCGATCTTCGAGCAGCGCCTGCGCGAAGCCACGCCGGCGCGGCGCGGCATGCTGCTGTTCCAGGTCCAGCAACTGCTGGGCCGTGCCAAGGATAAAGAAGCGGCGATCGCCATGCTCGAACGCCTGATCGCGCCGTACCAGGGCACGATGGAAGCGCGCATCGTGCGGGCCCAGATCGCGCTGGCGCGCGGCGACAAGGCGCTGGCGCGCAGCGAGGCGCAGGCGGCGCTGGCGGCCAAGCCGGATGCCGAAATCGCGCTGCTGATGCTGGCGCAGGTGACCGAGGACGAAGCGCAGGTGGTGAGCTTGATGGAAAACTTCCTCAAGCGCTATCCGAAGGCGGGCGACGTGCGCGCCGCCTATGCCCGGGTGCTGGTCAACCGCAAGGATTATCCGGCCGCGCGGCGCGAGTTCGAACTGCTGGTCAAGGCCCAGCCCGACAATGCCGCCCATCTGTACGCGCTGGGCATCCTGGCCACGCAGATGAACGATGCGCCTGGTGCGGAACAATATTTCACCCGCTTCGTCGAGATCCTGGGCCGCAATCCCGAAGATGAACGCGATCCGTCGCGGGCGCTGCTGATCCTGTCGCAGCTGGCCGAGGAGCGCGGCGACTTGCCGGGCGCCCTGCAGTGGCTGGACAAGGTGCCCGAGAACACTGACGCGCAGACCCGCTTCAATGCCCAGGTGCGCCGCGTCCAGCTGGTGGCCAAGGGCGGCGACCTGGCCGGCGCGCGCCGCCTGCTGAGCGAGATCAAGCCCGACGAGCCGGAGCGCCAGGCGCAGCTCATGGCGACCGAGGCGCAACTGCTGCGCGACGCCGGCCAGTTGGACCAGGCATTTGCCGCGATGGATGCGGCGGCCAAGCGCTTCCCGAAGAATCCCGATCTGCTGTACGACTTCGCGCTGCTGGCCGAGAAATTGGGCAAGGTCGACGTGATGGAAGCGCAATTGCGCGAAGTGATGACGCAGGCGCCCGACAACCACCACGCCTACAACGCCCTCGGCTACTCGCTGGCCGAGCGCAATGTGCGCCTGCAAGAGGCCTACGGCCTGATCGCCAAGGCGCTGGCGATGGCGCCGGACGACCCGTTCATCATGGACAGCATGGGCTGGATCCATTACCGCATGGGCAACCTGAGCGAGGCAGAGAAGTTCCTGCGCCGCGCCTATGGCCTGCGCCAGGATCCCGAGATCGCCGTCCACCTGGGTGAAGTGCTGTGGCAGAAAGGGCAGAAGGGCGCGGCCCAGCAGCTGTGGCGCGAGGCGCGCGCGAAAGACCCGCAGAACGATACGCTGCGCGATACGCTGGCGCGGCTGGGTTCGTCCTTGTGAAATAATCCATCCTTCTGCAGCGCAGGCCGTGGCGCCTGCGCTGTCTCCGCTTACATTCTCTTAGCTTGCCTCTCATGTTGCTTACCCGCCGTCTCGCCTTGCTCGCCGCCGTCTCTTCCTTTGCCGTGCTGGCCGGTTGCGCCACCAATACCGCCAACCTGAACCAGGCCACGGTCGGCGACTACCGCGACAGCATCGACCTCACGGGCAAGCTGTCGGTCAATTACCAGAAGGATGGGCGGCTTGAGTCCATTACCGGCAATTTCAACTGGGAACAGCGTCCTGGCGCGATCGACGTCGCGCTGATTTCGCCGCTGGGCCAGACCGTGGCCACGATCAATGTCACGCCGAATGCCGCGACCTTGACCCAGGGCGGCGAGCCGCCGCGCACGGCCAGCGACATCGATAGCCTGACCCAGCAGACGCTGGGCTGGCCGCTGCCGGTCTCCGGCCTGCGCGACTGGCTGCAGGGGTATGCGCTCGATGAGCAGGGGCAGCGCTTCCGCGCTTCGCCGGCCCGCAATAGCGTGACCACCAAGGACGGTTGGCGCCTGCGCTTTGTCGAATGGCAGGATGCGGCAGCAAGCCAGCCGGTGCCGCGCCTGATCCAGGCTGAGCGCGCCGCCTCGGGCGATATCACGGACCTGGCGATCCGCATCGTCGTCCTGCCGGCGGCCTGATCCATGCGTTCGCTGCACGATTGCCCGGCTCCGGCCAAGCTCAACCTGTTTTTGCACGTCACCGGCCGCCGCGCCGATGGCTATCACTTGCTGCAGAGCGTGTTTCAACTGATCGACCGCGCCGACCGGCTGCACTTCGACCTGCGCGATGACGATCTCATCGTGCGCACCAACGATGTGCCGGGCGTGCCTGCGGAGCAGGATCTGGTGGTGCGGGCGCTGCGCCTGTTGCAGGCGGACTATGCGCGCCGCCACGGCCGCCTGCCGCCGGGCATCTCGGTGACGCTGGACAAAGTATTGCCGATGGGCGGCGGCCTGGGCGGCGGTTCGTCCGATGCGGCCACGGCGCTGATGGCGGCCAATGCCTTGTGGCAGGCCGGCTTGAGCCGCGACGAACTGATGGCGCTGGGCCTGCCGCTGGGCGCCGACATCCCGTTCTTCCTGTTCGGCGAAACGGCGTTCGTGGAAGGCGTCGGCGAAGCGATGCAGAAGGTAGCAGGGCCGGATTGCTGGTATGTGGTGATCGAGCCGGGCGTCGCCGTGCCGACCCCGGCAATATTTTCGGCGCCGGATTTGACAAGAGATTCAAACCCGGTCAGAATAGCGGACTTTTCCAGGCACACCGATTCAGGCGAAACGGTTGGTTTCGGGAAAAATGATTTGCAGGACGTGGCGATGCGCCTGTTCCCGCCGGTAGCTGAGGCGGTTGAATGGTTGAGTAGTTACGGCGATGCCAGGATGACTGGCTCAGGGGCGTGTGTGTTTTGCGCGTTCTCCAGCGAAGACGCTGCCGACCAGGTGTTGGCGCACGTGCCGGGCAAGTGGACGGCATGGAAAGCGAAGTCGCTGAAGACACACCCGATGAAGAAATCGCTCTTGCAAATCAGTGAGTTGTAGAATAAAATTTTGCCTGTCGCAGCGATGAGCAGCAAGCTGTCAAGCGCAGCGGCAGGTAGTAAAGGTCGTGTAGGGGAATCGCCAAGCTGGTTAAGGCACCGGATTTTGATTCCGGCATACCAAGGTTCGAATCCTTGTTCCCCTGCCAAAGTTTTCTTGTTCTGTCGATGCTGCATGCGTCCAGCAAGAAAATCGCGATGCGGTGCCGAGCGCCACATCAGCATGCTCATCAGCCGGTATATCCGGCTGATTTTTTTTCTACTCGTATTAACGCTTCTTACCTTTTGGGACTCCCATGGCTTACGAAAACCTGATGGTTTTTACCGGCAATGCCAATCCGGCGCTAGCAGAAGGGGTCGCAAAAAGCCTCGGTATTCCTCTCGGCAAAGCTGTCGTCTCGAAATTCTCTGACGGCGAAGTCATGGTCGAGATCAACGAGAACGTGCGTGGCAAGGATGTCTTCGTCCTGCAATCGACCTGTGCGCCGACCAACGACAGCCTGATGGAAATCATCCTGATGGTCGACGCTCTCAAGCGCGCCTCGGCTGGCCGCATCACCGCCGCGATTCCTTATTTTGGTTACGCCCGCCAGGACCGTCGTCCGCGTTCGGCGCGTGTCGCGATCTCGGCCAAGGTCGTCGCGAACATGCTCGAAAAAGCTGGTGTCGAGCGCGTCCTGATCATGGACTTGCACGCTGACCAAATTCAAGGTTTCTTCGACATCCCGGTCGACAATATCTACGCGTCGCCGATCCTGCTGAGCGATCTGCAGAAGCGCAGCTACGACGATCTGCTGGTGGTGTCGCCGGACGTCGGCGGCGTGGTGCGCGCCCGTGCCCTGGCCAAGCGCCTGGGTTGCGACCTGGCGATCATCGACAAGCGTCGCCCGAAGGCGAACGTGTCCGAAGTGATGAACATCATCGGCGAAGTCGAAGGCCGCAACTGCGTGATCATGGATGACATGGTCGACACCGCAGGCACCCTGTGCAAGGCCGCCGAAGTGCTCAAGGAGCGCGGCGCCAAGAAGGTTGTTGCCTATTGTACCCACCCGGTGCTGTCCGGTCCGGCGATCGATCGCATCGCGAACTCGCCACTGGATGAGCTGGTCGTTACCGACACCATCCCGCTGAGCGCTGCCGGCGCCGCTTGCGGCAAGATCCGCCAGCTGACCTGCGCACCGCTGCTGGCCGAGACCTTCAAGCGGATCGTCAAGGGTGATTCGGTGATTTCGCTGTTCGTCGATTAAGCATTCTAGTCGCTGGTTTTCACGGCGCGCCTGGCTGACATAGCCGGCGCGCCGTTGTAGCATCCGAGTTTTCGCTTTTTCTTGAGCGCGCGGTATGGCGCTCTTTCCTGACTGTCCCTGGTCGCGGGGATGGTCGCCACTTGGCTACCGGGCCGTCGATCGTTTTCTTCGGCATTCGGGCCTGTTTTATTTTTGGAGCATCACATGAAAGTAGTCGCATTCAACCGCACTCTGCAGGGGACCGGAGCGAGCCGCCGCCTGCGCAAGGCTGGCCAGACCCCAGGCATCATCTACGGTGGCACCGCTACCCCGGAACTGATCGCACTGGACGGCAACGCCCTGTACCACGCGCTCAAGAAAGAAGCGTTCCACGGTTCGGTCCTGGACCTGGAAATCGATGGCAAGACCCAGCAAGTCCTGCTGCGTGACTTCCAGATGCACGCGTTCAAGCAACTGGTCCTGCACGCTGACTTCCAGCGCGTCGACAACTCGAAGCCAATCCACACCAAGGTCACCCTGCACTTCGTGAACGCCGAGATCTCGCCAGCCGTCAAGCTGAGCAGCGCTGTCATCTCGCACGTCCTGAACGAAGTCGAAGTGTCGTGCCTGCCAGGTCAACTCCCAGAGTTCATCGAAGTCGACCTGTCGAAGCTGGAAGCCGGCCAATCGATCCACACCGGCGACCTGGTCCTGCCAGAAGGCGTCACCGCGCTGACCCATGGCCAGAACCTGACCATCGTCACCTCGTCGATCCCACGCGGCGCTGCTGCTGCTGAGACCGCTGCTGAGTAATATCGGCTGATTGCGCTGCTTATGCGGCGCATCGATGAAAACCCGTCGTGGCTTGCCCGGCGGGTTTTTTGTTTTTGGGAGCGTGGCTCACATCGTGGGGTGGACGGGTTCCCGTCCACGCGTTCAACGCAACGCGCGTAGGGTTGGCGGCTGCGCCGCCGACGCGGTGATCGCTGGCAGCAAGATCATCCAGCGGGATATCGGAGCCGATAACAATCGACGCGTCGGCGGCATAGCCGCCAACCCTACGAGCACCCCACATACAGCTTGAATACTCGTTGTGTACGCCAATCATCCCGTTTAAGCGATAATCCCCTTTTCTCCAAAGAACACCACGCATGTCCATCCGCCTGATCGTTGGCCTCGGTAATCCCGGCCCGGAATACGAACAAACCCGCCACA